>Ga0315296_10000051_pt1 | contig 122721 bp, 134 predicted proteins | sample YL17G14_18_MG_FD_203921 | JGI IMG/M metagenome (GOLD analysis project Ga0315296, IMG submission 203921) | Sediment microbial communities from Yellowstone Lake, YNP, Wyoming, USA - YL17G14_18 | ecosystem: Environmental > Aquatic > Freshwater > Lake > Sediment | place: USA: Wyoming | collected...
ATCAAACCTTCCGAGTTTAGGATTACCACCTGCTAGAATAGCAGTTTGAGCTGGTAGAGTTGCGACTATTGATGCTTTTGCTATAGAGATGGTTTCCATTGACATGGCTTCTTGTAATGCAACTTGATCTTGAGGAGATATTTTTGAGAATTCATCGATCGCACATATACTTCTATTACACATGATTAATGCTCCTGCTTCTAAAACCCATCCACCTAAGAATTGCTCATCCCTGACAACAGTTGCAGTAAGACCTGGACCAGTCACGCCTGTTCCAGAAACATACTTACCACGAGGGATAAGTTTAGAAGTTAATTGCATCAACTGACTTTTTCCAGCTGCTGGGTCTCCAACTAACAGGATGTGAATGTTTCCTCTAATCCTTGTCCCATCTTTTAGAAGTTTGGGTTCTCCACCAAACAATTGAAGTATGATAGCCAACTTCACATCTTCCAGACCATACATCGTAGGAGCTAATGATGCGACCAACTTGTTATAGATGTCAGGGTCTTTCGCAAGTTTCTTTATTTTTTTCTCCTCCTCAGGATCTGTAAACAATTCTTCCCATTCTATCTCAACGCCTTCAACGTTGTTCGCATCCAACAGAATGTCCATCTGTCTTGTCTTCTTTCCACGTTCAGTCCTTCTTGTAATTTCTTTCAATATTCCAGTGACTTTTATCCTGTTACCTGGATCGGTCTTGTTTCGCATCCTTGGAGAAATCAAATCTTCTTTCAAGTAAATCATGATTTCAGAAGGCCTTTCACCAGTAGTTATCTCAAATGGTTCTTCTATGGCAACCCATCTCGCATCGTACAATCTCTGTCCTACTTGTCTGAATCCTTTTCTGCATCCGCAATCACATCTCCTCGGTAAAGTTATAGTTTTTTCTTTTTCTGTTTGTATGACAATTATTCTCTTATTACAGTCCGAACATTCAAAGACAATCTCTGCAATTTCCGGCCTAACCTCAGATGCCCTCTTGACTATTCCATCGACGCACAACAATTTTCCTATATGTTCTGCTCTTATGTTTCTTATTCTGATTTTTGTGTTATCGGGTGTGTTGAAGAATCTTATATGAAGTTTCCCTTTTTGTGGCAGGTCTATCTCTTCTACAGATTTCTCTATAAACTCAATCGACTCTTCTGGTTTTTCTAGTATCGTATCAGCAAGCTCAGGATCAAATTTATCCACTAAAGAAAAATCAACATTGATGAATTTTTTTCCTTCTGTGACAGCCAAAGCTAAGTCTTTATAGTAATTATCTCTCAAAAATTCTGAAAACTTATCTATGATTTCATCTTTCTTCATAAGCGTTATTTTTAAGGGCGTCTATATTTTTTAATCTTTTGAATATAGTATTAACAGCATATTCAATATCTTCAACTTTTCTAATACCGGTACAAACAATCTTACCCGAGCTGAACAGTAAGAATGCAGCTTTAGGATCTTTCATCCTATATACTAAACTAGGGAATTGTTCAGGTTCGTATTCGGAGTTTTCCAAATCAAAAGCTATTTTATCTAAGTTCAATTTATTAGGGAGTTGAGCAGAAGCCACGATGTTCTCGATCTGTATAGTATATTTTTTGGGGTTACCAAGGTTTGCTGATTTTATCATTCTCACGACTTTTTTGATAACTTTCCTTACTTCCTCTATACTTCTAGCCCCGGTACAAACAATTTTACCAGATGAAAAAATCAAGGCCGCTGCTTTTGGATCTTTTAAACGATAAACCAAACCGGGGAATTGTTCAGGTTCGTATTCAGTACCTTCCAAGTACTCGACAATTTTTTCTAATGGTATTCTGATCATTAAAGAAGCAGAAGCTACAATGTTCTCGATTTTAATATTGAATTTTTTCATCATCTCCCCCCAAATGAAATTCTTATTTATATATTTTTCGCAAATATTTAAAAGAGATTATTTAAATGTATTCACTTAAACTTAGTAAAAATTGATTCAATTTCCAGACAGGAACTACGAATGTATCTTCGTATTTAAGCAAATCTTCCTCAAACCATGTAATTATCAAAGGGGTAAATCTTGTTTTTTCAGTGATTTTAAATTTATTTTTTGCTACAAAGTTATTTTTAATAAATTTTTTTAATTCTTCTAATCTGTATTTTTGTTCTTCGACTGCATATTTCAATCCAGTCTTTTTATATCGCCCTCTATCCCAATGTTTACAATCGACAACAAAAACATTATTCCCATCAGATGCAAGTATATCAACCTCAAACCTTCTTTCAGTCTTGAACCTAAAATTTTGAAAAGCAATGAAGTCATGATTTTTTAAAATCTCAATTATAAATTCTTCAAATTGTTTCCAATCAATTTCCTCAACAATATCTTCTATTTGTTCACCTTGATGAATTCTTTGTTTAATTTTTTCGATATCAACCATAATATTTAATAAGTTGTTAAGAGTAATATAATGGATTTTATGGAAATGACGGATCAGTCTGTGAGAGAAGCATTGCTATATGAAAAATTGAAGAATAAAAAAGTTAGATGTAACACTTGCAATAGACGTTGCATTATTGCACCAAATAAAGTAGGTTTTTGTAAGACAAGAGTAAACAGGAAAGGAAAATTATACACATTAGAGTATGGTTTGATATCATCGATGAACGTTAACCCAATAGAAAAAAAACCTTTGTTTCATTTCTGGCCTGGTAGCGATTGCTTGACGATTGGAAGTTGGTCTTGCACATTTACATGTGATTGGTGCCAGAATTTTGACATTTCAAAAGTTCTTCCGGATGTTAAAAATTCTGCCATTATAATCCCAGAAGATTTAGTTGAGATGGCAATAAAAGAAAAATGTCAAGGCACTAGTATGAGTTTCTCTGAACCGACAACATTCCTAGAATATTGTTTAGACGTTTTCAAACTTGCAAAAAAGAAAGGACTTTACAATACTTTTATCTCGAATGGTTATTTCACCACAGAAGCTTTAGACATTCTAATAAAATCCGGTTGTGATGCTTTCAACATCGATATAAAAGGTGATAAAGAAGCAGTTAAAAAATATTGTAACGCTGATGTTGAGTTTGTTTGGCAGAACATAATAGAAGCAAGAAAGAAAGATGCTTGGGTTGAGATAGCAACTCTAGTCATTCCTGGAGTTAACGATGATGAAGAATGTCTGAGAGGAATAGCAAAAAGAATTCATGATGAAGTTGGTGATGATACGCCTTGGCACATTTCAAGATACTATCCATGTTATAAGTTTGTCGCTCCTCCAACTCCTGTTGAAACTCTTGAAAAGGCATTCGAAATTGGAAAGGAAGAAGGATTAAAATTCATTTACGTTGGCAATGTTCCTGGACATAAAGAAAATACTTACTGCCCTAATTGTAAAAAATTGCTGATAGAAAGATTTGGTTTTGATGTGCTATCTTTTAATCTTACAAAAGAAAATAAATGTCCTAAGTGTGAAGAAAAAATTCCAATAATTGGAAAGTTCATTAAGCGTGAAAATGTTCGGTGGTTTTAATTAAATTACTTGGAATAGATGAAGCGGGTAGGGGTCCAGTCATCGGTCCATTAGTCATATGTGGATTAATGATAGATGAAAACGGTGAAAAGAAATTAAGAGAAATAAAAGTCAAAGATTCAAAACAATTAACACCAAAAAGAAGAGATGAACTTGCACCTGAAATAGAAAAGATAGCTACACACGTCGTTGTCCTTCGTGTGCCCGCTTGCAAGATCGATGATAACATAAAAAGAGGTGTAAATCTTAACTGGACTGAAGCACTAAAAATGGTGGATATAATAAACTTACTCGAACCAGATAAGGCAATAGTAGATACCCCATGTGTAAACACGAATAAATTCAAAAATTTCATCTTATCAAAACTTGAAAACAAAAAAGTTGATTTGGTATGCGAGAATTATGCAGATGAAACCTATCCTGTGGTCAGCGCTGCTTCAATCATAGCCAAAGTTAACCGTGATAAAGATATTGAAGAGCTAAAAAAGAAAGTTGGTTTTGATTTTGGTGTCGGTTACAGTCACGATTCGAAAACGATAGAATTCTTGAATAAGATAGCAAAAGAAAATAAAGGAAAATTCCCTTCATACGTGAGACATACATGGGCTACTGTAGATAGAATAAAGCAAGAGTACAGTCAGTTGAGAGTCTTAAGCTTCTTCAAAAAATTGATCAAGAAAGAAAAAACTACTTCTTAAACCAACCTTCAAGGCTTAATTGTGTTCCCTGTTTCTTAATCTCAAGTAATCTATTCACAGCAGTCTCCGCTCTTTCCTTCGAAAAATCATGTTCATCGACCATCAACCTGAATATCTCATCTTTGTCAGGTTCTTTCCATTCGATTTTATACTTATCAAAAATTGGGGGGGTTAGGAAGAAATCAAATATCATATGAGGGTCTGTATCAAAAGTCCATTCAATTTGTTTCAAGATGACATCAAAATTCTTGTATTCTTTGATAATTTTGATTGCTGTTTTTGGACCTATGCCTTTTATTCCTTGTGGATTGTAATCTGTACCAACAAGAATACCAAGTATGATTAACTGTTCTCTCGTTATTCCAAGCTCAGACAGGACTTTTTCTAGTTCTATTATCTCGGGTTTTATTTCGATGTATGCTTCTTGTCTTGGTAGTTTCCTTCTTCCAGTTATCGAAAGATTCCTTACAAGACGAGGGGATGAAAAAAGTAGCGCATCATAGTCCTGAGAACCTGAATAATCAACATCTCCTTCTTTACACATGTGTGCACACTGGGCTTCCCCTTCTGATTTAGCTTGAATCCAAGGTATACCCATCGCATCTAGAATCTTTTTACTTTCTTCAATCATATCAGTTGTTAATTTTAATGCCCCTTGTGCATAGACCATTATGTCTTCTTTTCTCCCTTCTTTTACAGCTTTCTCCCATTTTTTTCTTGATTCCTCTCTTGCTACTTCTCTTTTTTCTATAGTTATTTTCTTGAATTTTGGTGGTTTGCCATCATACACATAGATAGGTTTGATTCCGACTTCTATCAATTTAATCGTCCTATAAAAGAGACCTGATAGATGTGAAGTTATCCTACCCTTGCTATCTCTAAGAGGTTCTCCAGTATCTTTTTGTCTTATTATAGAAAGAAATTGGAAAAGAGTGTTGTAAGCATCAATAGCTATTTTTTTCCCTGATAGACTTTCAAGCTCAATCTCAACTTTAGGAATAATAGCAGAAATTTGTACTCCCATATAATCAAATAACAAATACTCATTAAAAATATAAAAAATAATTCAAAAAATTGAATTTATTGTTTTTTACTCTTCTTCTTTTTCGGTTTCTTTTTTTCTTCCACGTTTTTCTTTTTTCTCTTCTGTTTTTAGCTCTTTCTCGATTTTCCACTCGTCCAACTCTAGCCATATGATGAAGAGTCCGACCACAAGAACGAATGGTGGAATTACTCCTTGTAATACTGTCAACAGTGATGCTCTTAGATGAAGTTCATATGGTGTTCCCTGAAAAAAGTGCGTCCCTGGATACATGAATTCATATGCATACAAACCAAGTGGAACTACTAAGAGAATTATACCAATCAATAGTTTAACCGCTGGATGCATTATATTTCACCACCTATCTTCTTATTTTAAAGATTTAATATTTAAATTTACCGTGATAACCTAATATAGAATAATTAAACTTATATTATTAACTTTTGTGGTCTCTTCCTTTCTTTGAAAATTAGGAGGTCGAAGTATGTTGGAAACATACATAGAAAGGGGGGATTAAAGGGTTGGAGCGTATCGACAGAGAAGCAGTTCCGATACGTCATGAGTGTGTTCTTGAAGATGATTGACAAGCCCTTTGACAAAGTGACTGAGAAGGACTTCTTTGAATTTGCCAAGAAACTCAAGGAATCGCACACAGAGTATTCCGCACATTCCATAACAGGGCTACAAATGCTGTATGGAAGATAAGTTTTTCTTTTTCTTTCTTTCTTTTTCCTTTTTCTAATACTGTTTCCAAAGAACAAAAATCTATCTATGTGAATTCTCTTTCTACTAAACAGCATTGATTGATTTCTTTAATCGTTCTTTTGCGTTAAGCCTCTTCTTTCTTGTCCATAACACATAGATTTCAGGTCTGTTCTTTCTGCAATACCGACAGAATGCACGATTAGCAGCGATGTCCATTTCTTTCCCGCAGCCTCGGCACACTTTCAACATACAATTAAAATTGATTCAATGTTTGCTTTAAAGGTTATGTCATTTACTTGAAAAGAATTTGAAGAAAACAGCCGAATCAACCGAAAGGATAAGTTCTTATTTTTTTTTATTTATTTTAATTATCACAAATAATTAATCATACATAGAAAGGAAAGACCGTATAAATTTAATCATTCAACTGGGTTACTCTTATATGTGTTTAAGTATATATCGGTGTTTTAATGGCAAAGGGACTGTATCAATTCATTAGAGAAAAATGGAAGATGAATGAAGCAAGAAAAGATTTGAAAAGAGAAAGGTTAATCGAATGGAGAAGGGAACCTAGGTTTAAGAAAGTAGAAAAACCGACCAGATTAGATAGAGCTAGAGCATTAGGGTATAAGGCAAAGAAAGGCTTTGTAATAGTGCGTGGAAGAATTGGAAGGGGAGGAAGAAGAAGAAGACTTTATGGGAGGGGAGGAAGAAAACCATCAAAGTCAGGATTAACACATTTTACTCCAAAAAAACCCCTTCAATCCATACTTGCGGGAAGAATCCAGAGAAAATACCCCAACTTAGAGGTTTTGGGGGGTTATCCTGTAGGTGAAGATGGAAGGTATAAGTGGTTTGAAGTTATAATGGTTGACCCAGAGAGACCAGAAATAAAGAAAGACAAGAATGTTAAATGGATAACAGAAAAACAGCATAGAAGAAGAATTTTCAGAAAATCAAATTAGAGAAAGAAGATAATAATTTGAAATCCTAATTTTATTCTGATTGATATGAATTATTACGATTTTCATGTCCATTCAGAATTCTCAGAAGGAGAGAGTTCGATAGAAGACATAGCAAAAAGAGCCAAATTGTTGGGTTATAAAGGAATTTGTTTTACAACTTATCTGGATGATAAAAATAAGATTAAAAAAACAAAAGAGATCGCATCAAATCTTTCTAAAAAAATTGGGATTGAAATCTTCATCGGGTTTGAAGCCAGAAATACGAGCGAGCTAGAAAAATTGATTAAATCAAGGAGAGAGTATGCTGTTCTTTTAGTTAAAGGTTCTGATTTACTATTGAATAGAAAAGCAGTTGAAACAAAGGAAGTCGATATACTCACACATCCTGAATATAACAGGAGGGATTCTGGTTTCAATCATGTGATGGCAGAATTAGCTGCTGAGAATCATGTTGCTATAGAAATAAACTTCAGAGAAATATTGAATTCTTCCAAGAACACAAGAGCAAACATCATGCATAAAATTAAGAACAACGTTGTTTTATGTAAAAAATACAGAGCGCCTGTTATCATTTGTTCAGGAGCAGTAACACACTGGCAATTGAGGGATCCTAAAGTTTTAATGTCAATGGGTTGCCTACTGGGATTAGAACTGAATGAAACAAAAAAAGCAATATCTGAAGTTCCTGAAAATATTATAAAGATGATTAAAGAAAGGCAGGATGAAAAATGGATAAGACCTGGAGTTAAAGTGGTTCGATGAAACAAAAAAAATTAAAGGTTCTAATGCCTACTATGAGAGAAAAAGAAAGGTACATAGCCTTTCAAGTCATCTCTGAAGAAGACGAGGAATTCACATACTCCGACTTAGAATCTGCAATCTGGAACACCATGCTAGATTTTTTAGGGGAAGAAGGGGTATCAAAAACATTTGTTTGGTTGCTTAAAGATTGTTGGAGTCAAAAAACACAGAAAGGTATTTTAAGATGTAATAATAAATCAGTTCAAGAAGTTATCGCAAGTCTAGGTTTGATAGACAGATTGGGCGATAATAGAATAACTTTTAAAATATTAAAAATTTCGGGAACAATAAAGAGTATTAGAGAAAAATTATGTTAATGAGGTGAAAATTATGCCTGAGATGTTACCAGAATACATGGGTTATGATCGAACAATAGCCGTTTTTAGTCCTGATGGAAGACTGTTTCAAGTAGAGTATGCGAAAGAAGCTGTGAAGAAAGGCACAACATCAATTGGTTTGGTATTCAAAGGTGGAGTTATTCTAGGTACTGTAAAACAGATAACAGGATTGATGGTACCCAACACAATAGAAAAATTGTTCCAAATAGATGAACATATTGGAGCTGTTGCAGCAGGTTTACTTGCCGATGCAAGAATATTGGTAAATCAGCTTATGGTAAAGGCTCAAATTAACAGAATAACGTATGAAGAATCTATTGATATATGGTCACTAGCTAGAATTTTAGGTGATAGAATGCAACTTTCTACACTCTACGCAGGTTTAAGACCATTCGGTGTATCCTTCCTTGTCGGTGGTGTTGATTCAACTGGCTCACATCTGATAGAAGCAGACCCTTCTGGGATGTTATACGAATGGAAAGCTTATGCGATAGGTAGAGGTGCACCTCTTGCAAGCAAGATATTCAAAGATAAACATAAGGATGATATGGACGAGAAAACAGCTTTGAAATTAGTTATAGATGTGCTTAAAAAAGTGGAAAAAATACCAGACCTTGTGAAGACTCTGGAGATAGCGATCATTAGAGAAAAGGACAAAAAATTTGAAAAATTAACAGAAGAACAAATTAGAAAACTCTTGTGAAATTGTTATGGTCGATGTAGATAAGGCTGTTATTAGTAGGTTGAAGAAGAGTGGAAAACATTTTGAAGTCCTTGTCGAACCTATCAAGGCTTTAGAATTCAAGAAAGGAAAGCAGATAAGTCTAGAGGAAATCATTGCCTATCCTGGTGTATATCATGATGTTAGAAGGGGAGATGCAATCCCGAGCAGTGAATTACAATTGAATTTTGGAACTACTGACATATATCAAATAACTAAGAAAATCTTGATGGAAGGTGAATTGCAGTTCACGACAGAACAGAGAAGAAAGTTTGTTGAGGATAAGACAAAAGAAATTGCTGATATAATCTCAAGAAGAGGCATAAACCCACAGACTAATACACTTAATCCACCCCAAAGAATAATAAACGCTATGGAAAAGGTAGGTATTCATGTGGATCCTTTTATAGATACAGAAATGCAAGTAAACAAGGTTGTGGAAAGTATAAAACCTTTAATACCCATAAAGTTCCAAAAGGTTATCATTGAAGTTACTGTACCTCCACAATTCAGTGGAAAAGCATACTCAGTTTTGAAGAGAACTATCGGTAGATTCGAGGAAAGATGGCTGAACGATGGGTCTATACAGATGACCTTAGAGATACCAGTTGGTGCTCAAGAAGAAATGTTTAAAAAGATAGGTGACATAACAAAAGGTAATTTTAAATCAAACATAATAAAAAAGGTTGATCTATGATGAATGAAGTAAGAGATATAGTTACACCAGGTGAAGTTTTAGGGGATGCAAAAGAGAAAAGAATCGGTTATGGGACTTTTGTAGAAGAAGGTAAAATTATATCTAAGTTTCTTGGTATCAAAAAAGAAAGCAACGGTTATCTTTCTGTGATTCCTCTCTCTGGCGTCTACATACCGAGGATAGAGGACAGGGTCATCGGTTTCATCACAGATGTTGAGAAGGCTGGGTGGATTGTCGATATAAACTCACCTTGGCAGGCATTTCTTCCTTTATCTGAGGGTGTGGATGAATTCATAGATTTTAAAAGGACTGACATCAGTAAGTTTTTCGATGCCGGGGATATAATATATGCTCAGGTTATCGATACTAAAAGAGGGGATGTTCAACTCACGATGAGAACGCCCATAGCAAGAAAATTGAAAGGCGGCATCACGATAAAAATAACCCCGAATAAAGTTCCAAGGTTAATAGGAAAAGAAGGAAGTATGATCAACACAGTGAAAGAAAAAACTGGGACAATAATAAGAGTGGGACAGAATGGCGTTGTTTGGATCTCAGGCGAGAATGTTGAGAAGGCTATTAAAGCAATCAAAATGATAGATGAAAAGGCACACATTGTCGGATTAACGGATGAGATTACAAAATTGTTGAGTGATTAGAATGGGAATGAAGACTGATAAAAAATTGATTGTTAACGGAAAAAGAAAAGATGGAAGAAAACCCAATGAAATGAGAGAAATAGAGATGAAAGTCGGTATCATCCCGAATGCTAATGGCTCTGCTCAAGTTAGGTTTGGTAAGACCATTGCTATAGCTGGTGTTTATGGACCTAGAGCATTGTTCCCAAAACATCTCCAAAAGGCTGATACCGGTATTATACAATGCAGGTATAACATGGCACCTTTTTCTGTGGATGATAGAGCTGCTCCAGGATATTCGAGAAGGTCTGTTGAGATATCTAAAGTGACTAGACTTGCATTAGAACCGGCATTGTTCCTTGAAGATTATCCCGAGACTGTAGTTGACGTTTACATCGAGATATTGCAGGCTGATGGTTCGACGAGAGTTACTGGAATAAACGCCGCTTCTCTGGCTTTGGCTGATGCTGGAGTACCTATGAGAGATTTAGTTGTTGCTGTTTCTGGTGGGAAGATAGATGATACGATTATACTAGACTTATCTGGAAAAGAAGACAATTATTCTGAAGCTGACATGCCTATGGCATTAATGCCAAGAAAGAAAATAATCACATTACTCCAGATGGATGGAAAGTTGACTCCAAAAGAGTTAAAAACTATTATAAAAGAACAGTTGAAGGCTGGGGAAAAAATCTATGAAAAGCAGAAAGAGGCCTTAAATAAAAAATATGGAAAGTGATTTCATGCAGACAGAATATATGCTCAGGTTGTTGGAAAAGGAAGAAAGAATCGATGGCCGAAAAATGGATGAATTTAGAGAAATAAAACTAGAGACTAAAATAATTGAAAGTGCAGAAGGTTCTGCCAGAGTTAAAATTGGAAAGACTGATGTCATAGTCGGTGTTAAATTAGGAATAGGTAAACCTTTCTCAGATATGCCAAACATGGGTGTGTTGAAGATTGGAGCGGAATTTTCACCGATAGCTGATCCTGATTTTGAATCTGGGCCCCCTGGAGAGGATGCGACAGAACTTGCTAGGATTGTGGATAGAGGAATCAGAGAATCAGACAGTATAGATTTAGAAAAATTGTGTCTAGAAGAAAAAGAAAAAGTGTGGGAAGTTTTTGTCGACATTCACATAATCAACAACGATGGTAACTTAATCGATGCATCAGCTCTGGCTGCGATAGCTGCGTTAAAGACTGCTAAGATTCCAGAGATAGAGGATGATAAAATCATCAGGAATAAACTAAAGAAAGAGTTACCAATATTGCATGAGCCTATCACGATAACTGTTGGAAAAGTAGCTGATAAGTTCATATTTGATCCCAACAAAGAGGAAGAAGGAGTATTGGATGCTAAACTCATTGTTGCTGTAATGGAAGATGGGAAAGTGTGTGCGATGCAGAAGAGCGGATTACATGGGTTAACAGCAGAAGATGTGGAAAATATGATAGATTTAGCAGTTAAAAAATCTAAAGAATTAAGAAAATTACCGTGATGGCATGGGTAGAAAAATATACAGTAGAAAGTTGAGACAGATAAGAGCTGCTAAAGTTAGGCTTGCTCCTAGATGGGTTGATATAAAGAAATTCGGTATAAAAAGAGCTAGAAACAGGAAAGTGTCCATAGTAAGAAGAAGTTGGAAAAGGAAAAGATTAAGGTTATGATGTGCAATTATCACTAAAATCAGATTTCTCTGCATACACTGAGACTGTTCCTGCACACAATGTTGTAGCTCTGACATAGTTCACGATCTGATTAGGTGGAAAACTACAGTTTATATCGAGCTTTAAAATACCTCCAGATGCAATAGTAGCAGTTGTAATGTTTGTGCAAGTAACACTCTGGTTTGTTGTCTTAATGTAAAAGGATGGATTGGCTAAAGATGCTGATCCCATGCTTTGAAGTGTGACTGTTACAATGGTATTATCATGACAAAAGGCATCGACAACGTCTAAAATGTTTCCGGTGCAATTGACTTGTTGTGTTAATTGACTGCCTATTTGCTGTGTGCTAGTCTTACTAACCGATGTAAGCCATGAACCTATTATAGTTGCTACTGCAAGAGTGAAGGCTATCAACAAAACGCTCGCAATCAAAGGACTTATTCCCTTCATTCCATCATCCTATAATTAATAAACATTTCTGGTATATTAAACTTTTCGATTGAGATTTATAGTTAGTTAAAACAAAATATTTTTAGTGATGTGATGTATTCTGAAAAAGTTCAGGAGTTTCTTAAAAAGAATGGGATAAAGGTCGGAGATGAGATAAGACTGACTAAGGATAAAAAAAATTATGAAGGCATACTGATGCCCAGGATTGAATTAGGTGATAAAGACTGTTTAGTCCTGAAATTAAAAAATGGTTATAATGTTGGCATAAAATTTGAAAGAGGTGTTGAAATAAAGAAAATAAAGACTGCATGGAAAATTGTGGAAAGAAAAGAAAAAGAAGTGAAAAAAATTATTTTTGATAAAAAGTTGCCAATGATTTCTATTATCGGTACCGGTGGGACGATAGCCAGTAAGATAGATTACAAGACTGGCGGTGTTTATGCTTCTTTTTCGGCTAAAGATATACTAACACAAATACCAGGATTGAAAGAAATAGCCAACATAAAAGTTGAACAGATAATGAACATAATGAGCGAAGATATGACGCCAGATAGATGGAAGGAGATAGCAAGAGCGATTGCCAAAGAAATAAATTCAGGAGTAAGAGGTGTAATGGTTACTCATGGTACAGACACACTTCACTACACAGCAGCGGCTTTGAGTTTTATGTTGAAGGATCTATCATGTCCTGTTGTTTTGGTTGGTGCTCAACGTTCCAGTGACAGGGGATCTTCTGATACTGTAATGAATGTTTCATGTGCAGCAAATTTTATCGTGAACTCTGATGTGGCTGAAGTTTGTACTGTTATGCATGGCAACATGGAAGATGATTATTGTTTTGCGATAAGAGGAACGAAAGTTAGAAAGATGCATACTTCACGAAGGGATGCTTTTAAATCAATAAATGAATTACCTATAGCAAAAATCTATTGGAATGATAGTAAGATTGAAATATTGAATGAAGACTATAAGAAGAGAAATAATAAGAAAGTGAAAGTCGATGATAAAATTGAAAATAGAGTTGCATTGATAAAATGTTATCCTGGTTTAGATCCTGGTTTATTGGATTATTACATCAAAAAAGGGTACAAGGGTTTTGTTATCGAAGGGACAGGGTTGGGACATGTTACAACACTGGGAAACTATTCTCTATTACCTAAGATTGAAAAGGCAATTAAATTGGGTTTACCAGTAATAATGACTTCGCAGTGTTTGTATGGGAGAGTTCATCCCACTGTCTATCGCAATCTTCGAGAATTATCCAAGAGGGGAGTGATATTCACTGAGGACATGTTACCAGAAGTTGCTTATGTTAAACTTATGTGGGTTCTTGGTCATGTAAAGAAGTTAGATAAAGTAAAAGAAATGATGCTCACTAACTATGCTGGAGAGATAACAGAAAGGACTAATGCAAAAGCTTTTTTGATTTGAGGCAGAATCATGATAGATTACAAAAAAATATATCTGAAATGCGGTCTGGAAATTCACAGACAGTTAGATACAAAGCATAAATTGTTCTGTAACTGTTCCACGAAAATGATAGAAAAAGAACCTTTGATGACAATAAAAAGAAGACAGCATCCTGTTCAGAGTGAATTGGGTGAAGTAGATGTGGCAGTTCAATACGAGTTCTTAAGAAACAGGTTTTTTCATTATCAAGTTTTCCAAAGAGAAGATTGCCTTGTCGAATGTGATGAAGAACCAGTCCATCCATTAAACCAAGAGGCATTGGGAATAGTTCTACAGATAGCCTTAATGTTAAACTGCACAATACCAGATGAGGTTCAAATTATGAGAAAGACTGTGATAGACGGTAGCAACACTTCCGCTTTTCAGAGGACAGCAGTCGTAGGACTCGATGGATATATAGAATACAAAGGAAAAAGGATTGAGATTACAAGTGTTAGCCTGGAGGAAGATGCTGCTAGTATCATCGATGAAAAAAATGGTAATGTGACTTATAGGTTGAACAGGCTTGGTGTTCCTTTAGTAGAGATTGCTACTGGTTTATTGATTGATTACTCTCCTGAAGAAGTTCAAGAGATTGCATACCTCATTGGAATGGTTTGCAGGTCTACAGGGAAAGTTAAAAGAGGTATAGGAAGTGTTCGACAGGATGTTAATGTCAGCATAAAAAACGGTGTAAGAGTAGAGATTAAAGGTATTCAAGAGCTTGGATTGTTGTCAAAAGTTATAGAATTGGAAATGCAAAGACAGTTATCTCTTCCTGAAGTGAAAGAAGAAACCAGGACTGTTAACCCCGATGGAACAACGAGGTTTACTAGACCTTTGCCCGGATCGGCAAGGATGTACGTCGAGACTGATATTCCACCGATACTCGTAGAAGAAAAAACTCTTCAAAGAATTAAAAAGAATTTACCAGAGCCGTTTACAAAGAAACTTGTCAGATTCAAAGAACAATTTAAACTATCAGATGAATTGTCCAAACAGTTATTGGGTTCAGATTACCTTGATTTGTTCGAGAATATAATTAAAAAATTCAAAATACAGCCATCCATCATTGCAAACGTCTTTGTAAGTACATTGAAAGATTTAAGGAAAAGAGAAAATGCTCCTGTGGAGAATCTGAACGATGAAGATTTTGAACAGTTGTTTGAATTGCTTGACAAAGGAAAAATCGTGAAAGAATCCATATCGGATATTTTATTGTATAAAGCAAAAAACCCTGACGCGTTGATTAATGATTGTATTAAAAAAATAGGTTTAGAAACTATAAGTGAAAAAGAATTGAGAGAGATCGTTAAAGATGTGATAAAAATGAACAGAGATAAACCAGTGGAAAAAATTATCGGGATAGTCATGAGTAAGGTTAGAGGCAGAGTTAAGAGCGAAGATGTAGTGAAAACTGTAAAGGAAGAATTTGAATAAGACTTATTAAGTGGTTTAACAAAAAAATAATAAGGATTGTATGAAAAAAATTCATATGTTTGCTAATGTAATGTTCATTCTTGTTTTATCTTTTTTGTTGACTTTATGTTTTAGTTTTGTGAGTGCTCAGGTTACTACTACTACGCCAGGTGGAACGACAAAACCCTCTTTTCTTGGTCCTAAATTGATGGTCTTCATCATTTGTGTTGTTGTTTCTATAATAACAGATGGAATTGCGATGGGTTTCTTGGCAGGTGGGTTTCATCCGTTGAGAGCTATATATTCAAGCATACCATGGTCTTTTGTCAATGTTTATTGGTGGGACTTCATAGCTCCAGCAGTGGCAGGAATACCATTCTTGACGATGAAGTTTATGCAAGTTGGAAACCCTGCATGGGGTTATTGGGTTGGTAGCAATGTCATAATAGCTTTTATCGGTAACATGGTCATGGAACAAGTTGTCTTCAGGTTTGCTAGAGGAGCTGCCGCTTCGCCAATGAGTATGGATCTAGCGTTGGCAGGATTGGATTCTGTGTTGCCGATAATATTGTTTTTGGTTTTACCTAGTTTTGGTATAATTTAGAATTTTTATATTATTTAGAGTACTTATCAATTAATTTTCTTATATTAAATACATCTACTTTTATTTGATCCAATAATCCAATAAACTCATTAAAATCCCCCGGCTTGTTATCAGTAGGAAGATTATTTAGTTTGGGTTTTATTTTATCTATGAATTTATCTAAATCTGAATAAATCCCTGCTGGGCCATAAAAGGCTGGTTTTGGTGATATAAGAGAATTTTTAAAAGCTTCGAAAGTTTGAACAATAGCATTTAAATTATTTCTTCCTGACATAAAAACTTTTTTAAAATCTTTATAATCATTAACAATTTCATATTCTACTGCTTGCATTGGTTCTTTTTTACGGATTTTAGAATCAATGTGATCGGTAATAGCTTTCAAATATACTTCTAATCCTTTAATATGTCTCTCTAATAGATCTCTTAAATTTTCTGCATTATTCGCATCTTCATCTGATAAGTCTTTTTTTGGACCAGTTTTTGGTTTTGATGTCCTTGTTTTTACACCGAGGTATCGTTGCTTAAGTGCTTTTCCTGATCTCTTTATTTCATATATTTTTGAAAGTAATTCGCCACTTGTTGTTACATAACCACCCCCTTCAATTCCACGAAGTTTACCTAATAGATCTACAGCCTGTTGTTCTACAAGTTCTATAGCAGTATCCAGCTCGATTCTATCTCTTTGATCAAGCCCACATCCAGGTTTCAATTTAGATCTAGCTCCAAGAAATTGCCGTCTATAATATTCTAACCATCTTCCAAATTTTTTAAATAAAATGTCTTTTTGTTCATTTGTTAAATTTTTTATATCTTTATTTTTTTCAAGTGATTCAACTATATCCTTCCAAGTTTTCGAATTTAAACCTTCCTCAAAACCATTTATTAATCTTCCCATATCTTCTTGTAATCTTACTCCTGCAGCATGTTCTTCATCATCTCCACCGCTTCTGTCACCACGACCAAAAAGATTCCAACCACCGCCGCCTCCACCACCACCCTCATCACCTCCACCGCCGCCTCCACCACCTCCACCGCCCCATTTTAAACCACCAAACTGATAAGTAGTAGATACCAGGACAAATACTGCCATAAGAAGCATAGCTACCCCGATGAGTATAGCAGATACACCTAATAACGGTGGGAATACTTGCAGTATCATCCATGACATAGTGGGTACAACATATATGCTTAATCCCATCGCTAAAACTGCAGCAGCTTGTCTATTTTCACGTATTCTAAATACTGGCAATATTCTAGCCAATGTCCATATAAGAGAAAAAGATGTTATTAGAGGTACAAAAAGAACAATAACTAGAGATGTAGGTGAATATTTTTTACCACCGTATTCGCCTTTGAGAAGATCGTCATAATATTTGATAACTGCATCTGGTCCAGTTGGTGGTCCACCACCCTGAGAAAAAAAACTCCAAACAAAAGATATCATAAATAAAACACCAAATACCATGAGAATTGCGACAACAGTTTTGGATTCGCCAGACATACCCCTTTTTCCAAATCTCATCTTATCACAAATGTTTCTATAAATTACTTGTTAACTATGAAATTTAAATCTTCTCATCTCCTTTAAAAGGGAGGACGAAGAAAATATTATAAAGAGGGATAAATATGGAAAAAGAACAAACTGTAGTTATACTTTATACGATATTGGGAATTGTAGTAGGATATGTTTCTTTACAGATAAAGAACTTTATCTTATTGTTGGTTTTAGTCTTAGGAGTATACTTTATAACTGTAATCCCATTATCTAAGAAAATAACTGTTAATAAGTTGGTAAAATGGCTCTTGTCAAACAGTTTTATTGTTTACATCCTAGTATGGTTAATGGTTTATATTTTACTGAGTAACATAACCGTGTGAAAATATGAACACTAGAATCACTAAAATCAGCCTCCATGGATTTAAATCATTCAGGAGAAGAGTGGCGGTACCATTTTTCCCTGGATTTAATGTCTTTTGTGGGCCAAATGGAGTAGGTAAATCGAACATATTAGACGCAATAAGTTTCGTGATAGGTGGTACATCCACAAAGGCTTTGCGTGCTGGCAGATTGTATGAGTTAATATATCATGGAAACGGTGATGCTTCTCCATGTGATTATGCATCTGTTACTCTTTGGTTAGATAATTCTGATAAGTTGTTCCCATTTGAAACACCTGAGATTGCGATAAAAAGAAAAATAAACAAGAAGGGAATGAGTATCTTCAAGATTAACGGTAAGACAACAACTAGAGAAAAAGTTGTAGAATTGCTTTCATCTGCACGAATCAATCCTGACGGTTACAACATTATAATGCAAGGAGATGTCTCACAAGTCATAGAGATGAACCCACAAGAGAGAAGGGGAATAATAGACGAGATTTCAGGCATAGCTCAGTACAATGAAAAGAAAGAGAAAGCACAAAGAAACCTTGATGTTGTTGGGGAAAAGTTGAAAGAAGTCGAGATAATTCTAACAGAAAGATTGGAAAGGTTGCAAGAATTGGAGACTGATAGAAACACTGCTTTGAAGTACAAAGAATTACGAGAAAAATTGGTAAGGTTAGAAGCATCATTGGCATACAAGAAATTTCAGATAGAACAAGAAAAGTACGATAATCTAGAAGAGGAAGTAAAGAAATGCGAAACAGAAATACAGACTGTAGAAGATGATATCAGAAATATTGATAGAACGATAGAAACTAAAGAAAAAAGGAAAAGGGAAATCACAGAAGTCATTCTCATCAGGTCAAGAGAAGCTGGAATAATAGAAGAGATTGAGGATGTAAAAAGCAAAATCATAAGGAACAAAGATAGGATAGAATCTGATGAAAGAGAAATAGAAAGAATCAACAAGACGATAGAAAGGCTGACAGCATTTCAAGAAAGAAAACCGGTGCTTTTCAAGAGAGGAGTTAAAGCAATCTTAGACCTTAAAAACAGTGGTGTCTTCGGAACAGTATCGGATCTGATAAAAGTTTCTAATGAATATCAAACTGCTATTGAAGTGGCTGGTGGTTCAAGGCTTCAGAACCTAATCGTGAAAGATACAAAAATTGCAACTGAATGTATAGACTATCTAAAAAGAGAAAAAATTGGTAGGGCAACTTTCTTACCTATAAACAGAATTAGAGCAAGAGGACTCGGACCAGAACAGAAAACTTTACTTAAAAAACCTGGTGTTGTCGGTTTAATCACTAATCTAATAAAATTTGATTCAAAGTATTCTCCTGCGATTCAATACATTTTTGGTGATACGATTATCGTTGAAAACCTTGGTGTAGCCAGACAACTAGGAATTGGAAATGTGAGAATGGTAACTTTAGATGGAGATTTAGTCGAAAAATCTGGAGCGATGATCGGTGGTTATTATCAGAAGAAAGATGAGGTTTCTGGCGGTCTTGATTTTGGAACTCAAGAATATGAGAATAATAAGAAAGAATTGGAAGAAGAGATAAACTTTCTGAGGATAGAGATAGGACAGTTAAACAAAAAGTTGGATGAGTTGAGAGCGAGTAAAGAAGTTGAATCAAAAGAAGTTGTGGATTTAGAGAATGAGAGAATGAAGATAGATGAGGAACTAGCAAAAGTTGCGTTGATGAGAAAAGAGTTGTACAATAAAAGACTCGAATCGCAAACCCGCATCAACAGGCTGAAGATAAACAATGCTAGGAAAGAGGCTGAGTTGAACAATTTAAAGATTGAAGTCGAGAAATACAAGGACATTGAATACATAGATGAAAAGCCTGCAACATTAGAATTTCAAATTCAAGAGGCAACATCAATCCTAAATTCTTTAGGTTTAGTGAACATGAAAGCCATAGAAGAGTATGATGCATTTAAAGGAGAGTTTGACGAATTAAAACACAAGTATGATCAAATCAAGAACGAGAGACAAGCTATAATCGATATGATTGAAAAAATCGAAGGGAAGAAAAAAGAAGTATTCTATGAATGTTTGAGAGCGATAGATAATAACTTCAGGGAAGCCTTCAGAGAAATGGCCAATGGAACTTCATCAATAGAACTAGAAAATCCTCTAGACATAGAGAGTGGTTTGTTGATTCAAGCTAATCCTGCTGGAAAGAATATGTTGAACTTAGATGCCATGTCTGGTGGCGAGAAGGCTTTGACAGCACTGGCATTCTTGTTTTCAGTACAGAAGTACAAGCCTGCTCCTTTTTATGTTCTGGATGAAGTCGATGCGGCATTAGATAAAGTTAACACAAAAAGAGTTGTCGAGATGATCAAGAAGCTTTCAGAGAAAGAACAGTTCATCGTCATCACACATAACGATTATACTATCAAACAAGGAGATCGTGTCTACGGTATATCCATGGAAGGTGGAGAATCAAAAATACTTGGCTTAGATTTACCAGAGATGAAAGCTGGTTAGAATGGAAGAGCAAAATTTATTGGAAATGATAATAAAGGAAGAATCTTGGGAAGAACTCATATACAACATAGTTTCTTATGAAGGTATAGACCCGTGGGATGTTGACATAATCAAATTGGCTGATTCATTTCTGAAGTATATAGAAGGTTTTAAGACTTTGGATTTCAGGATTCCTGCCAAAGTTGTTCTTGTCGCTGCAATTCTGTTGAAGTTGAAATCGGAAGTGCTGTCGCCGATAAAGGGAGAAGAGATGGAATATTTCCCAGAATCGGGTTTGACTGTAGATGAGTTCGAACAGATAAGAGAAGAACTATCAAAAATGAGTCTCAAGCCGCCGATTGAAAGACATGTGAAAAGAAAAGTTATGTTAGATGAATTAATTGATGCATTGAATAAAGCGATGAGAGTTGAAGAGAAGAAAGAAACAATCAAGAGAAAATTGGGTAGAAGGTTAAGGAATGAAATCGGTGAAGAAGAGGATATCGAAGTCAGGATAAATGAATTGATGTCTGAAATTGATGGATTATTACTTAAACTAAAATCGGAGAAAGTTGAATTTTCAAAGATAGTTGAAAAATGGGAGAGGGATGAGATAGTAAGACATTTCATGCCTTTGTTGTATCTGTCATCGAGAGGAAAAGTTACGACTGAACAAGAGGAATTTTTCAAGGAAATATTTATTAGCAAAAAATGATTAAGTTTTAACAAATAATAGATTTTAAGAAAATATCAAAAAATTACTTGGATAGTTTTTTGATTAGATAACTTGCATTGATTTCAGTTATTCCCAACTCCTTTGCAATTTTCTTGTTATCATTACCAGAACTCTTTATTGTTTTTCTCAACTCGTCTTCAATCTCTTTCACATTTAATAAAGTCTCAACAACTTTGTCTGGGTTGACACCAATTGAGTCAAGGTGTATCGTCAAGAATCTTATGAAATCTCTTCCCAAGTCACTCGGTGCCTGTCCACATATTCCTACTGTCCTTGCTGGTTCCATCGAATGTGCTCCCTCAGCCAACATTTCTATTGATTTCATCACTGCAGGGTTGGATTCATCGAATTCCCATGCCAATATTTCTTGGTCTCTGTCTATACCAAGAGTTAACTGAGTCAAGTCATTGCTTCCGATGCTGAAGCCATCACAATACTTGCTGAACTCTTTCGGAGTTATGCAGACACTTGGAATTTCAGCCATGAAGATTATGTCAGGAAGCTTCAATCCTTCTTTCTTGAAAAATTCTTTTATTTCTTTTGTAACCATTTCTGCTTCTGCTATAGTTCTAACAAAAGGTACCATCGGCACTGCATTTGTCAAACCTAGTTTATGCACTTGAGTAAATGCCTTTAGTTCTAAGAGGAATGCGTCACGGAATAGCTTGTTGACATATCTTGATGCGCCCCTAAAACCAATCATCGGATTATTTTCTCTGAATTCAAGGTCAATTCTCTTGACTTCTATCTTATCAGAATTACAGATTGGACATTTTTTCTGTTCTTTCAACGAGATGCTTCTACCACATTTACAATTTATTTCATAGTATGTTGCTCCTGGTAAAGATGCATATTCATTAGTCTTGAAATCACTGAACCTGACGATAATTTTTCTTGGATAGAATGCACCTGCTATTATAGAGATACCAGTCTTTAATCTTTCCACATATTCTTCTGAAAGAGAATTAATGAATGCATATCTTTCTTTCACATCCTTGGCCCATCTGTCTGGTCCTAATTCATCAGCCTTCAATGCAAATACAGGATGTAATTCTGCACTGGATACGACAAATTCTATTCTAACCAATGAACTACCTTGAGAAGGCAATTGGCTGATGTTCAAAGCCTCGTCAGGACTTCCTATGTTTACCATGACTTTAGTAGCCGTATTTGGAATCTCCTTCAATTCTACTTCTTGAACTTCAAATGGTATTTGTTCCTTGTAGATTCTTGCTTCACCAGCCGAACAATCTAATGTAATCATATCATCATCTTGCATGTTGAGTGCACCAGTAGTACCTACGGTACAAGGTATACCTCTTTCTCTGGAAACGATAGCGGCATGAGATGTTCTGTTTCCTCTCTCACAAATTATCCCAGAAACTTTATCTAAACTCATTACAACTTCCCAGTCTGGTGTAGTCATTGAAGTAACTAATATTGGTTTTATTCCTTTTTTATTGTAAGCTTCGACTTCTTCTCTTGCTTCAATATGATCTTTAGCTTTAACGACTGGACCATATGCTATCTTTGTTCCAACGGGTATACCAAGAAATGTTGGTTTTGTTTTTGGTTTTTCTTTGAACCTGAAAAGACTGAGTACTGTTCTAGTGGCATGAACTGTCTCTGGTCTGGCCTGTGTAATCCAAGCCTTCCCCTTTTCGACAGCGTATTCTACATCCATCGGTCTCTTGTAATTCTTTTCTATAGTTGTAACATATTTAGCAACTTGGTTTGCTTCATCTAAAGTAAGGACTCTGGGATCACGCAAACCAGCAGGAATTGCAACGTTTTCTTTAGTTTTTTCATCGTAGATTAACATTTCTTTCTGTGGACTTTTTGGTGGTATTATTCCTAACAATCTTACTTCAGGATCTTTCAAGAAAGCTGCCCATGAAGCAGTTTCCTTTCCTTGTACTATCATCTCTCCTAAACCATAAACACCTTGAACGACACCGACGTTTCTGTTACCGGTATCAGGATCAATGGAAAATGCTACACCTGCCTTTTCAGAATCAATCATGACTTGAACGACGACCGATATCAAACCTCTTTTTAAGAGATCAGATTCTGAGAATTCTAACACTTTTTTCTTACGTAAGTTTTGTCTGTAGTCGACAACTCTCCAACCGAATGCAGAACCAATACATTTCAATACATATTTGATAACATCGTTAGTGTTTAATGAAACGTTTAGATAAGTTTCAAACTGACCAGCGAATGCGGCAGTAGCCATATCTTCTGTTATACCAGAACTTCTGACAGCGACTCTGTTTCTACCGATACGCTTCTTCATATTCTCGATTTTTTTACTCAAAACTTCTAGAAGTTTTGGTTGAGTCTTTATGTTCTCTATGTACTCATTTATTTGATCTGCAATCTTTCTGGCTTCTTCCTCATTATCTTTAGATAATGCGCCATCCAATTTTTTAATTAAATCTACGACATTTTTATCGTTTAACAATATTTTAGAAAATTCCGTAGTGAGCATTATAGCATACGGTACATTATCCTTTCCTAATATATTGTAAAGTTTAGCTAAGTTAGCACCCTTACCTCCTGTTAACCTTCCATCAGAAGCAGCAGGTTCTTCCATACCAACAACTAGATTATCATCAATCATATTTTTTACCTCATCAATCGCGTCCTTTTAAATGGAAATAATATTATAGTATAAATTTAAATTTTCCATTCTTAACCCTATTAGGTCAATTAAAATAAATAAACCTTATTTATTCGGACCAATAATTAATTTTAATGGAAAAATCCTTGAAAAGAGAAATAAACCTATTAACCCTGACCATTTATGGTGTTGGGATAATTGTTGGTGCTGGTATATATGCACTCGTTGGTAAGGCCGCTGGAACAGCTGGAAATTCTGTTTGGTTATCTTTCTTGTTTGGTGCTTTATTAGCATCACTCACAGCGATGAGTTATTCAGAACTTTCATCCATGTTCCCTAAATCTGCATCTGAATATCATTATGTAAAAAATGCTTTCAATAGTAATATTTTCGGAAATATAATTTGTTGGGCTGAAATACTTGTCGATTTAGTAGCTTGTTCTACAATAGTTTTAGCTTTCAGTGGATACTTTTCAGGATTTTTTAACATACCTACAGTTTTAGTGGCAGGGGTTCTTCTGATTTTATTATCTCTGATTAATTTCGTCGGAATAAAAGAATCGATGACATTTGTGATTATTCACACCCTAATAGAAGTTGGCGGTTTGATATTTGTTATAATTTTAGGAGCAGGAAGTTTAGGTTCAGTAAATTATTTTGATATGCCAATAGGTTTGGGTGGGGTGTTATCTGCTAGTGCTTTGATATTCTTTGCATTTCTAGGGTTCGAAGATATAGTAAATGTTTCTGAAGAAACAAAATCGCCAAAGAAAACAGTTCCAAAAGCTGTTATTTTTTCTCTAATAATATCAACGTTTGTATACGTATTAGTTTCAATTTCAGTTGTTAGTATGAGTGATTGGAAAATGATATCAAAATCCGAAGCTCCTCTAGCTTATGCAGTACACAGCAAATTCGGTTTGGATATAGGTAATGCAATTTCTTTAATAGCTTTATTTGCTACTGCAGGCACTTCATTAGTTTTCTTGATTGCAGGATCAAGGATGATTTATGGTTTATCTGATGCTGGTGAGATACCTAAAATATTCTCAAATATTCATCCAAAAACAAGGACTCCTTACATTGCTATATTGGCTTCCATGATAATTTCTATGATATTCGTCCTTCTTGGGGATATGAAGTTAGTTGCAGGTATAACCAATTTCTTTGCGTTTGTTGTTTTTATTCTTGTTAATCTTTCAGCAATTGTTTTGAGATACAAAAAACCTGACATTGAGAGAAAATTCAAAATACCAATTAACATAGGGAAATTCCCATTACTTCCTTTTTTTGGTTTGTTGACGTGTTTAATAATGATTTTTTACTTGGAAAGAAAATCAATTTTTATAGGATTGTTGATATTTGTGGTTGGTATTGTATTTTTGAGTTTTCTTGACAAATCACATAAAAAATAAAAATATTATCTTGCAAGATAAGCGGGCATCCAAGTCTCATATATCATTATCAAATGCTCATAGTGACTGATAACATGAGGAAATCTCTTTCTTAACTCATTGATTGTTCTATTAAATTGCTGATAGTTTTCAACCACAAACTCAAACTCTACTTCCCATGGTGCTAAACTTCGTATGTAATACAACGAATTTGGATGTCGTCTCATCCACTCAAACAATTCTTTTTCATCTTCGTTGGATAATGATTTGAAATAAATTATTGCCTTGAAAAACTCCAACCCCAATTTATTGAAGTCGACTGCAATCCTGTAACCTAGAATAATTTCTTTTTCTTCCATATTCTTTATTCTTCTTCTGACTATCTCTATCGTGGAATTGACTTTTCGTGCTAGTTCTGTAATCGGGATTCTAGCGTCATTAGCTAAGATTTCAAGAATTTTATAATCAAGTTCATCAATCTTGTTATCTACTACATCACCACCGAAGATAACATGCTTTCCATTTGTATCATTCGTGAAGAATTTTTTATTGTATTGTCTTGTGTCTACCATAGTTCCAAGAACTTTTTTTACAATCAAACCTTTGAATTGAGAAAGAATATTATTAATTTGATCATAATATTCCGTAATGCTTCTGGAAAGAATCGCAAAAACACAATCGAAAGCACCATCAGAAACGCCCATCCAATAAATAGTTTTTTGATTCTTCAAAAATTCATAAAAACGTTCTCTTTCTTTAGGAATATTCTCCAGTTGAAGGTAGACTTTGAACATAAAGTAGCCAAGTTTATTGGGGTTGATTGAAGTGATGAATTTTTGTATAATGCCGTTTTTCTCTAATTGCTGAATCCTGTATTTTACAGCTTCTCTGGATTTATTGACGATCTTGGCAAGTTTTGAATTCGGTATCCTACAATTTTTGTCTAATTCTGCAAGTATTTTCCGATCTGTCAAATCTAATTTGATTTTTTCCATAATTTACCGTTGTTTGTTAAAATATTTAAAATTTTCTATAAATAGGTCAAAAAATTGTCGAAAGTTTTATTATTGTTATATAGAATGTTTCTACACTAAACATTGATAAAAATGAACTCAGAAAAGATGATTAATGCATTATTTATCAGTGCGCCATACCCAGGTGAAGAAAAATTTGGAGGCCAGCCGACTGGATTACTATATGCTCTTTCTGTAGTGACCGATAGAAAGTTAAAACAATATGGCAATAGGAATGCTGTAAAAAATGAGATAGAAGTATGGCGTCCTGAGGGTATCCCAGATTGGGATACTGCAGATGAATTTAGAAAAGAATTAATCGATTATCTAAAAGGTAAGAAACCAAAAATCGTGGGTTTGAGTACATTCAGTGCTTCTTATCAAAATGCTATAAACATAAAAGATTTAGTAAAAAAAGTATTGCCTGAAACTATTGTCCTGTTTGGGGGAGCAAACGAAGATAATTCAGTAAAGTATTATAGGGAGAGAGGTAAAGTTGATGCTGATCTTGTTTTTGCTGGAGATGTTTCTCTCTTGTTGAATGAATTGTACAAAGTTGTAGAGGAAAATCCAACTGCAACAGTGGAAGAGATAAAACAAATTTTGATTAATCAGAAGGAGAGGTTCGGTCAGTTAAATGGTGCTGGTCTAATTTTTTTTAATACAAAAGAAGAATTAAAAGAAGTTGCCTCTCAATCTTACATAGCAGATGGTAAAAAAAAGAAGCCAGTTAGATTAGATGAATTGCCGTTAATACCACGATTTTTGCTCAAAGATGAAGATAAAGTTTCACGACAATTCAGTATTTTTTATAATAAAAAAACTGCTCAAGTTATTGTCGGACAAGGTTGTCCTTATGCTTGTGGGTTCTGTAGCGAAGGTATTAAGAAAGTTTGGTATGAAGATGGGCCAAAATCAATGAATCCTACAAGAGATCTTTCTCATGTTGAAAAGGAATTTCAGGAGTTGAAAGAGCAAGGATATGAAACTATTTTCTTCGATGATAGCACATTTTTCGAAAAATCAAAACAATACATGAAAGAATTGATTAAGTTAATTAAAAAATACGGGTTTGAATGGGGATGTCAAACTACCCAAGGATATATACACCACATAAAAGATCTACTTCCTCAAATGAGAGAATCTGGTTTGAGTTATGTATATATAGGTGTAGAACATTTTGATGAAAAAATAAGAGACTCTTTTGGAAAAGATATAGGCGGTGGTAATAAATTCGATAATTATTCTGCAGAAGATACTTTAGCTTTATTACAAAAAAATGGAATAAGAGTTGGTTTTTCACTAACATTTGGACATCCAGATCCATATTCTCAAACTGAAGAAACAAGAGAAACTGAAGATACTGCAAGATATGTGATAAATAGAACTGCAAAATTAACTCAAAAATTTGAAAATATTGTAGGCGTTTCATTAAATTTGATTTCTTATCATCCAGGAACCCCTAACAGTCAAAGATATGAAAGTAAAGTTGGTCCTATAGATTACACAGCAATCCCAAATAAAAGAGAACCTTATATTCATTTTGAAGAAGGACTTGGTCTTCATGCAAAAGGTATGAATGATGAATTGGCATGGTTTATATTGAACTATGCAAGAGAAAAATTAGGAGGTAAATTATTCTAAGAATTCAACTTCATCTATTATTCCATCAGAATCTACATCTATACCTTGAACAACCTTTGCTATCACATCGGGTTTAACAGAATTTCCTTTCATTATTTTTTTCAAATGTTTTATGAAAGCAAGTACAGCAGCTCTTGTCCCTTTGAATCCTTTTCCAGAAAAAACTAGTATTTCTTTTCTGGTTGCGAATGGGTTAGATATTCGCACGATAAAACCTGCCTGAGCCTCTCTGTAAACTGTCTTGGAAAATGTAGAAACGATGTTCCATTCCAAAAATTCTTCTGAATAATCAAAGTATATCGGTAACTGTTTGTTGATTTTATCTGCTATGATGTTAGTTTTAGGTCCACCAACAATAATCAAATTGTTATTCAGATCTTCTTTTTGGACTTGTGTATCTAACTTATAAAAAGGAGTTTTAGAGTCATTAATGAATTGACCCAAAAAAATACCTAAATCTATCGCACAGTAACCATCAGAAGCAGGAGCTTTGTACTTGCCATGTGGATCAGGGCTACCGACAACTATCATTGAGTTGAGTTTACCATCTTCTATAAAAGGTTTTAAAAATTTCAATTCTGCTGCCCTTGTCGTGATATCGTTTATGTGTTCGCCTTCAAAAAGCTTGAAAGAAACTACTGATGATGTGGGGGCATATATCTTTGCTATGGCACCAACTCTTTCCTCCATGCTAACAACTTTTATCAAACCCAATTCCTCGAGTCTTCTTATGTGGTAATATACTTTTTGTTCGTGAACTTTCAACCGTCTTGCAACATCCATGGGACAAGAAGGTTGTTTTCCCAACTCTTTAATTATTTTCAAGGCTAATTCAGTACTAAGTATAGAAAAAAGTCTAGGATTGTCAGCAAGTAGAGTTTCATATGCTTTTTGCCCTGTATTTGTGTCCTCAACTAAAAATTTCATATGTTTTAATTAAAATGATAATATTATAAACTTTATTTTAATAGTTGAGATGAGGTTTTAGATTAAATTTTTATATTTGAAGTGCACCCATATTAAATTAAGATTCAAATGAATTGTCCATATTGTGAATCAGAAAATGTGAAAAGAGTTAACACTAGTTTTCCTAGAGAGTTCGAGTGTAAAGATTGTCACAGAGATTTCATCGAAGAAGACTTTTCCGAGTATGCATGATTACATCTTTTCAGGAGTGTCTATACCCAGTAAGGTCAAACAATTCTTCAGCGTAACCTTTGTAGCCTTTACTAACGATAATCTAAAATCTCTCAATTCTTTTTCTGCTTTTAGGACAGGACAGAGATGATAGAATTCTGAAAAGATTGTAGCTAAATCATAAGCATAATTACATAAATAATGTGGCCGAAAATCTCTCAAAGCCTGCTCAACTACTTCAGGGAATTCTGAAAGTTTTTTCACTAATTTTTTTTCTTCACAAGTAAGGTTTTCGTTTACAACATTATCTTTCCAGTTCTTAACTTTACTCAATATACCGTTGCATCTCGTATGTGCATACTGGAGATAAGGACCTGTATTGCCTTCTAACATCAACGCCTTTTCCCAGTCGAAAATCAAGAGTTTATCACAGCTCATGCTCAGCATACCATATTTTAAAGCGCCGACTGCGATTTTTTCAGCTAGAGTTTGTTTTTCTTTTTTACTAAGTTTCGAGTTTCTTTTTTCAATCTCTTTTTGAATTTTTTTCAAAATCTTGTCTCTTAATTGAGTGTATAGAACAACACTTCCAAGTCTCGAAGACATTTTACCTGTCTTTAAATTGACTAACTCGTAGACCAAATGATAACTCTTTCCAGCACCAGGAGAACCGATTAACTCAAAAACTTTGAACAATTGTTGGAAATATAATTTTTGTTCAGAACCGACGACATGAATGCATCTATCGAGCTTGAAATCGCCAAATTGCCTCTCTGCTAGAGCTAGATCTTTTGATTCATAAACAGGGTTGCCTTCTCTCGTAAGTAAAACGAATGTACTGAGATTGTATTTTGATAAGTCTATTATTATCGCGCCTTCACTCTGTTGTGCTATGCCTTTCTCAAGTAATTCTTTGGATATCTCGACTGCTCTTTTTTCGACTTGACTCTCAAAGTAATATTTATCAAATTTTGTACCAAGTTGTTTGTAGATATTTTCGAAATCAACCAGACACCACTTTCTTGTCATCTTCCATAATTCTATTATTTTTTTATCTCCACTGTAAAGTTTATTGTTGATCTCTAAGACTTCTTTGTTGACACTTTCATCATCAGAAAATTTTTTATTGACTTCGGTGTAAACCTCGCCAATCCATTCACCTTTTTTTTCTTTTGGTGCTTTGCACTTGTACAAGTTTATGAAACCCCATAATGCCTTGGCAACATGTGGTCCTATATCACCTTGATAGTTTGCCCTGACGACTTTATGACCAGTGAATTCTAAGATTCTTGATATAGATTCACCCGTACTAATGTTTCTCAAATGACCGATGTGAAATCCTTTGTGAGTATTTGGATGGGCAAATTCAACCATGATTATTTTTTTATTACCGGCATCAGAAGAACCGTAAGAATCTTTTTCTTTCAAGATAGTTTTTAGAATGACTTTGGTAATTTTAGGATAGTTGAAAAAGAAGTTGATATAACCAGCTTTTGCTTCTACTTTGCTTATCAGTGAATCTTTTGGGATTTTTATTTTTTTTATGATTTGATTTGCAATATCAAAAGGTGATTTCTTCAGTTTTTTAGGGAGTGAAAAACAAATCTTAGAAGCCATATCTCCAAATTCTGGTTGTGGCGGTGTTTCTAAAGTTTCTCCTATATTTTCATCTTTAAGTAAATCTGATTGTTTCAATAGTTCAATTATTTCCAGTCTAATTTTTTTTGTGATGTCCATTTTAATACCTTATTCCTATAAAATTATTTACTTAAGCCTTATATAGAAATCTTTACATTATTCGATATTGCATCGACAAAGGTTCTTGCAAGTTCTAAATTTGTTATAATCGATATTCCGAATTCTACAGCTCTTCTCCTAATCATATATTCATCATCAAATATCTGTTTAGAATCTCCTTCATTATTTATGAATGGTATGTTTATTACAAATTTAATTTTTTTATTAGTCAGATAGTCTTGTATGCTTGGTTGTTTTTTTTCACTTTAAATGTCTTCTCATCCATAACATACACCTTCATTGATGCTCCAGGCGGGACTCGAATCCACAACAACAGGCTTTCTCCATTGGTCCGTAGGCACCCACCCTAGGAAGTATGCACTCCATAGAAGGCTTACACCAAGATCTGTGCCCTATCCTATTAGGCAACTGGAGCAAAAAACCGATGAGTAGATTTACCTACGTCTAGACCTGACAAACTTAGAAATAGAACTAAACAAATCTAAAATTATATTCAAATTCAAAGTGTATTTTAGTTCTGACACTTTTCTCACCAATGTTAGAAAATTAATTCATCATATAAGTATTTAAATATTGTGACAAATATATAACATAATAAAACATAAATATATCAAATGATACATATGAGTATTGCAAGAGACGTTAGAAATTATTTGAAGAACAAACCTTACATACTCGAAGCATTAGAAAAAGATATAGCGAATTTGAGTGAGCTAGCGAGACAAATTCAATCAGAATTCGGAATAAAAAATTTAAGTGCGATTAAGGCGGCCTTGAGAAGATTTTCTGAAGAAAAAAGAAAATATAAACATAAAAGAGAGGAAGGGGTTCTAAAATTGTTAAAGAAAAGCACAATGACTGTTCATGAAGGAAATTCCATCGTGATCACAGATGAACCAGTAAACATAAAAGAAAAAGTAAAAGTAAACCTAGAAGATAGTTTTGTTTATCTTTTGGATAGGACAGAATTACCTAAAATAACAAAAAATGTTTTAAAGAAGAATGAAAACTGTTCCACATTCATAATAAAGTCGCCAGAAGAAATTGAAAGTACACCAGGAGTCGTTGCTTTTCTAACGTCTTTATTGTCAGAACAAAATGTGAATGTAGTCGAATTTATTTCATGTTGGACTGAGACAATAATAGTCGTAGATAGAAAAGATAGTCTTAGAGCCTATGAAATTTTAATGAATGTAATAGGATAAAAAATTTAAAAGTCAAAACTTAATCATGGGTAGTAATTTTATGAAAAAAACTCAAAATTTGACGCCTATAAAGGATATAGAAATCAAACCAAAAAATTCTGTGAATGATTTAGTCAAACAAATGTACAAATCTGGTGGTTTTACAGCTAAAAATCTTGCAATAGGAGTTGATATTTTAGAAAATATAATGAAAGATAAGAATTGTTTAAAGTTTCTTTCTTTTCCTGCATGCATAATAGCTACTGGGACCAGAGGAATAATCAAAGAAATGGTAAGAAGAAAATTATTTGATGTATTGATAACCACATGTGGAACTTTGGATCATGATCTCGCAAGGGTATGGAAGGATTACTATCACGGTAGTTTTTTCGCCGATGATAAAGAACTACATAAAAAAGGAATCAACAGGTTGGGAAATGTATTTGTCCCGAATGAATCTTATGGATTAATAATCGAAGAAAAAATGACTCAATTCTTAAAAGAAATTTATTCTAAGAATAAAGAACTGTCAAGCTACGAATTAGCTTGGGAGATTGGTAAGAAAATAAACAATAAAGATTCAATCTTATACTGGTGTTACAAAAACAAAATTCCAGTTGTAGTTCCAGGCATAACTGATGGTGCAGTAGGTTATCAAATATGGCAATTTTCTCAAGATCATAATTTCAAAATCGATGCTCTCAAGGACGAAACACTTTTGAGTGATTTAGTTTGGAACGCAAAAAAATCTGGGGCTTTAATCGTCGGTGGCGGAATATCAAAACATCACACGATATGGTGGAATCTGTTTAAGAATGGTTTAGATTATGCAGTCTACATAACAACAGCTGTAGAATGGGATGGTAGTCTGTCAGGAGCAAGACCGAGAGAAGCAATTTCATGGGGAAAAATAAATGAAAAAGCTAAACATGTTACAATAGAAGAAGATGCAACAGTTGCTTTGCCGATAATTTTTTCAGCTTTGTTAGAAAGATTATAGAGTGGAAATGAACGCATCGAATTCTCTCTTTGTGTTTTTTCCATAGATGGCAGCTAAGAAATATGAAACGTAAATTACAAAATCCCATATCTTACTATCTTTTGTTTTCACTCCATAATTCAACGTCAAATTTTCTAGAATTTTCATCAATGGATTGTTAGCTAAAAACATGTATCCCATATCAACATTCCAACCAGTTTTTATCTTGTGTTTTATAAAGTCATATGAGTTTGTTACCCTTTCCAAAGACAATTCTTTCATTTCTTTTAGAGTAAGATGTCTACAGTTCTTAAATTTCACGTTTCCTTTTTTTATTGCATCCAAGATTGATTTAGCATCGGATTCTGAATCAACAACTGTCAAGCACATGTTTTCCATTTTTGGTAAGTGTGCATCTGCTCCGACTGCTCTAGGTCTGCTCAACTTTTTAGCAACAAAATCAGCATATTTGTCTTCGAATTTGAATATGTTTAATGGATTGAAGACTTCCACTATTCCATCGATTTCTTTTATTTTTACACCTATGCCTGCATTACGAATATCAAAAGCATGAGGGATGTAGACTTCACCACCGAAATCTTTGATTAAGTCTTTAGCTTCTAACGCTGTCATGGACCTGCTAACTTTTTTTTCAACGTCTAAATCTACATCTAAACCAATTAAATGTCCGTCAATTGTGTTTATCTCTATCCCTTTTATCAATAAAATTCCGTTCTTCTCAGCATAGTCTTTAATCTTAGAATAAGTACTAGTGGTGTTATGTTCTGTTATTGCTATTGCATTGATTCCATTTTTCTTCGCTATATCTACAGCCTGTTTTGGGGTTATTATAGAATCTGTGACGATCCTTGTTCCCCTCGATTCTGTCGTATGCATATGCAATTGAACGGTTAATTCCATGAAAATCAATTTTCCCGTATTTATTTATCCTTTTGTTCTTTCAGGCACATCTGAGAAGCAAGGATATGTGAACATGACTTAAGATGAAGAGAATAGAATTCACAGTCACACGAATATTCATTTTTTATTTTATCAAAAATCACAAAATGTTCTTTATCTTCACTCTTGACTAAAAAATGAATTCTTTTGTCTGTCTCTATGTCTTTCTTAACTTTACCCTCTTTGAAGAGCCAATAACCTTTTCTTTCTGTCTTTTTTGAAATATCCTTCATAGAATTCTAATTTATAAATGGAAAGATTTAATTTTTAGTTATGATACTTACTCTGTTATTAATCTTTGTAAATGTAGTCGTATTTTTGTATACAGCTCCCAACCTTCCTTACTATGTCAATCAATTTGGTTTTGAGCCAGTCTCTTTTCTTGGAGGAAAATACTACACGATACTCACATCACTGTTCTTACATGCTAATTTAGCCCATATTTTTTATAACATGATATTTTTGTTCTTTCTAGGTCCTTCTGTTGAGAAAAAAGTCGGAGGCCTAAAATTCTATTTTATCTATTTCTTGGGTGGTATGTTCGGTAATTTAGCTAATTTCATTCCTTTCTTTTATGCACCTGGAGTTCCAGGTATCGGTGCTTCTGGTGCTATTTCAGCCATAATAGGTTTAGGAACATTCCTTTGTCCAGGAAAACTTGTTATTTCACAATTTCTTATACCAATGCCTTTTGTTGTTGTTGGAGCTTTCTACTTATTATCTAATGCCATGAATTTATTCATACCATCTAACATTGGATATCATGTTCATATGGCTAGTATGATATTCGGCTCGATATTTGGTTTGATATGGTCAAAGAACTGGATAAAAGGAATAATAATATTTATAATAGTACTTATTCTGATAATATTTCTGCCTTCCATACTAGCTTCAATTCTGGCGATTGTATGAAAATCTTAGATGAAATAAAAAAAACAGGAGCAAAAAGAATCTTCGTTCAGTATCCAGAAGGTTTGAAACTTAAAATACAACAAATTAGCAAAGATTTAGAGAAAGAAGGGTTTAAGACGATAATTTGTTGTGAACCTTGTTACGGCGCTTGTGATTTGAAAGATGAAGAGGCAAAGAGATTAGACTGTGATTTAATCCTGCATATTGGTCATTCTGATTTTGGTATGAAATCAAAAATACCCATAGTTTACTGGGACTATAATTTAAATATAAATCCAGTACCGATCTTGAAAAAAGAAATTGACAAAATGAAAGATTATAAAAGAATTGGTTTGATAACAAGTCTTCAATTTGTCAAAACGTCAGAAAAAGTTAAGGAGTTCTTGGAAAAAGAAAACAAAAAAATCTCCGTTCACAAAACATTGAAATATCCTGGACAAATACTTGGTTGTAACGTTGATGCAGCAAAAAAGATAGAGAATAAAGTTGATGCTTTCCTCTACGTTGGAGCTGGAAAATTTCATCCCTTAGGTGTTTCATTAACAGTAAAGAAACCAGTCTTTAGCCTTGACCTTGAAAAGAAGCAAATATACAGTCTTGAAGAAGAAAAGATAAGATGGTTGAAAAAGAAAGCTTGGCATGAATCAATGTTGGATGATGCAAAAAAAGTTGGAATAATCATTTCATGGAAAAGGGGTCAAAACAGAATCAAAGAAGCAGAAAGGATGAAAAGAAAATTAGAGAAAAAAGGAAGGGAAGTTTACATATTAGCATTTGATAATGTTAGTAAAGATAAGATTGAAGGATTGAAATTAGATTGTTTAATTAATTTAGCATGTCCTAGACTAGATGATGATTTGATATTTTAAAAACTAATGAAACAACGATGATAAAAATTTGAAAAAATCATTAATTAAACCCAAGGGGAAAAAAGAAGGTCTTTGAGCAGTTTCCAATTTACCTTTCAACTCTCTAGCAGTTTCGCTAGTTCCAACTCTTGCTTGCCAAACAAAGAAAAATATAGCAATTAAGAGTACAACAAACATCACGAATACTAAAATATAAATTCCTGCCATTAAGTTAAATATGAATTTTTCGATATTTATTTTGGTGAAATCGATGAAAAAATTTATTATATTGTTAATGTTTTCATTATTGTTATTGCCAGAATCATTTGCTTGGGATTCTACAACTCACGAATTCATATGTGAACAAATTTATAGAACGAACAAAGAATTAAACAAAGTTCTAGATTATAGTCAATTCATGAGAGGTTGTAATGCACCAGATAAAGAGTTTAACGATCAACAGAATCATCATTGTTATGCTGCCAAAGAATGTCACACTATTGATGTCACGAATACAAAACCAAATAGTTTAACTTACTTTTCAGATATCGAAAATTGTGTGGAAAAATCTTATTTTGATTGTCCAGCGATGGAAAAGTTTGAAGAATACATAAAAAAATCTTCTCAAAGTAATTTTTCATTTTACGTTGGCGCTTCCGCTCATTACTTTACAGATTCTTACGTTCCAATTCATCAAACTATGGGAGAAGATTCTTTTAAGTGTCATATGCCATTCGAAGAAAAAATAGGCGGTAATTTAAAAAATGGAAAGAGGTTCTGGACTGTTACCCAAGATTGTGAAATATATTTTCCATGTAAAAAAGCTGGAAAGATGGCTAGAAAATGTGAAAAGGGGTATGATGCAACTATTAGTTATTCATACAAAGACTTAGTTGAATTAATCCAAAAAACTGATAAGACATTGAATGAAAAGTTGAACATTTCCTATGATAGTGATTATTCATACTTGATCGAAGATAATATTACTGGATTTTTTGGCTTAATAACAAACAGAATCATAAACTTTTTCAGGATGATAACGGGTTGGTTTAAACGTTAACTAAAAAAAAGTTGGAGATATTTTTATCTCAACTGAAAGGAATTCCTAAACCAAGAGCAAGTTTAGAACAATATGAAATCCCTGGGGAGTTAGCATCTCAAATAATCAACATAGCCTACTTATCAGGAGATATAAGAAATAAACGTGTTGCTGATTTCGGATGTGGTAGTGGTAGGTTAACTATTGGATCAGCATTGATGGAGGCAAAAGAAGTTATAGGAATTGACATTGATGAAGAATCGATAAAAGTTGCTGAAGAGAACGTGAAGATTGCAGAATCCCTAACAAATCAAAAAATTCATCACAAGATAAAATTCATTCAAAAAGATATCCTAGAGTGGAACGAAAAGGCAGATACAATCATTCAAAATCCACCTTTTGGAATACAATCTCCCCATGCAGACAGGCTGTTCATAAGAAAAGCACTGGAATGCGGTAAAAGAATATATTCTTTACACAGGCACTATGAAAAATCACGAGTTTTCTTGAAGAAATTTATAGAAGGCAACAGTGGGGAAGTAGAAAAAATGATAAAGTTTAAATATAAAATACCCTATATGTTTAAATTCCATAGAAAGCCATATGTAACATACGAAGTAGATTTGTTCATAATTTCGAGGTAAGATGATGGAATTAAACGTAATGAAAAAAGATGATAACTCTAGGATAATTGAGTTAAAAGGAGAAAGTTTCGGTTTTGTTAACTTAATCGAAGAAGAGTTATGGAAGAATAAGGACATAGATGAAGCAGCCTGTATAAAAGAGCATCCTTACATGTCAGAGCCAAAATTGTACATAAAAATGAAAGGAAAACAATCTCCAGAAGTGCAATTAAAGAAAGCTATAAGTGGAATTAAGACCCAAATAAAAGAATTGAAAGAAGAATTCAGCAAAGCTTTAAAAGATTAAAAGTTATTTAAGAGTGTTCTACCAAAATGATTTATAGGTATCATGTACGAACCATATGGTGAAAAAAGAAGGCTCAATATCGATTGGGCAAGTTTGAAGGAAAAATTTAAAAACATTAAGCTTAACAAAACCCTCGCGATAATTATTGCTGTAATTGCTATTGGTGCTGTGAGTGGGATAACTGGTTTTGTTTCTTATACTTCTAAAGTGACAGAGTTGAACTCAAAATTATTGATAAAAGAGAGACAGATGAATGCATGTCAAAACAACATGACTTCTTGTTTAACTGATTTGGACACTGCAAAAGGTAATATAGAAACGCTACAGACTGATAATACGAAGTGTAAAGTTGACTTACTGAACAAAGGAACAGAACTCGAAGGATGTCAGAGCGATAACGAAAAGTTAAACGCTAATATCTCTGAATTAGAAAGCACGATGGGGGAATGGAAGTCAAATTATGAAGGATTAATGGATGATTATAAAACATTAGAGAGCAACCATGCTGCAATGGAACGCAACTATGCTAAGAGTTGTTGTAATTTTGGATTTTCACACTATTTCTTGAAGGATGATGCTAAAGTAGTTTGTTGCTCGAAAAAAGATGTAAATTCCTGTGGAGAAACACCAGCAAACGTGGACATGATAAAAGACGCTTGTTAAACTTCAAAGCCGATTAAAAAAAATAACTTTATGAATAAAGGTAAATTTCATTTTTTAATGCAAGTTTTTATAAATCCTCTGAACAACGGGTTAGGATTCAAAGAACGTGATGTGAATTCTGGATGGAATTGACTTCCGATGAAAAATTTCAACTTTGGTAATTCACCGATCTGCATTATTTTTTTGTCCGGAGTCATGCCAGAAAAAACAAAACCTTTTTCTTCAAATAGTTTAACATACTTCGGGTTTATCTCATACCTGTGTCTGAATCTTTCTACTGTAAAATTCTTTCCGTATAATTTATGAGCAAAAGTTCCAAGTTTTATTTTCACAGTTTGTCCACCCAACCTCATCGTTGCCCCATAATCAGATTTCTTTATGTAATTTTTTTGTCCTGGGAGAAAATCTATTACAGGATAAGGAGTTTTTGGGTTCATCTCAGTAGAGTTAGCTCCTTTCAACCCGCAGACATTTCTCGCAAATTCAACGATGGCTAATTGCAAACCAAGACATAATCCTAGGTAAGGGATATTATTCTTTCTCGCATACTCTATTGCTAGAATCTTTCCTTCGACACCGCTAGTTCCAAAACCACCAGGAACAATGATGCCATCAAACTTCTTTAACATCTTTAACTTTTCTTTATTCTTCTCAAAAATCTTGGAATCTATCCACTCTATTTTTGGTATTACACGATTATACCAGCATGCATGTTTGATTGCTTCTATGACAGAGATGTAAGAGTCTGGCAACTGAAATTGGCCGATGTCAAAATACTTTCCAACAATTCCAATCTCAACTATTTTTTTAGCATTTTTGATTTTGTTAATGAATTCTTTCCATTCTTTAAGGTCACTCTTTCTTTTCTTCAAGTTCAATTTTTTGAGAATCTTATCACGCAAACCTTGCTCATCAAAAACTATCGGTAATTCATAAGGTATTTTTAAATCTGGATCGGAGATGACATCCTCTTCTTTTATGTTACAGAATAAAGCAATCTTCTTTCTTCTCACATCATCTAACGGTCTTTCAGCCCTACAAATCATGAAATCTGGCTGTATACCGATTTCTCTCAAGTCTCTAACAGAGTGTTGAGCAGCCTTAGTCTTCATCTCTCCTAAAGTTTTGACGATTGGTAGATAAACAACATGAACGAAAATAACACTCTCTCCCTCAAACCTCATCTGTCTTGCAGCCTCTAAGAATAAAACATTCTCATAGTCGCCGACGGTACCACCTATCTCTATGATTATGAAATCTACATTCTCTTTAGCTATTTCTCTGAACCTTCTCATAATCTCATCTGTGACGTGTGGGATAGGCTGGACAGTTTGACCTAAATACTTCCCTGACCTCTCTTTCTGTATAACTTCATAGAATACTTGACCAGTTGTTATGTTGTGTGATTTTGGTATGTTCACGTCAAGGAATCTTTCATAGTGTCCTAAATCCTGGTCTATTTCACCGCCATCCTCTGTTACCCAGACTTCTCCATGTTCTGTTGGTCTTAAAGTACCTGCGTCAAAATTTATGTATGGATCGACTTTTGCCGCAGTAACTTGAAAACCAGAAGATTGTAATAGCTTGCCGATAGAAGCAGTGACGATACCCTTTCCAAGACCAGAAAGGACTCCTCCAGTTACAAAGATGTAATGTTGTTGCATAATATGTGTTATGGTTAAACGATTTAAAGCTTTACTATTACGAAAATTTCTTCAACCATTCATTATATTTCAACAATGCTGCCATGGTTTTTACTGCTCTCTCTGGGGTAGGATATACTGGAATCCCACCTTCATTCAATCTTTGACTTAACTCTCTAGTAAATTTTCCACCAGCAGCGCAAGCTAACAATGGTTTTTTGTATTTTTTGTGGAGTTGTACTATGTAATTAACAACTTCTTTCTCAAGAGTTGGTACTTGGAACAAAGTTATCGCTATTACTCCATCGAATTCATCGCTTTTCAAACAGTTTTCGATAACAACTTTGTAACGTAAAGCATTTGCATCTCCTGTCAAATCTATTGGATTGTGTAGAGTAGCATAAGGAGGCATTACTTTCGATATTTCTTTTTTCAATTTTTCTGATGGTTCTGGTAGTTGCAAGCCTTGCCTGTCAGATTCGTCTGTAGCCAAAACACCAAAACCACCACCATCTGTAATGATAGCAATCCTGTTTCCTTTAGGTAATGGTTGGGTTGAAAAGCCTCGAGCAAAATCGAATAGTTCTTCCCATGAATTTGCCTCGATGACTCCGGTCTGTCTGAAAGCAGCAGAATAAATTTTTTGTGAACCTCCTAAAGATCCTGTGTGGGAAAAAACAGCCTTTAAGCCTTTCTCAGTCCTACCAGCCTTGAGGACAATCACTGGCTTCTTCTTGGTAACATTTTTTACGATCTTCATGAATTTTTGGCCAGATGCCTCTATACCTTCCAAGTAGACGGTGATAACATGAGTCTTATCATCATCAGCTAAGTATGCTAGTAAGTCACAATCATCTATGTCCATCGCATTTCCATAGGAAACAAATTTACTGATCCCCACACCCTCCTCTGACATCCAGTCGAGGATAGTAGAACCGACAGCTCCAGATTGAGATATGAATGCTATGTTTCCTTCCTTAGGTCTTCCACATCTTTCTCTTGACAAGAACAGAGTATCCACACGAGTGTATGGATCATAGATTCCAATGCAATTAGGACCAATTATCCTAGTGTATGCACCTTCTACAATTCTCTTACATTTAACCTCTAATTTTTTTCCTTCTTCTCCAACTTCAGAGAATCCGGCTGAAATGATTATAATTGCTTCAATCTTTTTTTTGACGCATTCTTTAAGAACATCTGGAACAAATGCTGCTGGCACAACTATTACGACTAGATCCAAATCATCTTTTACATCTAAGACAGATTTATAGACGTTCAAACCTAGTATGGGGGTAGTTTCAGGGTTGACAGGATAAATTTTTCTCTCGAAACCAGCTCCAAGAAAATTTGCTAGGATTGCATAACCTATTTTGTCTGGTTTGTGAGATGCTCCTATTATTGCCACTGACTTTGGGTTGAAAAAATAATCGAGTTGTTTCATGACAAATATTTTTGATTTCCAGAACTAAAAGTTTTCATCGATTTATTTTTTTGTACGAATTTTGAATAAACCAAAGAGAAAAACCAAAACTATCAATGTCGTCAAAACAACCATTATGTTAAAAGTTTCTGATATCAAAACTACATGACCTGTAAATGAAATTCGAACTTCACATTTTCCTGTCTGAGGATTATAAGTTCCTTGTTTACAATCACAATTATTTCCATAGTTTTTTGCTGCAATAGCTACATCAATTATGTTGATAACGTTATCACCGTTTAAATTTGCGGCACTGTTCCATTTAGGATGTCCTGGATATGATCCATAAGCTCTTGCTATAATAGCTATATCTATAATATTAACCCTTCTGTCACCGTTTAAGTCTCCTATTATATTGCAATGGCATGCACCCATATTAATATCACATATGGTATTTTTCCAATCAGTACAATCAATGTTATCATGCTTACAAATACCATATATTGTTTCACAAGAACATTCATCTAAAATATTACCATGACATTCATCTTTACAATATTCTCCAGGTCTGTTTCCCGGACATTCTGTTCTTCCCATTACAAAAGGATCAAAACCACACGGGTAGGTATTTGGATTGCTCGGATCGCAAATTGGAGGGTCTGTTGCTATACATTGTTTATATTGGTAAATGGTTGTGGTAGTTGTATCAACTAATACACATAAACAATATCCCACCGAAATCAATTTCCCAGGGTCATAATAGATTGATTGTATTTGTTTTTCTGCACAATAACCTGTGGCTAGTAGACCATACTTTCCTTTACAAACATCAATACAATTAATGTCTTTTTCTTCACATTTTCCATATAATTCAGGACAATAACATTCACTTAAAGTTATACCATCGACTTTACATTCATCTTTACATGTTCCACCAGGACAGATAGTTTCTCCTCCCTCTAAAGGATCGTTACCTTGATTAGGATAAGTAAAAGGAGGATCGGTTGCTCTACATTCTTTTTGGGGAATGGTTGTTGTGGTTGTGTTAGCTGATAAACCATTTGCAAACATTAAAGATGAAAATATAATGACAGCAATTAGAAACATTAGCAAATTACGAATTTTCATATTAATTATTGTTTTTTTTTTGACTTAAAAAACTTTTGTTTTTTATTTTTCTAACCGAGAGTAAAGAAAAACTATTTAAGAATGTTAAAAGTATAAACTATTTGCAAGGGACCAACGACCGGATGGTTAGGCGTCATCTGTAACCCAAAATCGTCTATAGTGGGGGTCGCAGTCTGATGGCGATTCGGCTTTGTGGTAAGGCCCAGGTCTCGGACTGAGAAACCATGTCTCCCAGGGTCGAATGTATGTTGAACGGGCCAGGTCCGGAAGGAAGCAACCATAAGGCATGTATTTGATGCTTGCGAGCTCTCATGGTGGAGAAAGAGATTTGGATTAACCTTATCATGAAGTTGCATCCACTGAAGGCGTGTCCCTTGCACTTAATAGTGATAGAATGAATGAGATTGTCGTCATCTTAATTTGTCTGTTAGTTTTCTTGATAGTTTACTCTGCTCTCTACACTTCAACTATGTTTCCTAAGACAGAAGTTGAAAAAACAACTACCACCATGGAAAACCAGCCAAAAAAAGAATTCTATTCTACTCATACAGAGGCAACCGTCCTCGAAGTACCAGCAGTCGATAAGGATGGAAGAGGTGTGATGGCCCGATTATCAGTAGAAGCAAAGCCAGGTATAGGAAGAACTCTTGTGGACATAAATCAAATCCTATTGTGGGTTGACACACAAGATTCTATAAGGATTGCTAAAACCATGGCAGAGAACATCACTGGTATCAATCTATCCAATCAGGACATAATCTATTCAGTTCAGGCAAATGCTTCAGCCATAGAAGGACCATCGGCGGGAGCTGCTCTGTGTATCGCAACTATATTGGAATTGGAGAACAGAATGACAAATAATAAAGTTACGATAACTGGAACTTTGGACGAAGAAGGAGAAATCGGTAGAATTTCAGGAGTATTAGCAAAAGCAAAGGCTGCTAAAGAAGCTGGCATGGATTTAATCCTTGTTCCAATGGGACAGAAAACTTATACTAGCTATAGCGAAGAGAAGAAATGCGAAAAATACCTGTTCACTGAAATTTGTAGAACGGAGACAAAACCAGAGAAAGTTGATGTAGAAAAAGATTCTGGGATAAAAGTAGAAGAAGTTGGTAGCATACAAGAAGCATTAAAATATTTCCTAACATAAAGTAATATCATGAAGTTTTTCACAAACGCTGAGTTGAGAGACCTTATCATATCAATCATAGCTTTAGCTTTGATATTCTCTTTTCCAGATTTCACAATTTTCTTATTGTCTTTGATAATCGTCTTTTTCTCTTATTTCGTGCATGAATTAGGTCACAAGTTTGCTGCAAGAAAGTTTGGCTGTTTAGCCACATTCAAGATTTGGCCTGTTGGTATTTTTCTGGGAATAATGACTATGTTGTTCAAGTTAGTGGGTGGTTGGAGTATTGTGTTTGTTGCGCCAGGCTTCGTGGAAATAATGCCTTATAGTTTTGGAAGATGGGGTTTCAAAGTCGCAAAATTAGGGCCAAAGGAAACTGGAATCATATCCCTAGCTGGAGTCGGGGTTAACGTGTTGTTCGCCATTATCTTCAAGATGCTCCCTGGCGATATATTCAGGATACTTAGCACCTATAACGGTTTTTTAGCTTTGTTTAATCTTCTGCCAATCCCACCTCTAGATGGAAGTAAAATATTCGTGTGGGAGATGTGGATTTGGCTGTTCCTTATGTTCATAACAGTTCTTACGATTTTTGTTTTTTAACCGTAGAATAATTTTCAACTATTTTTGAATTCTGATTTAAATTATCAGAAGAATTAATTAGTCGATGGAAAAAATAAAGACCGTATAAACTACTGAATAAAAAGAGGCTGTAAATCTTAGTTATAAAAACATAATTGACAGGACCTAACATCGCAGGATTCACTTTATTGCTTATTTCATCAATATACTTACCATTATTTAAAATGAAAAAACTGTTCCACAACAAAAAATTATGCAAAGTTTCATAAGCAAAAATGAAAGTTGTAAGGAAGAAAAATATAAAAAATAAATGTTTTACAAATAAATTTAGTTTAGATAATCGACTATACAAATTTTCGGCACCACAGACTAAAAACAAAAATGAAAATATCACTAATAGAGTAATTGGTTTGAAATGGAATTGATAGAGTGGTGTGTAAAAAGTTAATTCGTCTAAAACAAATCTTTCACCAACAGCCTTTTCAGAAGGATGAGCGAAAAAAACAAATATCAATATAATTAGTGATATAATACCAGAAATTATTGAAAGTACACCTAAAATAAGTTCTATTTTATTTTTTTCATATAATTGAGGGGTTTTCATAATTTTCATTATCTCTTCTGATTCTTTGGTTCAATTTGGAAATTTTTCTTTATAATTATTAGAATAATCCACCATTTTAATTTTTACATTAGTTATATATTAAATCACATAAGTTAAAATCTCAACATATATTAATTTTGTTGGATGATGAAAGATGAATTGGGGAAATATAGTAAGCACAATCATAAAATTAGGGAATTCAATCGTAGGTAAGTACAGTTATTTGGGTTTATTTTTTGTGTGCTTGCTTGGTTCATCCTCGATAATACCTATACCATTCCAAATCATTATATTCTCTTTTGGGGCAGTTTTGAATCCTTTACTAGTAGGTGTTATAGCTGCTGTTGGTTCTACCTTGGGTAGTATGATTAGTTATCTTTTAGGGCTGGGAGGTAAAGAAATTTTAGAAGACAAATACAACAAACAATTGACCGATCTTAAGAAAAAATTAAAGAAATACGGTATTTTCATTTGGTTGATAGCAATCTATGCAACACCTATCCCAAATGTACCATTTGCTATTTTATCTGGTGTGGTTAGGTATGATTTCAGAAAATTCTTTCTTGCAGTGTTGATAGGGGAATTGATATTGAATCTATCACTAGCGTTTGCAGGTTTCTATTCGATGAAATGGATAGCTAATTATTTGACAACTTGGACATAAGTTAAGACAACTCTAAATCAATACAGTATTTGTTTTTTCTTGGTGAATAGGGCAGGGTTTTTCTTATTTTGAATTTGATTTTTCTATTTATTTTTTTCTGAAGAGCATTGATTGTTTTATTCACTTCATCAGCTACTATATTTTCTTTTTCAATAGTATACAAATGAATGAACCCGTGTTTCTTTTTTAGGCATTGATAAGCGATTTCAAAAAAATTCCAAGCATCCTGTGGCAATGGCATTATAACTCTGTCACATTTTCCATACCAATCCTTGCACTTTTTTTTCACATCTCCAAGAACTGGAATTATTTTTTCTCCTAGTCTATTCAACCTGATGTTTTCTTTCATGTATTCGAAAGCTACAGGGTTTATTTCGATTGAAATTATTTTTTTCACTTTTGGTTGTTTTTTTGCAATCATTATAGCGAAGGAACCTATGCCAGCAAACATGAGCATTATTGTTTCATTCGGTTTAACTTTGTTTGCAATCCTTGACCTTTCAGTCCCTTCTCTTGGAGAAAAATATACTTTTTGTGGATCTAGTTTTAATCGGCATCCATGTTCTATGTGAATAACTTCTGTATTTTTATCGCCTAGCAAAAATTCATATTCTCTTGTTCTGAAGACTCCTTTTCTCTCTGAGACTTTTTTCAAAACAGATTTAACGTTCTTGTGTTTCTTTAATATTTCTTCTGCTATTTTTTTTTCTTTGTCTTTAAAATTATCTGGAATTTCAACTATTGCTACGGCTTTTTCTCTTGAACCTATTATATCATAACTCATTGGTATAACCTAGTTTAATTTATTATTCAAAATAAAGAGATTATTTTTAAGTTTTCATTTGAGATGCTGCAATAATCTCCATTTCAAGTGTTTTTTTAATAGATTGAGCAAATTCCTTGGTTTGTATAATTTGTTCTCTTAATTTTGGATTTTTTGTGTTTTCTGCTACCCTTACTAGTTCATTTAATTTATCAATAGCTTTTTGTAAATGTTCTTTAGCAAGGATAAGATAACGTGCATTTTTAGTTTCTTTCCAAGCATTATGGCTTCTTAAAAAATCATTGTAGAATCTTTTAAAATCATTAAAAATAGGATCAACTAGTTCATTCATGGATTTATACTCTCCGATATCGCTCATGTCAATCTCTTTAATATTCATTCTCTAATTTTATTTGTGTATTCAAATGTTAAGCCTTATCGGTTTAGGTTTGTGGAATGAAGAAGACATCACTCTCAAAGGAATAAATAGAGCAAAAAACGCAGATAAAGTGTATATAGAACTGTACACATCCAAATGGTATGGAATTTTAGAAAAACTTGAGAAAATTATAGGTAAAAGAATCGAAATCCTAAAAAGAGAAAATTTGGAAGAAAAATCAGATCAAATCGTAAAAGAAGCTATGAATAAAAAAGTTATTTTATTTGTTCTCGGTGATCCGTTGATTGCAACTACTCATGCTTCATTGTTGTTTGAAGCCAAGAAATCTGGGATTAAAACAGAGATAATTCACAACGCTTCAATTTATTCTGCGATTGGCGAAACAGGATTGCATGCTTATAAATTCGGTTCAACTGTCACTATTCCATTCCCTGAAAAAACTAGTAATAAATCTCCTGTATCAACATCCAAATTGATAAAAGAAAATAAAAAAATAGGTTTACACACTCTGTTGCTATTAGACATAATTTCTGAGAAAAATAGATACATGACTCCTAATGAAGGTATGAAAATACTGCTAGGGACAAAAATTTTTACCAACGATACTGAAGTTGTAGTGTTTGCTAGAGCTGGTAGTGATAAACCTTTAATCATATATGGGAAAGTCGAGGATTTGATAGAAAAAGATTTTGGAGAACCACCTTTTGTTTTAATACTTCCTGGAAAATTACACTTTACTGAAAAAGAATACTTAGACATGTTTAGAGTGAAATAATGAACGACAGAATACCGAAAGAAGAAATAGAGAAATGGTTATCTAAGATTAAAAAAGAGTTGAAGATTGTTAAAGCAAATGATAAAAAAGGAAAAGAATTCTTGGACAATATTAATGCCTATGTAAATGATTGTGAACATTTTTTGAAAAAAGGCGAATATGTGCTGAGTTTTGAATCAATCGTCTGGGCATGGTCATATCTTGAAATCAGCAAGGATTTGAAATTGTTAAAATGATTAAATTTTCTTGAAGAGTCCTTTCAGTTTTTCTAACTTTGTTATTTTTATTTCCATTTCTTTTTTCTCTTCTTCTACCTTTCTCTCTCCTTTTAAGAAGAACATGTCAATCCTTGTGTTGACGTTTTCAGCACGATAAAGGTTTATGTCCTTCAGATATCTAAAATATTTTCTGAATTTCCCTATTGTATTTATTATGCTCTTAATTTGAGGCCTGAATTTAGGGTTTTCTTTTCCTATTTTTTTTAATTCATTTTCCTGATCTTCGTAAGCTTTTACCAGTTTATCGACTTCTTCTTTTACTTTCTGTATCTGTAGGTTGACGAGTGCTGTTTTTGGTCTATCTGCCATATGTATAGATTAGTTTTCGTGAAATATAAAAGATATTAATGGCAGGAAAAACAATTATTGATTGAGAAGATGATGATAGAAGTTTTTTTAGGGTTTGTAGCTATTGTTTTTGCTTTTGCTGGTGTCGCCTTAGTTAAATTAACAAGGGGAACAAAATCTTCTGCTGGCCAAAATGTTAATATTCAGGAAGCTGTTGGACTTGCTGATGCTACCAGTTCTAGTATTAATACTCTTTACAAAGTGGATAACCCTGTACAATTCGACCAATACCTAGAAAATCTACTAAGTCGGGTGAAGAATGAAGCAGGTAAAATAAAAGAAGCAAGCCAGTATTTGATGCTGAGAGAAAAGCAGATTGCCAGTGAATTGTATAGAAAATCAGTAGAGAACGCTCAAAAATATTTATGGCCGATTAAGAAATTGAGAGAAAAATTAGAAACTCCGTTAAAAGAAATAGGAGTTCTTGATGAAATAAACCAACTTGAAAATGCCGGATATATAGATAAACAACAATTAAAACAAGCCGGTAGTGAAGCTATAGGCGTTTATAGAACTGAGTATACAGTTAACAGTAGAAGAGAAAGATTATATAATTTTTTAGCCAAGGCAAAATCAGGATTACTTAGAAAAAAATAATCATTAAAGAGTAGATTGTGCCCTAAGATTCCTGACATCAATATAGATATAAAGCAGTATACAGATTCCAGTTAAAAACATGGCAAAATCATCGTTCCTCCTGTTTATCAAGTATATGATAATACTAAGGGCAAAAATATCAAAAAATTTGAATAAAATAAATTTTCTAAAATCGTCTCTGAGTAATCCCCTTAAAATTGGGTTTTCTTCTATTTTATAGCCTTTTTTCCAGAATGTCCTGAGTGTGAGATAAGCGTCTATGTAGTTCAAGACAATCAAGATACCCAAAAGGATAAAAATGTACATGATATAAGTATAGTGGGTTAAAATAAAGTTATTTTTATTCATACCAGATAGAAAAAATGTTACTACTAGATGATAGAAATCTTTAAATATATGGTATGTACCATTACTTGTAAGTGATAAAATGTCAGTACAAGGACCAACATTACCGATCTTAAGTGGGAGTAAACCTTATCTTGGTACACCTGCCAATAAGCATGGTGAATATCTTGCAGCAGCTAATGATGTAGCAACCGATATCGACACAATTTACAATCGAATGATTGGAGCAGAAAGGGGCGGTCGTGAGAATAAACCACTGATGATAAGGGATGCCGCAGATTTTGCAGAGGTAAAAAAGAATATTAAAGAAGCTGAAAAAAAGCTTAACATGATTTTGAAAGTATACAAACAAGGACAGTTTAAGGATGCAGACGACGTTATTAATAAAGCGAAAGAAAAAATTTACTGTCTGGTCCAACAAGAATACAACAACATAAAAACAAGAATCAATAAAGCTTTGAACTGGGAAGATCAATTAGCACCATACAGGAGAGAACAACTAGAGAAATCTGCAACTCTATCAGAAATGCAAACCAAAAATGACAAAGAAACCATGACGGGAGAAAAATACCTATTCCAATTTTAAGTAGATCGGTAAAACAGTAGAAATAAAAAAACGGGTAGAAAAAGCCTTTTTTTAAATTTTTTTACTCTTTTAGAATTTAGGAGATATTTCGAATCCTTTAAGGTCTCCCTTTCCGCCAATCATCCACCAAATCAAGATAGCAGTAAATATCAATACACCTATTATTATCAACGTGTTCTGGTCTATATTCGCAGGTATATTGGTAGGCACACCAGGCATGCTAATACCTAATACATCAAGTCCTCCAGCCAAGTAGAACAATACAGCAGCTATTATTACGCCGACTAAGATTAAACCAGTTAGAGGCTTCTCTGTTTCGAAAGATCGCCAAGCTCTTTCTCCGACTACGAGTCCTACAATCATCAAGAACATCAAGAAGAATATCAGTATGACACTTCCGCCAGCAAAGAACGATGCCAAGAACAACCCGAAGGTCTGACCCATCGTCATCACATACAGAGCAACTATCAGTGCAATAATACCACTAATTCTCTTCTGTTCGCCGAATATCTTAGTCTTGGTCAAGACAGCATAAACTATCGTGAACACGATTAGAAAAGGTAAATAATGAGTGAAAACCCCAAAATCAGCTAACTTTACAATCAAATCAGACATTGCTGTCATTCAGTTTTCCCCGTCTTTGATTTTTCTTCAGGTTGAGGTAATGTAGGCTTCCTCTCCCATGTGATTAATAATATGGGAACTATTATTAATAATATTATCGCGATGATCGTTATTGTATCCTCTGGAATAGTGGCTATAACATTAGGACCTAACAATACATTCCCCAGCCCACTTAAAAACAGTATTGCAAAACCGAAGAATACACCGACTAATAGTACTGCTCCCGATTTATTGCCTTTTAATAGGCCATCTGATAGCACTTTTGGCAAGTCTGGCGGCAAGAACATTCCCATAATCATTAGCGCTACCATGAACACTAAAGTTACGACTAAGGCTTGCGCAAAGAATGGCGGTAGTAGGCCTTCTATGCTAACGCCAGATATTATAGGATAAGCTAAGACCATGAGTGCGGCAACTATCGCCACAATCCCATTTACAGCAACATTTTGTTCAGGTTCACCAAAAATCTTTGATTTTCTTAGCAAGCCATAGAAGATGGCAGAGGTAAGTATATACGGGAAAAGGAAGTTGAAGGCCCCTATATCTTGCAATTTTTTTATGACATCAACGAATAAATCTGGCATCATTTCTCACCTTCCATACTTGATTTAACTCCTACCAATATCAGCATGCCTATGATTAGTGCAACCAGCATGACGATCAACGTAAGTACATCAGATTGCTTGCCAGTAGATGGTAACCCATTCATCAGAACTTTATACAATCCACTAGTGAAGAACAAACCACCAAAAAAAATGGCAATGAAAACCCATATCATAGTCTTCGATTTGAATGCCGTTGTCAAGGTTTCACCAAACTTAGGATAGAACATGCTAGCTCCCAATAAAGCAACCATAAAAACTATTATTATGACTAAGCCTTGTGCAATGAAGATTGACAGAGATTTTCCTAATCCTATTGCAATAGGTGAAACCAAGTAACCCCAAAAAAGAAAAGCAATTGAAACCGATAATATCGCATTCACTAAGGATGATTCAAACATCTTCGATTTAGTCAACAAGCCCCAGAATATAGTCGCTGTAATAATCCAGGGAATGAAGAAGTTTATTGCCCCCAACTCGACCATTCTTTGTACGATGAGTTGGAATGGGTTAAGCATAATCTCATAGAATAATTCGTGAAGTGCGAATAAATATTTTCTTCATCCAGCCTCTCTCTTAAACCTTTGGACAAGGTCTGAAAGAGACCTCACACTCTCTATCAAAGCCGGAAGCGTCTCTCTAAAAACTTTATCTAGACTTGACACTCTAGCATCTATATCGGTCATCGAATCCTTGAAAGAATCGAGTTTACTTATTATCGTCAGTTCTGCTTGTGATCTTCCTTTTGATATGACGTTCAACTGATGATGCAAATCTGTCATTCTCCTCTCAAGGTCTGCTTGTTTAATTCTGAATTCTTGAAACTTATCCTCGACTTCCCCCATGCTCTCATGAACTATAGATTCGACTAACTCTTCTGTCCCATATTCAGGATAAGCTTGTGAGTATTCAAGTGGTCTCTCTGGCATTTGTGGCATAGTTGGTTGCGGTGTATCAAAGGGTTGTGGTCCCATATCCTCCAAAGTCGGTAAACCTGTATTCTCTGGTTCACCGGTAACACCTATCTTCAAAGCCTGTGTTAAAGCTCTGTCTATCTCTTCTGCACTGAACCCTTCTTTCCTCAGGACATCGATAATCTCTGGTTCAGAAAAGCCCTTGCCGCTTAACTCTCTCACTCTGTCGGCCGGGATGAATCCTTTACTCAGAGGTATTGTCTCTTCTTTCTTTCCCCCGAATAATTTAATCATGATATTCACTCATCAACAATAAAAATTCTGATTTCTTCCAATTTATATTTATCACGTCGTTGATTGTTTTACAGTCTTTTCACTAATCTTATCCTCTATTATTCGCATGACTTCATCTTTTGTCGTAAACCTAGATTTTATAGGGTTATACAAATCCAACAAATTCTCAAGTTCTTTTAATTCTGCTTTTTTCGCTGTCTTGTCGAGGTTTTTATTGATATTCAAAATTTCAGAGTGAATCTCTGATAAATTCTCAGAAACAGCTTTAAGATCTACAGAAATCTGATCGAAACTTTTTCTCAGTCTATCTATCTCATCTATCACTTTTTCTTGAAGAGCACCTATCCTTGATTCTGCAGCACTCAGCCTCTGCTCGAGTGTCCTTATCCTTCTTGTATCGGTGTTTATCCTGTTGCTCATCTCCATGCCGATGATTTGCATGTCTCCAGGAACGTTCTTTTCAAACACCATGAAATCAATAATAATTTTTGTTTTTACGTGTAATAAAGCTTAACTAGAAATCAATTTTAACTAATAAGAAGAAATATGTTTTAGGTGTAGTTTTTGGTCTGTGAATACGAGACAAGAGATGGACTAATAAGGGTTAACTGTGCGAACTGTATTTTTGGCTCAAGCGTAGAAGATTTTGATGTTTGTTTTGCTAAAACCCTAGACAAAATTCTACAAGTTAGGAAAGTAGAGAGAATAGTATTAGCTGGAATAAGAGAATATGAGTACGATTATGAACAGACTAAACTCCTGACTGAGATAGCAGAAGTTTACGACAAACTCATGAACAGAGAAAAATTGATGAGTTTTGCTAGGATTGGAAGTGAAAAATGCGAAAGATGTTTTCCTCAACGTGTAGCAGAATTGCAATTCCTGTTGAGTGAGATGTTGAGGAAAGATCCTATTGGCGCATATGTGAAGATTAACAGGCTGATAAGACATTACACAGAAGTAGCGAGGGAGGAAAAAATAATGTGCAAAAGATGTTATGAATACTACGTAAACAATGCACTGATCCCAATAAAGCAAGAATTGGAAAAAACTTCCCTAATAAAGATGATTAAGGACAAGATTCATGGTTATAAACCAGGGGACAGGTCGCTCTACAGAGAGATTTTTACTCCTTTGATAAGACCAGTTTTCATGTTAACAAGGTACATGCCCATTCCTCCTAAGAATGGGATACCTTTGAAAAGGTATGAAGTTCCTGGAAATATAATAGTTGAGATATTCAATGTTCCTGGAAATGTTAGACGTTTTTATCATGTATCGCCCCCTGAGTTTAGATTATCCGATGAAAAGTATTCTATCATAGATTCAGCGCGTCGATACCTAGGTGAACACAGACCAACAGAAACTGAAACTACACAACCAGAAAGAGCGAGAGAACTCCTGACAAACATGGGAATGGAATTGATCAGAAGAATGTCTTTGGATGCAGGTTTACGTTTGTCCGGGGATGAGTTGAATGAGATGGTTAACATTCTAGTCAGATATACAGCTGGCTTTGGAGTCTTAGAAATTTTACTCTCGGATGAAAAAATTCAAGATGTATACATAAATTCTCCTATAGGGACGACGCCTATCTATTTGGGGCATGATGATTTTGAGGATTGTGAAACTAACTTGATACCAACAAGAGAAGATGCAGAGGGTTGGGCCACGAGGTTCAGGTTATTATCTGGAAGGCCTTTGGACGAGGCTAACCCTGTCTTGGACACTGAAATGTTTGCTCCTGGAGGAAGGGCAAGAGTTTGCGCTATAACGAGAACTCTTTCACCAGAAGGTATAGGTTATGCTTTGAGAAGACATAGGGAAAGGCCATGGACTTATCCTTTGTTTATGGATGCTAAATTCTTCGACCAAATTTTTGCTGGATTGATGAGTTTTTGTGTCAGTGGCTCTAGGTCGATCCTTTTCAGTGGAGGCAGGTCATCGGGAAAGACTTCACTTTTATCTGCTACTCTGCTCGAGATAATGAAGAAGTTTAGGATCGTTTCTGTAGAGGATACACTTGAACTCCCACTAGTTCAAATGAGAAATCTGGGTTATAATGTCGAGAGTTTAAAGTCTCGATCGGTCATCACGAGAGTGGAAGCTGAACTACCAGCAGAGGAAGCGTTGAGGACGGCAATAAGACTCGGGGATTCTTGTTTGATCATGGGGGAAGTCCGAAGTGTTGAAGCTCGCGCACTTTACGAAGCCATGCGTATAGGTGCTTTAACCAACCTCGTAGCAGGGACTATACATGGAGAGTCTGCTTATGGTGTTTTTGATCGTGTCGTCAATGACTTAGGCGTTCCGCCGACAAGCTTCAAAGCGACTGACATCATCGTGATCAGCGGGAGGTTGAGGACTGCTGATGGCTTACATACATTCAGGAGAGTTTTAGAAGTGACAGAAGTCAGGAAACATTGGCAAAAAGATCCTGTAGAAGAGGGTGGATTTGTGAACTTGATGGAGTATAATGCAAAAGAAGATATGTTAAAGCCGACAGAGACTTTGTTAAACGGGGAATCTTTTATCGTGAACGAAATAGCGAAGAGAGTCAAGGAATGGCATGGAAACTGGGATGCTGTCTGGAGTAATATAGAATTGAGAGGAAGAATTAAACAAGCGATAGTTGATTATGCAAACAAAATTGGGAATAAAGAGATATTGGAAGCAGAATGGGTATCTAAGTGTAATGAAATGTTCTACATGTGTTGTGAAGAAGTTAGGAAAGAATCAGGTGTCTTGGACTCGAAAGAGATATTCAAGAGATGGGATGAATGGTTTAAAAATACGGTGAAATGAATGGCTTATGCTAAAGTCTTAGGTGGAATCATTCTCGTTATTATCGTGATTGCTATTGTTTCATATGTGTTTTATGCAAATTTGATAAACCCACAACCACCTTTCCCAGAGACTGGTGAGAAAGCTAGGTTTATGAGAGCTCTTACTTGTTCGTATGCGATGTGTATGAGAAAAAGTTGTAATGATTCAGTAATAATTGATATAGGGTTCTTGGATAAAGATAATGAAATAAGTTGTCATACTGTTTGTGAAGAATTATCGGAAAAAGAAAAGTGTAAAGAACACAAATGTGGTGAAGATTGTAGTTTAGAGTACAAGGTTGATGAAGAATTCATGTATAATGCAAATTATCCAAAATCGACCACTGTAACGATTATACCGTTTATATATACTGTAACTTATAACAGTATGCAAAATGATATTATGCGTAAGAATTATTGGTATAATAACGTCCATTACGACAGTGTTGACAGGGGTCATTGTTATTGGAAATCATGGCACACCGTAACTTTAGATGGTTTTAATGTAAATATGGGTTGTCAACATGACGTCGGAGTAATTTGGTCTAAAGTTGATGCTGATGGTTTGTGTGAAGGTAGTTTAAGAAGTAGTAATGGATGCAATAAAGGTTATACACAAACTGGAGCTTCAGCAGAGGCATCTACAGTTGGGACGGGTCATATATGGATTGATCCATCAATTACATCTCAATGTGAAGAATTTAATACAGTCGAATCAAAATCAACTGGAACAAAATACTATGGATATTGTACCTTCAATAGAGATCAAACTATTTACATTTGGGCTGAACCCGATAAAGCAGAATTAACTGATGCACATTGTCCTGAACTCATAGTTTGCAGCCACGGATAAAAGTCAATCTATAATTTAATAGAAAACAATTTATTATGTAAGAGAAAATGCCTTTTACAACTAGTAGAGATTTTGCACTCGAAAAAAAGAGTTGGTTCGAAATAGTTTGTGATACACTTGGAGGCTCTTTTTTTGAGATACCTATCAGTGAAGCAACCAAAAAAAATCTTTCTGATAAACTCGAGTTTTGTGATTTGAGGATAACAGCCAACTCTGTGTATGCAACAGCTATCATGTTGATCATAATAGGAATATTAGTTGGTTCAATATTGTTTGTATTCAAGTTTGCCATGTATGGTCTACTCATCATCACAGCATTCATCGGGTTTTCTTTTTACATTCTGTACTATCCATCAATTATCACTAAATACTACAGGATAAAAGCCTCTTCAGAACTTGTTCTATCTATCCTTTACATGACCGTTTCTCTAAGACTAATACCAAACTTAGAGAGTGCTATAATTTTTACTGCAGAGAATCTAAAAGGACCTGTTGGGAAAGATCTGAGAAAATTGGTATGGAATATGTCAACAGGAAGATTGGGTGCTAATGATTTGTTAGATATACTAGCAAAGAAATGGAAGCAAGAAAATTTTGAATTCTATCAAGCAATCGATATGATAAAAACTTCTCAACTTGAGATGGGGGAGAAGAGAGACAGGATGTTAGATGAAGGCATAAGAGTTCTATTGCGAGGAAATATGGAAAGGATGAAAAATTATACAACCCAGCTAAAGAGTTCATTGACGATAATAACGATGCTCGGGGTTACTTTGCCGATACTGACGATAATTCTTTTCCCTATACTGACGGTATTCATGACTGATGTTGTAAAGCCTATAATGCTCGTTATTTTCTACAACATAATACTTCCGTTGATAGTTTATTACATAATGAACGACGTCTTACTATCGATGCCTCTGCAGTTCAATGTAATCGATATATCGTTGCATCCAGATGCACATAAAGCAGGGTATTTCCCGATCAAAATAAATAATAAGAAGGTTAAGCTACCATTACTGCCTATGGCTATTTTAATTGGAGCATTAATCGTATTTATTGGCTATTTCATCGTTTCTTTACCAACATCAGAAGCAGTCACTATGTCAAAATTAGGAGGAGGGTTAATAATATTATGGGGCATAAGCTCAGCGTTCATCTTCTATTCTTTCTTTTCCTTCTATCGTAATCTGGAAATCAGGGATGAGATAAAAGAAGTTGAGACAAGTTTTGATGATGCAGTCTTCCAGCTTGCACATGTTCTTTCTTCTGGACAACCTGTAGAAAAGTCATTGGAAAGATTGGTCAACATTATGGGGGAAATGAAGATTGTCAACTTATTCAAGAATGTTTTATCGAACATCAGGAGGTTTGGCTTCACGATGAAAACTGCGTTGTTCGATGAGAAAGTTGGCGCACTAAAATACTACCCATCCCACCTGATAAGGAGTATGATGAAGATAATAGTCGATTCGTTGGAAAAAGGTGTTGTTGGGTCGGCAAAGACGATGCTCGCGATATCACAATACTTGAAGAGCGTTCATCTGGTTGAAGAACACATGAAAGAAAGTCTGGACGAAACTACGAGCGAGATGAAGTTCACGCTGTCGATGTTAGCACCGATATCCTGTGGTATTGTTGTCGGAATGGCAACGATAATGGTCTTGGTTTTATTCCAGATTACGAAAATACTTGTGACTGTTACAGGACTATCGAGTGCTGTACCTTCTTTGGCTACGCCTGGCATGCTAGAATCTTTGGTCGATATAAAAAAGATAGTGCCTGCTGAAACGTTCCTGATAATAGTCGGTACTTACATGATAGAAGTGATAATCTTGTTGTCAATCTTTCTGACAAGGTTAGAGCATGGCGGTGATCCTCTGGATGGATATAAACTTTTGACAACTGGACTGATGATGGGCATGGCGATATTTTCATTTAGTATCTTGTTAATATATTTTATATTCAGTGGGATACTTAGGATGGTGTGGCCAGGATGAGTGCACCTGAGATGCCGAATTGGTTATTGACTTTGTTATTGTTGTTAGCATTCATAGCGATACTAGTCATAATAGTAGCCAAGGGAATACCAGAGAAAGTCGCTGAAAGGTTGAAGTATGTAATTCAGGTTATCTGGGGGGCAATACCATGAAAGGGGTTACTGGGGGGATGAACTGGTTTATAATATCCGTAATAATTGGGATAATAGCGGTAGTACTGCTCTACATATTCATGACTGGTGCTGGTAAGGCTGTGCTCGAAATCTTCCCTGGATTAATAGATGCTGCAAGTCGAATGATGTGCACTGTAATCGGTAGGGCGCCTTTGATTGGAACTTTCATGGGATGTTAAAATGGTGGAGATGAAGTTGATAGCAGAGGTTGTCCTCGTCGTGATAGCAGCAGCTATCATAATATGGTACGTGATAATGAATTATCAGAACATAAATACAGCGTTCACAATGTGGATTCAAAATTTAAAGGATATGTTGGGTATCGGATAGTATGGAGAAGAAAACTGTTGCTCGCGCAATAATAATCCTCATATTCATCGCTCTATTCGTTTATGTGTTATTGCAATACACTAATATCTTTCCTGAGATTTATGATCCGTTCAGTGAAAAGGTAAGGCTCGTAAGGAATTATGCGTGTAGTATGGCTATTTGTACGAGAGGATGCGGAGACTCGATGTTAAGTAAACGTATGTGTCTAGAAAGAGATCCTGGGACTGGGGGCTGTAAAAAATGGTGTCAAGATATATGCGAAGAAAACAATTGGCCTGATGGAAAACATTGTGGTGAAAATTATCAAATAAACTTGACGTTAAAATCACAAGTAAATTTGAAGGGGGCTTATGACATCAAAGGAGCAGATGAATATTCATACGAATGGGATACTGAAATTGAAGACATAATCAATTTTCTCAACAGGACTGAACATTTCACTAATTTATGGGACCTTTTACCCTTCACTAGTACACCATGTACAAGAAGAATAACTCCACCCTATACAGCACCAGATGGAGGTTCTTCTGGTTGGGCATGGGGGTTTGGGTTAATTAACTGGGAAAATGCTGCGTTTCGGTGGGGCGGTCAGTGGTACAGTGAAATATCAGGGGGCGGTGATATTATCCTAGACCCTGTAGAGGCTCACAAACTTTACAATTGTTTTCAAAAGTGGCCTAGTACTTATAATTGGGATCGTGCTACAAAAAGAGGATATTATTCATGTGAATTTACGGGTAGTATGAGAATATGGAGTTTTGTAGATAGTTATCCTGAAGGTTGTGCTGATGTTTCTTTTAGAGCAATAGAACCACCTTTCGCTGGAGATTTCGTACTCTGGCCAGAACCTGACAGCAGAACCATACCACTCAAAAATCAAGACAGTTTCAACATCCAAATCACAAACAGCCTTGGTTCTGATGAAACTTTTAATTTAAAAACAGAATCGATAGATGGAATTGATTGCACGTTTGAAGGAGATGGAACATTATACGTAGAGAATACAAAAACCAATGGTATTACAATGACTTGCAGTCCAACTCAATTTCCTCCAAGCGGATACGGCTCATACATCGTCGTGATAACTGCGGAAGGTGGTGGGAAGACACGTGTAACTAAAGTGAACGTTGAAGTAACTGATTTTAGCATTGACGTAAAACCCGATTACTCTCGAGAAGCTGGCGTCGGGGAACAGTTAGATTATACTGTTGAAATCGAGAACAAGTTGGGAAAGACTGCAGATTTTACAGTCTCTATATTAAGCCCAGGAGTGGATTGCTCATTTGATAACAATGATTGGAGTAATGTGCTAGATGGGGAAAAAAGAACAGATACGATGAGTTGCAAGCCGATATCTGGTGGAACTCATGATGTCACAGTAAAGGCATCTTATGGTCCACTCGAACATAATGATACAGTGGAGATAGTAACACCTTTATGCAGTGTTGATAGTGATGGGTTAAAGTTGAAATTCTTCAGGGGTTCTAGTGATGTAACGGAAGAGGGAGTTTATTCGGGTGATGATTTCACGATTCAAGCGAGTGGTTTTTCTGGATGTGATAATAAGTTCGTCGATTTTTACGTTAACCCAGGGATGCATGTCTCTCACCAGCAGGTTGAACCTTTGGGAAGTGAATGTAAAATTTATAAAACTGCTGGAACTCCTGGAACTTATAAATTTTATGCTGTCATGGTTGTGGATGGTGTTGAGTACAAAACATCAGATACTACTCTCACTATAAAGAAACCTGATGCTATTACAGATGAATGTAAAAAGACAGACCCATGGTGTGCATTTTCTCTTGGTACAGTAGATTGTAATGGTTTGTTGCCTGGAGGGGGGGCTGATATATGCGATAAATGTGGTGATTATGGTTCAGTTGGAAATTGTCAAAATTATGGTGATCCTCAATCTTGTAATCAAGATCCTAAAGAAGGAATTTGCGCGGGAGCTTCGAATATTTGTTGTATTTATGATAGCGATGTTTACTCTCCTGGCCCTACTGATGTTTCATGTCTATCGCCAGACACACTCACACATAATACAGGATCGAACTATTTTTCATGGAAAGGGGTTAGTAATGCAAGGAATGTTTTAGTATCGGATAACCATATAGATTGGAACATAGCAACGCCAGTATGGGAGCGGTTTAGCGTAGCAACGTTTAATTGGAATGTGTTCTGTGGTAAAGATTCTGATTGTAACTCACCATACTTTGAAACAGAATGCGTAGAAATTTCAGACGCTGGGGTTCCTGACCAAATTAAAAATAATAAAGCATGTAAGGTAAAAGGATTGGATGATAATTATTGGTTTACAAGTTGGCTCTATATTAAAATTACGGATTCAAGCAGGCCTGTCTATGGAATTGAAATCGTTTCCAGACCAGATTTGAGTTTGTGGAATAGAAAGGGGTCAGATGGTATATGGACTGACAGTTCTCAAAAATTTGAATTATTTCTTCACAATAACAATGGGTGGTTTCATGTAGACTCTCCAAGTTTCTACACAAGTTACGCTGCTTATTGGAATTTTAAATACTTGGATGTATTTAGACCTTCCAATGCTTGGTCGTGGGAAAAGGTCGATGCTATTTTGTTGGCCAATAAATATAATTTTGGGGAGCGTACGGACAAGTGGTTGAATGTGAATAGCTGGTTAGATAATAGTTGGATAGACTATATAGGGTTGTTAACAAAAGATTCTACAAAAAACACGACCTTCTGTACAGATGGAACAGGTGACTATAACAGAGTTGTCGACGATGGCAAGAATTGTTATTGGGGATTAAATTGTCCCATCAAAAACAGTGAAGGTTGGGAATGGGAAGGAAAATCTACTGTCATAGGACCGTTAACTGATACTAATGTGGGATGCGATTGTACTATCAGTGGTTCATGCGGTAATGGATATTGTGAAAAAAGTGTAGGAACGGATAGGTTCTGTTATTATGGTGTAAAATGTATGAATGGTGGGTGGAACGGTAATATAGACAAATGTGAAGTCGGAGAAACTTGTAAGTACGATGGTTGTAGTTGATGTGAATGCCAGAGATGAAAGCTATCTTTTATATAATATGTGCAATAATCCTCTTGGTAATGATGTTTATTTTTTACCTTATATTTTATTCGAAAACGGAGGATATACGTCGTTATCTTTTTGAACTAGTCGAGATTATAAGATGTAGGTTTGAGATGGGTGTTTGTCTTTCACTCTATCGAAACCCTACAACACCTGGAGAAAATGTTGAAGCGACGATAAGGACTCAAATCTGGTATAACAATCAGAAGGTGTGTTTAATAAGAAATTATAAGGATTTTGTAAATAGTTGTAAGATTACTAGCGAAAAATGTAAGATAATTATTCCTAAAGATGAAGTAAAACCGGGTATTTATTATGCTTTCATAGACGGTCAAGGTGATTGTGAGAGTGATGTGAGACCATCATCAGAAGAAGCTAAGAGTAAAGACACTGAATTGAGAACTCTGACTCCTATTTTTTAGTTTATGTACCGTGAATAAGAAGATGTAAAATATATCTTGATGAATGAGAGAAATATTACTATGAAAGGAATCGCAACTGAAACTATTGCAAAAATGTTAATCGTCGTAATAGTGGTGGCTATCGTCGTTGTTATACTCTACTTGTATGTCGTTCACTCATCTTTGGGTGAAGCTGTATGTAGAGGGTTGATGACAACATGGTGCGGTAGTTGTGAAATGACAAAAACAGACAGTACTTATTCAGGTGGGTCTGCAATGAGCCCCAAACTGCTAGAATGTATTGGTAAATATCAATTTGCTAGTCCTCATGAGACCAACTGTGAAGGTGCTGAGAACGATTGTAAGGGTTTCATACCTCAGAAGACAACTTAATGTTTATAAAAAATAATTTTATAATATGATGACTAAAGGTTCAGAAGCAATATGGCTTTTTTTTATCATAGCAATTGGTTTAGTTTTAATACTGTTCTTTTTCTTAGTGCTTCCAAAAATAGCGGATGTTGGATGTAGACAGTCACAAATGGATGATTTGAGTAGAGTGTTGAGGGAATTGGATAATTTTGAAAGGATGAATACAACACTTCAGCCTGGTAGTTATAACATCCTCCCAGAACCATTCACAGTGAGGACATCTTGCACATCAGAAATAATGTATGTGAAAGAAATAAATTATGTAAATAAAGTAAGGTATGAGGGAGTATTAAAAGTGATATGGACTGATGGTATAACTGAAAAAATACCTACTAATGATACGTGGAAGATGGAAGATGGAACTGATATGTCCTTGACAAAAGATAGTTGGGATATGAAAGTTTCTCTAAAGAGTGTTGTGGCAATATCACGAGGAACGTCAGCATAATAACTGCAGTCACTATGAAAGCAATAATATATCATAATAAAAAATAATTATTGTATGCATTCAAGAGCAATGTCAAAGTGGACGCTTGAAATAGCCTTTGTTATCGTTATTCTCACGGCATCAGCGATAATATTTTTATTGTATTTGTTTGAAGGTTCTCTCAAACCAATTTGTCCAGTAGGACAGGCCAATGAGATTCAAAAGATTGTAAATAAAGTCAATGAAATAAAAGGTAGACCTGGATATGAGGTAGTTTATCTTGAAGTAAAGGGAGAGTGTGTCGAATATATTGAATCTGGTGGGAAGAAATTGATGGTAAAATATAAAACTGTTAATGACCCGGTTGAATATCCTACTGAGTTTGATTGGAATTTTGAAGGAAAACTAAATCCGGGAAATTATCCTTTGAGAGTTTTTGCAGACAGAGTTGAGTTGATGGGGGAAAGTGAATGAGTTTAACAGCGAATGATATTATCATAATCACCGTAGCCACTATACTCACGTTGATAACAATAATACTAGTGATATGGGAAGCTGAGAAACAGATGTACGTGTACGGCTTGAGACCATCTGAATCCACGTCGACGGATATGGCTGGTTTGATGACGTTAGCACGTGGTTTGACTGGTGATATAGAAAATATAAAATACGAGAATGTCACAAGAAATGTTCTTTACGACGTGACGATAAAGAACAAAATTGTATGCGTGAAGAGTGTTGCCCGTTACACTTCATCGGATTGTTCGTCTTCTGTCTTTGACGTCCAGAATAAGTTGAGTATAACAAATGCCAGTGGTTTCACGTTCGAAATGAATAAGAATGATATGAATATTATAACTATTATCTTGCTGACAAAAACTGGAGGTATTTAATGGTAAGACTGAGTATACCCTCGTTAATAATGATAATAGTTGGTTATGCTTTTTTGATAGGGATGTTACTGTTTATCTTGGATAGATACTTGGATATGAGAGTTGTTTCATACACGGCTGATGCTCAAAGACATGCTAATAACTTGTTGCATCTTGTGTTAAACTCTAAACTCATCACCAAAGAAAAGTTGATTATAGATAAGAATGAGTTAGATAAATACAATGAGAATAAATGGTTTTCTTATCCGATGAATAGTTATAGAAAAGAGTGGGAAGATAACAATGAGATAATGGAGTATGATTACAACTTCAGCGTTAGTGAGTTTGGAGGAGATATACACCAGTTCGGAAATCTTATTTTCAACATGAATAATCCCTGTTATTTTGATTACCAGAGGATTAAAGGATATACGGAAATGCCTGTCTCGGTGTACCACGTGAATGGTGACTACAGACCTGGGATTGCAAATTTGATTTTGATGAAAACTCCACTAGCTGAACTCTGTTTTTGGGTATCTCAATCATCCTTGAGGTTAGAGGAAGGATACGATGATGAAATCTTGAAATCGATTCGTGTAGGAAATGAAGTGACATCGATAAAATTCAATAAAGAAAGTGACAATACCGGTCTCATATGTATGAATTTGAATGGTAAATGGGCATGCAAGCATTTTTATTTTGAGTCTTCTCCTGTTAGAGTTTGCAAGACTAATGAAACTATATCAGATAAATACATAGCTGAATCATGTGAGGATTTGTCTCCCGATGGAAAAGAATACTATTTAATGTCTGGTTGTAAGGCTATCAACATAAACGCCACTAAAAATAGTATAGATATAATCATTCCTGAATCGACGTGATGTGATAATTTATGAGAAAAAAATTAAAAGGACAGTTTGGTGGTTTAATTGGAGAATTCGCTATTGCTGTTTTTGTAGTCCTGTTTGTCATAATTTTTATAGTCGCTTTTAAAATACACGTCACGCAAGCTATGGTCGATTATTACCTGTGGAATAAGGAATACGATATTCCAATGGCTTTGTTCTCGATCGACGTAGACAAAGACCCAACAGAAAAAACTGAGTATGAAAGTTCTGCGATATTTTTGAGTAGATTACATTATGCAGATGTTCTCGGTGAAGATAAGAATGCATTAAGAAACCAATTGAACCCGATCTTGGACAGATGGTCTAGAGGTGTTAATCAGTGCACATTAACTTTTGGTGAAACCATGCTCCAAAATAAAAATAAATGTGTATGTGAACCACTCATGGAAAATGCTATGTATGGGACATGTTCGGATTCATGTAAAGAATCAACAAAAGATAAGGATTGTTTTGCTAAATCTGTAGATGGATTTTCAATAGGTCAAATAATAGAATATGAGGATCACGTGCAACAAATAAAGTCATATACTTGTTGGGGTTCCACGAAACTATCAAATGTAGGTCTTTATCCACTTCCAGTCGTTTTTAACGGTACTCAAAGAATATTAACTTTGAGTTTTCAAGTGTTAAGTGGGTGAAAAGATGAGTAAAGGAGCCATTGGCATAATAGCATTCATCGTGATATTAGGTTTAATTCTCCTCGTCGAATATTTTGTTGTCAGTTACCTCGTAAGGTTTGAATATGTTGTCGGAAGGTTCATGTCTGAAGTACCTGTGTTGTCAGAAGCAGACAAGGTAGAAACTTATGTCAGGTCTTTCCAAGGAGCAGTTGAGTTGTCTTTGTTGCAGGGATTATACGAAACAAAGGATCAGAGTCAAGGTTTATGGTATGATTATGGTTATAACATGCCAGATTTAAACACGATTGAAGGAATTATAATCCAGAAAACTGAAGCTAATGTTAAATCATATCTCAGTGAATACGTTTCATTTGCTAACAATAATGCAAAAGAAGATATGGAATTATCCGGTCCTTCTGCAATCAGTGGAGGAAATATAAACAAATGGGAAGATGGTTCAGTCTCGATTGAATTCTTCGATATTATGTTCACTGGTAGGAAAGATGATTTAACGATTAATCGTGTTTTCAAGCCGAGTGGAAGAGTTAAGACACAATTTAAAATAGTTTGGGATTTGACGAACAACCTTATTGCAAGCGATGGAATCGGAAATAAAATAAGAGAAAAAATAAATGGAATATCAGAGAATGATTGTAACGTGAATACAGCGAAAAGTTTAGTTGAGGTAGCATTGAACGAAGAAAAAACAACGTTTAATGAAAATGAAGAAAATAAGAACAAAAACATTAAGATTGAATTAGTTCTTGAAAATACTGAAGTTACACTAATTTTTGTTGATAGTACTTTCAGCTATTGTAAAGTCAGCGCCACTGTGAAAGTCAAAATGGAAGATCAAAAGTACAAATATCCAGTGTATGATGGTTCTGGAGTGATAGAGGATTATCTTGGTTTAATATATAGAATAAGGACTGGTAATTTATGAAAAAGAAAATAATTGATATGAGAAAAGGAATAGCAACACAAACAATCCTTCTAATGCTGATTGGGATAATAGTAGTTGGAATACTAATTTACATTGTATATAGAATTGTAACAACCCAATCACTATCCGAAGAGCAGTGTAGAGCTAGATGGATAAATCAATGTATGATGTGTAAGAATATTAATTGGCAAAATACTGGCGGACCACCATCATCATTGCTTACTGACTGTGCAAAGGGTATATTCGCGGGTTGGAATGATAATACTAATTGTCAGGCTGGAAGTATGCAAGCAGAATGCAAACAACTCGGTGTAGAATAAAAATTGATTTTTTGAAGGTTTATTACAAAATTATAAAATATTTATTAAAGGAAACTAAATGAATATTATGAGTAAAGGAATAGCAACTGAAACTATTTTGTATTTGTTAATAGGGATAATAGTTGTAGGAATTTTAGTATTTTTAGTCTACAGGTACTTGATTAGTGGAGGCTTGAGTAAAGAAGATTGTAGAGGTATAGCTATTACTTGGTGTACAGGATGTAAGAATAGTGATTCTACTTGGACATTTTCAACAACAAATCCTGGACCTACCCAACCTACCGGTTTTGCTGCCAACTGTGTAAAGTATTTTCCAGGTATAACAGATGCTTCGACATGTTCAAGTGTAAAAAATTGGTGTTCAGCTTTCATACCAGTTTAATTTAAAACTATAAACTATCCCAGAAAATTGACCTTTAGACTCTATATTCTATCTATTCGTTCCCCTTCTTTCTGGAACTGAATAAGTACAGGTACAATCATTGCCACAAAATAGAGGATCTGCACAAGTCTTATTAGAGTCACATGTAGCATTGCATTCACTATTTACATCACAATGGTAACCGCAATCTGACTCAGAAGGTATACATTGATCATAATAAGCACTTGTCCTATTGAAACTACATGGATCACACCATTGACACATGCCCGATACTTGTTGACATGTTTCCTTTTCACGATGTTGGTCACAAAATGTAGTTAAATCAGATTTCAAACATGCTACCTGCTCGTCGAAAGTTTGCAGGTATTGGTAGTTTGCATTGATACTGATAAGCTGAGTTGTTTTACCGAAGAATTCTTTATCGACAATTTGTCCATTACATCTGAATGTCATTCCCTCATCTTTCTTTATTGGATTTTCAATATATGTGATTAAAATACAATTTCCAACATGTGGCCAAGGACAATCCGAAACATTATATTTAGATAAGCCACCACTCAGCACACAATTTGTTTTTGTTGGAGGAATTTCTATAGGTTGATTTGTTGAACCATTAATCACTTGAATTAAAGTTAAATTCTCTATGAATGCCATACCTTGACCCTTGTTTTTAATTTGTATGTATACTCCGAATCGGGATTGATCTCCTCCTGTTTTTGTTACTGGTATTACAAAAGGTAATGTATAAGTGTATATGTCAAGCGGTCCAGGCTCAGTCATTACAACTGGGTCAAAGAAATACATGAAATTCTGGTTGTCTATGCCTTGGTCACTTTGGATCAACCCAAACTTAGCTGACCCTCCACCAATCTGCTCTGTAGTAACGTTTATAGTAAAAAACGTGTATTGATTACAATTGATCGGTCTCTCGGGATAAAAAGGTGTAGTGAATCTTGCCGTGAATATCGCGTATCCACCGGCTTTTATCGGACGGGTAGGGACATTGATAATATCTGACGCAGGTTTAAAATCATTACCATTCTCATACGGTGAAGCTATAGCATCAATTTTTTCAACTTTAATATCATATGCTGAACCCACAGTATTTTTGTTAAATAGAGTTAATGGAAGTTCGTAAGGATTATCAGTATTCCAATTGTCAGGAACGGGATTAGATGGGTTTAAAGTTTGTGCTGGTGTTACAGCCCCTGGTTCCAAAGTCAAAGTCTCATAAGTTCCTTTCTTATCGTATTGAACGGTTTGATTCTGAGCAACACAAATCTGCATGTTGCCACCGTACTTCGCCAAGCACATCATCAAGGCATATTCTCCAGGCATGAAATATTTAACAGCTGGTAATAGAATGTTACTGGCACCCCATATGGCAGCTGAGCCTGCGATGCTGAACAAACACACCGTATTCAACATGCTAAAATTGACACCATACTTGCCGAGGATGACGGATGGGGGTAAAACCACACCAAAAAGACCTACCAATATTATAGGCCAACTTGTCAATAACAAATGTTCGACATAAGGTGGTGTGATGGGTACGCCCACGTAACCTTCTATTGTCGGCATTAAAAGTCTAAAAACAGATAAGATTGCTAATGGAAATAAGACGGCAAATTGAAGATTGGTCTTTATATGAGATTCAGCCACACCTAAATATTTTTTAGCTTGCCCTGTTACCTTACCTTTTGCTAGTTCTTTAATTTTACCTCCTACTCCAAGTCCTTCAAGTATTATCTTTTCCTTTTCCGCCTTTATAACAGTTCCACACTTAGGACATTTTCTTGCCCCTTCTGGTATCGATGAATGACAAGCCGGACAAATTTCCATTTTAGATTCTGGTGTTGTAGATGGTGTACCTGAAGGTTGTGGTGCTGATGGTGGAGTAGAAGGTTGTGGTGCTGATGGCGCCGGAGATGGTATTACCCCCTTTCCACCAGTAAAAACACTTTCAGATCTTGATTTTTGACGTTCTTCTCTTGCTTGATATTCACGTTGTCGTAATTCTGACATACAACTAGGGCAAACATCAGCTCCTCTAAAGTTATATTTTTGATTTACAGGAAAAGTTTTATGACAGACTGCACACGTAAATTTATCTTGACCTATTATATTACTCATACCAGCAGATACTTTTTCTTTTTCTTCATCTGTGTAATCTTTTCTTTCTGGTTTGTTTCCATCAGGCATATTGTTCTGTATAATATTTTGTTTTTAGTCGTTTATTATGTTAATGAATCGGAATGTAGATTGTAGATAAAGAAAATGAATAAACTTAGGTAACCTCAGTTTCAACAGTTATACTTTCCGTCTCGACTATCGTATAAGTATAATCATAATCTGCTATTATCGCACCGTCTGTTCGTGGCATTCCTTCTGGAATAAATCCAACCAACGTACAAATGAGTGGGGTTTTCATCGGAAGTGTTATGTTTTCTTTAGGTGTTAAAATAAACGTATCTGCTAGAGGTCTTGAATCAAAATCGCATTTCCCTCCCTCAGCAGTTTTTAGGTTCATTAAAATCATGTTTAAACTCCTTTTATCAAACATCCTCTCAGAATCTGATTTTATCACATCCTTAACCCAAACGATAATAGGAAATCGAACATCTGGCCTCTCCCATTGGTCGCTGGATTGTGTTAAACCTCTTTCAATTTCCACATGTATCGGTCCTTTAGTTTGAGTCGTTCTTATCTTTGCTTTTGTAGACTTCTCTGTAATACTAAGAATAGGGACAAAAAATCCAGTCTCACCAAAGTAATCATAGCTAAGGCTAATTTCTGGTTTCAAATCACGTCCAATCCTTGCTAACTCATCTTCGCCAGGGACTTTAAAAGCGAAATTTATCTCTCTGTCATCCAAAGATTGAATACTTTTAAAAGTGCAACCGCAATAAGCAGAAATAAAACCGCAATCTTTTAGATCTTTTAGATTTTCGCCATCGTAAGAACAGTTTTGATCTATCAAAGTAAGTCCATAGAAATCGGTTATCCTCAAAGTTATATTGGTAATATCATTCTCAACTTGGTTTGTTAAAACAACTTTCACATTCACTATCTGATCAGGATAAGTTTTATCGGGAACTTCAGTCTCAAGTTTTAATGCATCGTCTTTGTATTCAGGTGGACCAGGGGGTTGGTTTACACATCCTGAAGATAGAACTATAAGAATTAAAAATGCGAGAATAACCCAATTCTTTACCATAACATCTAAATATTCTTTGTTTTTAGATAAAATAACTTTTATCACATGGTTGAATAAGTTTTTTATTACAGAATTCAAAAACTATTAAAGAAAGATTTTGAGAATTATATTTGATAGGAATCAAAAGGTTATGGTTTGTTTAACATGAATAAAAGAATTATATTCGATAAAAGAATTTTCTCTTCAGTTTTTTTATTTTTCCTTTTATTAACGATTGGATTTGTATATGCGTGTAATGTTAGGCGTGGGACCAATGCTGAGGGTTGTTGGGATAGAGATTATGGTGATTGTTGTGGATGGGTTTTCAGGGGATTTCTTTTAGATAATAATAAGGCATGTGCTGTCGGTGGACCTTCAACCTGTCCATATCCATATTCAGATTATCAAACATACTCTTCTGCGACGATCAACAAATGCCCTTCTGGTAATGATGGTGATTCATGCGAAGTTAAAGCTGGCTGGTATTGCGATACATTTTTTAGCGGAAGATGGGATGCTTCTGAAAATAAATGTGTCGAATGCTTCAACGGTATTGAAACGAAAATCTTTGGCGATTCTTTAGGGATTTACACAGATGAAAGTGGTATCAACGGTAATTCTAAATGTGAATCTGGATGCCCAAATGTGGACAGAATATGTGATGAAAAATCACCTGGAAGTTTTTTAAATTCATGTGTATATGGTAAAACATATTTTGCTGACAAATGTTCTGCATCTTGTCAACTTGAAGATGAAAAGATATGCAGAAGTTCTGAGTATTTTGCTGATTGTACGGCTTCGCCTGAATGTGATGGAAAATCTCCAGGTTCTAATGTTGTTGGGGGCTCTTGCGATAATAACTGTAAATTCGTACCATCTGTTTCCGTAAAACCTGTTTCAATCATGACGATACCTTCATGCCCACCAGATTCTTGCCAAAGACTATTAGATTTGGTGGACAGTTGTTATGGCTCTAAATGTGGTGATAGCAGGTACGATAAGAGAGCTGATATAGATAAAGATAAGGATATTGATGTAGTTGATTTAGGTAATGTATCTAAACGTTGTACTGGAAGTTATGGAGACTGGTGTCAGGAAAGACTTGATGATCCTTTTGACCCTTGTGTTACTACTACAACAACTACATCCACTACAACTGTAGCCACAACCACAATACCAACTAATTGCCAAATTCTTATTAACAAGGTAGATGCAGCCTTTGGTACAACATGCGGTCATCCAAGATGGGATGGTGCTGCTGATGTCAATAGAGATAGAAGTGTTGATATTATTGATAAAAGTTTGATTGAGACAAATAAGTACAATAATGCTTGGTGTTTGGAAAAGTTGAATCAACCCGATCCTTGTAATCCTCTAAAAGTTGAAGCAAAAATAGATTTCTTAGAAAGTCCTCCTTCTCTTTCAGGCTTGAGAATAGATATAGATGGTGTAGCAAAATACACAGATGGAGGAAGTGTGACTCTCTACCCATCATCAGGTGGTCATAGTATCAGGGCATACAATTTCGGTATGAGAGAATTCTCACATTTCTTTGATAGCGATTGTGATGGTAATGGAAATTACCTCGACACAAAAACCAATCCTTACAGTTTCACTATGTATGAAAAAAGTAGAACCATAACTTTGTTTTACAAAGTATTAACCCAAATAGCAGATTTAAACTATGATGGAATAAAGATAACAGGAAAACTTCTTGGCGAGGACAATAACCCAATCATAGAAAGAGGTGGTTCTCATCCTTCATGCTCAGATCCCACAACTGGCACCGTGTTCATACATCCAAACAGGGATGTTAAGTTGTCTTATTATGATGGCACATGGAAAGAGATTGGTTCTGCTGATTCTTCACTTACAAATGGTTCTTTCAATTTAAATTGGATTTGTCCAGCAGGTACAACAAAAATAAAAGCAGAATATACTCCTACAGGTGAAAATTGGTTTTATTCTAGTGTTACGGTAGAAAAAAGTATAAGTTGTGGTGTGATTACTACAAGTACTAGCACGACTACTACTGGAGTAACTACGACTACTACTCCCCCGACTGGTTGTATAGAATCAATAGGATATCCAGGATATGAGGGAATCAGTTTTTATTGTTCTCTCCCTGAAAACATCTGTCAACAAGGAGATACAATAGCTGGTCTTCTAAAAGTTGGTTATACGTGTCCAAGTACCCCCAGCATTCAGATTAGTATAACAGGAGATGGTTGCTCAATAACGGACACGTTTTCTGCTGGAAGATACTATTGTAGTGGTCCTGGTTGTTGGTACGAATATTCGTGGGCATTACCTCAGTTACCGTCTGCTTGTTTAGGCAAAACAGTTACAGTAACAGTTAGTTCAGAGGGTAAATCAGCATCAAAAAGTATAAAACTTTCAACTGACCCAACAAGAGACGAGAGACCAACAATGCCAAATTGGGGAGATTGGTCGCCTTCAATTATTATTCCAACTGATAAAGTGTCTTACGCGGCATATGCTGAAGATGACAAAGGATTGAAAGAAATTCAAATATTGCTTTATAACTCTAGAGTATCGCCTGATTGGCAAGTAGTAAAAAATTGTTCTGTATCTGGAACTTCTGCTTCTTGTATCTACACAGGAGGGCCTTATCCACTAGGAACTGAAATTTGTTTTAGAGGGAATGCAATTGATATCAAAGGTCAAGAGGTATATACTTGGTGGCCTGGGGCAAGAGTAGGTGATTGTAGAAATATCTGTAGTTCCCCAAATGACACAGATAGTGGAAAAAAATATGATGTCCAAGGGAATTGTACATGGCCATACCGTTATATGATGGGTGGTTGTGATTACCTCACAGGAAGTGATTTTTGCTCCTGGGAAGCGGAAGGAAGGGGAAGGTATTGCTGTGGTACATTAACAGCCACCGCAGAAACATACTGGTGGGTTCAAAATTTTTCAAGTGACGGCACAGTTGTTTGTTGTCTAACGCAAAGTTTATCTGGACATCCATGTTTGGATACAAAAACTATCAACTGTAAAAATATATTAGGCGAATATTACATAGAAGGAAAAGAATGCAAACAAGAGTTTTATGATTGTTCTTTAATAGGAAAAACTTGCTCTAACGGAGCTTGTGTTCAACTCACAACTACTACGACTGTTTCAGTAACGACAACTATGACTACTACTAGTACGACTACAACGAGTACTATTGTAACAACTACAAGTACAATTCCGATTACTACTACAACGGTCCCACCAGGCGTAGAAAACTGTTGTAATGGCGTAGATGATGATGGTGATGGGAAGATGGATGGTGCTGATACTGATTGTCAAAATAATGTGAACCTCAACTCTGGTACAAACACCGTATGTTGGTGGACTGAATGGCATTATTACAGCAATAATGCAGATTATTCTTCAGGATGGTTCACATGTCCTTCTGATTATATCATCGGTGAAGTTAAGATAGAACAGTATACAGAACAGAATTATGATTTCTTCACGATTTATGATGGGAATAATAACGTGAGGTACTATGACAGCGGAGAAGACGGATTAAAGACGATTGATATGTCTTCATTCAAAACTGATAAGATAAAGTTTAGATTTACGAGTGACTCTAGTGCAAGGAGAGATGGAGTCAAAGTGAACAGTATCGTTTGTTCTATTCCTATTTCAACGACAACTACGACTAGAATAACTACTACTACCAGTCCGATTACAACTACGACAGTAGGAACAACTACGAGCAGTACAACTACACCGACAACAACTACCACAACTATTTCACCTACAACTAGTACTACTACAACAACTAGAATTACGACTACTACTGTTATTACTACAACAACCAGTACAGTTATATCGACAACTACTGTTCCACCGGGAATAGAAAACTGTTGTGTTGATGGTGATGAAGATTCCGATGGTTTTGAGAATGGCGCTGATAGTAATTGTCAAAATAATGTTGACTTAAGCGTAGGAACAAATACTGTATGCTGGTGGACTGAATGGAATGATTACAGCAATAATGCAGATTATTCTTCTGGATGGTTCACATGTCCTTCTGGTTATATAGTAGGTGAAGTTAAGATAGAACAGTACACAGAACAGAATTATGATTTCTTCACGATTTATGATGGGAATAATAACGTGAGGTACTATGATAGTGGAGAGGATGGATTAAAGACGATTGATATGTCTTCATTCAAAACTGATAAGATAAAGTTTAGATTTACGAGTGACTCTAGTGCAAGAAGAGATGGAGTCAAAGTGGACAGTATCACTTGTTATATTCCTAGTTCAACAACAACTACGACTAGACCAACTACTACTAGTACAATTATATCAACAACTACGACTACTTTACAAACCAGTACAACTACAACGACAACAACTACTGTGATTACAACGACTTCTACGACACCGATCACATCTACAACGACAAGTTCAACAACTACTACGATAATATCAGATTTTATCGTCACGGGTTTTAATTGCAACGTAATAGTCAACGGCTACAGATGCCCATTAAGTTACACGAATAACCTTATTGAAGATGCCAACGTATTGTTCTTGACTTCTGATGTAGATGGTAATATCTTATCTTGTGCAACATTAATAAAAGCTCCACGGGGCTTAGGAACGATTGAACCGATATTTTTATGTCCGAGAACAAAGGGAATATATGCTATCGATTGGATTGTCTATTTGGCATCTGACGCTCAACTTAAAAATACTATAAAAGGTTCTACACCCGGGGAAACAAAGGTTGTGGAATGTAGGTGATTGCATCTTTAAAAAAAACTTTTTATTTTCAATATTGATAATGACAATGTTTTTTTTGTTAATGTATAAAGCAGATGCTACTTCAAGTGTATCTATATTATGCCCTTCAACATCTTGTTTTGTTAACGATTGCAGATGTATAATAAGTGGTTGCACGAGTGGTTATGTTTATAATTTTCCAACCATTGATTGTAGTGGTCTGCCGACAACAAAAAAACCCTTCTCGAGTACATCTTTCAATTGGCAACCATCAGCAACAGGAAATTACTATCTTAAAGTTGATTGTGGTAGTATATGGTCTGACTGCACTGGAGTAACTGTTTATCAAGTTTCAACTACTACTTCTACTGTAGGCAGTACAACTACTGCGGTAACTACAAGTTCGACTGTACCTATAACCACTACAACAGGGGCAACTACGAGTACAACCACGATAAGTGTAGGATGTTCTTACGATAACCCTTGTCCTGCTGACTGTGGAAAACGTAAGCTTAACCAAGCAACGAATAACCAAAATTACTACGCATTTGCCATAGATTCTACCTCGAATATAACGGTAAAACTTGAACCAGACCGTAACGTAGATTATGATCTTTATGTGAATTGGGATGGGACTAAACCGACAAAGGATCAATATGACTGTAGACCTTCTAAAGATATAGGAACAGTTGAAGAGTGTAAAAAGTCAGGTTTGTTGGAAGGAACTTATTACGTAATGGTAGACTATTTGGCAGATTATTCTCTAGGCACTGGAACTTACAATCTATCGATAAGTTGTACATCCATGGAGAATGTCACTGCTAGCTGTTCAAACCAAGACCAGCCATGTAAGATAGATTGTGGGAAGAGTAAACTTGGTAGGTCAACAAACACTAGAGATTACTTCATGTTAAAATTAACTTCAAAATCAAGCGTGAGAGTAAGCTTAACCCCAACTTCTAATGTAGACTATGATATTTATGTGAATTGGGATGGAAAGAAACCGACTGTGGATAAGTATGATTGTAAATCCGCTTTCGGTGAAGGGGAGAAAGAAGAATGTAATATAACTAGCTTGGAGGCTGGTACTTATTACATCATGACTGATTTCTATGAAGGTATTGGAACATACGATTTGTCATTGTCATGTTCTCAGATAAAAGTTACGACGACTACGACTATTAGTAGTACGACTACTGCTACGACTGCTATTACTACAACCTCAGTTAATACTTCAACTACAATCAAAGCTACTACGACTACAGCAAAAATTTCTAGTTGTGGACCTAGTGGTGGTTACTGTGAAAGTACGGATAAAGATTGTAATTCAGGTTATGAAGATTGTCCTGATAATGATGTGGATTGTAGTGTAGATCAAAAATGCTGCTGCGTGACCGAAATTCGACCAGAACCGTCTAACCTCGGGTTAGTTGTAGGATTAGTCGTCATTCTTTTAATAGTAGTCTTAGTCTACTTCTTCATTAGAGGAAAATCTAGGATAACCTTCGAAAAATTGTATAGAAAATGGACTAGATAATTGATTGTAATATCAAAACTTTAAATTCAAAGTTTTTTTATCTAGTAAAATAAAATATGTTTTAATGTCAGAAGCTACTGAAAAGGTTCAACTCACAAAAGAGTATCTGAATTTATTGCTTCAAATGCAGATGAAGCAACCCATTAAGTCGAATTACGAAAAGTTATGTAAATATGCTGAAAAGTTTAGGATAAGACCACCAAAAGATCTGGAGAAAAAATTAGAAGAAGATATCATATTTTCCTCGATGAATGTCACCCCTACAGGAGTTCTTTCTGCAGCCATTCTTTCCATGCTGGTATTAGGACTATTTTCTTTCTTATTTTCAATGTTCATAAACGATCTAACGATAATATCCATACTCTTCGTCATTCCATTGGGAGGTTTTTTCTACATCTTCTCATATCCAAAATTCCAGTCTCAAGTCTTAAAAGTGCAAACTGGAGATGAAGCGATAAAAATTATACTCTACATTGTAATATACTTAAAACTTCATCCCAGCTTTGAGGGAGCCATAAACTTTGCTGCAGAGCATACTCATGGTCCGATGAGCTCAGATATAAAAAAGGCGATGTGGGATGTGCAAGTTGGCAAATACAATACAATAGAAGAAGCCCTAGCATTCTACATGCCTAAATGGGGAATTTGGAACGAGGATTTTGTCCGTTCCATAAGCTTACTTCATGGCGTGCTCATAGAACCTTCAGAAGAAGGTAGAGAAAGAATACTGAGGAAGTCATTAGATTTCTTGCTGACTAACACACATAGAAAGATGAGGGGTTATGTAGAGGATATCAGCGGTAGCATAAACATACTGCACATGATGGGTATGCTCATGCCTGTAATGGGTTTGATAATGTTTCCGATGATATCGATGTTCTTGCACCAGTCTGTAAATCCTTTCTACATAGCTATAGGCTATACTGTAATATTGCCTATAATGGTACTCTTTTTCATGAACAGGATTCTTCTCAAGAGACCATCTGCATTTATATTCCCAGACATATCCAAGCATCCTGAATTACCGCCGCCAGGCACATTCTCTGTAAAATTAGGAGGAAAATATTATTATGTCCCAATCTTGCCATTGGCCTTGATCATCGGTGTGATGATCATGTTTTATGGAATTTTACATTTCATTGATTTGTACACTAGACTCTCATTAGTGAGTAAACCATTTCAAGTAGACATATTGAAAAAAGAAGCGGAAATGAGTTTAACTAATCTTTTTGCAACTTTTTCGATAACTGGTGGTGTTGGTATGATGATTTTCTTGAATTTCTATCTAAGGAGTTTCCAGAGAATAAACATAAGGAACAACATAAAAAATATAGAGAGTGAATTCCAAATTGGTTTATTTTCTCTTGGTAATTATTTATCAGAAGGTTATCCTATCGAAAAATCTGTTGAAAAAAGTTTGGACGAGTATGAAAAATTGGGTATGAGGAAAAGACCTACTTTCTATTTTTTCTCTCGACTGCTCTACAACATAAAAAATTTGGGTATGACTTTTAAATCATCGTTGTTCGATGATAGGTCTGGTGTCATGCGTTACTTTCCTTCTGTCTTGATAAACGAAATAATGAGGATGTTATCAGATGCTTCAGAAAGAAGCTCTGTGCTCTTGGGAAAGATATCAAAAACTATCGGATCATATCTTGAGGATTTAAACAAGATAGAGGCGAAAATAAGGGAATTGCTGGAAGACGTAAGGGCTGATATAAAAATACAGAGTAATTTTGTTATACCATTAGTTTGTGCGATGGTTGGTTCTTTAGGTATTTTCCTGTTGAACATGTTAAAAATGCTGTCTTGTCAGTTGGCACAGATAGAGAAAAATATAGGTTTAGGAATACTAGGTGAATCAACGATGGGGGCAGGCTCTCTACTAAACGACTTAGTAGGAGATTTCACAAAAGTAATGCCGATGACACTCCTTCAAGTTATAGTAGGAATATACACTTTCGAGATCGTAGCTTTGTTCGCCATGCTGTTGAATGGTATAGAGAATGGTTTTGATGATGTTTCAAGAGATCATCTCATATCTAGATCAACCATAACGGCATTAATAGTGTATGTTGCAGTGACTATATTTGCTCTAATACTTTTCCATGGAATCATAGTCTCTATAGTTGAAACAGCTGGAGGTAGTTTTACCTGTGAGTAAGATTTCTGTAGAACTGATGTATATCGTCATTCCTATACTTGCAATTATTGTCTTCATTTATTTGAGTTGGCAACATGTCCCTGTCGAATGCCATACTGATTTGAATTCTACTTCTGATGTCGTTCTGTCGAACTTAGGAAGATGTATAGACAACTGTTGGAAAAAACATGATTTCGGAGTTGACAGGGAAGTGGAAGATTGTTATATCATAAACCTACTCATTCAAGATAAACGTATAGTAGCAAATGATTTTTCTAATCGAAATTATGTGAAAGTTTATTTTGATTCACTAGAACCTTCAATATATCATACGATAAAAATAAGGTATGACCCAGTTGAAAAAGAGATAAGTCTGGTGAAAGTCGAATGAAAGGAATAGCGTTGGAAACTATCGCATACTTTATGATAGCATTAGCGACGATAGTTTTAATCTTTATGTTGGTTGGAACCAAGATAACTCCTGCTATCAAGAATGCTTACTGTAACTTTGTCAGAGGGATAAGGTTGATATTGCCGTTACCGACTTACATGAGACCGCCGTTACCGACTTACTGCGAGAAAAATGCAACTATCTATCTACAGACAATATTAATAGATTCAGATAAACCTGATACAATAGAATTCTTAATAGCTTCTTATGTAATATCATGTTGGGAAAAGACTGGAAGACTTGATATGGGACAGAACGTTCTTTGTTTTGAATTGGTTCTGAAGAATAAACCTACAGGTGATGTGAAAAAAGATAATGTTGAAGAAAGAATATTTAGTGAATATCCAGAATATCAAGATATTATGAATTGGAGAACTGATGATCCTATAACTGAAAAAAAATCAATAGGTATAACTTATGACTCGACCAATAAGGAAATAGAGGTTATTTAGATGTCGATGGTTCTAGAATATCCGATGAATATCTTGATCCTCATAGTTGTCGTATTGGTTGTTATAGGAATAATGTTCAGTTTTCGGGATAGGATAATGAAGATTTGTCTTTTTCCACCTTGTGAAGAAGAGATAAAATGTGATGTTAAACCAGTTGTCGCTCCAGAAACTACAGTTACTCAAGAAATTATAGACAAATATTGTAAGATGTGTTGGGGTAAAAATAGAGAAGGTGAATGTAAAGAAGATTCACTATGTTATGTAGTTAACATACCAAACACCAATCCAAACAGTATTACACCAAGCGATTATTATTGTGAAATTACTTGTGATAAAGTTGTCACTTCTTTCTTCGTTCAATACAATTTTTTAGACAAAAAAATCTATATAACGTGCTAGGATGAAAGGATTAACTTTAAATTTTGTATTTTTGTTGTTGATAGTTTTGGTTTTCATAGTGGTTGCAATAGGCATCTTAAGATACTTTTATGAACAAATCAATGTTGACCAGAATGATATCACACATCCTATAGATGTAAGGTATACTTGCATTCAACTCAACAATACTGAAATTAGCTTCCAAGATTTTCAGGATGTTCTCTACGGTTTCTTAACTAGTCAGTGCAATAGTTTTACAGCAAAAATGGGACAAAAAATAACTTCCTCAGATATCAGTAGAGCAGTAAAAGCAATAGACAAGTCAGTTGAAGTGATAAAAATCAACGAATGCATTCTACCAAGCGTTAACAGTCATACTGTATACCTTAATTTTAGTGAAATTGAAGAGGGGCGAAACATTTATTTAGGGAGAAGAGAAATTGATAATAGTGATTTACTAATATGTGATTAAAATGAGTAAAGGATTAAATGCATTAGAGTTGATATTCAGTCTTTTCGTCTTGATAGTTGTTGTTTTAGTTGTTATTAGGATGTTCATAACCAAAATGTCTACAAATGTAATAGAGCAACCATTACAAGATATTACTGACTCATATAACTTCGAGGCTGCTTATTCTACATGCAATAATCTTTGCAGTAAGTATGAATCGGATTGTAGCAATACCCAGGCCGCTGTTAAATTCTGCTTACAGAAAGTCAGTATAGACATAGATGGAAATAGAGTAACAGGAGAAAAAGGACATTTCAACGTTGTAGAAGAGATACCTATGTGTGAGGATGGGGTTTATTGCTTTCACATAAAAAGGGATTGCATGTGTGGCTCACAGAGATTAGATCCAAAGTCATGTTTATTAGTATTATGTGATTATTATCAAAAAATTATTGGTCTTGGTAGTGAGTCAGCTATGAAGGCGATACAAAATGGAATATCATGGGGAGATGAAACATATTGCCCCAAGGATATACAGGATCAGGGATGGAAGAGAGTAGAAGGTTACAAACCTATAGACCTTCAACCTGGTAGTGGAGTTTGGATGGGACCAGATTATTGGTATGTGTGCGGAGGTTATGATCCTCTTTTATCTCCTAGTTGTGATGCTATTAATAGACCAAATTATTGTAAATAACTACTGTTTTAATTTTTCTGAAAAATATTAAATTCAAGGAAAAGAAATTCTAATTTATGCCTGCTGAATGGTTGTACATTGCTGGTGGTATATTCATAGCTATGCTAGTTTTTGTCATCGCCTACAATCTCTTGACGATGCAAATGATTCAAGCTCAAAAACAGAATGCTTTAGCTGATTTCAACGATTTACTAACTGATATAGAGATGGTTTGCCTACAAGAAATAAACAACTCCATGCTGACTAAGATTACTATTCCTACAAGTGTTCGTGTTCTTTACGTTACTAGCGATACAAAAAATTTGTTGCCTACTGTAGTAGATAGAATAAGGAATGAAGAAACAAACAGAGAAAGAAATATTTGCATACAATTTATCGATGAACAAATTATAAGATGTAAAGAGTTGACTTGCAATACTATGATGCCTTACATGGGAAGTTTGCCAGAATATATGGACATTAAAATCATGGTCAAGAAAATCCTTGGAGAAGCGCCTGTTAAAGAATATGATTTAAGGATAACTAAAGTCTTGGGTGACGAAGTAGAGGTTAAGATTGGTGAAGAGATTGGATAAAGGTTTTGCCACCGAGGAAATGATATTAACTATAGGGGTTCTCATAGCTTCTGGTATCCTTTTGTTGCAGTTGAGGGGGGTTTTTTATGGTCAGACAAAGCTGTCACAAGAAGAAGTTGCGACTTCTTTCGCTGATGATTTGAAAAATATTGTGAATAAAATCAATTTATTTGAAGGTAATGCAACTTTTGCTTATCATCCTACAATAAAGAGTTACAAGTTGACTGTGAAGAATGATAATGTTTTAATCTATGATAAGATATCAAAAGTGACAGTAGGTTTCACGAAGACAAGTGTTAACTTGCAAGATATGACCTTTGAAGATTCTGAAGTTATCTACATCAAAAAAGATGAGGATAAAATTTACATCTTGAAAAGTTTAGAGGACATATCTAGAGAATATTTAACGGATTGTGATTCTCAATGCAAAGCACGCCCAGAGGGATTTACTTCTGGAGTTTGTAGAGAAGCATTTACAATTAAAGGAGCGAATATGCCGGCAAATCAACTCGTGGTTGAGTCATCAAACTGGCCTGAAGCATATTGGTCTTTTCCAGAAACAGATTATGCATGGAAAAAATTGAGAGATTTAGGTGTTAAAGTTATTCAGGTTGGTGGGGGAACCGAAGGAAATGTCTTACATATCCAAGCAAATGAGAACCATCCTTGGGGCAGAGCTTACGATCCTGATTGGACACAGAATCTAGATAAATTCCTAGCTAAAGCTGATTCCTACGGCATTAAAGTGGTATTTCATACAATGGGTAGCACATATGGTACTAACCTTGGTGTTGTAGCACCCATGTACAATTATGAGAGAGTTAATCCATACTCGTCTGTTGAAAATGCTTTAGTAGTTATTGATAAACTCGGCGGAAACAATGCTTTAAAGAAAAACTTCTTTGTAGATCCAAGAGTTGCGTGGTGGTCGCCAATAAACGAAGCAAGATTAGATTATCAAGATGTAAGAGATTGGACAATCGCAGTACTACAAAGAATTAGGATGTACGGAGGAAAGACATCTGTTTGCGTTAATGATGGTCAACACGCATATTACGAGACTTTTCCGTATATAATACCAATTATAGGTCAGTATGTGGATTATCTCCAAGCTCATGTTTATTTGGAAAAAGTATTAGTAGCATCATCAAATAACCCGGGATATGATATGTACACTAACGCCTACAATGGTTTTTCCAAGGCTTTTCAGTCTATGGTAAATGGTAAAGGCAGTTTTAGTTTGGATAAAATTATGGTTACAGAAATTGGTTGTGGAAGTGGGACATGGACTTCACACATGGGAACACAGATAACAACGGTACATCAACAAGCTGAATATATAAGAGCAGCATTCGATGCTGCCAAAGAGTATGGTATAAGCAAAATCATTTATCATGAACCATTTTGTGGATTGAATAATAGAGGATTTGGGTTCGTGAATGTCGATGGTACAATAGTTCAAGAACCTTATAATGTGTTTAAATCTGGTGAGTCATCTACAGAATCTGTTACATGTCAATCAGGAGAAACTTCTATAGGCCAAGATGGTTGCTCTGTTGGTTATACTTGTTGTTGTGCAGTTATTCAAATATGCTCTGCTGATGGCACACCTTATAGTCAATGTTCATCTACCAAACCTAAATACTGCGACGATAATGGAAACCTTCGTGATAATTATTGTTATGGTCCCGACTTAACGGTTGGAACAATAGATGATTGTGGTTGTCCATCTGGCTTTACATGTCAAGCAGATGGAAGCTGTAAAATGGCTGCCCAAAAAATGATGGTTGGAGTTGATTACTGGAGCGGAAACACCGTATCCACTTTTAATAGAGATTTGCCGCTCCTTAAAGACGCTGGTATTCAGATGCTTAGAATAGAGTTTAGCCGTGATTCAGTGGCTAACCTGAGAGAACTGGTTCCAACAGTTGATAGCAATGGAATACAAGTTCTAGGCCTCTTGATGAGAACAGACCTTACTGATGATATTGATGCTTGGGGAAACTGGATTTACGACACAGTAAACGAGTTTAAACCTTATGTCCACGTTTGGGAAATTTGGAATGAACCGAACTTAGACAAGTTTTTCTCAGGCAAAGATCCTGTTAAGTACACAAGTTTTCTAAAGAGAGGGTATAACGAAGCCAAACGAGCTGATTCAACCTGCTTTGTTCTTGGGGGAAGCGTAGTTTTCACACACCAAACTGCGCTTAACTTTCTGACCGCAATCTATCAGAACGGCGGGAAAGACTACATGGATGCTCTTTCATATCATCCCTACTGCACTCCTTACGCTCCAGATGACACTAGCAGTCCAAATCCGTTCGTAAAACTTACTGATGTTAGAACAGTGATGGCAAACTATGGTGACACAAGACCAATATGGATAACTGAGGTCGGCTGGACAACTAATGACAATGACGAAGTTGGTGAAACGAAACAAGCCGATTATCTCGTAAAAGCTCTAGAGATGGCAAGAAATTGGGGTTGGGTCGAAACGTTCATCATATACAACTGGAAAGATAGTTCAACAACAGGTACATTAACCAAAGGCTTGTTGCGCACGGATAGAACACCTAAACCTTCGTTTTACGCTGTTAAAGACTTCATATCTGGCGTAATTAAGTAATGTTTAGGCAGAACCCCTTATGGTCAATGCTCTTCTGCTAAACCTAAATAATGTGATAATGGTAATTTGTAAGTAATTATGATAAAGAATATAGCAGTAAAAACTTTATTCATTGAAAATAAATTTTAATTAACCAACCTGAGAAAACTAAGTTTCAGTCAATAAACTAAAACTTGATATTGGTGAAGAGATTGAGTAAAGGTGTTGCTACTGAGATGATTCTGACTATAGGAGTTCTCGTAGCCTCTGGTATTCTTTTGTTGCAGTTGAGAGGAGTTTTTTATGGTCAAACAAAGTTGTCTCAAGAAGAAGTTGCAAGTGCTTTTGCTAATGATTTAGAAAATATTGTGGATAAGGCTGTAGCAGTAACGGGAAATGCAACTTTTGTCTATTATCCAGCGATAAAGAGTTACATGTTGACTGTGGAAAATAATACTGTTATGATCTACGATAAAATATCAAAAAAAACTGCGAGCTTTACTAAGACGAGTGTTAATCTGCAGAATATGGTGTTTGAAGATTCTGAAGTTATCTACATAACAAAAGTTGGGAATAGTATTTACATGCTTGGAAAATGTAGAGAAAATGGTGAAAGTTGTTCCTATAGTATAATGTGTTGTCATGAAAATCCGTATTGTTGGGGGTCTTCATTTGTTTGTCATGAAAATTGTGCTAATTTAGGAGAAAATGTTGCTGATGATGAAGCATGTTGTTCTGGATTATTTTTAAACACCAGCACAGGAAAATGTGAAAAAATTCCGTGTATAGATGATAGAAAATGTGAAAAATTCGAATGCGGGGCTGGTTGCAAAGACTGTATTGGTCCCAATCCAACCTGCATAGGTGATGGTGTATGTACTGTATCTATCAAAGAAAATTGTGCAAACTCTCCTGATGATTGTTCATGTTCTAACGGAATTTGTTGCCCAGATCAACCAGATGCTAATGAGATAGGATGTTCTTTAACTACTGAACTTGATTTGAAAAAAAGTGAAAGGTGTTCCTGCGATGCTCAGTGTGGTGTTGGATTAAAATGTAATCCTACTGCTCCTAGTTTTACAACTTATTCAAAAGCTTGTTGTGAACCTGACAAAGGTTGGGATGGTAGTAACTGTATAGTGTTAGAATGTGAATATCCTTGTCTGTCTGGATGTATACTATCAAACTACTTTAACTGGAGAGATTGGATGACTATTGTTAGAACTCAAGGTGAATGTGGGAGTTGTTGGGCTTTTTCTGCAGTTGGAGCAGTAGAGGCAAAATATAAAATTGAACAAGGAGATCCTAATCTAAAGCCAGACCTTTCAGAACAAGATTTAGTGTCGTGTTCTGGTGCTGGGACTTGTAATGGAGGAGAACCTTCTGTTGCATTGAGTTATACAGAGTCATCTGGAACATGTGATGAAAGTTGTTTTCTTTATAAAGGATGCAAAAACTGGGATCAGATAAACGATATATGCAAGGAAGAATATACCTGCGAGAGATGCTCTGACTGGAGGAATAATTTATGGAAAATAAATAGTTATTCTCGAGTAATCCCAGAGGTTACAGATGAAATAAAGAGAGCTTTAATTTGTCATGGCCCACTTTCGGCTGTTATACCTAATTGGAGTCATGCTATAGTTGTAGTAGGATATGATGATACCAGAGGTGTTTGGATTTTTAAAAACAGCTGGGGTACTGGATTTGGTTATGGTGGAGAGAGTGGAGGATATGGAGCATTACCCTATGACAAGATGTCCGAGTTTTATTATGTCGATGGCGTAAGAGCTCCATAAATAAAAAGAAAATGTATAAGTTGATAATATGAGTTGGATGAAACACGAATTAAAATGGATTTCGATTTTAATAATGATAATCACAATACCCTCCGTGTTCGGATTACGTGACCCTTCAATAGTTTACTGCAAAGCGTTGGGTTATAACTTTACAACAAGTTTGACAAAAGAAGGTGAAATGAGCATCTGCCAATTCCCAGACGGCTCTAGTTGTGAAGTTTGGAGTTTCCTCAAAGGAAAGTGTGGTAATGAATACAGTTATTGTAAACAGAAAGGATACATGATAAAGAATATATCCGATATTGAGAAATGCGTTTCTATATTTTCTGATGAATGTGCTGTTTGTATTTTAGAAAATGGGACTGAAGTAGAAGTTACAACACTAATGGGCTTGAGTTTCCAAGAAGGAAGATGCGGTGATGATAGGTGTACAGTAGGAGAAAATTATGCTAATTGTCCTCAAGATTGTCATTCTGGTAGTGAAGATGGTTACTGCGATGGTATAACTGATGGTATTTGCGATCCTGATTGTGTAGCATTAGAAGAGAAAGTAAAAGATCCAGATTGTATTACAACAACTACTAAAAAAACAACTACAACAATACAATTGTGTAATAAAAATAAGAAATGTGAACCAAGTCTTGGAGAAAACTATAAGACATGTCCCCAAGACTGCCCTTCAGGTTCTAAAGACAATTATTGTGATAAAGTTCCTGATGGCATTTGTGATCCAGATTGCACTGAAAATGAAGATTCAGACTGTAAAAAACCAAGCATGTTATGGATTTACATTATAGGCGGAACAGTGATAATAGTATTATTGTTTTTATTTTTAACAAGGATTAGAAGGGGTAGAAAGATTGAAAGCAGCAAGCAAATTCCTTATTAAGGGAATATATCTAATCCTATTAATAATAGCCATAGCTATTGTTACGAACCAAATAATAACTGTAAATTATATAGGGTCAGAGCAATCAAAAAGCATAGATCTCAGAAAAGAGGCTAGTAATATATTAGAAAATTTACTAAGCTCGGATAAATGTTTAACTATAAAAAATATGGAAACTACAGAAAAAGTCATCAACATATCTACTTTAGATGAATTCCAATCTAAGTATTCTGATATAGAACCAGATTGTGCCAGAAGTTATGATTACGGATATTATGTGAAGATAGAGAAGTTCAATTTTACAAGAATTAGTGGGTCTTATGAACCAAAAATACCTCCAGGAAATAGAGATATTGTTTTGATATTGGATAATTCTGCATCCATGGATTGTAATAAGGCATGCCCAGAAAAATTTAATACGTTGAAGTCAGCCGCTATACAGTTTGTAAAATGTGCAAATAAAGAAACAGACAGAGTTGCCATCATTGGTTTTAGTAATGATGTAAATGAACTATATTGTGGTGTGTCAGAAGAAGTTCAAATGACACCGTTGTCAACTGAACAGAATATAAAAGACATAACAGATGCAATCAATGGTTTAGATGCAGAATATGGAACCCCTTTGATCAGTAGCTTAAAAAAAGCAGAATATGTATTAAATAACGAAGGTGACCCCAAAAAATTTAGAATGGTAATTCTTTTTACCGACGGGAGAGAAACTTGTTGTGATACATGCACCGGTTCAAAGGGGACTTCTGATTGTCTAGGTCCATGTCAAGATAAATTATGTGATTTTGCTACTGTCTTTAAAAATAACAATATACCAGTTTATTCTATATTCTTAGGAAATGATCCTATAGGAATTCAACAAATTAAATGTATTTCTGAACAAACAGGTGGAAATTTCTACAACATCAGCGCTGAAAATATAGATATACTTCCGAAAATATTTTGTGAAATAGTATCCAAAGAAAGAGAGACTACTGAGCATTATCAATCATGGTACTTTGGCTCTCATAATCATTCGAGAGATAATGCGTTAAAGGATTCTGTTATGATTTCGTTACCAGTTTCTATAAAAATCACTGATACAAAAACTCAACCTGGCTTAGCAACGATAATGTTATTTGAAGGTGAATTAGAAGAATTGGCTGGCTCAATAGATAGGACATGTGAAACTGGATTGGAAACAAGTAAAAAAATTTACATAAGTTATCCAGTTAAATTAAATGGAAATTCTATATGTATGAATAATGCTGGAAAGGTGAATTGTAGGAAATTTGGTTGCAATCTTGATGTTAAGTTTAACGGAATTAATTCTCCAGGAATGTATGACTTCTATTTCAAAAAAGAGGGCAACACTGTTAAGGTTATTGTATGATGAAGAAAGGACAATCGATGGAACTAGTAGAGTTGACGGTTCTTGTTGTAGCGATATCGATAATGTTGATAATTTCTTATTTCATGCTGACGACAAGAACACCTGAAATAAAAGGACTTGTAACAGAAGAACACATTTATACAAGTTTAGGAGATGCTGTAATATCTTTCTACAACACTAAAATATCTGGAACTAAAAGGACACTGGTTCAATTGTTAGCTGATAGGATTGTAGGAAACTCGGAAAACATTTATTATGGAGAAGGAGTTGGTATTATAAACGTTGATAGGCAAGTCACGGAATTTTTTGATTCATATTTAGATGAAAAATGGAATTTAACAAGTGAAACACTGACTCATCAATTATCGCTTGGTCATGTAATTCCAGAAAATATTAACAGAAGAATTACTTACAAAATCATAGTACCGAGACCATCTTTATCTTCAGACGTTGTTATATTAAATTTGGACACGTGGTTGGAATGAAAGGACAATCTAGCCTGTTGATATTGTTGGCAATAATGGCAATAATGATGGGCGGGTGGATTTTCACATCTTTTTCTCAACTTAGAGTTCAAGAAAATAATGTTATGAAAATAATGCTGACAAAAATAGGAGAATATCTCGATGTGATTAAAGGGTTTTCAAGAAATGCATTAATACTTGCTACAAATGAAGGAACTTTTGCTGTTGGTGGAGAAGGAATAACTTTCTACTGTAATGATCCTACACCACCCACAACAAGACAGATGAGGTATGAACTATCTAGCCAGACTATCAAGTTATTGAATGAATACTTAAAAAATTATCCTGCTAGTGATCAACTGGCAACTATTGATATCCAAAATTTTTCATGTGTAGATACTCCTGTTGAAGGATTAGAACAAGGTTTAAACGATGAGAACTTCACTGTTAATGCATACGAAAGCAAAGTAAGTATTTCGGTGAAAGAAAATAATGTTTCATCGAGTAATGAAATATTCGAAATAATTCCAGAAAACAGGTTCTGGTTCTTATACAGAAAATTGAGGGATTGGTCATATCAAGAGGGATTGATATTTGAAAAAAGAGTTTGCAATTGTTTAACTAATATTTTTCCAAAAAGTTGTCGATCAATGAGTAAATGTACAGATTGTCCAGAATTCAACGAATGTTTTAAGACTGCGATAGATAATACAGCAAAAGATATGGAAATTTTCATCAATGATTCGAATGTACAATGTTCTGGTGAACCCACATGCTGTTATGGTAAAAAAGATCCTTGTCTTTCAAAAACTGAAGATCAATGCGGTGTGTGGCAAACAGGAGAAGGTTGCAGTAAATGCACTTCATTACCAGATAAAGAGCTTTGTATCGAAAACATTAGTGCAAGTTCCAAAGATTACAAGAATTATAGAGAAAAAGACACATTGAGTTTTGAAGGTGAAACTGAAAAATATAGCAGTTTATCCAGAATTTCATTCTCGCCTGATGAAATATGTGGTGGGACATGTGAGTATTATGAAGCAGGATATGTTAATGTAAAGGCACAATTTACATGTACAGATAAAAAATACCTACTTTCTCTTCCATTCCCAGAAGATCGCTATCTAAAGTTTACGATAGATACTAAAATTTCCTTACAGAATAAAAGAATAAACTATATTGACACAATACCCTGTGGTGGAACTGCACCAAATTGTGAATGCACTAGTGAATATTGTGGTGAACCTCATTGTGAAGTAATAGTTGTAACTACGGTTCCGCCAGGTCCTACAACGACCCCAACGACGGGTCCGCCTACTACAGCTCCGCCTGTAACGACAGAACCTTATACGACGGTGCCTCGTACAACAATTCCTAGACCCCCCAATTAATACGATGTTAGAGAATTGTTTTAATAATCAATTTGTTTTTTATGGAATTACATATATAATAATTTAAGGAAGAGAGATTGAAAGCAGCAAGTGCATTTCTAATCAAAGGAATCTACTTAATATTGTTAATAATTGCCATAGCCATCGTTACGACCCAAATAATATCAGTAAACCTTACATCAAAGGAAGAACTAGAAAAAATAACTCTCAGAAAAGAAACCAGCGATATATTGGAAACATTGATAAGTTCAGAAAAATGCCTTGCGATAGAAAAAATGGGGTCGACAGAAAAAGTCATCAACATATCTACTTTAGATGAATTCCAATCTAAGTATTCTGATATAGAACCTGCTTGTGCCAGAAGTTATGAATATGGCTATTATGTTAAAGTGGAGAAGTTCAATTTTACAAGAATTAGTGGATCTTATGAACCAAAAATACCTCCAGGGAACAGAGATATTGTTTTAATCTTGGATAATTCTTTATCCATGAGAGGAGAAAGATTTAATGCGGTAAAATCGGCTGCGATAGAATTTATAAGTTGTGCAGATGATACAGATAGAGTTGCTGTAGTCAGTTTTGGTGGTGGTTATTGTGGTGCAGAAGAATCAATTTCTATGAGGTCTATATTAACTGAAAAAGATACTTTAATACACCAAATAGATAGTCTTTTTGATACATGGCATGGAACTCCTCTGATTAATAGTTTGATTAAAGCGGAAGAAATACTAAGTGGTCCAGGCATTCGGGATAATAAAATGATAATACTTTTTACCGATGGGTTGGAAAGTTGTTGTGAAGCCTGCAAAAATATACCCGGACTTGAACTTGGAACCTCAGATTGTCTCATCCCTTGCCAAAAAAGTTTATGCGAATTTGCTAAATCTGATTTAAAAAATCAAGGTGTACCAGTTTACTCTATTTATTTGGGTAATGAAACAACGGGTATTGAACAAACTAATTGCATTTCTGAGCAAACAGGTGGGAAATTCTACAACATTGCTGAAGAGGATATTGAAATACTTGGAAAATTATTCTGTAGAATAGTTGCCAGAGAGAGACAGACAAATGAAGATTACCAAGAATGGTTTTTTGGCTCTAATAATCATTCCATAGATGAAGCATTAAAAAACTATGTCACGATTTCTATGCCAGTATCCATAAAAATTACAGATACAAAAACTCAACCAGGCCTAGCAACTATAAGATTATACAAAGGTGAACTAGAAGAATTGGCTGGCTCAATAGATAGGACATGTGAAACTGGTTTAGAAACAAGTAAAAAAATTTACATAAGTTATCCTGTTAAATTAGATGAAAATTCTATATGTATGAATAATGCTGGGAGAATAAGTTGCAGGAAATTTGCTTGCGAAAGTGTCAAGTTTGACGGAATTAATTCTGCTGGAATGTATGACTTCTATTTTAAAAAAGAGGATAACATTGTTAAGGTTATCGTATGATGAAGAAGGGGCAATTTGAATTAATAGAGTTGACGATTTTTGTAGTGGCGATATCGATAATGTTGATAATCTCCTACTTCATGTTCACATCAAGAACACCAAAGTTGAACAGATTTGTAACAGAAGAATATACATACTCAAGACTTGGAGATGTTGTAACTGCTTTATACAACGCTAAAGTATCCGGAACTGAAAGGACATTAGCACAATTGTTGGCTGACAGGGTTAATTCAAACTCAGGAAATATTGATTATGGGTGGGAAGTAGGAATAATAAATGTTGATAAACAAGTCACAGAATTTTTTGATTCATATTTGGATGAAAAATGGAATTTGACCGATGATCAATTTTCACTTGGTTATGAAATCCCGAAAGATATCAATAGAAAAATTACTTATCCGATCGTGTTACCAATACCGTCTGTTTTATATTCAAAAGTTGTTATATTAAATTTGTGCACGTGGTTGGAATGAAAGGGCAATCTAGCCTGCTGATACTGTTGGCTATAATGGCAATAATGATGGGTGGGTGGATTTTTACATCTTTCTATCAAGTTAGAGTTCAAGAAAGCAGTGTAACAGATATAGAGACAATTTTGACGAAAATAGGAATATACCTAAACTCGATTAAAGGGTTTTCCAAAAATGCATTGATACTAGCTACACATAAAGGAACTTCTGATATAGGTAAAGAAGGAATAACTTTCTACTGCAATAATCCTACACCACCCACAACAAGACAGATGAGGTATGAACTATCTAGCCGGACGCTTGAACTCTTAAATGAGTATCTAAAAAATTATCCTGTTAATGAGCCGTTGATGACTATTGATATTCAGAATTTTTCTTGTGTAGATAACCCTGTGGAAGGATTAGAACAGGGTTTAATCGATAAGAATTTTACTGCTAATGCATACGGTAGCAAGATTGGTATTTCAATAAAAGAAAATAATGTCTCAACGAATAATGAATTATTTGAAATTATCCCAGAAGATAGATTTTGGTTCCTGTACAGAGAGTTGAGAGATTGGTCTTATCAGAAGGGAAAGAATTTTGAAGGATTGGTATGTAATTGTTTGACTAATAGTAGATTACCAAAGTGGGATAAAGTAATGGAAAATTGTAATGAATGGCCAGAATTCGATGAATGTTTTAAGACTGCGATAGATAATACAGCAAAAGATATGGAAAACTTCATCGGTGATCCAAACATAGAATGCTCTGGCGAACCCTCCTGTTGTTATGGCGAAAAAGAACCATGCCAGACGACACAGATGGATGATCAATGTGGAGTTTGGGGTGGGGGAACAGGGTGTAGTAATTGTACTACTTTACCAGATAAGGAGCTTTGTATTGAAAAGATAGGGGCTAGTTCTGAAGAAAATCAGAAGACTTACGAAAAAATTAAAAACATGATAAGTTTTGAAGGAAAAGATGAAGAACAAAGAACATCCAAAATTTCATTCGCATCTGAAGGAATATGTAGCCCCGATCAGTGTAAATTCTATGAAACAGGTTACATCAATGTAAAGGCTCAATTCACGTGTACAGATAAAAAATATCAACTCTCTCTTCCATTCCCAGAAGATCGTTATCTAAAGTTTACGATAGATACTAAAGTTTCTTTAATGAGAAGAGGTATAAACGTTCAGCCTGTGGATTGTGTTTGGGAAGGACCTGATTGTAAATGTGCAGGTCAGTTTGGTGTAGATTATTGTGAAGGGAAGTGTGTCACAGTAGGTGTTACATCTATAGCAGTCACGACAACAATTGCTACTCCAATTACAGTACCTAAACCCCCCACTTAAGAAGAATAAACATTTAATATTGACATTCGTTTGTTGAAATAAACCCTCTTTTCTTTTTTTCTTTTTGTTTAATTATTTAGAATGACATATCTACGATTGATAGAATGAGTCCTATAGAAAAAAATGAACTATTGGTTAAACATTTGATTTCATTAGGTGCTTTAAAGACTCCTAGGATAATAGAAGCTTTTAGAAAAACCCCAAGGCATCTCTTCGTTCGTAAAGATTATTTAAGTCATGCTTACGAAGATATTCCTTTACCAACATACCAAGGTCAAACTATCTCACAACCATATACTGTTGCGATAATGACTGAAGCACTCAATCCAAAAATTGGTGAAAAAATTCTAGAGATTGGAGCTGGATCTGGCTATCAGGCTGCTTTAATCGGAAGATGTGTTGGCTCAAAGGGGAAAGTAATAACCATAGAACTTGAACCAGAACTAGTCGAGATTTCTAAGAAAAATATCAAAAAGGTCAAATTGAAGAATGTAATGATAATTCACGGCGATGGTAAACTTGGTTATCCAAAAGAATCTCTATATGATAAGTGTATAATAACAGCTGCATGTGATGAAATTCCCAAATCACTCATTGAACAAGTTAAAGTTGGTGGAAAGATAGTTGCACCTGTCAATGATTTTCTAGGACAAAAAATGCTAGTAGTTGATAAAATTTCTGAGACTGAATTTAAAAAAGAAGACCTTGGTTCTTTTGTTTTTGTACCTTTGAGATGATTGGGGTCGTTGGGATTTGAACCCAAGACTGCGGGTTTCTTCTATCATCTTGAAATCAATTCTCCATGAATTAACTGGAGCCCACCGTGTTTTTGTGCAATGTTTTGTGCAATTGCATACCAAGCTATACTACGACCCCATCTATTTGATTTACAATAGTAAAACATAATATTTTTAAAGCTTAATATTTCTTAAATTAACGTTAAGTGATGATTATGAACGGAATGATAATACCAAAACATGTGGCTGTAATACTGGATGGAAATCGTAGGTGGGCTATTAAACATAATCTTAAGCCCTGGGAAGGCCATAAGTACGGGGTAGAGACTTTCGATAAATTCTTAGATTGGTGTATAGAATTAAACGTCCAACAGGTTTCTGCTTATGTTATGTCATCTGAAAACTTAAACAGGTCGAGAAGAGAAGTTGTAGAACTACTTAGACTGCTAAAAAACGAATTAGACAGGTTCGAGACAGAAAGGGCAGCTAAAATAGACAAATATGAAATCAGAGTTAGGTTCTGCGGCGATTTCAGTAGGTTGCCTCAAAGCCTTGTTAAAATTATGAGAAGAATAATGAAAAGAACTGAAAGATACAACAAAAAATTCTTGAACATCCTCATAGCCTATGGTGGGCGTTATGAAATAACTAATGCAATAAAGAATTTAGTCGCTGAAGCCTTAAGAAAAAGAATCAAAATCACAGAAAGGTCTATAGAAGAAAACTTACTTATTTCTGGGGATGTCGATTTAGTGATACGTACCGGTGGTATGGCAAGACTATCAAACTTCATGCCATGGCAGACAAGTTATGCTGAGCTTTATGTGACAAAAGTTCTTTGGCCAGATTTCACGAAAAATGACCTGATTAAAGCGATAAAATGGTTCAGTGACACGAAAAGAAATTTTGGAAAATAACATGATTTATGACATTATCATTGTTGGGGCGGGTCCTGTTGGCTGTAAAGTCGGAGAACTAACCGCAAAAGATGGATTAAAAGTCTTAATCCTTGAAGAACATCCAGAAATTGGCGTACCTGTCCAATGTTCAGGCCTAGTCAGTCATAGAATATTCAAACTGAGTGGAGTTTCTAGAAAAGTTGTTGTTAACAAAGTCAGAAAAGCAAGATTCTATTGTTCAAACAATTACATAGAATTGGAATCAAAGAAAAATGTTTATGTTGTTGATAGGGAGAAGTTCGACAAAGAAATAGCTGCAAAATGTGAAGATGCTGGCGCAAAAATCAAGACTTCAACCAGATTTGAAGATTACAAAAAGAATAAGAATCTTATAGAGGTAAAGACAACTAAAGACAACTTCCAAACAAAAATTTTGATCGGTGCCGATGGTTCAAATTCGACTGTTGCTAAAGTGGCTGGTATAAAACTCCCCGATAATGTTTTAATCGGAATTCAAGTTACAGCTGAATCACATTTTGATTCTAATATTGTTGAATTGTGGTTTGGTTCAAAAATTTCTCCTGATTTTTTTGGCTGGGTCATTCCTGAGAACGAAAATTTTGCAAGGGTCGGTCTGGCGAGTTCTAAAAAAGTTATAGAACGTTTTAACAATTTTATCAAAATGAGGTTAAAAGATAAAACAAAATTCAAGAATAAATTAGCTGGCCCTATCAGATATGGTTTGATAGAAAGTTCTGTCTCTGATAATATTATTCTAGTTGGCGATGCAGCTTGTCATATAAAACCGTTTTCAGGTGGTGGTATAATCTACGGTTTAATAGGAGCAAATTTTGCATCTGATGCTTGTATAAAAGCTTTGGAAGAAGATGATTACAGTTTAAAATTTTTTAAAGAAAATTATGACGATGTTTGGAAGAATAGATTAACAGGTCCAATAAGAAAGGGTTTAATCATGAAAAATTTAATCCATTCATTTTCTGATAGAAAATTAAGTTTCTTATTTTCGGCTGTTAATGCAACGAGAATAAAAAAATTACTGGAATATACTGATATGGATTTGCTTTAAAATACAAAATTAAATAACTTATGCATAAAGATCGATGATGTAATGAAAAAATTATTGGTATTCGATTTTGATGGTGTAATAGCTGATTCTCTAGACATACTTTGGGAATTTTTTGACAAAATAAATAAAAAATACAAATTTTTCACTTTTAAAAACAAGGATGAACTTACTACACTCTGGGATCAAAATTTATTCGAAACGGTTACAAAATTTGGGGTTTCTAAAGAAGATTTTATTAAATTTTATAACGAATGGGTTAAGTTGTTAATATTGAATACTGAAAAAGTGAAGCCGTTTGATGAATTAAAACCCATCCTTGAAAAACTAAGTCAGAACAACTATTTGATAATAATTTCTTCCAACGATGACAAAATAATAAATGATTTTTTGAAAAGAAATGACTTATCAGAATATTTTAGTTCAATTTATGGCACAGAATGGGGAATAAGTAAGAAAATAAAATTAGAAATGGCTTTAAATGAATTCAAAATCCCAAAAGGCTTGACATATTTTATAACAGATACGATTGGTGATTTAAAAGAACTAAAAAAATTTGGCATAAGAACAGTCGCTGTAACATGGGGTTATCATGATAAAGAAAAATTAGAAAAAGCAAGGCCAAATTTTATAGTCAAAACTCCAGATGAACTCTTGGAATTGTTTTTATAATATTATGTGTTAAATAAACAATGTGATTGGATGGAAGATGTGTCAAAAATTCTGACTGAGATTAAGCCATTGATAGACAAAGAGATAGCAAAACATATTCCACGAAAAGGATATCCACAAGTTTTATTCGATGGTTGTTGGAAATATTTCGATTACGGTGGGAAAAGATTCAGACCAGCATTAATATCTCTGTCTTGTGATGCGTTGAATGGAAATATTAAAGATACGATTCCTGCCGGAGCGGCATTAGAAATTGCACATACATTCCTTTTGATTCATGATGATATAGAAGATTTTTCTGAAACTAGAAGAGGTAAACCATGTCTGCATGTAACTTACGGTATTCCTCATACTATAAACATGGGAGATTATTTGATGATGAAAGTGTACGAAACTTTACTTTCAGCGAAAAAATTATGGGGCTCTGAAAAAACAATGAAAGTTCTTGAATTGATGACCGAGATGCTTACAATAACTGGTGAAGGCCAAGCGATGGAGATTGATCAACGTGATAAAGATTTGTCAGAAGCAACGATGAAATGGTATGAAACAATGTCACTGAAAAAAACTGGATATTATTCTGGTGGAACCCCTTGCGCAATCGGTGCTGTAATAGCTGGTGGTAATGAGAAACAAATCGAAACTCTAAAACAATTTGGTTTTGCAGTCGGTATAGCATTTCAAATACAAGATGATGTGTTGAATGTCACTATGTCTGAAGCTGAAGAAAAAACTGCCCCTGGGACTTCAGGCGGTGGATACGGAAAAGATTTTGCTGGTGATATAAAGGAAGGAAAGAGGACTTTGTTAATAGTTCATGCATTCGAACATGCAGACAAAAAAGAGAAAGAAAGAATGAGAAAGTTAGTAGGAAAAAAAGATATCGCAATCAATGAAAAAAAAGAAGTTATTGGAATAATGAAAAAACATGGGTCTATAGAATTTGCCAGAGATTATGCCAAAAAAATGGTTGAAGAAGCGTTAAAAAAAATGAAAGAAAAAATTCCTGAGACTGAAGGAAGAAAAAAATTAGAATCTGCAGCAAAATTCTTGATTGAAAGAGAATTTTAATTCTTTCGAATGATAGTACCTAAACCCATTTCACCTAATAATGATCTTTTTAAAATTCCTGGTTTTTTTGCGTTTATTATTTCTGACTCTATACCAATATCTGTCAATTCTAACATCATTTTCACTTTATGCATCATTCCACCTGTCACATCGATTCCAGAAGAACTCTTCAAATCATTCTCAATTTTTTTTATATTATTTTGTGATATGATTGGTATCAATTTAGCATTTGGATTTTTATCTGGATTATCTGTAAATACACCATCAACTCTACCACACAACAAAATCCTGGATATTTTATATTTTTTGTTTAATTCTCTTGCTATATAACTTAGAATTTTTTCTGTCGAAAGAATGCAACAACCTTTTTTCAAATCTAGACAAACATCTCCATAAGGAACTGGAACCATATCAAAATCTAATAATTTGTATATTGGCTCTAAGAACATCTTTTTAATCGTTCCATCTTCAGCAATAGTGCAACTCGATGGGTTGATAGAAACTGTATTTTCTCCAGCATCGATTAATTCTTTGACAATAATTCTGTTCAGCTTAGAAGCAGCATCTTGAACTTTTGCTATGCCCTCATAACTTTTTTCATTAATCACGCCTTCGCTAGTTCGGAATTCTGATGCAGGAATATGAGGATAAGAACCACCACCATGCCCGATTATGAGTTTGAATTTTTTTTCTTGTCTTGCTTCGTGAATTTCTTTAGCCAATCTTTTTATCGTATTGATATCTTCAGTAAAGGATTTACTCTTGTCAGTTATTACTGAACCACCAAACTTCACTAGAATCAATTCTTCCATTAAATCAACTTAGTTTCACAACACCATTATCTAATTTAATAATATCTCCAGTTTTTATTTTTGAAATGTCAATTTTGTCAACACATGGTATATCTGAAATTATTGCACCAACAGCAACGATAGTTTCACATTCTTTGTTTATCATACCTGCAGGTGCTGTGTTATTCTTTTTCATTCTATAAAGTGTGTATGATCCGACAGTAGAACCTTTACCATTTGGGAAGACTAGAATTTTTCCTTTGATATTTTTACCTTCTAACTCATGTCCCTTTTCTATCACTATACCTGTGTCAGGATTAACACCACCGTAGAATGATATAGGTTGTGACGTGACTAGTGCTTCTGCTTCTGTTATTCCTCTTGAGATGATTCTTCCTTTCAACTCCATTTTCCTCTCACCGCAGCATCAACACATTGTTTTATATTTCCTAATTTTGTTTTCATCTCATTAGTTCCTCGAGAATAGAAACACCCCTTAGCAGAAGTTGTAGCGACTGACTTGAATCTTCCTTTCAAAGGAGCAACAGCCAAACAAGTATCGCATGCAAACTTACCGCCAGCATTTTCTATGATTTTCGTATAACCTTTCCCATCAGCAAGTTGTTTCATCGGTCTTGATGTTGCAACCCAGAATTCAATGGTAGGGGATATTTTTTTATTCTTCAATAAGTCTGCTACTTCAGCTATCTCATTTATTGAACAATGAGGACAACCTATGCAGACAAAATCTATGTCATCTCCAATATCATTAATATTCTTGTAAGCCTCTTTCATGTCTTCCTCTTTTATAATGATTCTATCTTTTGGAATTTTTTGTTTCTCAGAACCAGGTGTTAAGTTTTTAATATAGAACAATGGTTTCGAACCATATGTGACAACAGAAGCACAGAATGATTTCAATTCATCTAGATTTGCATCTTTTATTCCAGTTATGAATGGTATTTTATTCTCTGCTTTTTTTCCGATACAATATCCTAGTGCGCCCCAGTCAGAGAAATTTTTCAGATCGACTTTTACATCAATGTTCACATCTGGTATTCTGTTTTCCTCTAGATGTAAACCGTAAAATGGAGTTTTACCGACGAAAGCTGCAGCTAATGCTGATGGACCACCTTCTCTGTTAGTCATTGCACCAATAACAGAATTAGCAAAAGTCACTGCAGAAGATTCAGACCATGCGACATGCTCTCCATATGTTGGTAAATTACCGATGAGATAAGGCGTGCATGTGCATGAAATTATTATACCCATTTTTCTGAATGCGTCAATGACTAAATTCTGTTTTCTTGCAAAATCTTCTGATATTCCAAGTTTCTTCCAATCTTCCAAATCCATTCCAGCTGGATTCAATGTTGTCAAGACTCTAACTTTTCCATCTTTAGCTAATTCATTCAAGAATTCTAAACCAGCATCCCCTAAGTTATGATATGATACTCCAGCAACTTGAACAGAACCAATTTTTATGAGTTTTTCGGCTCCAAAGATTTCACCAAGAGCAACGAGTATCTCCATCGATTTCTTCATTGCATAACCTTCTTCACCGTCCAACATTCTTTCTTCTTCTTTAGTTAGGTACATCAAATTTCACCAATTTTTCTAAAATCCTCTAATGAATCTAAAACCCAATTAGGATTTAAACTTTCTAAATCTTTCCTTGAGGTTTGACCAGTTGTTACAGCTAAAGATTTCATCCCAGCCCTTTTGGCGGCTTCTATTCCATGGACAGAATCTTCAACTACAACACAATCCTTTGGATTAACATTCAATTTTTTAGCACACTTGAGAAAAATTTCTGGATCTGGTTTACTAGACTTCACTTCAAAACCATCAACACAGGCATTAATATAATTTTTGATTTTTGTCACTCTTATCATTTGTTCTATAGTTTCCCTTGATGCAGAAGATGCTATGCCTATTTTGTATTTTTTCTTTTTTAGATAGATTAATAATTTTTTTACTCCAGGTAACAATTTCAATTTTTTTTCTGAAAATTTTAAGTAAAGTTTGTCTTTTTCATTAGCTAATTCTTTAGCTTGTTCATCGGTTATATTTTTCCCATTCTCTGCAGCTATTTGTTTTATTATTTCTGGTCCTTTAATTCCGTATCTTTTCGCTATATCATTCCCTTTTATCTTGATTCCAATCTTAGATAGGACTTTTGTATAAGCTTGAAGATATGAATCAAAAGTTTCTATTAATACACCGTCCTTATCAAAAATAATTGCTTTCATGATTTCACTCTTTTGAAAATTTTTTTAATAATTTTTCAACATTTTCAACAAGAATTTTAATTTCTTTTTTTGTTGCATTATTTACATGTATTCCGCATGTACACAAAACTGGTTTTTTTCTCTGAAGACAAAATTTTTTAGCGAATGCTCTTGCAATCTCTTCTTCTTTATGTCCTTTTACGTTGATTATCCGGAATGTGCATGAAATTCTCTTTCTAGTACTAATTTTAGGCTCTGCAAGTACAACGCTACCGATATGTGAAACTTCTCCGCCACCAACTATAAGGACAAAACCGTTGTCGAGTTTTTCTTCTTTCAACCAGACTTTATACTTTCCTTGACCAACAGAAATCATTTCTTTTCGCCAACTATGAATGCTTTTTCAAACTTATCTCTCTTAGCTCCAAACGGAATAGTGGCATCAATACCGACTTTGCACGTAAGTCTTCTATCAGTTCCTGGCAATGTTTCTTGTCCAACCGTCGATGGATCAATGCTACTGCCTTCTTCCTTTTTCGTCATAGTTTGTTTGTCTGCTTGAAATCTTGTACAAATCGCCCATTCTACTTCTTCACCATTGAAAACATCTATGTCATCATCCACGACAACACAATGTTTCAAGGATTTGTGACCACGGAATGCAGCTTCCAATGCTTTCATTCCATCATCAGGTTTCTGTTTCTTGATCGATACAAAACAATGCAACCAAGAACATCCGCCTGTTGAAATGTTGACAGCTCTTACAGGGCAAACTTTTGCTACCTCATTATATATAGTAGGTTCTCTAGGCATACCCATCAATAATCTATGCTCATTCCCACCTGGTAAGAGTGCATGATAGATAGAATCCTTCTTGTGCCAGATCCCGTCTATTTCTAGGACAGGCTGTTTTCTAACAACATCATAAGTTCCACTTATGTCAACAAAAGGCCCTTCATCGACCATTTCTTTCGTTATCCTTCCTTCAATTATAATCTCAGAATGTGCAGGCACGAGTAAGTCGCTCGTCTTAGATTTTGTGACTTCAAGTGGACGTAAAGAACTCATGATTTTGAATTCATCTATGTCACCAGCAGATATAGCACCTGGTATCAAGACAGACGGATCATGACCGATAAATATTGAAACTGGCATGTCTTTTGGATATTTTTGACAGAACTTGAAAGTATCCCTGTCACATAGTCTTATCGCCATTCTGTTTTTACCGATCTTCATCATCCTGTGAAAACTCGCATTCAATCTTTTACTATCGGGGTCACGAGAGATTACAATACCCGAGCTGATGTACTCTCCCCCATCTTTTTCACAATATTTCATTAACGGGATTTCATCCAAATCTTTACCTTTCACTTCATAACACGGAGAATTATCTATTATATTATAGTCTCGTGGTTTCTGAATAGCATCGGCAATTTTGAAGGATAATTTTTCTCTGTTGGTGCCTAACCATGATGCAATATTGTCTCTACTACCACAAACCCCACTAACGATCTGATATTTGTACCCTTTAATTTTCTTAAAAAGAATAAGTGACTGGTCTTTTTTTATCATCAACGGGATCTTATCTTTGTCCATTTCTTTGTCAACAATCTTCGGTTTTTGATTTTCCAAAAATTCATGCAAGCTCATTCTTTCCACCTCTTGTAAAGATTATTTTCTATTCCCAACAAATCTAAAATTTTACCCACAAAAAAATTCGTTATGTCATTCACATCTTTGGGTTTGAAATAATAAGCAACATTCAATGGCATTATCATCCCACTAGCCAAAGTAACTTTTTTCATATTTTCTATGTGTATCAAACTGTACGGGGTTTCTCTCACACAAAGTATGAGTTTTGTTTTCATTCTAAGACAAATATCTGCTAATCTTGTTATCAAATTGTTTGAATATCCGTTGGCAATCGCAGATAATGTTTTCATAGAACAAGGACAAATTACATAAGCATCAATTTTTTGTGAACTACTTGCTAAAGGAGAAAAAATATCATCTTCTTCATAATCTGGTTTTAAATCTTTACCAATTTCCTCTTTCAAAACTTTTTTTCCGTTATTTGAGATTAGTTTTATTGTCTCTATTTTTCTATTTTTTAATTCTTCGATCAATCTCACACCGACGATTGAACCGGATGCGCCGGTGATTGCAACGACTACTTTCATTCTATCCTCTTTTCAAACTTCCATGGGTTGAAGCCAATTCTTTTGAAGCTTCTATGGCAAGTAGGTTGATTTCAGATGCAAGGCATGCTGCAGCAACAAGCTCTGCAAACGCTAATCTAGTTTTGCCTTCATTGTCACCTTCACCATACAATCCTAACAACCTTAATGCCTCTTGCTGTGTCTCTCTCTTTGTTCCCCCGCCATAAGTTCCTACTTCCAAAGCTGGAAGGAAGCAAGAAACGTACAAGCCTTCATCAGTAACTATAGCATCAGTGATTGCTTGACAGCCTTCTGCAACTTGAGCTGGATCTTGACCATGTGCGATGTACATGGCAGCCAAAATGTTAGCAATATGAGCATTAAAACCATGTGAACCTGCTAAAACAGAGCCTTGTAAACATTTCACTTTGCACAATTCCGCAACCATCTCTGGAGTTACTCTGAATGTTCTCTCAAGGACTTTCTTTGGAATCGTTGCTTCGGCGATGACAGAAACACCTCTTCCTTCTAAAATATCTATGTATGCGGGTTTTTTGTCTGTGCATAAATTACCAGTCGGGCTGATGAAAGTGACATCCACATCCAACTCTTTTTTCACTCTAGGTATCATGTCTTCTATGGTATTAGTAGCTGCAATAGTTATCATGTTCATTCCCATTGCTGCTCCTGTGCCTGATTTAAATCGTATGTGGACATACCTGCCAGTTGTATAAGCCTTTACTTCTTTTAGTTGGGCAAACTTGGCAGATTTATAGAATTCATCCTTGAAGAAGTTGAAAGCTTCCTTGGTGTTAATCCAATTTATTAGTTTGACTGCATCTCTGGCAGATTTAACTCTCACGACCGGAGCTCTAGTCATGCCTTCTTTCACAACAGTTGTTATAATACCTCCAGACTCATTGAAAAGTTTAATGCCTCTTGACATGCCAGCGACGAGACGACCTTCGGTTGTTGCCAACAGGATGGGATAATTTCCTTTGATGTAATTTCCATCAACCTTTAAATCTCCGGCAAAACCTAATGGAACTTGAGTCGCACCAATCGGGTTTTCGATGTTTCTGTTGAACGCATCGTTGAAATCTATGATGCTTTTACCGATGTTTTCCAACTTTACACCATACTTTTTTTCAAGAAAAGTTCTTCTAATCTTTGTGGCTCTGTTGCTGTCGTTGTTCGTTAAACTTTCTACTTCACGCAATTTAATCTCATCTTTCATCAATTTTTTGATTATTTCTTCGTCTTTATCCATTCAACCACAGTGTTGTATATTAGAAACAATTATTTAAAAATACCTCTATTTCGAAATAATAAAACTTTTATAAATCTATTAACTTTAATCTTCAAGGGATGGGAATGCCAGTGTACATCTTGACTGTTGATGAGAACGATAATGTTATCGGTAAGGAGGAAAAGATAAAAATACATAGAGAAGGCAAACTGCATAGAGCGTTCTCAATATTTGTTTTCAATTCTAAGGGCGAATTGCTTCTCCAGAGAAGGGCAGGATCAAAATACCATTCTGGAGGTCTTTGGACGAATACTTGTTGTAGCCATCAAAGAGCTGAGGAAACTCTAGAAAAAGCGATACACAGAAGGTTGAAAGAAGAGATGGGGTTTGACTGTGAACTTAAAGAGGCTTTCACTTTTACTTATAGAGTAAAGTTTGATAACGGTCTTTTTGAGAATGAATACGATCATGTTTTTTTCGGGAAATTTGATGGTAAACCTGAGCCGAACCCAAAGGAAGTTGATGAATGGAAATGGGTTAGTTTAGAAGAATTGAGAAAAGATATACAAAAAAATCCTGATGATTACACTTATTGGTTGAAGGTTTCTATAGATAAAGTAATTTCTAATTTAAAAGAATCCTGAAAAATGTTTTCTTTGTTTCATATTTATTTTTAAAAAAAGAATTAGATAATTTATTTCTTCACACCAACTTTCGTCCTCAAAACTTTGAAACCTTCTTTTTCTATTACCTTTGCAACTTGCTCTTGTAATTTCTTTCCTGGTGTCAGAGCAACGATACATCCTCCTCCGCCACCACCCGTCAGCTTAGCACCGTAAGCGCCATTCTCTCTAGCAACCTTGACAAGATAATCCAATTCTTTACAAGAAACTTCTATGTCTTGCAATAGTTCATGATTCATGTCCATCAACTGCCCAACTTTTTCCAGGTCAAAACCTTCCAGAGCTTTTCTTGCTTTAAAGACCAACTCTTCTTCTTGTTTAAAAATCCTATCATACTTTTCAGGATATTTTTTCTTTCTTTCAGTCACACCCAATACCATCTCTTTCGTATCAGCAACAACACCAGAATTGACCATGATAATCTCAACAGGTTCTTTTATGTTCAACTTCTCAATCGTATCAGGACCGTTCACGTTTTTCTTGAACCACAACAACCCACCAAAAGTCGCAGCAGTGTTATCGATACCAGATGGCGTTCCAGCATAAGCTTTCTCAGCCTCATAAGCAGCTTCGTTAATCCTTTCATCAGATAAATTCAGACCAAACTCTTCTGATATCGCTCTTGCGATAGCAACACTGCTGGCAGCTGAAGCGCCGATTCCACTAAAACTAGGAAGGTCACCGCCGATCCATATGTTCATGGAAACATTCTTCTCCAGACCCATCACTTCTAACATCCTATCGATCGATTCTTTCTGTTGAAGTTTCTTTTTCTCTGTGTAACCAGCAGATCCCTTTCTCTCATCTATTATATTTATGCCAGAATTTTCTATTTTTTTGACTTCAGCATCAGTAGTCGCATTCACAGCAGATACAATTCCAGGAATACCATGAACGACGAATTGTTCTCCAAAGAGTATGACTTTACCGTAACCCGATCCCTTACCCATGAAACCACCTAAAATAAGAATGATTAGAAGGATTTAAATTAATTTTTTTTCTAGGGCAAACAATAAGATGAAAAATATCAGTGATGTTATCATAAGATAAATAATTTTCAGAAAAAGAATAGATTTTTACTCTTAGGGAAAAGAATATTAAATTATGGTAGACCTTAGTAAATTTAGCTACGGCATTACTTCTTCTGTTGTCACTAGTTTAGCCTTGATTGTCGGTTTAGATGGGATTACTAATCCCAAAATGAGTATCATTGGCGCATTATTATTAATTGCTGTTGCAGATAATATTTCAGATTCATTAGGCATTCACATATATAGAGAATCAGCGCATTCAAAGACTAAAAATAACATCAAAGTTTATACCTTTAGTAATTTTTTGACCAGGTTGAGTATTACATTACTATTTGTTTTACTGGTTATGTTTTTACCAATACAATATGCTATATTATCTTCCATGATTTTAGGGCTATCACTACTTTCGGTGTTGAGTTATCTAATAGCAATTAATCAAAAGACAAATCCTTATTTACAAATTCTTCAACATGTTGGAGTTGCTATTGTTGTGATGATAACAAGTCATTTTGTGGGCCAAACAATTATCAATATTTTTAAGAAGCCATAAACAGGTAACTTATAGAACAAAATTTTCTATTTAAAAGTTAGCCTCGAGAGGAATATATTATCTACGGTTAAAATCCTTTAATTATTCTATGTTTTTTAATAAATTTTACAGTTTTAGCATACCCATTCAGAAAAGCCATGAAATTCATTATTATTAGATAGTTAAGATACTCGTTAAACATGGCTATATCATTTTTCAACAGTTTTATATTGATCTAACTTAAAAAGTCCATTCGTCTAATTCTTCTTCATCAGTCAATTCATCACGAAATTCCCTTAACAATTCTTCGTTCTTCTGATTGAGTTGTTGTTTCTTCTTTGCTAAATATTGTTGTTGTCTTAATTTGACTTTTGCTTTAAACTCAGGAGTGTCTTTGACTTTTATCCGATATTTTCTATTGATAAGTTGTTTGTGTTTTCTAAATTCAGGATCAGAATTATATTTTTGTTTAAATTCAGGATATCTTTTCTTGTTGTATTCGTGCCAATACTTCAACGCATAATTTCTATCTTTGAATGGCATTAATTGAAAAACTATACATGAAAAAATTAATAATTGTTTAAAGAACTTTTGCAATCAGTAAACCATTTTTTAATGTAACTGTTGTTCTACTGTGGTTTTTATAGTGCATCTTTGATTTGTGCATGGCTAAACCCACTCGTGAATCGGTTAGGAATCCACATTCGCATAGATAGTATTTCATAGATTTTTCAACCATTCATATATAGCATTAAGAAAACCATATCTCCAAAGACCTATCAGAATTACAATTATGACAAGTATGATCCACTTCTTGCTAAAACCTTTGTTTTTAAACTGTAATGGTTTTGTTTGTATGTATTGATTTTCATTTATCGGTAATCTGTTTAATCTGTTATTTTCTACGGCTTTATTCAGTTTATCTATCTCATTCTTAGATGCTTGGTTTAGCTTAACTAAATCGTCATGATCCTTATTCCATGCTGTTTTGATATCTTCTATGTTTTTATTTTGGTTATTGATATTTTCATTTAATTTGGTTATCTGTTGTTGTAAATCTGCAATAGTTTCATTTGTTTGAGCTGCACTAGCTGCTTCTATTGCTGCAACTTTTTGGTTTAGATCGTCTATTTGCTTTAGAAGTGGTTGTTTTTCTTGTTCAAAAACATTTTTAAGGTTGTAATAAGCTTTTGATAGAATTTCATATTTTCTTTTGTCCGATAAAGATAGTAAACCGTCCTTTCTGTTAACTACATTCGCATTAACTAAAACATCTATGAACTTTCGCACTATCTTTTCAGATGGCAAAGACAAAGATAAAGTCAACTGTGCAATAGTTTCTTTTTCGTTTATTGTTTGGTCAATGTCCCCAGAGAACAACTGATAAAATGAAGATGATATTTGGTCTCTTTGCTTAAGCATGATATCAGTAATTCATAATATAATATAATAACTATATAATTAAGGCAACACATGACTATCCAAAAGTTAGAATAAAGAAGAAAGAAGAAAATTAAATTATGGATTGTATAAATAAATAATTATCCATCATTTATTTTTCATCATTTTCATTCATTTTTTATCATCAGATGAACCACTTAAGACCTTATCTAGATATTTTATTGGTTTAATATCGGTTATCGTAGTTCTCACGATAAAATATTTTCCACTTTTAGATTTGCTATAACTCACTTTAATTATCGGCATATTTCGTATTTTTTCTTCTAGTTTGTTCGTTTATACCACCCCAAAATTTTAGACAGTTTTTACAGAAAATCACATGATCCCCAATAAAAGAATTTTTAATTGGAGTATCATGTAAGCAAAAACTACATTGTAACATGATTTTATGGCAATTTGTCATGGATAACCACTACAAAAGTCGTCTAATTTGTAAAATTCCCAATAAACCCATGAACATTTACAACTTTCACAACGAATTTCAGGTAAAGTTATTTCTATAACGCATTTAATGCGATAAAAAATTCCAGTTGTAGATAATTTTCTTTTTCCGTAAACTTCAGCTAAAAATAATGGTGTATGTTTGCTAATGTAAGACGCGATATAAGAGATAGCTTTCTTTGGATTAGAAACTTTTTCAATATAAACAATAGGAAAATCGGTCAATGATTGCCAAACTCTAGATATTTTTGACTGTTTAACAAACAAACCACAGATTATGGCATGAATATGTAATTTATTCCCTCTAGAACCACATTCAAAACAATAAATGGTGTTTTTCCAATGGAAAATCTTTCTTAATTTATGGAATTTAGCACGGAGAAAATCAACATTTTCTTTTGTCGGTTTTAAATTTGCAGTTAATGTTACAAATTTTAGATTTCTATAATGTTTTTCTAATAAATATGCAACACGATAGAAAAATCTACCATATACTTTCTTATTACAATCAGGACAAAATGGCAAATTACATTTAAGATTAACACGTTTTAATTCATCACCACAATAATGACATCTAGCAATAGCAATGAATTGGTTACAATTAAGAAAGCGTTTTTCTATTTTTCCTAAATTCAATCGAGTTTCTTCAGTTATTTCTAAGGAATAACATTGTTGAATTGATTGAAAAGTTATTTCTTTGTTATCAAGTGAAGTATTTACGCCAGAAAATCCTACAAAAGAGGTGTCCGCCTCTTTTCCATTACCAGAAAGAGAGAGTGATGGTTTAACGATAGGACCGTGGTTTGTGTCAGTATCATTCGGTAATAGAATACTATTATTTATATTTTGTAAACTATATTTTGTATTGGACAATTTAATCACTTTTTTTCTTTTTTCTTATTTTTTAAGCATTCCTCTTATGAGATTTTTCAGAATCTTTAATCATGACAATTTTATAACCATCTTTGCGTAGTTGTTCCTCGAGAATCTGAAAAAAAGTTTTAGTTCGGTTTTCGGTTTCCATGTTTAAAGCAATTGACCTATATTTATTTGTAAATGTAGGAATAATGGACAGTTGATTTGATTGTCCACTTATAGAAACATTATTGAATCATCAAAAATTAAAGAAGATATTTTATTCTATGTTAATCTGCATAAAAAAATTAACATTACAGAATTGGCTATAATAATGAAAAAATCAAAAACAACAGTATCTAAATATGCTAAAGAATTGAATGATGATTTTTATATTTTTGGTTTGTTACATGGTAAAGATTTTATCTGTTTTCCAAACAATTATGAAGGTTTATGCGATTGGTTAAGAACAGATGCTTTATATTGGAGAGATATTTTAAAGAAGAATAAAACTATAAAAAATTTACAGAAAAATTTACCAAATTTTAATCAATGGTTAAATGATAAACATATTGAAGAATTTATTATAGAAAATGTTCCAAAAAGAGAGAAATATGATAAAGAATTTTTTGAAGAATTTATAAATAAAGCAAGACTGGTATTATCAAAATTGCAATTATGAAATAGATTCCATTAAACCATGTTGTTTTAATTTATTAGCAAGATATTTTAAAACATCAGGATCTTTGTCAACTAATTGTTTTAATGCATCTTCAGTAGTTCTATCAGATGTTATTTGTTTATCCAATAAACCGCCTATTTGCAATATTGATTTATCAATATCACGACCACTTAAATGAACATAAATAGAAGCCATGTTAGAAGATTGAGTCCAACCAAACATTTGTTTCATTTGAGCTTCAGTTAATCTAGAAGCTAAATAAGTTGCGCGGCTATGTCTAAAATTATGCGGATTAACTGCCTTTTTAATTTTAGATTTTTTAGCCAAATTTCTTAAAAGTTTAACCGCACTATGGTATTCCAAAGGATTATTCTTACGATTGGTTGCTATTGAAACCCAGACATAAGCATCAGGATCATCTTTGAAAAAATGATTGTCTAACCATATCTTAAGATAATTATTTTTATCAATCAATCTTATTCTTCTAGAACCAGTTTTACCACTAACTACAATGGTAGGACTATATTCATCAAATGAAATATGTTTAATTTTCATGTTAAGTATTTCGGCTATTCTACAACCGCTTTCATAAAGAACAGAAATAAAAGCCTTATCTCTAGGATTAGTTGCACTATCAATCAAAATTTGAATTTCATCTTCAGTAAGCATATCTTCAGGTAATTTTTTATTACCATTTTTCATAGTTGTTTTAATCCATCTAACAGTATCAGGATAATCTTCATCTTTGTTAAGCCATTTGTAAAATCGTTTAATCACAACTCTATAATCATGTTTTGTCCATTCTTTGATTGGTTCATTCTTTTTTGTTTTCAAATCTTCAATCTTAACCATGAGTTTGATCATATCGTTTTTATTGGCTTTATTGAATGGTTTGTTTAGCATTAAAGAAATTTTTGGTAATGTGTATTCGTATTTCATTATCCTATATTTTCCTATTCCATTGGCTTTACAGAACTCGAGAAATTGATTGATTAAGGTTTCATTATTCATGCTAATTATAGAAATAGTTAATTATTTAAAGCCCTATTAAATTTAACCCTAGAATACAAAGCCTCGAGAGGGATTTGAACCCCCGACCCGCTGATCTCTTTCTCTCATCTTTTTATCGATAAATCAGGTACAAGTCAGCTGCTCTACCGGGCTGAGCCATCGAGGCTGAATTAAATCAATATTTTCTTACATTATTTTGAATATTTATTTATCATGTTTTAACCTTAAAGTGACAAGGTTTTCTATTTGAGTTCCGTTAACAATATAAATCTTTCTAAAAAATGGTTAAATCTTTTTTCAGTTATCATATATTTTGATGATTATGAACTACAAACTATATTTGTCTGTGTTAATAGCTTTTGTTTTTATTTTTACAACAGTTTTTGCTGCCGATTATGATGTTTCAGTTGCTGTAATGCCTAAGAAGATAACGACAAAACCTTGTGGCATTGCAACTTTTGACATAAACGTTGAAAACTTAGGTAATAATGAGGATACTTACACCATTCAAGTGAACGATATCCCTGATGGCTGGTATACTCTGAGCCAGGACTCAGTAACTGTAGCCGCAGGAGGAACAGATAAAGTATACTTGTTCATAACCCCTGACTGTTATGAAAGCTTTCTTCCTCAATACAATGGCTCCGTTTCTTTGATTGGAAAGGCTAACGCCACAGACACTTTCACACTATTCGTAGTTCTTGATCATGTTATAAAATTGACAATGCCTACGAGTTTTACTGTTTGTCAAGGTGAAGAAACAGAAATAGTGGGTTCTGTAGAGAACAATGGCAATTATACTGAAGATGTTGCCTTCACTGCATCTGGTGATGCGACCGATTTTACTGGATTACCAGAGGGAGTAATCACGATCAATCCAGGTAAAAAAAATAATGTTACTATAAAGTTGAATCCTGTTGATATAGCTTTAGGCGTTTACACTCTTAATGTGGAAGCACAATCCAGTACCAGTTATGCAAAGTCTTCTGCTTCTACTGCAATACAAGTAGTGAAATGTTTTGATGTACAAGTTACAGTTCCTCCAGAAGTAAAAACTTGTGCAGGAAAATCAACAACTTTTGATATAACTATAAAGAACATCGGACTTAGGAATGACACATACACGCTAGCTATAGAAGATTTAAATTATTCTGTAAGCGTTTCTTTAGGACCTGGAGAATCAAAAGTTTTACCCCTAAATTTCTATCAGGGAACTGAAGGAACTTATGAAGTTAAGTATACTGTGACATCCCAATTTGTGAGTAAAGAAGGGACTATAAATTTTGTAGTAACCAAATGTTACGGTGTTGACTTAACGGTTGAAGAGAATGAGATACAGATTGAGAGTGGAAAAGGTAAACTTGTAAAAGGAAAAGTAACTAACACAGGTTTACTCGCAGACACTTTCAAGATTATATCCGATGTTATATGGTCTGCGGTAAGACCAGAACAAGTTAACTTGACTTCCAATGAGTCGCAAGATATTTATGCTTACTACAGCCCAGAATACGGAGCAAGTGGAACTTATTATGCAAACTTGACTGCAAAATCTGATAACAGCCAAGTTACACAGGAATTGAAGATTGATGTCATATCAAAAGGGGAAACAACGACTACGGTTGAAGAAACTACTACCACAGCAGAAGAGAATGCAACGACTACGGTTGAAGAAAACGTTACGACAACACTTGGAGAAACAACTACTATTGAAGAGAATGTTACTACAACTTTAGAGGGCAATGAAACAACAGCCACACCAGGCATTCCCACAGGTGAAGTAATCGCAGGTCTATGGGAAAACAAAGTTTTCAGATCATTGTTAATCTCCATAATAATAGTGATAATAATTCTGATCATCATCTACCTGGTTGTGATGAGGTGATTGTTTGATAGAAAAAATCCTACTACTCGCGAGTTTCTTCGTGTTCTTAGCTGTCGCTGCAGAAGCAAAAGTGAAATCAAAATTGGGTTTATTCATCATAATCACAGGACTCATAATTGGAATTCTTAATTTGATATATGTTCTGTTGCAATCTTTCTAGGTGGTTGAATGAAATTCAACAGTTTTCTTGCACTCTTGTTTACCATCATAGCAATCCTTGTAATCGTTGTTGGAATTGGAATTAGTTCCTTAAATTTAATGCCTATAAGAAGTAATTGTGACGGTTACTCTTTGTTCTTGTTCCCAGATGAAAAGAAAGTTGATACAGAAGTTGGTAAAGGTCAACTGTTGAAGATAAGAGCAATAAACGCAGGTAGTTTTGGGGATAAATACGATGTTTCTTTGGAAGGACCTGAATGGACAGTAGTCAAACCAAGTACATTCGAGTTGAAAGCAGAAGAATCGAAGACTCTGTTCTTATACATCAGTCCTGATGTCGGAAATGAAGGGAAATATTATCTTGATTTATCGGTCAAATCGAACTGTGTTTCTGAGAGTGAAACGATAGAAGTTGGAGTTCTACCTAAAGTTTAAATTTTCTAACAAATCCTTTGGTTTATTATTTATAATTTGATTTTTCTATGATTTAGAATATGCAAGAGAAAATTCCGAAGAAATTCTTGGACATGTATTACAAGCAAGGCTACAGGATAGTAGGAAAACATCAACATAGTGCAGTCAAGATATGTCGTTGGACTAAAGAAAGTTTGAGAAAGAATAGGTTTTGTTTCAAACAAAAATGGTATGGAATTGAAAGTCATAGATGTTTGCAATGCACAGTCAGTCTGTCATGCTTGAACAGATGTGTTTATTGTTGGAGAACGTTCCATCCAATCTTTGAAAAGGAGATGAACAAAAAGGCGATAGATGAACCTTCTGAGATAATAGATGAATTGATAAAAGCTCAAAGACTGCTACTAACTGGTTTCAAGGGAAATCTAAAAGTTGATGAGAAAAAATGGAAAGAAGCACAAAACCCGACGAATGCTGCTTTGAGTCTTATAGGCGACAGCATACTCTATTCAAAAATTTCTGAATTATTGAAAGAATTTCACAAAAGAAAATTTTCAACATTTTTAGTGACAAAAGGCACATCTCCAGAAAAATTGAAGAGTTTGGAAGTTGAACCAACAAATCTTTACATTTCTCTTTGTGCTCCTGACGAAGAAACTTACATAAAGGTCGATAATCCTCTAGTTAAAGACGGTTGGGAAAGGATGAATGAAAGTTTGGAGTTGATGAAAAGTTTTGATTGTAGAAAGATTCTCAGGTTGACTTTGGTTAAAGGATTGAATATGAAAGATCCTGAGAAATACGCTAAATTAATTCTCAAAGCTGAACCAGATTTCATCGAACCTAAAGGATACGTCTGGGTCGGTGAGTCACAAAATAGGTTACCGATGAATTCTATGCCTTATCATGAAGAAATTGTGGAATTCGCTAAAAGCTTGTCTGAATTTACTGGTTACAAAATTAAAGATGAGTTTCAACCTAGTAGAGTCGTTTTGTTAATGAGGTAAAATCTTTTAGAGAAATCTTTAAATTTGATTTTAATATATCTTTGGCTGCTAAAAAAGTTAAGACTGCATAATCTCTTGCTGATTGGATAAAATATAATGAATTTATATGAGGTTCTACTTTGCCTTTCCTTATCGCTTCATATATTTCTTCTTTACAACTGGCATCAACTATATTATAACATGAGTCCAGTCCCCATAATCCCATATGCCTGTCTGTCCCAGCAATTTTTGTTTTATTTAATTTTTCTGCTAAATTCAATGCTGTCTGATTGTAAAAAGGAACAAATGATATAGAACTGTTAAAAACTTCGATTGCATCGGCCTTTGATAACAAATTCTCATAGCCATTTTTTGCAGCCCCACCGATAAACGTTGGATGAGGAAGACAAATATATTCAACACCAATTCTTCTTAAAATCTTTATACCTTCTTCTAAAGAGACATCAAGCATCCTTTTTACTTTACGATCAAAAAGAGGGAACCTTTTATCATTTGCTAATTGATCTAAATTTTCTCCAACAGCTATAACATCTGTACCTTGAAGACCTAGTTCAACCCCAGTAATTATATATTCTGATTTAAACACGTCTGGATGAGCTCTTGTCCAAAGAAGACTATTATGAGCGTCCATTTCTATAATCGCATGTTTTTTTATTGCATATTTAGGTACATCATCTGGGTTAATCCAACCATCAGTAGAATAAGGTGGATGCACATGTGTAATAACTTTTAACATAGACTAAGTAAAAGGCAGTTAAACTTTTAAGACTTTCTTTCCACATTCCTGAGAATTTATTTTAATTTTTTTATTTTCAAACTCTTTTTCCAATTCTTTTCCTTCAAAAAATTTATCCAAAAATACAGCCAAAGCAGCAACTTCAGAGTGTGGTTGATTAGTAACAGCAACGTTCCAATCTGTTAAATGATAAACTTCTCCAGGGACATGCTGAGAACCAATTATCACTAGTAAATCTTTCTTGCATTTTTTTATTCCATTCAAAACATCTCGTATCGGTAAACCATACATAGTCAAGTGGACAATCTTTCCTTTCCAATTTTTTATGATTTTTTTCCAGTTCTTTTCATAGTTAATTTCAAAAGGTCCTCCCCAATTTTCAACAACTTTTTTTATACTTTTTTCTAAGTTCTCATCTTTATCGCCAGAATAAGTTATTCCTTCAGCTCCAAAAGCTCTGGCAACTAGAGCGCAGTGTGAAGTAATCCTTTGATCCCTCACTCTTCTATGCCCTAATCTTAAAACCCAAATTGCCATAATATTAAGACGTTTAAGTTAAATTTTAAATCTTCAACTATCACTGTATTCTATAGGTGTTTATCTGAAACAAAAAGAACCACTAACAGAAGAAGAAGAGATATCAAGAATTAGGATACCAAAAAAGGGGGAAGTTCTAGGTATAGTTGAATTGATGCTCGGCTCTGACAAACTTCGAGTACAATGCGATGATGGAAAAGAAAGAATAGTTAGAATACCAGGAAAATTGAGGAAAAGGGTTTGGATAAGAGTTGGCGATACCATCCTAATCCAACCATGGAAAGTTATGACAGATAGAAGAGCAGATGTTATCTGGAGATACACGAAAACACAGGTAAAATGGCTAGAAAGAAAGGGTTATTTGAAGAGTATTGCTGTAGAGTAAAACAGATTTAAATTGGTTTGAATATCTATTTTCTGGTGTTATGGTATTATCAAGGAAAAAAGAAACTTATAAAGAATTCAAGATTGTCCATGGCGTATTTGACGAACGTACTCTGATGACTTTGTATAGATTGGTCGATAAGAATGATATTTCAGTTAAATCGATAATAGAAGAAGGTAAAGAATCTGTCGTTCTATCTGGTATAAAAAAACAGGAAGAATGGGTTGCCATAAAAGTATATAGGACAGAGGCATGCGATTTCAAATCGATGTGGAAGTATCTAATCGAGGACCCGAGGTTTAGCGGCATAAACAAAAAAACTCGAAGAGTAGTCAGCATATGGTGCCAGAGAGAATTTAAAAACATGAAGATAGCTCAAAGAGCCGGTGTTAATTGTCCAAAACCTTTAACTTTCCATGAGAATGTTCTGATAATGAGTTTTATAGGAGATAACGGTATACTTGCTCCTAGACTTATCGATGTCATGCCTGATAAACCAAAGGAATTGTACGAGATGGTCCTAGAGAATTTGAAAAAAATCGTTACCGCTGGGTTGATACACGGTGATTTGAGTGCTTACAACATCCTTCTTTGGGATGAACCTTATTTCATAGATTTCAGTCATGGCACTACTTTGAAAAACCAAATGGCACTAGAACTCCTGAAAAGGGATATAAAAAATATAAATTCTTACTTTTCCAAATTAGATATAGCTGTAAAAGACTCAGAAAGTATTTTTAAAGAATTAATAATGCTTATTAAATCAAAAAATGATTAAATGAGAGACTTTATAAAAATACCTCAAGAAAGAGAGGAAAGTTTGAAAAAAAATGAGAAAATAAAAGAGAAAATAGAAAATCTTACTAACACTAAGCTGGCGTTTGACGAAGGCGTGTCCATAGAGGGAGAAAGCTTCGATGTTTATCAAACAAAACAGGTTTTAAAGGCATTTGGCCGAGGTTTTGACGTGGATGATTGCCTTTATCTGTTAGATGACGAGTATGGCTTGGAGATAATAAACCTTTCAGAATTCACCAGATCAAAAGAAAGAATGACTACGTTGAAAGGCCGAATAATCGGAACAGGTGGTAAAACGAAGAAATACATAGAGAAGTACATTGACGTAAAAACCTGTATTTTCGGGAAAACAGTAGGTATTATAGGGAAATGGGATAATATTAATATAGCTAAAGAAGCAATAATGAAGATAATCCAAGGTTGTAACCATCACACTTTGTACAGGTGGTTGGAAAAACACTCAAAGGTTTGATAAAATGGATGAAATAGGGAAAACTGCCGAAGATATGGCGAAGGAACAGAGACAGATATCTGTATCTGAATTTTTCGAGAAAAATAGGCATTTGCTCGGTTATGATAACCCTACTAAGGCTTTGTTGACTGTAGTGAAGGAATTGGTTGATAACAGCTTGGACGCAGCCGAAGAAGCGAGGATACTACCGAGGATATGGGTAGAGATTAAGTCGAATGGACCGGATAGGTTCAGAGTCATGGTTAAGGATAATGGTCCTGGTTTGGTAGATAAACAAATTCCTTTGGCTCTTGGGAAATTGCTTTATGGTTCTAAATTCTTCAGGTTGAGACAGTCTAGAGGGCAGCAAGGGATAGGAGGCAGCGGTGCCATCTTGTACAGCCAATTGACAACAGGTAAACCTACAACTCTCATATCTAGCATTGGTAACAAAAAGACATCACAATATGAGATGATGATAGATGTAAAGAAGAACGAGCCGGAAATAATAAGCCATCAAGTTCTGGAAGATGGAAGGGAATGGCATGGTTTGAAAGTGGAGATGGAGATTGAAGGCAGATACATAGAGAGCAGGCAAGGTATTCCTGAATACATTAAACAGGTCGCTATAGGCAATCCTTTTGCTGAAATAATCTTTGAAGGCCCTAACGGAAAAATGGAATTCCCTAGAGCTGTGAATGAATTGCCACCTATACCAAAAGAAATAATGCTACATCCTCATGGCGTGGAATTGGGTATTTTAAGAAGGATGTTAAAGTCGACAAAATCCAGGACTGTTGCATCTTTTTTGACTAATGATTTTTCAAGGATAGGGTCTGGTACAGCAAACGAGATATGTAAATTGGCTGGAATAGATCCAAAAATAAGTCCGGGTAGGCTGGAAGTCGAGGATACAGAAAAGTTGTTCAAAGCGATGCAAAAGGTTAAGCTCGTCAGACCACCGACAGATTGTCTGTCGCCGTTGGGTGAAGAAATGATGATTAAAGGTTTAAAGAAGGAATTATACGCAGAATTCTTTGCTGCTGTGACAAGACCGCCAGAAGTTTATCGTGGCAATCCATTTCAGATAGAATGTGCTATTGCATATGGTGGGCAATTACCAGTCGACCAACCAGCCAAAGTTTTAAGGTTATCGAACAGAGTACCGTTAATATACCAAGAAGGAGATTGTGCTATAACGAAAGCTATTACTGGAACCGATTGGAAAAGATATGGTTTGCAACAATCTGGTAGGAGTCTTCCTGTCGGTCCTGCTGTTATTCTAGTTCACATAGTCTCTGTCTGGGTTCCATTCCTCTCTGAGAGCAAACAAGCCGTAGCGGCTTATCCAGACATAATGAAAGAAATCAAACTGACATTACAAGAATTGGGAAGGAAATTACAACATCATGTTGCTGGTAAGAAAAAGATGGAAATGGAACAGAGAAGGAGAGAAATATTCGACAGATACCTTCCAGAAGTTGCTAATGCTGTTGGCAAACTAACTAGTAAACCCCCTGAACCGATTTTAAATAAATTAAGAAATTTTGTGAAAAAAAATACTGAGGTAGTTGAAGATGACAGAAGTAAAGAAGAAGTTGGAAACACTGGGTGAAGATGTATTAAAGGATATTGAAGCTGGTAAAAATCCTGATATAGACATACCTGTAAGGTCGTTGTCTAATGTTATTTATGATGAGAAATCTAAACAGCTTACTCTTGGAAATAAAGTCTCTAAAAGATACTTGTTTAATGTTGCTCATGCTAAGCCTTTCATGCAGACTATGCTCGTTGCCTCTTTGTGTAAAGAATTACAAGAAGAAAAAATCCATACCAGCTTGAGAGATTTGTTCTATGCTTTGAAAAGGACTTTACCAGGTTCAGATGAGAACACTTTCGATGAGCAGAATGAAAGTGATCCCGTGATTGTGGATTTAGAAGTAACTCTGGATGTTTTAAGGGAACAATTACACTTGAATGCTGATGTAAGAGGGAGAGTCGTTGGCAATGTTGTCATAAAAGATAGGGGGGACACTATAGACTGGTCAAAGCTTGGTTCAGGAGGATGGTCAATCCCGAGTAACGTTGAAGAGTTGACTTTCAAGAGTGTGGATGCTGATTATGTCCTGGTTATGGAGAAGAACGCAGCTTTTGAAAGATTGCATGAGGATAGGTTCTGGCAAAAGCAGAATTGTATTCTTGTGACGACTCAGGGTCAAGCTGCAAGAGGTCCAAGAAGGTTGATACAGAGATTGTCGACTGATTATAAGTTGCCTGTCTATGTGTTCACGGATGCTGACTCATATGGATGGTATATTTACTCTGTGATAAAGTATGGTAGTATTTCTCTCGCGCATATTTCAGAAAGGCTTGGTTGTCCTACTGCCAAGTTCATCGGTCTTACTATAAGCGACATAGATGAGTTCAAGTTGCAGGGTTTCACGATCAAGGCAAAAGAAGTCGACATCAAAAGAGCGCATGAGATGTTGAAGTACGATTGGTTTAAACATCCGGCATGGCAGAAGGAATTGAAGCTGATGGTAGAGAGAAAAGTGAAAGCGGAGCTAGAAGCTCTTTCTGGTCGTGGGTTGAGGTTCATGACTGAGGTTTATCTGCCGACGAAAATTGAGAAGAAGGAATTCTTGCCATGATATCCTCTGCGGACTAAAGTCCGCAGTTTCCTGACGTTTCGATAAAATGGTCCAAACGTATTTGTTGATCTCTGACATATTTCTTTGCTCCTTCAGTCGTCTGTCTTCCGACAGAATCTTTGAAGTTGCCCTTGCTCCAAAAATTGCCTTTAGGATACCTCAGCCTGAAATTTGGTACCATCAAAACAATTCATGTGATGAAGCACCTTTCAATAATTGTATGGCCCTTGATTGAGACATGTTTGGAGGTAATTGTACAACAGCATGCACATGTTCTTCCATCACAGCCAATTCCAGTATAAATATACCATGTCTTCTAGCTACCATGTACAGAATGTCCTTGCAGTATTCCCTGAATGTCTCATTCCTCAACATTCTATATCTATACTTAGTACACCATTCAAGATGGTGAATGTTATTTCCAATGCTATGGCTATAGCTGACAAATTCCACAGAATCACCTCAACATTTAAGAAAGCAGAACTCTATAGTTTAGACTAGATAGGATTGTTGATGGAGCTCTGCTCCTATTTTTTATTTTATACTTCTGGTAGGAAAAGTATGCAAGCAATTCATCAACGGGCTAAAGCCCGACGATTTCTTGCTTGTGCATTAAAATTCTACAATCCAAAACCCAATGATAAATTTTTGGCGCATAAGATTTTACTCTGGTCTTTTTAATCAACTTTACATTAAATCCTTCTATATCAGAGGCAGTTTTCACATCGTCAAACAATTCTTTCCAATCTTTTGCAGTACCGTGATAATGCATGATGCCGTTGGGTTTAATGACTTTCATTGCGTCTATCAAATATTCCTTGCAAGAAGGCAAAAGCCCCATGATAACTCTATCAGCACTTCTTCCTAATTTCGGTAATTCAGCGATACAGTCCCCAAAAATAGGAACAATTTTATCTTCAACATCGTTTAACTCGATGTTTTGTTTCAAATAATTATAAGCGATGGGGTTTATTTCAATAGAATAGATTTTTTTAGGTTTAGAATTTTTAGCAACACCCAAGGAAAAATAACCAATGCCAGCGAACATATCCACAACAACTTCATCCTTCTTCACTAATTTTGATATTCTCTTTCTCTCGTTTAAATTACCTTTAGCAAACATTATCTCGTTTACATCCAATTTGTAAAGAATTCCATGCTCTTTATGTAAAACTCCAGTTTTTTTCTTTCCAGCTATTATTTTCAGTGCAGGTTTTCTGTATTGGTTTTTTATGAAATCTGTTCTCCTGCAAACTGTCTTCGTATCGGGAATTTTTTCTAAGATTATTTTGCCTATTTTTTTGTCATGTTTCCACAGTTCCTCTTTCAAGTTGAGGATGACTATGTTGCCGATTTTCTGATAGCTAGAAGGGAGTAAAGACAGTTCTTCTTTAGACATTTTATTCTTAAGTTCTTCTTGTAGCAATTGTTTGATTGGTTTAAGCATTAATTAAAAAATAGCAATCAATTATTAAATAGAGTGATATGACTTTAGCAGGAACTTGTCAAGTGTGTAATAATTTAAGTCATACCTTAATGATATGTATGTCATGTGGAGCTAAGGTTTGTGTCAACTGTATTGACCCAAGAACAGGTGTATGCTTAAAATGTAAAGGAGAAATTACGAGAAAATAAACTCTAATAACTAAAACTTTCTCGCCTCATATTTTAAATCAGCAATAAAAGAATCAAAATTCCATCAAGGAATCGACGACTTTGTCTACAGTCTCTCTCTCTTTACTGGTCTTAGGTTTGAATATGTCGCTCACTCTTTCTCTCAAAGTTTCTTTCTTAGTGATTTCTGCCATTTCAGTGAATCCCTTTGCAATACATTCCGTTCTTGCTAGTCTGCATTCAATATCTTTCAATTGTCTAGAAACTTCTGTTAAAGCTGCCCATAATTGTGCGACTTTCACATCGTCTGCTTGCATGTATGCGCATCTATGCTTTTTAGCCTTTTCAATGAGTTCGGCTAGTTCTGCTTGAGATTTCTCACACATAAATTCCTTCCAGTCTTTCTCTTCGCCAAACAGCATTTCATTATCACCTAGAAAATGTTGTTTAATTAAAGTTTAAATACTTAATGGTGGTAACACTTTTCTCTTTTATAGAAAACGTTTAAAACTTTGATATCAAATGATTTTAGAGTGGAAAAATGAAAGACGGGGATTTTGTACGGATAGATTATGTTGGTAAGATCACTGAGAGTGGAGAAATCTTCGACTTAACGAAAGAAGATGTGGCTAAAGAGAAAGGATTATACGTTTCAAGCTTAAAATATGGTCCCGCTCCTGTCATAATAGGCGGTAATTTTGTCGTAAAAGGTTTAGATAGCGTTTTAAAAGAGATGCAGGTTGGTGAAAAGAAAAATGTGACAATCAAACCTGAAGATGCATTCGGTGAAAGGGATGCCAGGTTTGTGAAAATAATTCCACTCACAGAGTTCAAGAAACAAGGGATAACACCATATCCAGGTATGCCTGTGACGATTAGCAGACTCAATGGTCGAATTGTATCCTTGTCTGGTGGGAGGGTTAAAGTGGATTTCAACCATCCTTTAGCTGGCAAAACAATCGAGTATGAAGTTGAAATAAAGGATTTGATAACAGATGCAAAAGAGAAAATTAACGCGATACTAGGTTTTTATTTGAAGTTTGAAGAAAAGGACGTAACGATAACCATGGATAAAGAAACTGTTGAGATAAACATCAAAGTGGAAGCATCAAAAATAGTTAAAAAGACTGTTGCCGATACGATCAAAAAATGGATAACTGAAATAAAGAAAGTAAGGTTTGTTGATGAGTATTAAAATAATCATTTTTTAGAATATTCTGTTAAAAATTCATAAACACATTCTGGAAATTCTTCTCCGTATCCGCCTTCTAAAACAGCAAAACTTGGTTTTTTCAAGTTTACTATCGATTCTGCAATTTTTCTGTAAGATTCTTCATTCAATCCAAGACCGCCCATCGTTAGTGGATCATTCTTGTGTCCATCAAAACCTGCAGAAACAGCTATCAAATCTGGGTTAAATTTCTTAACTTCTTTCAAAGCTAAACTAAATTTTTCAAAGTATGTTTCTTCATCGATTCCAAAAGGTAAAGGAAAATTAATACAGTTTTTTTCAGTTTGTCTACCAGTTCCGGGATAGAAATCGTTCAGATGTAAAGAAACATACAGAACTCTTTTGTCGCCAAAGAAGATTTCTTGAGTACCGTTGCCATGATGACAATCGATATCGATTATTGTAACTTTTTTCACAAAATTCAAAGCCTTTTTAGTGGCTATCGCAACATTGTTGAAATAACAAAAACCTAAAGATGGTGCATACAATGTTTTTCCATTTTTACCAGCATGATGCCCAGGTGGTCTCATTAAAGAAAACGTCTTTTCACCTTTCATCGCAATTTCCATCGCTTTTATAGCTGAACCAGCACTCAATCTAGCATACTCAAAAATATCAGATAAATTAGGTGTGTCAGAATCGTAGAATCTTCCGCCCTTAATCG
>Ga0315296_10000052_pt1 | contig 118873 bp, 104 predicted proteins | sample YL17G14_18_MG_FD_203921 | JGI IMG/M metagenome (GOLD analysis project Ga0315296, IMG submission 203921) | Sediment microbial communities from Yellowstone Lake, YNP, Wyoming, USA - YL17G14_18 | ecosystem: Environmental > Aquatic > Freshwater > Lake > Sediment | place: USA: Wyoming | collected...
AGCCTTGAAAAGGAGCTCCCTGATCCTCATCATCGCTTCCTCCTCAGATGGGGGAGGATCTATAGCAGAGAAATCAAGATCCCAAAAGCTCTTTATTTCCATCTTTCCATCCCCCTCAAGCATTAAATACGATGCTGGAGGCTGCTTGAAGATGTTCACATAAAATGTCTCCGGGGTGGGGACATATCCATAGGTGAGGTATAGAGGTAGCGCCCGCAGGGATATTTCTTTTTTAATTTCAGGGTGTTTCAAAAGGGCCTTTATCTCAGAGGCAAATGCAAAGAGCTTTTTGTCCCAATAATAGTAAAGGGGCTTGCTCCCCAGCCCGTCCCTGGCCAGAAAGAGCCTCTTCTTCCCCTGATCCCAGATGGCAAAGGTAAATACCCCATCCAGGTCATTCACACAGGATGGACCCTTCTCTTCAAAGAGGTGAAGGATGGCCTCTGGGTCAGAGGCTGACCGGAAGGAATGACCCCTGCCCTTTAGCTCTTTGGTAAGGGCTTGGTAATTGTATATCTCACCGTCGCATACCATCCAGAGGCTCTGATCCTCATTGGGCATTGGTTGATCTGCCAAGGCGGATAGGTCTATGACCCTGAGCCTTCTGTGTCCCAGGCCTGCGCTTCCTGACGCATAGACACCCGAGGAGTCAGGTCCCCTGTGACGAAGGGTCTGGGCCATTTCAGAAACAAGCGCCTCTGTCACAGGTTTCCCATTGATATTCACAACCCCGCATATACCGCACATAATTGATAATTATATCAAATTTTTATTGAATTTGTTTAGATCCTTTCTTGGTCAGCTCATATTTTGAAAAGTCAATATGTTAGGGATTGCTTCGCCCGTCCTTGGCGGGCTCGCAATGACCAAGAAGATGATAGAAGGGATTAAAATTATTTTCTACATACGAAATGCCAGTAAGGGACCCGGTCTGAAATAACAATTGTTGAGAAAGTATCTTTCAATTCCATGAGTTGAGCCCTGCTAAAGCGTTGTTCAATTCGTGTAAAGAAACGGTCATACATATCCTGGTAAATCAGATGTAAACTCTTGTTGTGATATGCATCGTAGATCGGAACATGACGTGATAATCCCAGGGGCCGAAGGGCTTTCCCAATCAGCAGTAATGGAAGACATATCAAGATAGTCACTCCCCAAGAAAACACCTGCCTGAATGCAGGATTTCTCACCCTTGAGGCCATCGATCGGATTTTTGACACAAATGATAATATAAGGCGAAAGTAGATAGGACGGTTATCCAGGTTATAGTATAGATATATCAACTGCCACGGGGCGTAATTTTTGAGCGCACGGACTTCATCAAGTGCCGGGACAGGTAAATGATGAAGCACACCCAAACAAAACAAAAAATCAGCAAATTCCTCTCTGAACGGCAGCTTTCTGATGTCCCCCATAAAAAACAATGCGTTGTTCGCATTTGCTAAATTACGACGGGCAACAAAAATGGCCTCAGAAAAATCCACCAATATTAATTCACGGCATTTATTACTCAAAAAGTAACTCCAACGCCCACTACCACAGCCCAAATCACATACCCTGGCGTTTTTTAAATCTTCCAAATTGACTATGTCAAAATAGCGCAAGAACTCTTGTTCATAGTCTGGCAATATCTTTGAGAATCTCATCCATTCATCGCCAAATGTATATTGAATATCTTCGGCAAAAACAGAAGACGCCTCTATCGCCTTGTGTTCCGGATAATTAAGCCGTTTTTTAAGTGTATTGGGATATTGTCGTGGGTCAAGGAGAACAACAACATCATCAACGATAGGATAAGTATGGCCGCCTACTATCAAATTATCCTTTTCAAATCTTAAATCGTTTGTACCAAAAATATCTTTTAAGGACTGTATTTTGTCAGCATAATACATTGTTCTTGAACGCTATCCGTCCCAGCGGCCCACATAAAAATGACGGTTCCCCCACCGGTTGGGCAGCAATCTTGACGCCATCTGAGAAACACGACGGAGAACAAACAACCCAACCGTTCGGGGCTCTCGAAAATTATTAAAAGAGAGCCTCTCTGGAACAGGCCAAGAAACCTCGTGCACAGAAAATTCCATTTCCTTCAGCCCGAAACGTCGAAAGAATTCTTTTTGCCCTTTTACAGATGCAAGCATCACATGGTACGGAGGATTTTCTGAATGATGAGAGCGTCGCAGCATATGTGCCAGATACAAGGTAAAATAAAATAAATTAGGATTGCCTTCAAGGGGACCCTGTGCTATTAGTAACCCTCCCGGTTTAATCAATCTCAATATTTTTGGTACCTCCTTGTTCACATCGGTAAAATGCTCAATAACATCTCCCAGGTGAAGCACTTCGCCGACATTATGGCCAAGTGAATCTGCCTGGAACCTATTTAGCACTCTGGCGTGCGTGCGCTCCTCAACAGATTTTGCTACCTCTTTATCGAACTCTACGCCAATAGCCTGCCAATTCAGCATCATGGCTTCTCTCAAAAGATCACCCAAACCACACCCATAATCAACGAAAGTGCCGGGCTTTAACTTGTTAAGCCATTCAATGACACGATGTGGCTCTTTAGGATCCTCCACGGTTGGATCTGATATGCCGCTCTTAAAATATTCCTCGCCATACATCAGGGCCAAAGTCTCTTTGTCAGGCATCGGATCACAAAAGTGGGAACCGCACAACATACACTGAAGATAAGGGAATTCCCTACCATTAAAAGAAGCAGTGCCGAGCCAAGAATGGCGTGTTTGATGGTGATCACATAACGGACAGGATACAGGGCTATTCATTCTATCAGCTGCTCATAGATAGTTTCATAGGCACGGATCATCCGCTCAATCCCGAAGTGCTCTAATACGTGCTGTTTCCCTGCCGCCCCCAATGCCTTCCGACGTTCTGGAGACGCAAGCAGTTCTCCGAGGCAACGAGCCAGGGCCTCGGCATCTCCCGGGGTGAACATCAGCCCATGAACATTGTCTGTGATAAGCTCGTCAATCGGCCTAATCCGCGAAGCCACGATGGGAAGCCCCATCAGCATCCCTTCCATGATCACCTGGCCGAGTCCCTCGGATAGACTTGGATGCACCAGGACATCCATGGCAGAGAAGACTGCCGGTAGATTCTCTTGGAATCCAATGAAGCGCGTTTGAAGAGCAATGCCCAATGTTTTCGCCAGATCTTGAAGCGGTTGAAGCATCGGTCCATCTCCAATCACGAGGAGGACAAGGTTGGGCTCTGCCAACCTTGACAGGGCTTTGAAGAGGACCTCATGACCCTTGACTACAGTGAGCCTTGAAGCAATGCCAAGCACAGTCTTGCCTCCCAGACCAAGCGTGTTGCGGAGTGTCTCCGTTGCCTGGGGGCTGATACTGTATCGTGAGAAATCTATCCCGTAGGGAATGACCTCGATCTTGTTAGGATGGGCGCCCTCCCTTGAAACCATAACCTCCTTGGTATATCTGGAGTTTGCAATCACAATTTCAGCGAGGCCCGTTGTCAGCGACTCCATTGCCAGCACGGCCCTCTTTCTACAGGGTGAATCGCTCAGGAAGACATGGTGTTCGTCTGAGTAATGACGTGTGAGAAGGATTTTCACGCGATTTCGCCTAAGAGCCCAGGCAGCAAGTGCTCCAACCACCGTTGAGCGAAATAGGTGGGTTTGGAGTATGTTTATACGCTCTTTCCTCAGGAGTGCCCCGAGTCGAAGTGCTGCACCGGGATAGTGAGTCCTGAGACAGGCGTTGAGAGAGAACGTGCGAATCCCTTCCTTTTCAAGAATGTCATGCATGACTGCCCGAGGCTCAAGGGTGCAAAAAGACATTGAGAAGGCCGATCTGTCATGATACCTGGCGATGTCAAGAAAATAGGGGCTGAAAAGCCCGGTATTAATGAGATGAAGAACATTGGCCTTCATGCTCGCAGCGCCTGGACAATCAAATTGAATATCTGAGGACCTCTAATGTCGATCACAGGCAAGGATTTTTCATTCACTTAAAGGATTGGCTTCACAGGCCAATGTCATACCTTTCTTAGTCAGGCCTTTGCACAAGGAGATTTTCCATAACCAGATAATCTATCTGCGATTTAAGGAATGTCTTTACAGCATCCTGTGGTGTGCAGACAATGGGCTCCTGGATGTTGAACGACGTATTAAGGATAACAGGGACGCCTGTGATCTTCTCAAATTCTTTGATGAGGTCGTAGTAAAGAGGGTTTATCTCACGCCTGACGGTCTGGGGCCGGGCTGTCCCGTCCACATGCACAACAGCAGGGATCTCCTTTTTTTTCTCCTGAAGCACGGGAAAGACCAAAAGCATGAAGGGCGCATCGTAATCCTTCCCAAAATACCTGGTGCTTGCCTCTTCCAGCATGGAGGGAGCAAAGGGCCTGAAGGGCTCTCTGAGCTTGACCTTTTCATTGACGATCTCCTTCATCCTGGGATCTCTGGGGTCTGTAAGGATACTCCTGGAACCAAGCGCACGGGGTCCCCATTCCATCCGTCCCTGAAACCAGGCAACAAGCCTTCCTTCGCTAAGGAGTTTGGCTGTCCTCGGAGCGATGTCTTCATCCTTGAGGATTTCATAAGAAAGCCGCTTCTCCTCCAAAGCACCCCTGCATTTTTCCCTTGAGAACTTCGGGCCAAGGTATGCATGGGTCATGATGCAGCGCCTGGGTTTATTCAGAAGGGCGTGGTAAATATGATAGGCCGCACCCAGGGAACATCCGGAGTCCATGGCCGCCGGCTGGATGAAGACATTGTCAAATGGGCCCTCCCTCAGGATCCGACCGTTCATTACAGAGTTGAGGGCCACACCACCCGCCATGCAAAGATTTCTCTCCTTTGTCTCCTCATAGAGATAATTCAGAAGATGCAAAACTGTGTCCTCCAGGACCTTTTGTGCGCTGGCAGCGATGTTGAAGTGCCGTTGGTTGATCTCCTCGTCAGGGTCTCTTGGGGGACCGATACGCTTCTTCAACTTCTCAGTATAAATTCTGTGCTTGGCAAGATGATGGTCGAGCCATCCGATATTGAGCCTGAAGTCCCTCCTTCCGTTTAGCCTGACGACCTGTTTCCTGAAGAAATCGTAGAATTCGGGCTCCCCATACCCGGCCATGCCCATAACCTTGTATTCGTCCCCCTCCAGCATGTCAAACCCAAGGAAATTGGTGATGGCAGAGTAGAACTGTCCGAGGGAATGGGGGAGCTTGATCCTTCGGATAACCTTGATATTGCGATCATGCCCTTGTGCGAAAAAGACCGTTGTGCTCTCCCCTGTTCCATCAATGCTAAATATGGCCGCTTTCTCAAACGGGGATACATAGAAGCAGCTTGCTGCATGGGTCAAGTGGTGCTCAATATAGTGGAACCGAAACCTCCCTCCGCCAAAGTGATCACGGATCATATTCTTCATCCTGAACATGTCCAGGTAGTAGCTCCCAATCTGGTCAACCCCCCTCTGAGCCCTGTAAAGGAAATGCTTATAGGAATATGGAAGTGAGCTCAAGGTTTGAATAATGCGTTTTCCCAGGATCCAGGGCTTCCAGTAGAGCCCTATGTGGTCAACATCGTTAATGGTTATCCCCCCCTCTTTGAGGCAGTAGTCCAATGCCTTATAAGGGAAGCCAACATGGTGCTTGATCCTGGAGAACCTCTCCTCCTCTGCCGCTGCCACAATCTCCCCATCCCTGATCAGGGTGGCAGAGCCATCACCCATTGTTGTCAGACCCAGGATATACATATGTGCTTCATTACATAATACTATTAATAATTGAAAAAAACATTGGCGCCCATTTTTTCAGGGAATATTTCTCCTCCACAACGGCCCTGCCGGCCTCTCCAAATTTCCTCCTCAAATCTGCATTGTTGATGAGAAGAGCAAGTTTCTCCTCCCACTCTTTCGGATCCTGAGCCAAAAAACCTGTTTTTCCATCTTCTACTATCTCTCTTATTACACCTACAGGCGAACAGACAACAGGGATTCCTACAGCCATGTATTGGATCGCTTTGAATCCATTCTTTCCCACAGACCATTCGTCCTCAATGACCGGGTATAAGCCTATGTCCAGACTCTGAAAATCCTCTATCTCTCTATCCAGCCTCCACTCCTGATTCATAACCTCAGCCCCAGGAATGAAAAACCTTTCGTTGGCACCAACGATCTTAACTGAAAAATCGTATTTCCTTGCAAGAGCATTCAGAACAGGAACGATCGTCTTAAGATACCTGGTAGAAGAATGGCTCCCGATCCAACCGACAATGGGCTTCTTCGCATTGTGTTTTACCCTGGATGGGGCAAACCTGTCTGTATCTGCAACCGTTGGAATAATGGTCACATTGCCATTAAATTTCAGGGTATAGTTTTTCAGATATTCATTCCCGGCAATGACATGCGCGCTGTATTTTAGGATGGAATCTGTTTTGCTGAACCACCTAAGCTTGCTGAGTGCCCTGCCGAAAGTAGGGCTGATATATGGCACGAAAGTGGCGTCATCAAAATCAAAAACAATGGGTCTTCGCAGGATCTTCCCTATAAACCCTTCAATAACAGGAGGCCCTATAATCATGGCCTCCCTTTGAATGAAAACGACATCACATCTTTCTGCTGTCATAAGTTCTCTGGTCCTTGCGAACAGGCTCCACGCAAGGCGAAGGAGTTTCTTTCCATAATGTCCATTGGAATACATCATCTTATAGAAACCCTCAGACATGAATGGACGGAAAATACACTCCACCCCCTGAGACTTTAGATAAGGGAAATACTGATAGGCCCGGTAACGCGTGCATGCTCCCTCTAAAGGAGTCGGTGTGAGGAAAAGGACTTTCATCAAATGACCCTCTTTATTTTGTCACAAGCTCTCTGAAGGTCATCAGCATACCAATAATGATCCCGACAGCACAACCTGCAACGTTGATGATAAAATCAATGATATTAACCTCCCAGGTGCCCTCCCTGAAGAACTGTTGATAAGCCTCAGGCGCGGCGGAGAGAAACAAAAGGACGATCATCACATTGCGAAGGCGAAATTCCCTCCTCCAGAGGAAAATGCCCAGCGGCATAAAAAATCCAATATGATAAATTACTTTATATGAAAATGAAAATCCGGTAAGGTCGAATGTATGGAATAACACACGCGCCTCAAAATATATAAAGAAGAAAAAAATCCAGACAATAATGTTTAAGTAGTTGGATAAAAACCGTATGATTGTATTTATCATGTCAATCTCCCCTCATTGTGTAGAAGGCAATAATATCCCTGCTCAGAGGATAGAGCTCAAGCGTTCCTCCCTTGCCAGCACCTTGAAAAAGACCTTCGATCTCTTTGATTGAATAAAACCGCACCGGACAACCCCTTAAGAAGAGTCTGACCTTTCGTGGAATTGCCCTCAGGCTCAGGCGTCTGGGGAAGGAGATTATCGCCTGCCCTTTGGTCAGATCAAGGATCTTTGAGAGAAATGGGAGCGGGTCGCTGAGATAATCAAAAACGCCGATGCTAATGACAATGTCAAATTTCGTCCTGAAATCCATGTCCGGGAAATCCCCCCTAATAAAAATGCAGTTTTTTAGCCCCAATTTCCTTGCCCTCTCCCCTGCCATAGAAAGCATCTTGCGGGACATATCTACCCCGACAACACATGCCCCCCTCCTGACAAGCTCCAGGGCATACCTTCCGCTCCCACACCCCACATCAAGGATAATTTTTTCCTTGACATCGCTGCACCTGTTGATGACGAGTGAGAACCTCCTGAGTATTACCCTTCTGAAAAGGTTATCTATGAACCTCTGATGAAAGGGTTTGTTTTCCTCGTAGATGGCATCATACCGCTGGGCCTCTTCATCAAAATACCTCTGCAGAAAAGCCCTATTTGAACTTGAGATTTTGGATTGCATTACCCAGAGAAGAAAATTTGAACTCGCTCAATAACTTCCTCAGTCTTTCCTCTGTTTTGTCAAGGTTGATGTAATGAGGGAAGCGGACCCTCCGTGGAAGATTCATAAGCCTTGGCTGGTCCGGGTCAAATTCCCATGGATGGAGATAGAAGATGGCAGGCCTGTGCAGCTTGTTCTGCTCAATCAGCCCCCTCTTTACAACCCAATATGGAAGAAGGCGAAAATACCCTCCGCCGGAGAAGGGCATATTGTATCTAAAAAACTTGAAGGTGGAGATGGGGAACTCCACAATCCTTATCCCGTTGTGGACATGAAAATAAAAGGGGTAGAGCGGGGAGGTCTCTATTCCATACCTGTAATATCTGATTGGGAATATGCTTGAATCATGCCTGATGCCCTCCTGTGCAAGTATAGAGAAGGCCCAGAGGGAATCCTTAGTTATTGAGAAAAAAGGCGCCCTGAAGCTTGAAACCTTTGTCTCCCCTGCCCTCTCAATAGCCTCAATGGAATTTACAAGATCCCTTCGGAAATCATCCGGCTTCAGGGAATAGATGGGACGATGAAGGTATCCATGACTGCCAAGCTCGTGCCCCCTTTTTGCAATCTCATTGACAATCCCTGGGAATTTATCTGCAATATTGCCCAGAACAAAGAATGTAGCCTTTGACTTGCAGTCGTCCAGAAGGGAAAGGACCTTCTCTGCATCTTTCTCAATGCGGCGCTCAAGCTTTGATTCCTTTTCCAACTCCAGTCCTTGATACCAGTCCTCAAGGTCAATGGTCAGGCAATTGACGATTTCTTTTGTCTCCTCAGGTTTAAGTGGCTCTTCTATTACTGCAGCCTCAGCCTCTCCAACAACCCTTATTTCTCTATAGGCCCCCTCGTAGAGAGCATCCATATCCCTCAGGAGCCTATCCCTTGAATACCTATCAACAACAAAAGACCTTCCCCTGCGCCCCATCTCTTTTCTGAGGCCTGCGTCGTTAATAAAGGCAAGGAGCCCTCTGGCAAAATTTACAGCATCCCCGCTCCTGATAATAATTCCCCTCTCCGCAATGTAATAGCCCTCTCCTATAATATAGAGCAGGGAGCGTATCTTGCTTCTCCCTTCAAAGGGATAGGGATTGGCTGTCTTTATCTCCTCCCTTGAGACGAGGAGGTCCGGGACCCCTCCGACATCTACGGCTACAACGGCCTTCCCGCTCGCCAGGGCTTCAACAATGGCCACGGGAGTTCCTTCATTAAGGGATGTGAGGGTAATGATGTCAAGATCAGCGTAGATGGGCCTAAGCTCCCTTCTCCAGCCCAGGAATATGACATCCTCTTTGAGCCCCATCTTGTCCCGAATGCCTTCAAGCTCTTGCCTGAGCTCCCCATCTCCCACAACGACGAATTTTACATTTAAGTTCCCTGCCAAGCTCTTCAACAATTTGGCGGATTCAAGGAACAACCTGTGGTTTTTGATAGGGACGAGCCGGCCGACAATGCCTATGAGGATACATTCCTCGGAAAGGCCGAGCTCCTTACGGAGAATCCCCTTGAAGGGGTCAAGATTGAGGAATGGGGATAGGTCGAACCCGAGAGGAACAATCCTGAATTTCTCTTTGGGGGCAACCTTGAATTCCTCGGAAAGCTCATGCATCTGTTTCTCGCTGATTGTAATGATCCTGTCTGTGAACCTGGCAAGGAACCTTTCAAGCCAGAGGAAGAACCTTGTTTTCAGCGGGCCGAAATAGCTGTGGAATATATGGCCATGAAATGTATGGATGAGGATGAAGGGCTTTTTCTCCATAAGGCCCATCCCCGGGGAAAAAACGGTCAGGAGAATGGCAGCGAGCCTTCCAAGGACACCTGCCTTGGCAGTGTGTGTATGAACAATGTGGGGCTTCTCCCTTTTTATCAGGCGGTATATCTCCCTCAGGCAATTGAGATCGTTCGCCCAGGAGAGCTCCCTTTGAAGCCCCGGGATAAAGATGGGGTTCACACCCTTTTCCTGTGCAAGATATCCCATATCCCCTTCCTTCGGCCCCACCTCTCCGGTGACAAGCAGGCTCTCAAACCTGTTCCTGTCAAGGCCTTCGGTGAGGAGGATGGTGTGGATAGCAGGCCCGCCTACATTCAGGCGGGCGATGATCCTCATCACCTTGAGCTTCATTATATGTTAGTGCTCTTACTGTTTTGCAATCTTGTTATATACCCAGGCCAGGATGCCTCCGGCAATGAAGCCATTCACGAAGGCGTAGGGAATGCTAATGATGGCACCCAGGAGGGTGACACTATACCCGATGTAAAAGCGGTTCAAGAGGATCATGGTGGCTCCGCCGCTTGTCTTGAAATATTCCATTCCTATCCATACCCAGACAGTTGCCACAAATAAAATAATAGCCCATATAGTGCCCAAGGCAATTCCCATTGCTTTAACATCCAATTTCATCGTAGGTTTCTTCATCGGTCATCCTCCTTCTATCTATTATATTAATAATAGCAAATATTGGTCTTTTGTCAATGGCGCGCAATATCCCTTAAAATCCCTACAAGAACCCGGGAGTTGTTTTCAAGAGAATATCTCTCTTCAACCGTTTTCCTCCCCCTGAGTCCGATTGTTCTCCTCAGTCCAGGCTCTGAGATGAGCCTTGAGAGCTTCTCAACCCATTCGCCTTCATTATGGGCTATAAAGCCATTGTCTCCGTCACCAATGACCTCCTTGTTGGTAGGTGTGTAGGAAGCAAGCGTGGGGATTCCGTTTGCCATGTATTGCAGGATCTTCACTGATACCTTGCCCCTTGTCCATTCATCATCTGGCATTGGGCAGATACCAATGTCAAAGGACTGGATCTCTCCAACCTCTGTATCATAGCTCCAGTCGTTTGATATGACATTCACCTTGTCTATTCCATAGCCCTTGACCCCTATGAGCTTCACCTGAAAATAGTGCCTCTTTGCAAGTTCCCTCAAGGGGACGTGTATTATACCAAGATACGCCGAAGTCGCGGGGCTCCCCACCCATCCAATGGTAAGGGGCCCGCCAGCTTTCTCACTGACAAAGTTCCTCTTCGCATCTATGGGGCCGGTGATGATAGAGACGCGCGGGCAAAAGTTCTTAACATATGTTTTGATATAATTGTTCTCACAGATGCAGTGCCTGCTAACAGAGAGGACGCGTTCCACCTCTCTGCCCTTGATAGCGCCCTTCAACCTCCATAGAATCCCCCCATCCTTTGCTACGGGCATATGGATGGCATCATCCAGGTCATAAACGATATTCTTATTGAGGATGCGAACGATCTTCTCAAGTCCAAATGGAAATACGGCCCTTTGAAAAAAGACAACATCATACCAGGGCGCCCTGAGCGCAACACGGAAAAATCCGATGACCTGCTCACAAAGCACCCAGATCCCCTTCAGCAGGCCCCCTGGACTATAGGATTTTATAAGTGACCTTGTCAGTGAAGAGGAGATCATGGACATGCAGGTGTATAAGACCCCTTCCTCCCGGAGATAAGGGAAATACTGCTCTGCCCTGTAGCGTGTTGCAGCAGACTCCGAAGTCCCGTATGTTACGAAGAGGACCCTCATCCCCCAAAGAATTGCCGGACTGACTTTATCACCCTTTCAACATCGCTGTCGGTCATCTCGTAGAACATTGGAAGGGTCAGTATCTCTTTAAATAACATTTCTGTGCAGGGAAGCCTCTTCCTCGCACCCTTGAAGAGGGGCTGGATATGGTTGGGGATGTAATGAACCTGGGCCAGGATCCCTTGCTGCTTCAGATATGTTATGAGGGAATCCCTCCCCTTTTTGACCCTGATCACATAAAAAAATGGGGCGCATTCCCTGTAATCCCTTTTGATGAGCGCAATCCCGTCTATCTTTTTAAAGGCAGAGTCATAAGCCTTGCAGATCTGCCTTTTCCTCCGGATAAACTCGTTCACCTTTTTCAACTGGACAAGCCCGATGGCAGCGCTTATGTTGCTCATGTGGTACCGGTAACCCTGCGTGTCCACTTCATAGAACCATGCCCTGCGTCCCCTCCTCCTCCATGCCTCTCTGTCTATCCCCAGGATCCTCTTCTTCCTTATGGCCTTTGCCACATCATCATATGGCGTCGCCACCGCCCCGCCCTCGCCGCAAGTGACCGTCTTGATGGGGTCAAAGCTGAAGCATGTGATATCACCAAAAGAGCCTATCTTCATCCCTTTATACGATGAGCCAATAGCATGGGCAGCATCCTCCACAACCATGATTCCCTTCTTTCTCCCAAGGCGGAGGAGCTCATGCATGGCACAGGGGATCCCTCCGAAATGGACCGGCATGACGGCCTTTGTCCTCCTCGTGAGCCTCCTTTGGACATCTTCAATGGAGATGGTAAGAGTCTCCGGATAAACATCGCAGAAGATCGGCCTTGCACCGCATGCAAGAACAGCCTGGACAGACGCAATAAATGTCAAAGAAGGCAGGATCACATCGTCTCCTTGCTCTATCCCAATAGAATCAAGGGCAATGTGCAGGGCAGATGTGCCGGTATTCACTGCCACAACATTCTTTGACCCAAGATATTCCTTGAGGGCATTCTCAAACTTCTCCACAAACGCCCCCATCCCGAGCCATCTTGATTTGAACACCCTCTCCACCCCGGCCAGCTCCTCCTTGCCGAGAGACGGTCGTGAAGTGGGAAGGTCAGCCTTTTTTTGCCCAGGCATTCAACAACTGCCCCTTTCCAAGGGCTATTCCTAGCACAAGGACACCATACCTGAGGAAATACAGGGCGGCTGTCCTCATATCCTTTGCCTTGAAACCCTTTCCCCCGGCTATGCTTCCGCTGGTCTTAATATCAAGGATCTCAAAGCCTGTCCTCAGGAGTATCTCCTTTAGAGAACGGCAAGAAAACCCATAGACCTCATATCCTGGAGACAATGGGAAAAGCCTCGTAGTCCTGTTCTGGCCCATGATCCTGTAGAAAAAATCTCCAAGAATGTAGAGGAGGCCGTCGTAGTTTGTCGTCTCTATGAAGAGAACACCCCCCTTCCTCAAAATTCTGTTGATTTCTTTGAGCAGTGCTGTGGGTTCATGGCAGCACTGAAGCACCGAAACAAGGCTTACTGCATCAAAGGACTCAGCCGGGAATCCAATATCCTCAAGGTTACCTGCCCTCGCATCTATGTGGAATCTCTTTCTCGCATAGCGGACAAATGACTCTGATATATCTGTGCCAATGGCCTCCCATCCCATTTTTTGGGCTGCATACACAAGTTCTCCTCTTCCACACCCGACATCAAGAAGCCTGCCCCTTCCCTGAACATATCCTTCTATTCCTTTTAGAATACCATCATAGCATTCAAGCCTATCATCCTCTTTGCTCGGGAAGTAGGAGCTGGCATCTCCAAAATTCTCAAGCACCTGTTCCTTTTCAGGAAACGGCATGGGATTTGTGTATATTAATCCACAGCTCGTGCATCTCACCACCCTTGCCTCTCTTTCAGGGAAGGACAAGGGGGCTCTCATGCCCAAAACCTTGACACTGTGCCCTCCACATACAGCGCAATCTATTTCTCGAAATTGATACATCGGTGAAAAGGAAAATGAACTTCAGTGAGATGCTTCATCTCTCTTGATCTTCTTAAGCAAGAGACCTGCGGAGATGAATATGAAAAAAAAGATAAAGAACTGCGACCTTTGTCTATAGGCGGTGCCAATATTTCCCTGAAACAAAGCATACACCAGCGTGAGCCCTATGGAGAAAAAAAGGGGAGTCGACACATATGTAAACCTTTCCTTGATCCCATAAATTACTCCCCTGATCAGCGAGGGAATCAAATACCACCAGACAAGCATTTCAGGGAGGGTAATGGCCTGGCGAAGGTTTATAATCATCCAGGGAAATGGGGCCAGCAAAATATAGATGACACCCAAGGGAAGAAATTTAACTGCTTTTTCAGGGGTTGATATATCAACACCTTCCAAAAAGCTGGAGCCCACTTTCCCTTTTATACCAACCCCAGTCTGGCCCTTTCTCAGGTTATCCAGCTTCAAAAATATATCTCCACCCTTCCCCAACTGTTTATCCTGAGTTTCGGACACATGTGCACTAAATCCGGATTTCTGGGCTACAAGAGCAAAGCCTCCGAAGAGTATCACCCCGATGAACATCATGGGAACCAATCCAATTCTTTGACCTAATATCAGGGCAATGGCAGATGCTGCTCCCATAACATAAAAATTATAGATACGGAAATAGAACAGAACAACCAATGTGGCCATCCATATCAGTCCCCAGAAGAGATTGAAACGCTCCTGGAGGTTCATCACCGAATAAACACACACACAGAGACAGAATATAATGATGGGGTCTTTCATAAGTTGAGACTGCCAGATCACGAAGCCCGGCATCACTGCTGCAAAAATGGCTGAATAGACTGCAACGCGACGATCGAACATCTTCTTTGCAATCAGAAAAATAAAAAATACTGTCAAGGAGCCAACGATCCAGTTTATTGCCGTACAAGCCAGGAACTGATGTCCCATCATATAATAGAGGGCGGCAAGAAAATAAATATAGCCCGGATGGGCCCAGGCCCCTAAAATACTCATGTAATGAAAGCTTTGATCAGATCCACCACTCCAACCTTGGGCAACTATCCAGGCGAATGCATCATAGGTATAGGAGTCGCCTGCGAAAAAGTCTACAAGGTTTAACAAATAGATCGCTGTTCCTACCACAGCCCTAAGCGTAAATGCAATCAAAAATATATTCGTAAGGAATTTTGCGTCCTCTTCAGGTTGAAGGGAAATGATTGCCAGGGAGCCAAAGAATAAAATTCCTGGAATTGTAATGCCAAGGAGAAGTCCGGGATTCATTCCTCCTAAAAATCCTATGACAAGGACTACCGTAATGAGCAAAGCCCTATTCATGGCCGTCGTTACGCTGCACTTTTGAGGAGAACACTCATCACTTTTGATATATGATATTAAAAATGTTAACATTTGTCTATCCTATGAGCAAGCCCACAAAGGCCACTCAACAACCGTTACACGCTGGGGTACCAAGGGACGCCTGGTTAGGCGGCTATTTTAAGAATGATCGAGTTGATGTGCGCGGTCCTCAGGCATCCTGCGATGTGTGGCGAAAAAATATTGATTACCTTCGCCTCAAGGATTTTGCCTTGCATCTATTAGAACCTGGACCGGGAAAGAATGTTCTGGATATTGGCTGCGCAGGAGGTGCGACAATGGTTTATTGTGGTCTTCAGGGCGCAACAGTATATGGCCAGGATCTCGATCCAAAAGGCGTTGAAGAGGCAAATCAAAACCTCGTCCGATTTGGCATCAAGGGAGAGGCACAATGTGGGGACGCCGCCCAGCTCAAGTTTGAGAATAATTTTTTTGATCTGGCGATCTCCAACGACTTCTTTGAACACATTTCTGACAAGGTTAAAGTTCAAGTTCTCCGTGAAACCCTGAGAGTATTAAAACCTGGAGGTAGGCTTGTTATTATGACTCCAAATTTAAATTACTTAAAGCTCTCACGGTGTTATAAACAGTTCAAGGCTATATTAAGGCTCAAAAATCCGTTTCGGATTGTCATACCACATACCCCTGGGACAGACGACCCGCAGCACATTGGTCTCACCACACGAAGAAGACTGAGCATCAAATTGACCGAGGCTGGTTTTCTGAATTATCAATTCTCTTATGCTCCTTTTCGGCGGTTCGGGCAAGGCATACTCATGGAAATGCTCTCAACCGAGGTCGTATTCATTCGGGACATCCTCTGTGAAGACCTTTTTTGCGTGGCATATAAACCTATCTCACTGTCTCACTTTCCAAATTGAAGAAAAAAGCCCTCTATATAAGCTATGACGGAGCCCTTGAGCCCCTGGGCCGTTCTCAGGTCATTCCTTATCTTAAAGGATTGAGCAAGAAAGGGATCTCATTTGACCTGATGACATTTGAGAAAAGGGCAGATATCGTCAAAAGGGAAGAAGTGAGGCAGCTTAAAGACGACCTCCGAAGACATGGGATACAGTGGATAGCGTTACGATATCATAAATGGCCGTCTGTTCCTGCAACATCTTTTGACATTTTTCTGGGCCTGATCGTCGGTGCATTTTATTTGATCAAAGACAAGATAGAAGTTGTGCATGCACGAAGCTATATTTCTGCCTTGATCGCCCTGGTTTTTAAGAAAGTATTTCATACTCAATTCATCTTTGATATGAGGGGCTTCTGGGCCGATGAAAAGGTTGAAGCCGGGAGGTGGAAGAGAGGGATTCTCTACAGGACGGCCAAATATTTTGAGAGGCTGTATTTGCTGAATGCGGATCGTGTGGTCGTATTAAGCGAGCAAGCAAAAATAGAAATTGAAAAATTTGAATATCTGCACCTCAGGAAAATGGATATTGATGTGATCCCTACATGCGTGGATCTTGAAAAATTCATCCCTGTAGATGGACGAGGTCCGGAGAGGAGCCAGAACATCACTTTTATATATAGCGGCGCTTATGGGCCATATTCATGGTATCTGCTGGATGAGATGTTGGATTTCTTTACAGTGGCTACAGAGACACTCCCGAGTGCTCATTTCATTTTCCTCAGCTATCTTCCCCACATGCCCTTCCATGAAGCCATCTCAAGGAAAGGGCTCGGTGAAGCACATTTTACCATTCATGATGTTCTTTATGACGACATGCCTCTATGGATACCTCGTGCTCATGCGGCTATTTTCTTCATAAAGCCGACATATTCCAAGAAGGGAACTTGCGCAACGAAGATGGGGGAGTATCTCGCCTGCGGGATCCCGGTTGTCATCAACGAAGGAATTGGAGATTCAAGCGAGATTGTAGAGCAGGAAAGGGTAGGAGTGGTTATTAAAGAATTTTCACGGGGGGAATATCAGGAGAGGTTAAGGCAATTGAAGGGGCTGTTGATGGAGAAGGACATCAAGGAAAGGTGCAGGAACGCTGCGAAGAAATACTTTTCCCTTGAAAACGCTGTAGAAAAATATTATAAATTATATTTATGAATTGCATGATGCATAAGGAGTTCCCCGGATCGTGACAACAGCACAGCCTGAAACCTTGTGCCGATCCTGTGGAGGGACTGCACTGGAGACCGTGCTGTCCCTGGGGCGGATGCCCCTGGCCAACGCCCTCCTGACCGACTCCCAGCTCGGAAAGGAGGAGGCGCGGTATCCCCTCGATCTTGCCTTCTGCCGCGATTGCGCCCTCGTTCAGATACTCCAGTCTGTTGATCCTGAGCTTTTATTTCGAGAGTATATCTACTTTTCATCGTTCTCGGACACTATTGTTCAGAACGCAAAGGCTCTCGCCAGCCGCCTCATCGCATCAGAGCGGCTCGGCAAACAGAATCTCGTGGTGGAGGTGGCCAGCAACGATGGCTACTTGCTTCAGTTCTATCACCAAGCCGGTATTCCTGTGCTGGGGATCGAGCCGGCCGCCAATATAGCTCGCGTCGCAAGGGAGGAGCGGGGCATTCGGACGATAGAGGCGTTTTTTGGTGAGCACCTGGCCCAGGAGATGAGCGGACATGGGGAGCATGCCCGGATCCTTCACGCCAACAATGTGTTGGGTCATGTGCCGGACCTCAATGGGTTCGTCCGGGGGATCCGAATCATTTTAGAGGAGGATGGATTGGCTGTCATTGAGGTCCCTTATGTCAAGGATCTAATTGAAAAATGTGAGTTTGACACGATCTACCACGAACACCTATGCTACTACTCCTTGACTTCCCTGGATCGCCTGGTCGGGCGCCACAGTCTCATCATACAGGATGTGGAGCGCATCCCCATACATGGGGGCACTCTTCGCCTCTATGTGAGGCAAGGAGGGTCAGAGAACAGACGGCCTACCGTCCAGGCCATGTTGGAGAAAGAAGCAGCCGGAGGGATCACAAGCTTTGAGTTTTACCATGGGTTTGGGCAGCGGGTGGAGCAGCTCAAAAACTCTCTCCGGAGCCTCCTACTGGGACTGAAACAGTCGGGGAAGCGGATCGCCGCATACGGCGCCGCAGCCAAGGGAGCGGTGATGCTGAACTATACCGGCATCGGTAGCGACCTCCTTGATTTCGTGGTGGACCGAAGCCCCTACAAGCAGGGCCACTACATGCCCGGTGTCCACATTCCGATATTCTCCCCGGCCAAGCTGGAGGAGGCGAAACCGGACTATGTCCTCCTCCTGGCTTGGAACTTCGCGGACGAGGTCCTGAAGCAGCAGGCGGGCTTTCGCAAGGGCGGAGGAAAATTTATTATTCCTGTTCCCGAGGTGAAGATCGTATGAGCCTTCCGGACGGCGTGAGGATTATCTCCGGAGCACGACCCATTGAGGGTATCCGAATCGTACCCCTGCGGAGGATCCCTGATGAACGGGGAACGATCTACCACATGCTGAAGTGCACAGACCCGCATTTCCAGCAGTTCGGGGAGATCTACTTCTCCACCGTCTACCCTGGGGTCATAAAGGGCTGGCACAAGCATCACGATATGACTCTGAACTATGCATGCGTCTTTGGACGAATCAAGCTCGTGCTCCACGACGATCGCGAAGGATCCCAGACGAAGGGGACGACGATGGAGGTGTTCCTCGGGCCTGACAACTACTCCCTCGTTGTCATCGGACCGGATGTGTGGAACGGATTCAAAGGGATCAGCGAGCCTTATTCAATAGTGGCTAACTGCTGCACCCATCCCCATGATCCCTCGCGCAGCATAAGGATGGATCCCTTCAACAATTCCATTCCCTACAATTGGGCTGTCGAACATCGCTGATTCCTACATGTTCCGGGACAGTCACAGATGAAGGTCCTGGTCACAGGGGCTACTGGATTCATCGGGTCCCATGTGGTTCGGATCGCTGTCAAGGAAGGCCACGAGGTATATGTAGCCCACCAGAGTGGAACTGACACATGGCGCATTAAGGATGTTCTGTCACAGATCGAGCTAATACCTGGAGATTTGCCAGCGAACGAAAGTCTAATATCATTTCTTGAGCGCATCCGACCCGAACTCTGTATTCACATGGCGTGGTATGCCGAACCGGGACGATATCTCACGGCACCAGAGAATGTATCACTTGTAGGAGCCTCATTGGACCTCGCATCCCGCCTCGCACAACTTGGATGCCGCCGCTTTGTAGGCATGGGCACCTGCCTGGAGTATGACACGCGCTTTGAGTATCTGTCCGAAGACACCCCGACCCGGCCGGAGAGCCTTTATGCGGCCTCCAAGCTTGCTGTCCAGATTGTCCTGGCTCGGCTGGCCAAGGGCACCGGCATGGAGAGCGCCTGGGTCAGGCTATTCTATCTGTATGGTCCATTTGAGGACAGCAGACGCCTGGTCCCGACGATTGTCCGATCCCTTCTCTCCGGCGAGCCTGTCACTATTACGGCCGGGGATCTCATCCGGGATTTTCTCCATGTTGAGGACGTTGCCGCGGCCATCTGGGCCGTCGCCTGCAGCAATGCCACTGGCCCGGTCAACGTGGGGTCGGGCAAGCCGGTCTCGGTGAAGGAGGTTGCCATGATGACCGGCAACCTGATAGCTCGAGCGGAACTCATTACAGTGGGAAGGACTCCATCCGGCACCTCCGAGCCACCGTTTATCTGTGCCAACCCCGGCCGTTTGAAAACTTATACGGGCTGGTCTCCCCGGTACGACCTCGAGGCCGGGCTGCGCCAGACAATCACATGGTGGCAGTCCCGAGGATAGGCCGCATGGCCCGCACGGAGCGAGTACGGCGGGTGCTCTGCCTTGTTCCCTCTCTTGGCGCGGCGATACGATACAGGCTTATCCAGTTTTTTCCGATGCTCGATCAGGAGGGGTTCCACTGCACGCTGAGTTCGTTCCTTTCCCCTGCAGGTTATGCAATCTTCTACAAGCGCGGCCTCCTTGCACGGAAACTTTTGTATGCCCTGCTGGGTTTTCTTAGGCGCTTGGGAGACCTGTTGCGGGCCATACAGGCTGATATCGTAGTGGTTCAGCGGGAAGCGGCTCCCTTCGGGCCGGCGATCTTTGAGTGGATCATCGGGCGTATCCTCAGGAGACCCGTGATCTATGATATTGATGATCCGGTCTTCGTGCCGTATGTAAGCCCGACATACGGGGCTTTGCTGAGCCGGCTCAAGTTTCCCGGAAAAACCCGCACCCTCGTCCGGATCAGCCGGAAGGTAATTTGTGCAAGCCAGTATGTCCTCAGGTATGTTCAGTCTGCCGGGAACGACGGGATTATCATCCCAACCATTGTGGACACCAATGTCTTCAAACCCCTGCACCGGCCCCCAAGGGATTTGCCGGTGATCGGTTGGGTAGGCAGCCATTCCACAGCGCAATATTTAAAGCTCATCGCAGAAGCCATGCAACGGTTGGCGCACCGCCGGGCATTTCTCCTCCGGGTCGTCGGAGCTGAGAGGCTGATAGTGATTGAGGGCGTCCACGTGGAAAATGTGGAATGGACTCTGGACGGCGAGTTGGGATTTTTTCAGGGCCTGGACATCGGTGTCTACCCCATCATAGAAGATGACTGGTCAAGGGGCAAGACCGGGTTCAAGGCGATCCAATACATGTCCGTGGGGGTCCCACCCGTGTGCTCCCCAGTGGGGGAGGTTCCCGAGGTCGTTGAAGACGGTGTCACTGGGTTCCTGGCTGCGACCACCGAGGAGTGGGTGGATAGGCTCGATCAGCTTTTGAGCGATCCTGACCTGAGGGCCCGAATGGGATCAGCCGGGCGAAGAGCCGTGGAGGAGCAATACAGCATTGACCGATGGGGTCCGGTCCTTGTCCGGGTCATGCAGGAGGCCGTTGAAGGACGCAAGGTTTCTTAGGAAGTTTCCTTGTTATCTATCAGCCGTTCATAGATTGCTTCATAGGCGTGCATCATCCGCTCAATCCCGAAGTGCTCTAATGCGTACTGTTTTCCTGCCGCACCCAGTGCCTTCCGGCGCTCTGGAGACTCAAGAAGCAGTTCAAGGCAGCGGGCCAGAGCATCGGCATCGCCCGGGGGAAACAGCAGCCCGTGGACATCGTCAGTGACAAGCTCGTCAATCGGCTTGATTCGCGAGGCTACGATGGGAAGCCCCATCAACATTCCTTCCATGATCACCTGGCCGAGCCCCTCGGAAAAGCTCGGATGCACCAGGACATCCAGGACAGAGAAGACTGCCGGAAGATCCTCCCGGAATCCAAGGAAGCGCGTTTGATGAGCAATGCCCAATGCTTTCGCCAAATCGTGAAGCGTTTGACGTTTTGGTCCGTCACCAATCACGAGGAGAATGAGACTGGTCTCCGTCAGCTTGGACAGGGCTTCAAGGAGGACCTCGTGACCCTTGCCCTTTTCGAGCCTGCCCGCGATGCCCAGCACAATCTTGCCGCCCAAGTCAAGCCCGCGACGGAGGTTTTCAGTCGTCTCTGGGCTGACTCTATACCGTGAGAAATCCATTCCGTAATGGATGGCCTTGATCTTGTTAGGAGAGGCTCCTTCCTCGGAGACCATCACTTCCTTGGTATAGCTGGAATTTGCAATCACCACATCGGCGAAGGCCGTCGCCAGTTTCTCCAGCGCCAGAACTGATCTTTGCTTCCAGGGAGAATTGCGGAGGAAAACATGGACTATATCGGAGTAATGACGGGTAAGGAGGAATCTCACACGATTCCATCGGAATGTGCAGGCAAGGGCCCCAACCATTGTCGAGTTAAACAGGTGGGTCTGGAGGATGCTGATCTGCTCGCGCCTCAGGAGTGATCGGAGACGGAGTGCCGCACCGGGATAGTGAGCTTTCACACACGCGTTGAGGGAGAATGTCCGGATCCCTTCCTTTTCAAGGATGTCGTGCATGGCGGCCCTGGGCTGGAGAGTGCAGAAAGAGATGCGGAACGCGGACCGGTCATGGTGCCTGGCGATGTCAAGAAAATAGGGGCTGAACTGGCCGGTATCTATGAGATGGAGGACATTGGCCTTCATGTGCCTGTTCCTGATTGGGAAATCCATTTTCGGAATTCCCTGTCGATCCTCTCCGACTCCCGGGATCCCATCAGAGCCAATCTTGCATTATCCCTCAATAGGGCGCGATACACCGCTACGGCCGCTACGCGCTCCGGCGCAGGCCGAAAGAGGTTCTTTATACCAACCATGGCAAGAAGGGCAAGGTGATCGGCAAGTCCCACAAGGCTGTCCAGCCTCGCCCAGACAGGCCCATAGAGCTGCGCTCTTCGGAAGTAGATGCCGGCCTGGGCAAGACCATGGAGCCTAACCGTTCTGTCGAGTCTCCCTATGTAGCTTTGACCGACGAAATGGATAATCTGTGCATCGGGCAGTAAGAAGCTTCGGAGGCCCTTTCTGCGCATCCAATAACAGCAGAATTCTATTTCTTCCGTCCCGATGAAGAATGTCTCATCCATGATATAGTCGCGACCGACATCACGACGCCTGAAGAATGAGGCGGCATTGAGCACCCAGTCAACCTCAACCGGATGCATTGGCGCCGCGGATGAGAGGAATAAGACACCCAGGCTGATCGGTATACGAATTCTTCCGAAACGGTTATTCCATCCGTCGGTGAAGGTGTCGTTGCATGCCGGGTTCCTGATCCACGGCCCGACCACCCCGGCCTCCGGGTGTGTCTCAAGGAATGCTCGCAGGCGATCCAGGCAGTTAGGCAGGACAAGGGTGTCCGGATTGAGGATAAAGAGGTAATTGCCTTGGGCATGCTGAAATCCGATGTTGTTACCGCGGGCAAACCCGGCATTGCAGTCGCTGCATACGAGCCGCACGCTCGGGAAGAGCGATTTCACCATCTCCTGACTGCCGTCTGACGAGGCATTATCCACAACGATCACTTCCAATGGGCCATTGGCAGGATTTTCAAAAATTGACTGGAGACATCGGCGGAGGTGTTCCCGCGTGTTCCAATTGACGATGATCACGCTGATCATATCCTTTTCTCCCAATCAGCCTTCCTCGGACCGTCAGCTCCTGAGCCTTCCGTCAAGAATGCCCCAGCAAAGAAGTGGTCAAACGATGTACGGAGGTTTTCCACTGCAAAGATGAATCCGCAGTTCAGGAAGGCGCCTTGCACACTCGAGGATATTCGTGAATCCAAAATCCTCGCCTCTGAGGAATACCGTTCTATTAATGTCCGAAAGAGGGATGGCTGGCCTACGAACAAGACTGTGCTTGATTGCCCGAGCCAGAGGGCCAAGCGGAGAGCGGCCTATGGCCTCCCGGGCCACGGCCCACATGAGCGACAATTGAAAGGAAAGTCCGAGCTTCTTTCGATACTGGGTCAGCTCTCTTCGATCCTGCGATACATCCACGCCGTTTCGCTCAAGCTGTTCGATGTCCCGAAGACAGGAAATGTAGAATTCCGCTTCATTTACTCGAAAACTTTCAAGCCCCTCAGGAAGAGCAGCCTGGGCGCGAAGAATGGATTCAACAATCATGCTGGTGACGCAGTGACATCGTATCGGACTAAGCTGGAATATCGCTTCTTTGAATTCTTTTCTAAATTCTTCGCTCGATTGGGAGTTCCGGAAATGGGCATAGCTCGCACCAATGCTTTCCTTTGCGCGACCATGGAGAATGAGAGGCTCGTCCAGGAACACATACCATGGCACTATTGTGAGCATGAGGCAACATGCAGATATATCTGGCACGGGCTGATGGAAGAACCTCCCCGTGCGCTTTTGAACGGTTTTGATAATATCCATGTCACAGACGGAATTGTGGGCCAGGGGAAGCCCCACTGACCACAATCGAGCGAACAAATCCTCGAGAACCTTACGACTTTGGCACTCGATCTCCGCCCCGCTGAAGACCCGACTGATCAAAACGTTTCTCTCATGTTCTACCGGCCATGAAGGATGTACATAGAACCCATTCCCAAGGACCACAATTCGAGCTTGACGATCCTGGATAACTCTCTCCGCCGAAGCTAAGCACTCTGACGAGACCGCCTCGTCATCGCACAGCAATAAGACAAACTTTCCACTCACATGTTGCAGTGCCCACTCCCAGTGATCCGGCATGGAAAGGACCTCTGGCGGCTGGAAATATCGGACCCGATCCTTTCCAAGGGCATTCACAACATCTTTGGTATCGTCTGTCGAACAGTTGTTACTCACAATAACTTCATAGTCCGCAAAGTTCTGATCGAGGGCGCTTTGGAGGGCAAACCGGAGGAGGGACGCCCTGTTTCTCGTCGGGATGACAATGGAAAACCGGGGCATGAAGGGGCTGTCAGAGTGTCTTTCGCCTAAGGAACCCCTCAGGGAAATAGGTAATCCCAAGACGATTGTAATAAGAATCGAGCTCAAACTCGCTATGAGAGAGAAGGAACTCCCGAATCGCCCGGGCCGGGTTGTCTTCTACCCACACCGCTGACCCCTTGGGCGCATCCGCGAGGATCTCCATGATGCCGTCGCACACCACAAGGTAACATCCCGGGGTTACGAGATCGTAGTATTTTTTCAGTTCTTCACATACATGTGCGTAGGTATGATTGGAGTCCAGAACAACCATTACTTTGCTGTCCGTGGGGATCCCGCTGCGGACTTCCGCAACGGTTTTATCGTCAATCGAGCTTCCCTCGATCAACCTGATCCTCTTGCTCAGCGAATGGGCCTGGATAGCCAGACGGTTGTGTTTCCGGATCTCAACATCAACAGAGATCACCTGTCCCTTCCCGAGCAGCTCAAGCAGCGAAGCGAAGAACACCGCAGTTCCGCCGTGGGCGGTTCCAGTCTCTACAATGACATCCGGCCTGGACTTGAAGACAACCTCCTGGAGCATAAGAAGGTCCTGGGGGAGCTGGATGATGGGGATCCCGAGCCAAGTCGCTTCGTAGGATATCTTCCGCTCCCAGCCAGAACGGATCCACATCTCTGTGAGGAGACGGAAACCTTCTTCGCTGTAGATCGGGATGTCCCTGACACCCTCGGCTGTCCTGATCTGGAACTGCTTTACAAAATGACGAGGTTTCGTATCACTCATATATCTATTCCTCTTAGCAACATTATGCATTTTACGCTACCATAAGGTGCTGCTGGGGTCAACTGGATGCGCCTTGATTCAATGATGGATATTATTTACAATGACTTTTATAATTATGATAGTTAACAATTTACATACATGAGCCAGCCGGTTCCAATCCTGGATTGGGTCAGGTCGCCCAAATGTCTCATCTGCGATCGCAAGGGCCAAGTCCTCCACGCCGAACTCCATGACAGGCTTCATGGAGTGCCGGGATCGTTTCACCTTCTTAAGTGCGAGGATTGCGGGCTTGCCTGGCTTGATCCGCGGCCAGCCGATCAAGAAATCAGGAAGTGTTATCCCAGCTACTACACCCATCAGAACCTCTTAACCTTGCAACACCCCTATAGCCCCACCCACAGACTTCGAAGCACAATCCGCCGCCTTGTATTAGCCCATGCTTACGGTTATAAACACCTCTGGAAGCCGGGCCCGATAGGCAAGTTAATTGGATATATGTTAAGCCTTATCCCTCTTCTCCGCCGCCGAGCCGCTTATTCCCTTGAAGCTCTCCTCCCGCACTACCGGGCGAACGGCCGTCTTCTTGATGTGGGATGCGGGAACGGGGAGATCCTCCAGCTCATGCAATGGCTGGGTTGGAGAGTTGAAGGCGTCGAACCGGATCCGGTTGCCGCCGAGATTGCCCGAAAACAGCGGGGCGTTCATGTTCGGGTTGGTTCCCTCTTCGATGCATCCTTTGATTCCAACAGCTTTGATGTCATCACAATGAGCCATTCCATCGAACATGTCCCGGACCCTGTTTCGCTGCTCGCTGAATGCCGCCGGATCTTGACCCCAGGGGGTACCATCGGCCTCTCGACCCCGAATCTGGACAGCCTCGGGTACCGCTATCACCACGACGCTTGGTTTCCGCTCGAACCTCCCCGCCATCTCATACTTTTCACCCCCGGGTCGCTGGCCCAATGTATCCGGAAGTCCGGTCTCGAGGTCCAGCAGGTTTATACAGTGGCCCGCCATGTAGCGACCTGGTTCATGCACTCCCAGCACATTCGGCAAACCGGACAGTGCGCTCCGGAACCTACTCCTTCGTGGGCTGGACGCGCATTCTCCTTACTTGAACACCTGCTACTGCTTGTAAATCCTTGGCTTGGCGAGGAGATCAACCTCATCGCAAGGAAGCCAATCCCGGTCCAATGATGAACTCCATGGAGGATCGAGCCACCTCAGAGCTGGTCAGCGCGATCATCACAACACATAATCGTGCAGAGTTTGTTGGAGAGGCCATCGAGTCTGTCCTGGCCCAAACTCACAAGGAGCTGGAAATCATTGTCGTGGATAGTGCATCTACTGATGGAACGCCAGGGATTCTTCAGCGATATACCGATCCCCGGATTCGCATCATCCGGCTGCAGCAGGATAAAGGGTTGGCCGCAGCAAGGAATACAGGGATCGCTAAGGCCCAGGGCACATTCATTGCATGTCTCGACGATGATGATCTCTGGGCGCCGGAAAAAATCGCTTTGGAGGCGGATGTGTTCCGTACGGCATCTAAGAAAACCGGCGCCTGCTACTCGGATTTTTTTGATGTGTATGCCGACGGGACAAAAAATCCTCTTGTGAGAGTTTATACTGCTGAATCGGGCCCAGATCTGCTTGGGGAGGTCCTTGTCATCTCCAAAATAAATCCTTCATTCGCTTTGCTCCGCCGGGAGGCGGTTGTTGAAGTGGGGGGCTTTGATGAACGCTACTTTGGATGTGATGAGTGGGAACTCTGGCTCCGGCTGGTGGAAAAAGGGTGGGAGCTTCGCCATCAACCGAGGATGGCCGGCTTAAAACGCAGACACACCAGCCAAATCAGTTTTGGAAGAATGCAGGAACTTGTAGAGGAGATGTATATGTTATTGAACGAATGGCTGACAAAACCACAGCTTCTCCAGCGCATTCCACCCAATCATGCCGCCGCAACCCTACTCAACCTCGGCAACATCTGTTACGCCACTAACCGGTTCAATGAGGCAAGAGCCACCTGGCGCAAGGCTCTTCGGCTTAAACCCTCCCTGATCAGTCCCGGACTCGTCGTCCGGTGGAGCCTTTCCTGCCTTCCCACATGGATGGTACTCCCACTTATCAAGCAGTACCGCCGCTTACGACATCAGTATGATATACGATAAAGCCGGGCCGGGGTCCGTTTCGGAATGTTTTAGTCCCAATTATTGAACCAGTTTTACACGGAGGCCAGCATTGCGCAAAAGTGCCCGGTTTTCCTCCTTATAATTCGGATTCATCAGGATGGCCGTTGTCACTCCGAGCTCTCCGAGCGTTGTATAATCCACAATCGGATGACCCGTTCCCGGGAGATAATTCCTTTGTTTTCGCGGACTTAAATCAACGACACATGTAATAAGCTCACGCCTCGGATCAACAAGATTTGCGAAGGCGACCCCCTTTGCGCCTGCCCCCCAAACTGCGATTTTCCCCATGGACGCCAGCAACCGGACTTTTTCCTGCCATGAACGCCTGAGGGCTTTTTCCGAGCGTCCAAATTCACGAGCCAGATGAGGTACACGGCCGGGCCGTTTCTTCATTGTAAACCCGTCTCCAAGCGTAGCTTCAAGCCAAAAGTACTGACCCCCAAACACCCGTTGCACACTTGTGACCTTGAAACCCGTTGATTCAAACAGTGTTCTTAGAGCATTGCAGGAAAAGAGCGAACAATGCTCATAGAAAAAATCCCATATCACCTTATGGCGTAAAATCCACTCGACATCTGGTGTTTCACAAAAGACCCGCGGTTTTGGGCTTGAGGTGAGCGTCTCCCTAATCGAGGCAAGCAATGAATGTGGGTCCGTCACATGCTCAATCACATGCCGGCTGACAATCACATCAGCGGGAGCGTCAACATATCGCAGAGCAAACAACCGACGTTTAAATTTCAATCGTCCGCGGAGGAAGGATTCCGGACCCGTGTAGGCGGGATCAAAACCTTGACCTGTATTGCCTGCATCCTTCTCAACCATCTTTTTTAGGAATTCACCTTTGCCGCATCCAATTTCCACAATGTGACAATTTCGTACGCCTTCCTCGCAAACGAGGCGATGGATCAGCGCATCAATATAATCGCGAAAGTATGGGGAGTATGTCTGTGTATTGTCGTATCTCGCACTATAGTTCAATTTGGCAGGATCGAAGGCGCCGTTGAAAACAAATCCGCACTCCTCACAACAGACAAATTCTAAATCTCCACGGGGAATATTGACGGCTGCCGTTTGGGTCTGGACCACCAAGTTCTGATGCACAGGCGCATTTCTACGCCTGAGAAAGGCAAAGGTCTTCCTCGAGGAACACACCGGGCACCTACTGCGAGGGCTCATAGTGTGGATACTCAGACGGGGTCCACTAATCCCACACCTTCCACGGCGGCTGCCCCTCCCGCCATAGGTTCTCCAGAAGCCGCACATCTCTGAGGGTATCCATGCACTGCCAGAAGCGTTCATGCCTGTACGCAGCAAGCTGTCGGTCTGCTGCCAGCCGTTCGAGTACATCGGCCTCCAGGCTCACTTCATCCCCTGAGAGATACTCGAACACCCGGGGCTCAAAAACCATGAAGCCTCCGTTGATCCAGCCCTCCCCAACCTGGGTCTTTTCCGTGAAGTTGGTCACGAGATCGCCCTCGAAGACAAGGCCGCCGAAGCGCGCTGGTGGACGAACCGCAGTGACTGTGGCAATTTTCCCTTGAGCGCGATGGAAGGACAGCAGCTCTGAAATATCCAGGTCGCTCACCCCGTCCCCGTATGTCAGCATGAATGTCTCTCTCCCCAGCAATGGCTCGATTCGCTTGAGGCGGCCTCCGGTTTTCGTTTGAAGGCCTGTATTAATGAGGTGGACAATCCAATCCTCCCGTTGAGTCTCGTACATCCGAAACTCTCCGCTGGAAAGGTTTAACGACAGGCTCCCGTTAAGCTGGAAGTAGTCGAGGAAGTAATGCTTGATCGCCTCCCCCTTGTATCCCAGTGCAATATAGAACTCCTTGAAGCCATAGTGAGCATAGTACTTCATGATGTGCCACAGGATCGGCTTGCCGCCGATCTCCACCATGGGTTTCGGCTTCACCTCTGTTTCTTCGGCAAGGCGCGTCCCCAATCCCCCTGCGAGAATAACGACCTTCATAATCCTCCTTCCGCGAATCGCGTCTGCCACTTCAGGACCGGCCTCACCACCCCGGGCATGGGCCCGCCGTAGTCCCCGCGCGCCGAATCGCCATCAAGGCTGTCAATGACCTGAAATGCCACGGCATCCTTTTCCCAGAAGTGTACAACAACTGGGTCGAGCGTGCTAACAGCCGCTCCCACGATGAGACTCCCTTCTGTCAGGAAGTTCCCCGGGATCCAGGCCGTGGAGACATACCGTCCAGGAGTGCGAGGCTTCCGCCGCCAAGCAGGATCACCGTCAATTGCGACAAATACATAGACGCCCTCTTCGTTGAGGACATGATAGTTTGGCACCAGGACATGGCCGTCTTTGAGGACATCGTATTCCATCTCCAGGGCCGCGGGGCGACGAATGTCCATGGCTTCGGTGACCTTGCCCTCCTCGTTTCGGACACGGACAGCCCGCAGCCGGACAATATCATTGCCCGGGGCTTTTTGAAGATCGGACCACACCCGCTCGGCCCGGCTCCCAAGCCCGGACTGCAGATAGGCATTGACTACTTGGTGTGATGGCCCGTCCTTGAGGACCTCCCCCTCGTGAAGCAGGATCACGCGCTGGCACAGCCGCGTCACCGCCGGCATATTGTGTGAAACGAAGAGGACGGTCCGGCCGCCCTTTCCCACTTCCTCCATCTTGTTGAGGCATTTTTTCTGGAAGCTCGAGTCACCAACAGCCAGGACCTCGTCAATCAGCAGGATCTCGGGCTCAAGGTGAGCAGCCACGGAGAAGGCCAGTCTCACGCGCATCCCGCTCGAGTAGAATTTCACCTGGGTATCCAGGAACTTCTCGACCCCGGAGAAATCAACGATCTCATCGAACTTGCGCGCGATCTCTGCCTTCCTCATTCCAAGAATGGCTCCGTTCAGATAGATATTCTCCCTTCCGGTCAGCTCAGGATGAAAGCCCGTGCCCACTTCCAGGAGGTTTCCAACCCTTCCGTAAAGCCGGACGGTCCCCGTTGTCGGATCGGTAATGCGGGACAGGATCTTCAGTAAGGTTGACTTTCCTGCCCCATTCCGGCCGATCACACCGACCACTTCTCCGGCCATGACCTCAAAGCTCACGCCCCTCAGGGCCCAGATCGTCTCAGCTGCAGGGGCCGTCCGGCGGAGCCACCTGAACGGGGCTTGGATGGCTGACATAATTGTCTCGCGCAGGCTGCCGTATCCGGCACGGTGTGATCCAATCCGGTACTGCTTTCCCATATCTTCTACGCTGATCATTGGTGTCATTGACGGCCTTACCGGATGTTCAGATCAGATCCGCAAAGGTTCTTTCCATGCGCTTGAAAGCGAAACCCGCATACAGCAGGATTCCGCCGGCAAGAACGGCCGAAATCCAGACCGCCTGCCAGTGGATCGGTCCCCCCAACATCACGGCCCTAAAGCCCTCAATTGCCCCGGTCAGCGGATTGAAGCTCATTATCCACCGCCAGTGCTCCGGAACCAGGCTCAGCGGGTATACTACTGGAGTAGCAAACATCCAGATCTGGATGACGAATGGAAGCGCGTAACGGAAATCCCTATATTTGACATTCAATGCCGAGAGCCACAGGCCGAAGCCGAGGGCCAACAGCAGGGTGAGACCCGCAAACACGGGAGCCAGAGCGATCTGCCAACTCCATTTCACCCCATAGTACAGCATGAGTCCGATCAGGAGGCACAAGGCGATTCCGAAGTCTACCAACACCGAGGCAACCGCACCTCCTGGTATCAACAGGCGGGGAAAATAGACCTTGGTGACGAGATCTGTGTTTTCGATAAGGCTGTTGGCGCTGCCCGTCACTGCATTGGCAAAAAACATCCACAGCAAAAGGCCTGTGTATGAAAAAAGGGGATACGGAATACCGTCCGAGGGGATCTTTGCCCACCGGCTTAAGAGGAGCGTGAAGATAAGCATGGACAGGAGCGGCTGGAGAATGGCCCAGGCTGCGCCCAGGACTGTCTGTTTATACCTGACCTTGATGTCCCGCCAGGCAAGATAGTAAAGGACCTCCCTGCTTGACCAGATCTCGCCGAGATTGAGGGTCTGCCAGCCGCGGGTTGGCCCTATGGTAACAACCGGCACCCCTGATCTGGATGTTTCGCTGCGTGCTATTGCCATGATATTTACATATTATAGTGCGTTGATTCCAAATAAGTCAAAATGCCGGATCATTCCTTACCTCAAGGAAGCTTAAGGCGCCCATATCCATATAACACCCATCGCAGGGGGGTGATCAGGAGCCTCAGAAGGGTCAGGGGATTGTATGCCACAGCTTTGAGGGTTGTTCTAAAAAAATCCTTCCAGGCCCGTTTGTACCAATAGCATCCCGCAAGGCTTAAAAATTGTGAACTATAGACAGCTCTACGGAAAGGAGCAAGCTCCTCCCTTGTCTCCCTGGAATTGAAATGTTTATTCAAAACCGAGGTGATGTCGCGCTCCAATGCCACCATGTTCAAATGCATGTTGTCTCCATGGATGCGATAAGATGCCAATGACTCGTCAACTAATATGAAGCGGTAATGCCTGGAGAACCGTATCCACATGTCCCAATCTGCTGAGACGCTTAAAGATACATCAAATCCTCCCAGTTGCTGAAAACACGCCTTTTTCGCCAGGACCGTGCTCGGAGTGCCTACAATGTTCCCTACAACAAGAAGGTCCTTAAAAGGATTGTGAGATACCCGTTGTATCTTTTGACCCATTTTCCCCATGTAACGTCCGTCCCTGTCAATGTACACGGCTCCGGTATAGACAAGGTCAACATCCTTGTTTGCATCAACGGTTTTCATTTGCACTTCAATTTTCCGGGGAAACCAGAGGTCGTCTGCATCCAGGAGGGCAATATATTTTCCAGATGCATTCTGAATGCCTATATTCCTCGCACGGGCAACACCGCCATTTTCCACACGGATACATCTCACTGGTTTCTCCATGCCAGCAATGACAGGCGCCACAGGTTCCGTGGAGCCGTCGTCCACCACGATAACCTCAAGGTCAGAATAGGTTTGAGCAAAGACACTTTTCAGTGCCTCGATCAGGTAGTCTGTTTGATTATACACAGGGATAATGACACTGACTTCAGGCATATGAGCTATGGCTGGCAAAACCCGATAAAATCAGAGGCGTTGGCGAGATCGTCAGAATTAAAGGAATAGTCTCCTTCCTGCGGAAAAAAGCTGAGGCCCCATAGCGCCCGGCTCAGTGAGTCCTTAAGGGAAAGAGGGAGGCGGTTAAAGGCCTTCCAGAACAAGGGAATAAACCAGCCTTTGTCGGCAATAATCGATCGAAGCTCAGGTGAGAGGTAGGCTCTCTTCCTGAAGGCAGGCGAGAGACGTTGGCCGTAGAGATTAACCCTATGAAAATGCGCCTTGAGAAGGTCCAAATACTCCTCAGGACTGTATTCACGAATATGAAACGGATTCTTAATAACCCCATGCGGTGAGGTAAAAAACCGATTTGGTGTTGAGACGATGAATATTCCCGAGGGCTTTAGAATACGGTGGACTTCCTCCAGAAATCGTTCCGGCTTATGCAAGTGCTCAACAGTCTCCAGGGAGACAACTGTATCGAAGCTGGAGTTCCGAAAGCTCAGCTCATGGCAGTCCGCCTGGAGGATCCTTCCCCTCCCGAGATGCTGCTGGGCCTGGGCCAGGGCGTCAAGGGAAATGTCAAAACCAATGACGAATGAACCAGGATCATGTGTAAGCATGGCGGAACCAAGCCCTGTCCCGCAGGTTGCATCAAGGATGGCCCTGCCCTTCACATGCTGACTCACAAAGTGATATCTGGCTTTGTGTTCATACCACCATGGGTTCCTTACATCATATGAAACGCGCTCCAGAACGCCGCATTGTGACTCAGGGAGATTCATTACGCCCTCCCTGGGTCCTGGGTAAGGAGATTCTCATACATCAACATATATCGTGCAATCCCGATACGATTGAGGTCAAAGAGTTCTTCGGCAACTTTGCGGCTGCGATCGCGAGTATTTTCTTTTTTGTCGAGCATGTGACGCACTTGATTCAAGGCGCGCAGATACTCTTCACCTGTGAATTTACTAACAAGGACACCAACGTCGTGCTGTGTAATAATATCATCAACATCACCAATCCCGGTATTGATGAGGATTGGCAATCCACAGCTTAGATACTCCCCGACCTTCGTGGGGGACGATGCAATTTTTGACATGCCCGGTTTAATAAATGTTATTCCTATATCACTTGCCGAAAGGAAGGAAGGAATCTCAGATGGAGGAACGAATTGGATCATGTAGTCCTGCCGGTTCACTCCCTTCTTTATCAATGCGTGTTCGGCTATGTGCGCAGGACTTTGGGTTATGATGAGAAAAAAGGGGTTCGGAAGGCCTCGTTTCCCTTCAAGAAAAAAATCTATCATCTCTTCAATCAAACACCAGGAACCAAGAATTCCTACATAAACAATAACCGTCCTTCCTGTGAGAAAATATTCCTTTCTAATGCGTTCCCTTTCCCTCTCATTGAAAATAAATCTCTCCGTGTCAACACAACACGGAATCACAACGGCTGGTGCTCCACTATCACGGAATGACGGATATTCTTTCTTCACTACATCCAGATACCTTTGAGAAAGAACGACAAGACCATCGGCAGCATTGAATAATCTTTTTTCCATCCACTTTACGATCCTGAATGTCAGACCCCTTCTGGGCCATTGGCCGTATTCGGCATACTCATCTGCAAGAAGGCCTCTCGGGTCAAAAAGGATTTTCAATCCGAAGACCTTTTTCACGACAATGGCAATGATAGAAGAGACATAACTTCTTGCATGGATCAGTTGTATCCTGAACCTCCAGGCAAGATAGAGCCCAAAAAGAATCCCCTTTGATATATCGTAGATTTTTGAGAGAAATGGGGGGTATCTATGATACATGAGACGATACCACTGTATCCCATCATGCGAAAGAGCATTTCCTATAGTTTTCACGAGTTCTGTTTTCTTAATATGAATTCTCTTTTCGTAGCTCAACAAGACATATTCTACACCCTTTTTATTCTGGCCCCTGAGATAGGGAATGATCTGGTTCTGGGATATCGGCTCTAAAACACCGGTATATGAGATGTAGAGAACCCTCATAACGATGCGGGAACATTAGGCTTTTTTACCTTGCAGATGAGTAGAAGAAGATTGGCGCATGTTCGCTGCAACACTGATAATATCGGCCTAAAAATCGTAATTCTTTCATCTTCCGCAACGATGAGCCGTTTCATGAGTTTTTTCCATGGAAAAATTTCTCCACCCTTGGAAAAAGGGGCTGATTCTTCTCCCGGGGGGATCTCTGCCCCACTCGTCCGACGGCGACGGGAACCTATTAGGTCATTGAGCCATTTGAAAATGGCAAAATCCATCAACCCCCACTGAATAGCTAACCCTTTATGGGATATAACCTTGAATCCGGCCTTTTCCATAACATCCATGATCTCTTTTTTCCCATGAAGATATTGGAAAAATTCAAGGCCCACAAAAGGGCTGTTCTCTATTTCATAATTCAGCGTCAATGTATATCCCGATCTTTCTCCGTTGCTCTCCCATTCTTTTCCTGATTTTCCACAAAGCCTGAGGAGGAAATCCTCTGTCTTCCTCGTCAGATTTATATAAGGAACAGTGAGAATCAAAATTCCATCATTTTTTAGGACCCGGTAGGCTTCTTTTAAGGCATGAAAGGGGCCTTCCTCAAAATGTTCGATCACACCACCTGAATAATAGACATCAAAATAATTATCCGGGTAATTCAGGTGCTCCACATCCCCAACACTCACAGGTATGGTGGGATCATATTTCAGGATTCTTCCGATTGTCTCAGAAGCAAAGTCAACCCCCTGGATATCGTAGCCAAGCCTTTTATAGAATATGACATATTGACCCAGCCCACATCCCCCTTCCAATATTCTCCCTGATCTTGGGAAATATCTTTCAAAAACCCGACGCAAAGGATCGAATTCACAAAACCGAACCGTGTCTTCAATTGAACTTGATGACCAGACACCGTCCCAATAGCCCTCTTTGACACCCAAACTCTTTTGAAGATACATTTTTCTCACAGGACACTTCTTTCTTGAGGTTCGGACCCCTTTTATGAAATTAGGTCATTCTGATTGAGTTCACCGTGTGGGATCCAATGAACCCAGCCCCGCCTGTTACAAGTAGCTTCATTGCTTTTAGGATGATTGAAAAGAGGGACCGAAGAGGCGACTTCTGAGGGTCCACAGAAGTGGTCTCAGGGGCCTTTTCATCATGGAAGGTGTCACCGTGCAGGTCATCCAGCACTGCCTGGGGCAATTAGTGACATAGTCAAGTATCTTCCCATTGCCGCTCATAATGGAAGGAAAACTCCCATTAAGCATAGCACCCATCTTCATGTTAAGGATGTTACAAGGAAAGACATTTCCAGAGGGGTCCATGTAGAAAAACTCTTTTCCTGCAAGACAGCGTATCCTGCGAGGGTTCCCTTTGAGTCGGTCCCTAATCCCATCGAGAAAATATGCAGTGGCCCAATCCCGCACAGAAAACCCCTTGAGTAGGGCCGCCTCTATTCTCTCTACGGCCCTGGCAGTCCTTTCCGGATCCGGAAAATATTCGTCTTTTTTCCCGAATGTGACGTCCGAGCTCTGAACAATGGTGCAGGTGAAGGTCACACCCATGTCTCTGGCAAAATCAAAGACCTTCTCAATCTCGGTATCATTCAGAGAACTGATCACTAATCCTATGCCAAGGTCTTGAATTTCATGCTCACGAAGAATGCTCAAGGTTTTTTTAGCCTTTTCAAATGCCCCTTTTACTCCCCTCACATTATCATGGGTGTGTCCAATTCCATCCAGTGAAACGCGTAGTGTTACATCGTGCGGCATCTTCTTCGCCTGGTCCAGGATGCGGTTTGGCATGAGACCATTCGTGACAATAACGATCCGCGCCCTGGGACATCTCTTCCTGATTACATTGACGATCTCATGAAAGTCATCACGGAGAAACGGCTCTCCGTAGCCCCCAAGGCTCACCTGCCTCAGAGACAGCGGAAGCGCCATATAGTCTTCGGGAGAAAGCTCCTTGCCGGATTTTCGGTTCCAGATGCTGCAGATCTTGCATCTGGCGTTGCATCTCCAGGTCACCCCCAGAATCGCTTCCCTTGGAGAGTTCACTGAATTGTTGTATTCCTCGCGGAAAATACCATTACTAAATCCTATCAGCGTCTTCCATGAAAATCAATAGATAAACCTCATACCCAGGTCTGGCGCCAGAGCTCAAACATGAGGAGGGTCCAGAGCTTTTTTCTGTTGTCTTTAATACCAGCCCTGTGCTCCTTTAGAAGATCATTTACCACATCCCAGCGAAAGAGCCCTTCGCCCTCAATTCTCTCCTTATTCAAATACTCATCTACAAGCCCTCTAAGCTCATTGTTGATCCATCTGGCCACAGGTATGCCGAATCCCTTCTTTTTCCTTGCGGGTATCTCCGAAGGAATGAGATTTTTCGCAATCTCTGCCAGTAAATATTTTCTTTTCATAAACCTGAGCTTCATCCAGGAGGGAAGGCTCGCAAGAAACTCCACTACCCTGTAATCAAGATATGGGGAGCGCACCTCAAGAGAGCATGCCATGCTCGCCCTATCCACTTTCATAAGGATGTCATCCTGCATATACAGCTTCAAGTCGAGATACTGGGCCTTCTCAACAAGGTCTTCCGAATCGCACTCATCCCAGTATCGCCTGAGTTCATCCAAGGAGTCGCCGGGAGAATTATAAATAAGGAGCCCGCTGACCTCGTCCGGAGCGAAGCTCCCAACCCAGATGTGGTGTCTGAGGGGCGGATTCCATTCAAGCCCTGCGAGGAACCTTTTTGCCCTGAAATCCAGGCTCCAATCCGAAAAGGATGCCGGCAGATGCCCGGTGCCGATTCTCATCGCCTTCAATAAAAAAGGCGGAAACATTTCAAAGAGCATGGCCAGGCGGTGGGCCTGGTATGTCGGATACCCGGCAAAAAGCTCATCCCCTCCGTCTCCCCCCAGTGCTACAGTCACCTGCTCCCGTGCGAATCGAGAGAGTAGATAGGTGGGGACAATAGACGCATCTCCGAGCGGCTCATCCAATATATTCCCTATGGCAGGTATGAGCTCCAGAAGCCTCGCCGGCGACAGCATATCCCGGTTATGGTCTGTGCCGATGTATCGTGAGGCAGATTCTGCCCATAAGGACTCATCAAAAGAGGGATCTTCAAAGCCTATGGAGAAGCTCCTCACCCTGCCCGGAGCGAGATCTGCCATAATGGTTGTAACCGTGCTGGAATCGATCCCTCCGCTCAGGAAGACACCGAGTGGAACATCACTCCTGAGCCTGAGCATTACAGAAGACCGAAGGAGCCTCATAAGCTCTGACTTGGCTTCCTCCAAAGTTAGCTGGGATCGCTTAACATAACTCAGCCCCCAGTACTTCAGTAATGCGGCGCGCCCCTCCTCATAGACAAGGAGATGACCGGAAAGGAGCTTTTTTATTCCATGGAAGATTGAAAAGGGGGCAGGGATATACTCAAGGACAAGATACTTCTTCAGAGCTTCCAGATCCAGCTCGGCATTGACCTGGGGGTGTGCCAGAAGTGCCCTTGGCTCAGAGGCAAAGATGAGGCCCCTGTCTGTCTCTATATAATAAAGGGGTTTAATTCCAAGACGATCCCTTCCCAGGATGAGCCTCCTGTTTTTTGAATCCCAGAGGGCAAATGCAAACATTCCGTTGAGCTGCCTGACGAAGTCCACGCCTGATTCCTCATAAAGATGCACGATGACTTCGGTGTCTGTCTGGGTAAGGAAGCGGTGGCCTTTTTCCTCAAGGATGCGCCTTAGCTCAATATAGTTATAAATCTCTCCGTTCAGGACAAGCCATACGGTCCGATCCTCGTTATGAATGGGTTGATGCCCGCCCTGGACATCAATGATGCTCAGGCGCCGTATTCCAAGCCCTACTCCCTGGCCCAGGAAGTATCCCTCATCGTCAGGACCACGATGGACAAGGGTGCGTGCCATGGCCCCAAGCACGCCCCTGCCATCCGGTGTCTCATTTAAGGATATATACCCGCAGATTCCGCACATGGATCAGTGTTACAAGAAGGGATTTTTTATTCTCATCCCGCTGATTATTTGTCCATCTTTCAAATCCTCTGACAGCAATAGCGATGCGCTGCCCTTAATAGCAGCCTGTATGATCATGGCGTCCCAAAACGAATACTTATAGCGCTTATGAACATCTATCGCCTCCAACAGAGATTTTCCGTCATTCATTACTACATCCCAAGAGAAAAGATCCTCTATAATCTTTTCTGCCTTCTCCACATCTAAAGGCACAGGTATCTTGCCAGTCACTCTCACAAAGAATTCCTGGAGGACCTGTATGCTGAGAAGTCCAAGCCCTGATTCCCATAAATCCATAATGATTTGCTGTGCCCTCTGGTGTTTGATTCCAGAGGAAATATCATGCGCATAAATCAGGATGTTCGTATCAATAAAAACCTTATCTTCTGGCATGGAGCTCTTCCCTTGAAATTGTCATATGCCCTTTGGTACCAAGGTCTATTCCCGATTTCAAGAGCAGCAAATGTCTGTGCTTTGCCCTTTGATAGCCCGAATTTTCTCTGATTTTCTCCTCTATAGCCTCTCGCATAAGCTGACTAAGAGATTTATCAGACTTTGCTGCTGATATTTTGGCCTTTCTTATCAGGCTCTTAGGAAGAGATAAGGTAACATTCTGTTTTTCCATCGAAAACCTCCTTCCAGTTCGATTTTATTACATATTTATGTGTATCACATTATTATGTGTTTTGTCAAACTATCTTTTTAAATTGTCAGGACTTATCCTGAGGTCGGAGGATATAGATCGGCTTCTGCTGGGACTCATGATATGTCCTAACAAGGAGCTCTGCGATAAGTCCCATAAGTATGAGCTGAAAGCCCACGAGGAAAAGGAAGATCGCAAGGAGGAGCAAGGGATTCCTGTGGGCATAGGCCCCAAGCTGGTATTTCTCAATGAGGACGACGATCCCCGAGATGATACCACCGACGGTGAGAACCATACCCGCGCCTCCGAATAGGTAGATGGGCTTGGTGGAAAATGTGCTGAGAAATTTTATCGTTATAAGATCCAGGAGCACCTTGAATGTCCTGATGAGGCCGTATTTAGTCTTGCCTGTACCCCTCGGCCTGTGGTTGACTACTTCCTCTGCAATCCTGGCGCCGGCCCATGAGGCAAAAACAGGGATGAAACGATGCATCTCGCCGTAGAGGTGAACATTCTTTAGAATATTTCTACTGTAGGCCTTGAGCGTGCACCCATAGTCATGGAGCTTTATTCCTGTAAGCAGGGATATGAGCCAATTGGCGATGACTGAAGGAATGCGTTTGTTTAGTGGATCCCTCCTTTTCCTCCTCCATCCGCTCACGAGGTCATAGCCTTCCTCCATCCTCTTAATGAGCCTGGGAATATCAGCAGGATCGTTCTGAAGATCTGCATCCATGGACACAATGACATCGCCCCGGGCATGGTCTATCCCCGCTGCCATTGCAGCGGTCTGGCCAAAGTTCCTCATGAACCGGAGGACCCTGACACGCTGCTCGCTTCTGGAGATCTTCTCAAGGATGCTTGCGCTCCGGTCCTCGCTACCGTCATCCACAAAGATTACCTCCCATCTCCCCTTGATCCTTCTCAGGACCCTCTTAAGCTCGTCCCAGAGGGGCCGAAGGTTCTCCTCCTCATTATATACAGGAATAACAATTGAAAGTGAGGGGGCTATCCGATGCGATTGGCTCATGTCTGATCCCGGAACCAGTGGACAAATCTCTGTATTCCCTCTTCAATTCCCACGGCAGGTCTGTATCCAAGCACTCTGTGCGCCCTTGAAACATCCGCACATGTTATATAGGGGTCTCCAGGCTGATGAGGGAGCATGGCCACCCTGGCCTTCTTCCCCATATATTTCTCAAGGAGCCTCACCAGGGTTTTTAGGCTGGTAACATTGGCCTCCCCAAGGTTATAGACCCCGAATCCCTTGACCTTTTTGACGGCTTTGAGCGTTCCATCAATAATGTCATCAATATATGTGTAATCCCTTCTTGATGTCCCGTCGCCATATATGGGAACCTTTTTCCCTCTGGCAATGCACCGGGCAAACTTGTGAATGGCCATATCAGGCCTTTGCCTTGGCCCGTAGACGGTAAAAAATCTTAGGCATGTTATATCTATACCATAAAGGTGATGGTATGTTTTACACAGGACCTCCCCTGCAGTCTTTGTAGCGCCATAGACAGATACAGGATAATTACCCTCATCGTCCTCCCTGAAGGGTATCCTCCGGGCATCTCCATATACAGACGAAGACGAAGCAAAGACCAACTTCTTCATCCCTGCTTTGTGACAGGCCTCCAAAACCGATATGGTCCCCCTCACGTTCACATCTTCAAAAAGAAGAGGCTTTTTCATGGACGGGTGGACTCCAGCAATTGCTGCAAGGTGGACAACAACATCAAATTTTTTCCTAAATAGCGAGAAAAGAACCCTTCCGTCCCGTATATCCCCTTCAACGAGCTCAAAACGGGAATTCTTAAGGCAGGATGCAATGTTGCGCCTTTTTATCTCAGGGTCATAGTAATTATCAAAATTGTCCAGGCAGACTACCCTGGTCTTTTCTTTCAAGAGCCTCTCAACAAGATGAGAGCCTATGAATCCAGCGCCCCCTGTGACAAGAATTCTATTCATCACAACATGCAATCGTTAGCATCAGTCCTTCACTGAAGTCAACCGTCACCCTGAAACCGAGGAGATCTTTTGCTTTGGATATGGCCGCGCAGGAATGCCTAACCTCCCCTGGCCGTGGACGGGTATGGATCGGGGAGAGTTTCGTCCCAAGAAGTTTGTTTAGCTCCTCAACAAGCTTGTTCACGCTTATCATTTTTCCGCAGGCAATATTGAAAACCTCCCCTCCTATTCTCTTGGCTTTGCACGCCAGAAGATTACCTTGCACAACATTATCAACATATGTAAAATCACGCGTCTGTTCTCCGTCCCCATAAACCGGCGGCCTATCCCCTCTTCTCATGAGCGAGATAAATTTCGGGATCACGGCGGCATACTCAGTAGTTGGGTCCTGGTTGGGGCCAAATACATTAAAATATCTCAAGATCACAGTCTCAAGGCCGAAAACCCCTGTGAACACCCGGCAATAATATTCCCCCATGAGCTTGGAGGCGCCGTATGGGGACAGGGGCCTTGGCGGCATATCCTCAGAGGCAGGCTTCTTCCCAATTCCCCCATAAGCTGAGGATGATCCGGCGTATATAAACCTCCTTACCCTGCAGTCTCTGGAGGCAATAAGCATATTGAGTGTTCCTGTGGCATTAATATTGTGGGTCTCAATCGGATTAACAACAGACCTCTGGACCGATGGAAGGGCAGCCTGATGAAAGACATAATGAGCTCCTTTAACCGCTTTCATGCACATTTTCATATTCCTTATGTCCCCTTTAATGACATCGGCCTTGCCACAGCCGTCAAGATTCTCCCTTTTTCCTGTGGAGAAATTATCCAGTACACGGACCTTCATCCCTCTTTCGAGAAGGACCCTCACAAGATGGGAGCCTATGAACCCTGCTCCTCCGGTAACTAAGTAAAGAGCCATATTCCTTGCATCTCTCTGATTCCCTGGTTAATCAATCCTGCCTCCGCTCTCTCCTTAAAATAAATGGGCGCTGTCCCTATTTTAATGCTGCCCTCTCAGAGCCTTGCTATTTTATCCGATCCCTTTTCCACATTTTTTGTTGCATTGCGTGTGTCAAAAAGGAGGCGGCAGTAAGGGATTATCTTTTCCCACTCAAATGTTGAATGATCAGTAAGGACAAGGACTGCGTCCTGGGCCTTGATGAGATAGGGTGTAAGCCGCGCTGATGCCAGCGAGAAGTTGTCCGTCTTCATGTTTGGAATGAAGGGGTCATGATATGTCACAATGGCCCCTCTCTTAATCAGGAGGTCAACGACCTCGAATGCAGGAGATTCCCTTGAATCGTTCACATCCTTCTTGTAGGCCACACCAAGGATAAGGACACGGCTGTCAAGAAGGCTTTTCCTTATGCGCTCCCTCATGGTTTTCTCCAGTTTTTCTACGACAAAGAAGGGCATCCCTTTGTTGACCTCCTCGGCAAGCTCAATGAACTTGGCCCTGTAATCTAAAGCCCTCAGTTTCCATGACAGGTAATTGGGATCCACCGGAATGCAGTGACCTCCCAGGCCAGGACCGGGGTAGAAAGGCATAAACCCATAGGGCTTGGAGCTCGCTGCGTCTATGACCTCCCATACATTGATCCCCAGCTTGTCGCACATAATAGCCACCTCGTTCACGAGGCCGATGTTGATGCTTCGGAATGTATTTTCCAGAAGTTTTACGGTCTCTGCACAGGAGGTTGAACTCACAGGAATAACGTGATCAACGATCTGGCTGTAAAATGCCTTAGAGGCCCTAACACATTGCTGGGTTATCCCTCCAACAACCTTGGGGATATCGTTAATATTGTATTTTTTATTTCCCGGGTCGATCCTTTCGGGAGAAAAGGCAAGGAAAAAATCCCTTCCAACCCTTAGTCCCTTCTTCACGGCCACTTCATTAAGCATGGGAAGAACAAGCTCCGATGTTGTTCCTGGATAGGTAGTGCTGGATAGGATGAAGAGCTGATCCTTTCTAATCCTCTTTCTGAGCTCAAGAAAGGCGGAAACGATGGAGGACATGTCTGGGTCCCGTGTTTTGTTCAAAGGGGTTGGAACGCAAACATTAAGAACATCGCACTGCCCGGCCCGGGCGAAGTCAGTTGTGGCTGTTAGCTTACCCTTCTTGACGAGAGAGGCAAGCTCTTCAGAAGGAATATCAAGAATATATGAGCGACCTGCACGGACTGCTTCAACCCTTTGGGAATTGAGGTCGATTCCGAGGACCGAGAACCCTCTCTTTGCAAACTCAAGAGCATAGGGAAGCCCGACATACCCCAGGCCCACGACCCCAACCTTTGCATCCTTTCTTTCAATCTTCTTTATCAGCTTTTGGATCACAAGTACTCCTTCATCCCAGCCCTCTCAATCTCTTCAACAAGCATCTTGATGTCCTGGGCATGGCTCCTGGAACATACCAGAACAGAATCATCTGTCTCCACAATTATCGTCCCGTGCACCCCAACGGTCGCAATAAGCCTCTTTCCACCGATAATGATATTCCCGGTGCTCTTTATACCCACATACCTTGCTTTAACCACATTTCCATCTGCATCCTTCTCAAAGACCTCCGAAAGCGAGTCCAGACTCCCCACATCTGTCCAGTCAAACTCAACCTTGATGACCTTAAGTTCATCCCCAATCTTCTCAAGAACGCCCTTGTCAATGGACACGGGCTCAAGTGATGCATATACCTCCTTGGTCGTCTTCCTCTCATAGGGGCCGCCGATAGCTTTGTCGATCCTCTGAAGCCCCTCATAAAATACGGGCATTGTCCTCTCAAAGGCCTTCAGAATGGCTGATGCTTTCCAAACAAAGATACCGGCGTTCCAGAGGAAATTTCCACTTGCGAGAAACTCTTGAGCCTGCTCTGCCGGAGGTTTCTCATGAAAACCCCTCACCTTGTTCACAAATCCATCGTATCTCTCCCCTACCTCTATGTAGCCGTAACCCGTCTCTGGCCGGGTCGGCGCAACTCCCAGCAGCACAAGTGTATCGTCCCCTACTGCAATATCCACGGCCTTCTTCAGTGTAGCCCTGAATGCAGCATCATCCTTGATGTAATGGTCGGCTGGAAGCACAATCATCACCCCTTCCGGATCCCTCCTTCTGATCCGTAGGCTGGCTATTCCTATGCTTGGAGCCGTGTTCTTCCCTTCAGGCTCACAGATCAGGTTTTCCTGGGGAATATCAGGAAGAAGGGAGACTACATCCCCCCACTGCTCTTCAGTGGTCACGACATAAAGCGTGTTCCATCCCGAAAGGGGCTGAACCCTTTCTACACACTGGAGGAGCAGGAACTTTGACCTGCCGGGAAGCGCTGCAAAGACAGGAATGATATGCTTTGGACTCTTTCGCCTGCTCAGGGGCCAGAATCTCTTCCCTAACCCCCCGGCCATGACCACGGGATACATGTGTATGGTTTCACACCCGGCCATATCGATCTTCAAACCTTACGACATCGGAAAGATGCGGAGTGGAAACTTCAAATACCGTAGATGTCCTCAATGCTGTCAGACGATGCTTCATGCCCGGTGTAATCCTCACCGCACTTCCTTGACCTATTCTCGTAGCTACTATCCTTCCGTTTTTCTCCAACTCTATCATCAACGCACCACTGTAGAGATAAATTGACTCGTCCTTCTTCCTGTGAGACTGAAGGCTTAGGGCCTCTCCGCGCCTTATGTGTAGGATCTTTCCTGCATACTTATTTGTAATAGCCCATATGATCTCATACCCCCAAGGTTTCTTTATCCTTCGAGGGGGTCTGAGACGGGATGATATGCCTCTCACCGGAAGAATATATCGCTCTTTACCCTCTCCCCTCTTTGAAGCTCCTTTCGGCTCTTTGTCACAAGAGCGGTAGAGATCTCATCCTGAACTGTAATGATGACAAGCTTGGCCACAATCTCCGGTGGAAGAAGGAGTGTCCTTCCGGTCAGGGGATCGGATACCTTCTTTGCAGGCCGATAGGCAATAAAGATATTTCCCGGAACAACCCCTTCTCTTCCTCCCAGATCAAGATAGACAACGTCATCTTCTCCAAAGAGCCCCACGGGCCTCTTTGAATCAACAATGTATCCATCAAGCTCGGTTGTGGTCGCCTGAAGCGTGATCTCCTTCGTCACAGGCTCAATTGGCTTGATCTTATTTCCCCTGGAAATAGCATCAAAGGACTCCGTGATCTCTGCCGTAGAGACATCCCTGCTTACTTCCTTCACTGCAAGCTCCCCGAGGATCTTTGTCTTGTAGCCCAGCTTTGATCCCGTAACGGGATGATAGACCTTTTCACTGGCATCAAAGATTATAAACTTATCACCCACGGCGACCCCGGAATTCTCTCCAAGGTTGATATATACCATGTCTTTCTGGGCAAGCATTTTCTTCTCTTCCCTGGAATCAGCAATAGCTCCCGCAGCGGCAAGCTCCTCAGGGGTTATAAATCCTGCTGTCCCTGCACGGGAATAAAAGATGGTTGCCCCGGGTTTCTCAATGGGAGGCCTGACCTCCTCAATGGGCCTTATTTTCACAAGCTCAACCTCTCCCGGCACAACTTCAGGAGGGAGAGTGGTCTCCTCCGGAGGAGGAGCGGCTGCAACCACTGGTGGGGGTGCTACGCCCGGTTCAACAGGAGGCGCAGCAGGAACTGGAGCTCCCTCAACTGGAGCCTCGGTTGGTGCCTCGGCAACAGGAACAGGCGGGGTGGCTGGGATGGGCGGAGCACCAACAAGGGCGATAGGCTCTCCTGGGAATATAAGGTGTGGGTTAGCAATGTACCGATTCTGTTCCCAGAGCTTTGGCCACATCCATGGGCTCTGGAGAAATTTTGTGGAGATATCCCACAATGTATCCCCCCTCTTGACGATATAGACCATCGTATCCGGACCAGGTTCCTGTGCCTCCTGAGCAATAACCCCAAGGGCAAGAGCAAAAATCAGAAATCCTCCCACAATTACTATTCGTCTAATTTTCAGGCTCATGTCTCCCCTCCTTCCGTAAAGAAAGACCTTATGGCCGCGTGATCTCTTTCAACCTCTCTTCAGCCTTTTTTGAGGCCTCACTGTATGGATGCTCCCTGATCACCCTCTCCATGTGTTCAACAGCCTGTTTCTTGTCTTCCATCTGAAGGTATACAATTCCCATCTTCAGAAGAGCATCCGGCACCTTATTACCTTTTGGATACTCATCCACTACTCTCTGAAATTCGCTCAGGGACTGTGGATAATCCTTGAGGGCATAATAACATTCCCCTCTCCAGTAGCGGGCGTTTTCGGCAAGTTTGTGATCTGGATGCTCCGTAAGAACTTGCTCAAATTCTATCAGGCTTCCCTGATAATCCCGGTCGTTGTAAAGAGAAAGAGCGTGTTTATATGCACGGGTGACATCGCTGCTGCCCTTCTGGGGCTGTTTTATCTTTGCAGGAGCAACCTGCTGCTTTCTAAGCGACTCCATTCCAGACGCCTGAGCCTCCATGCGATCCTTCAGAATAAATAGGCCGTTGTTCACCTCATCCAACCTGGAGGACAGCTCCGAAGTCGCCTTCTGGAGGTCGGCTACCTGCCTTTCCATGTCTTTGATGCGGCCCTCCATGGCACCCGATGCAGAACAGCCTGCGAGGATGAGTATGATGGAAAAGAATGGAAAGAGCGGCGTGTCAATTAGAGACATTGATTCTGTATCCTTGTGATGCCGCAAAAATTGCCGCATTCGCCGCAATATTTTCCAACCCGATCTGCTTCGCTGTCTTTATGTTAAATGTGAGCTCAAGGCCCTTGGGCGGAGTGATGGAAACCTGCGCAGGTGATATTGCCCCCTGAACTATCTGTTCTGCAACTGAGCATGCTTGCGAACCTATGCTGGCATAATTCGGCGCAAGTGATACAAGGGCCCCCTTATCCACCATTGCTTTGGAATACGCCAGGAATGGAACCTTTTTCTCAAGGGTATAGTTCAGGACAGTGGCGAACCCCTCCGAGGTGACCACAGTGGGATCCGGGACCATCCAGTAAGCATCTATTCCCTCCTCAAAGGCTCTCAGCGCCCTGGGAAGGTCTTCTTTGGTATCAGCCTTGGAAGCGACAAGAACAAAACCGAACTCTTCCGCTGCCTTCCTGGCTTCAGCAATAAGATTCCCAGTCTTCTTTGGATTGTAGATCACACCCACCTTTGAAACCTTTGGGACGATAGACTTGAGTGTGTAAAGCTGGATTCGCACGGGTACCTCAAGTGAAATACCTGCAACATTTCCTCCTCCATCGAGTTGATAGCTCTCAGGGTTTAAAACCATAGAGAAGAGCACCGGGACGTCCTTGATGTCTTCTCTGGCAACCACGGCTGCCTTTGACCCAACCGCAAAAACAAGATTGGCCTTGTCCGACTTTGCCTTCGCTGTGATCTGGTGGCCCCTCACCTCGTTCTCTTCCATGTCGTATTCTGAAATCTTGTGGCCTGTACAATTCACTTTGAAGCCTGTGATGGCCTCGTTATATAGCGCCTGATTCTTGCTTTTTATTATAACGATATCCGCCGCCTCTCCCCGGATAGATGTGAGAAAGATGAGAAGCGATAAAGTTAAAACAAGTGAAAGGGGGCCTCGCCTTTCCATATATATCTTTCCACCATGAGTTTAACCCTTATCAAAATAAATGTCAAACTTCGGATGTGGGAAAAACCATAGGCCCTGCTTAGGGCCGCGAACTATTTACAGCACCTAAAGCCCGTTTCGTTGTCCTTTATATTGGAAAGGGCGTTATACCGGTAGGCACATCTTGATGCCCAATCAGGACTTGCCCATGACCCACCTCGGACCACCTTGTCTTCGAGGGTGGCAGAAAAATTAGTTGCTGTCCACTCCCTAATATTTCCGCTCATGTCATATGCGCCAAAATCGCTCCGACAGGAGGCAAATGACCCTGATGATGCAGGGGTCCTTTTCTCGCCACTCGCATTCTGAGTATTACACTTGTCAGGATTCCATTGATTCCCATAGGGGAACCTGAGGTTCTTTTTCCCCTTGCAGACCTTCTCCCACTCTTCCTCTGTGCACAGCCTTTTCCCTTCATCATCACATTTAGATCTGGCTGCATCCCATGACACATTTTTCATCGGCGATGAACCCTTGCGATTCGGAAATTCATAGATGTCAATGCAGAATCCGGCAAGATAGATACCCTCGTTCTTCTTCTCGCTGAAATCTCTCATGGGGTCATCGGGCGAGCTTCCAAACAAAAAATCCCCCGGCGGGACATAAGCCATACCATCAGGGCATGGAGAAGTAGGAGCTTCAGGTTTTGGTGCTGCTGCCAATTTGACCGCTTCCTTTTTCTTCTCCCTGGCTTCCCTGGCTTCCTCGGACTTTCTTCTTGCCTCCTCCGCCTCCTTCTTGGCCCTCTCCTCCTCGGCCTTCCTCGCTTCCTCTTTTTTCTCCTCTTTGGGCGCCGCCTGCGGAGCCTTGGCTTTCACCTCTCTATTGCGTTCAACGACAGGCGCCTTTTTTTCCTTGAAGAAAATGCTATATGCTCCCACACCCAGAACTCCGAGAACTATTAGACCTACGGCTATAGCAATGACTGCCTTCATCCCGGTCTTCGGGCGAGGAGGTTCAACTGCAGGAATGGGTTTTTCCTCACGGGCCGGCTCAATCCTCGGAATCCGGAGTTCAGCCGCCCTTGGAGGGAGCTCCATATCAGGCAAAGGACGCTCCTGAACGGGCGCCCTGGTCACGGGAGGCGGAGGAGGTGGAATTGGGGGAGGCACAGATGGAGCTGTTTCCTTCTGAAGCGCTTCCTTCATTCCGGGAGAAGCAACAAATACCTGGGGCTTCTCCTCAACAACCTCTTTGGGTGGGGGAGGCACAGGGGGCGGCTCTTCAATCTTCACCGCAACCTTTTCAGGGACTTTTTCTACCTTACGAACCTCTTCTTCACGAACCTCTTCTACCTTTTCTTCCCTGGCTTCCTCCTCTACTTCTTCAGGGGGAGCCTCCTTCCCGAGGATGAGCATAAAACCCTTTTTGAATGCCTCTATGCTCTCGTGCCTTTGTTCCGGATCGTGATCCAGGGCCTTTTCAAGAAATCCGTCGATGTCCGAGGGAACATTCTCATTAATTTCACTCGGGGGTTTATAAGCTCCCTTGGGGATCGCTCCCGTCATCATCTGGTAGATGATAACCCCGAGCGAGTAGATGTCTGCCTGGGGATTGGCCTTGCCTCCGGATGTTATAAACTCGGGAGCAAGATAATAGTAAGGGTCGCCGAGGGTGAGCTGGTTGGAGATGATCTCCGAAGCAGAGAGTAAAGCGGCAGATCCTGAATCGGTTAGCTTTACTGAGGATGAAAGGATCAGGATGTTTTCTGGCTTCAGCAGTATATGGACGATTTTATTTTTATGAAGATAGGATAAAGCTGAACACACTGGAAGAACGATTGGCTCTGTTTCCTCAAGGGAAAAGAACTTCTTCCCCGACATCCTAACGGCAAGCAGCTTTTTCAGACTTAGGCCCTCAAGGTATTCCATTGTGTAATACGGCGCCCCTTCGCTCTCATTGAAATCGAAAATCTTCACAAGGTGTTTGTGGTCCAGGGCCTGTATTTTTTTCATCCCCTTGAGAAAATTCTTAGGTCCCCCTGCCATAAGGATATTCGGATTAACCATCTTGAGGGCGATTGTCTTCTTCTCCTTTTTATCCCTGACCTTATAGAGAGTCCCAACCACTCCCTTCCCCATCTCCTCCCTGACCTCATACCTGTCTTCAATAACATCCCCCATGTGATACTCTTTCATACGAATCTCAGCAGGAGGAGAATCCGCTGAGGGCTCAACTGCCTCTTTTGCCTTGGCCTTCTTCAGTGATGGGACAAGAACCTGGCCGCAGAAGGGGCATTCCTCGCTTTTATCAGGCACCTGCTTCAGGCACTTGTAGCAGCGCATAAATGACACACTATCACAAACTTTTTTTCTCCACAATTATCAACGAGCGAAAACCTACAACCATTTACCTCACCATGAGATTGCTTCGTTCCTCGCAATGACCCAGAGAGTGAGGCTCTGCGGGGTTGACACAAACTTTAAAAGACTGTAGATATATGACCAATGACAATCCTCATCCTCTCACGGAAGGCGAGCCTTTACTCCACCCGAAGACTCTCCCGTGCAGGGAAAAAGAAGGGACATAGGGTTGTCGTGGTTGACCCCCTTCAATGTACCCTTGCCCTTGATGGGCAAGAACCCCTGTTTTTTTATCAAGGAAAGCGGCTGAAAGGCTTTGATGTTGTTATTCCCCGTATCGGGGCGACCATAGCCGATTATGGCATCTCCATCGTCTCGCATCTGGAGTCAATGGGTGTGCCGGTGCTTAACTCCTCCGTTTCCATTGCCAGGGCAAAAGACAAATATCAGAACCTCCTTTTCCTTTCACGGCATGGCATAAGCATTCCAAGAACCGTCCTTGTCAGGAGCTCTCTCGACATTGACCGTGCCCTGCAGATCGTGGGGGGGCCTCCGGTGATACTAAAGATATCCCAGGGGACACATGGGGTGGGCGTCATCCTTGCCGAATCCCGCCAGAGTGTGGAATCCACCCTGGAAGCCCTTTGGAACCTCGGTCAGGACATTCTAATCCAGGAATTCGTCAAGGAATCTTTTGGAAGGGATGTCCGGGCATTGGTCCTGGACGGGAAGGTCATAGCGGCTATTAGACGCCATGCACGGATCAGAGAGTTCAGGTCAAACATTCACAGGGGAGCACTCGGGATCCCTCTGAATCTGAAAGAAAGGTATCGGAGCACTGCAATCCGTGCTGCCCAGGTTATGGGGCTTCGCCTTGCAGGAATTGACATGCTGGAGGGAAGAGGCGGTCCCCGCGTAGTTGAGGTCAACGCAAGCCCGGGGCTTGAAGGCATTGAAAAGGCTACAGGTCGGAACATCGCTGGCCTTGTCATTTCCCATGCAGTTAGGCTGGTTAGGAAGAAGGTTAAGGACAAGAGCACGATTGAGAAGACGAAGAGGGAAGAATTGATTGGATTCACACCAACCGCTTTCAGAGAAAATTATCAATAAAGGGGGGATGGTGTATATATAAGCCATGCAGTCAGCTGGAATTGAAAAATTGATGGACAGGAGACGGGTCGAGAAAATTTACTCGGCCTATTCGGGCATCTACGACCTCATCTTTGGCGGAGTCCTTGAACCAAGGATTGTGGAGGGCATCCGGGCCATGGGAGTGAAGAAGGGCGACCGCGTTCTCGAGGTTGGAGTAGGCACAGGGCTTTCTCTGTCCCATTATCCGCACAACTGCGAAGTAATCGGAGTTGACCTGTCCAAAAAGATGATCGAAAAGGCTCAAAAAAAGAAAAGAGCCCTTGCACTGGATCATGTCTTCCTAAATGTTATGAATGCGGAACACCTCGGATTTCCGGACGAGAGTTTTGACCATGTTTTTGCTGCATTCGTCATTACTACCACGCCCGACCCCCGCAAAATCCTCTCCGAGATTGCCAGAGTAGTCAAGAAAGGCGGCCAGGTTGTTCTCCTAAACCACTTTATGAACTCCCATCCTCTCGTCGGGAAAATAGAAGGGTTCATTAACCCGATATTCACACGATTGGGATGGAGAACAGATGTCATACTCGATCATCTTCTTGAGGATGTTCCCTTGCATGTTGTCTCCGTTTGTAAATTCAGGAAGATAGACCCCTGGAAGATATTCTTCCTGTCAAAAGAAAGACATCCCTGAAGCAATCCCTCTGCAAAAAAATGACCCAAGCGAGGATCATAGCCGAATGGGTTTGCGGTCTGAAATTTTCTGACATCCCCCAGCGGGTAGTTGAAAAAGCCAAATACCAGTGCCTGAGCGTCCTGGCAGCCGTCTTCCCAGGCTCACGCTCACATGCCGGCGAAATGATTTATAAAACCATCGTAAATGCTGCCCAACCCGGGCCGTGCACTGTCATTCCTTTCGGATCATCCGCAACGGCCGAGCAGGCAGCCTTCGCCCACTCGGCCTTTTCAATATCCTATGATTTCGACGATTACCTCTTCATGGGTCATCCGTGCCACTCTGCCGTGACTGTCCCCCTCGCACTCTGCCAGCTTATGAAGCTCGGCGGTCGTGAGTTCATCCTCGCCCAGGTCATCGCCAATGAAGTGGAAGGAAGGCTTGGAGCAGCAGTTCTCATGGGCCCTCACAACGGGCAGGCCTGGTCCTTCATTCATGCCATTGGAACAGCGTGTGCCGCAGCCAAGCTAATGAATCTTGGCCCAGAGAAGACAGAAAACGCCATTGGGATTGCCCTGTATCAGCCAAACTACCTCCTCTTCCCGGGCTTCATGGGGCCCGACACAAAACTACTTACTGCGGGGATTCCTTTGTCGGCCGGCCTGCTCGCCGCCCGTCTTGCAAGCAATGGATTCAGCGGCCCAAGCGAGATCATAGAGGACCCCCAGGGATTTCTCAGGCACTTCTCATTTATCCCATTTGAAGGGATGCTGAGCGGCTGGGGAAGGTCCTGGGTCACTGATACCTTATGCTTCAAGCCCTATCCCGGATGCGCATACATTGATTCCACAGTGGACGCCCTGCTCATGATCATGAAGGAGTTCCAGGACAAAAACCGCCGCCCCCTCAAACCCTCAGATGTCAAAAACATCCATGTCCGAACGACCCTGCTGACCATTGGCATGGATGGACTCTCAAAAAAGCAGATGAAGGAGGATAAGCTCACCCCTGTGATCGTGAACTTTTCAATCCCTTTGAGCGTTGCAATAACGATAATCGCCGGAAAGCTCACATCAAAAGAGATGGCCCGGGATTTCCTCGATGAGAGCAGGAAGGAGATCGTGGAGCTGTCAAGGAAGGTCTCACTCAGCCTGGACTGGGGAATGTCTTTCGGGATTGCCGGGTCCCTCATGGAGGCAGGGATCCTCAAGGTCATCTCTAAAGGGCTTTCTTTAAGGGATCTCGTCCGTGTCCGGAGAAGGCTGAGAGAGGGGGCAGGAGGAGAGCTTCCGCTCAAACCAAGTTCACTCATTGGCCTCCTCCTGAAGCTCTTCACTCCAGAAGGCAGGGCATTAAGAAGGATCATCGCAGGAGCCCTCAGGAGTTTCGCGAGTTTCTCCCGAGAAAATTACAACCTGGGAGATGCTGATTTCACACGGCTTAGTTTTCCATTCTCGGCAGAGGTCACCCTCCATACCGCATCGGGTGAAAGGTTCAGCTTCAGGCAGGACATCCCCCTCGGGGCCCTGGGCCGCCCCCTTGAGGAGACAAAGGCTCTTGTCCGCGAGAAATTCCGCAGGGAGGCAGGCGATTTTCTCGGAAACAAGACAGAGGAGGTCATGAATATGGTTCTGGAGATGGAGTCCCTGAAGGACATCTCTCCCCTCGTCTCTGCCTGCTGTCCCTGAAGAACCGAATTTTGTCTTTAAAGATTTCCATAACGGCAATGCGATGTGTAATCTGCATGTGCAATTTGTGGTATACTTTAATCGAATGCGTTTTCCAAGAAGCCTCCAGACTAAGAGCATCCTTTTCATCGTCGCCATTATTGTGGCTGTCCTCGCTGTATCCACCTACTCCAGTATCCGCCTCTCTGAAAATACAGCCATAGAGTCTCTTAAAAACAAGGCCCTTATTGTAGCCGAACAGCTTGATAAAGGTATAAGGGGCTGGGAGGACATCAAGGACCTCGGGGCCCTAAGAAAACAGATAAGAGAACTTGTCCTTGCACAGCGTGGGATCACGGAGATAGCCCTTTTTATCTATACCCCCAAAGGAATGGAATTCGTGGCATCAAGCGAGGATAGATCCACCGCCTCTTTGGGAAAACAGGAAAACCAGACGATCTCCGGTGGAAAAACAATAGCCACCCTGCAGGAAGGAGATGCCGGCAGATGGTGGCATGTCTCCACTCCCATCCACATCGGAGAAGATGTCATTGGAGCCATCAGTGTCCGCGTATCTCTGAAAGAAGCCGACCTCCTTGCCATGGAGCAGAGGAAGCAGGCTTCATTAATAGCACTCATCACAATATGTGTGCTGGTCGTCTCACTCATGTTTTTCTTCCGCAGAGCCATTCTCAGGCCGATCTCCAGCCTCATTGGAGCAATGAAGGAGGCCGAGGCCGGAAACCTTGCGCAGGAGGTCTCCGTCAAAAACCATGATGAGTTCGGAATCATGGCTGAGAACTTCAACAGGATGCTCAAGAGGATCAGGGAGAGCGCCGAGGAAAATCTGAAGCTTCTGGAAACAATCAACCGCTTCAACGAGGATTTGAGGGGAAAAGTTGCCCAGGCCACACAGGAGCTTGCAGGGAGGAACGAAGAGCTTATCAGGGCCAACGAGCTTCTCTTTGAGCTTCAGCGGAAGCTTTCGCACAGCGAGAAGCTGGCAGCAGTCGGGCAGGTATCAGCGGCCATGGCGCACGAGATAGGCACACCCCTCAATTCAATTTTCGGCCACCTTCAACTAATAACAGAGGAAGCAGATCTAAAGGCCGAGGCAAAAAAAAGGATAGAGCTAATCAAGGGGCAAATGGATCGTGTTGTCGGAATCCTCCAGCACCTCCTGGCATCCAGCAGGATGCCGGCATCCAATCCTGTCCTCATAGATATTAATAAGGTAATCATGGAGCTCCTGTCCCTCACGGCACCGGGTATGACCCTTAAAAAGGTCACTCCCAAGACCGACCTGAACTCTGACATCCCCCGTGTCCTCGCAGATCCCCATCAGATCCAGCAGGTTCTTCTCAACCTCATATCCAACTCCATTGATGCCATGCCAGGGGGTGGAAACCTTACTATCGCCACTTCAAGAGATGACTCCATGCTCAGGATCTCCGTGAAGGACACCGGTCATGGAATCCCAAAGGAGTACATCAGGAAGGTCTTTGAGCCCTTCTTCACCACAAAATCCGAGGGACACGGCAGCGGCCTGGGCCTTGCAATCTGCCAGGAGATCGTCAAGGCTCATGGAGGCAAGATTGAGGTGGAGAGCACTGAGAATCTTGGAACAGAGTTCATGGTCTTTCTGCCCGCAACCGGTCGCCCATCCAAATGAGTGAGCCATCCCCAATTCTTGTGGCTGACGACGATCGCGTGACCTGCGATCTTCTAAAAGAGGTCCTCGAAAAAGAAGGCTACTCCGTGAGGACAGTCCTTTCCGGAGAGGATGCAATTGAGCAGGGAAAAGAATCCCCTATTGACCTTCTTATCTGCGACATCAAAATGAAGGGTATGGACGGCCTTGATGTCCTCAGGGCCTTCAAGGAATTCAGCCCTGATACATCAGTAATACTGATCACGGGATTCGGATCACTGGATACAGCCATTGAGGCGATCAAGCAGGGAGCCTATGACTACCTCAGCAAGCCCTTCAATATGGACGACCTTCGCCTCACAGTCAGGCGCGCCCTTGATGTGAAAAAGCTGTCAGGAGAAGCCAGCCACCTCCGCCAGGCCCTGAAGGAACGATATCACATAGACAGGATCATCGGGAGAACGCCCGGAATGCTGGAGGTTTACAAGCTTGTGGCCAAGGTGTCCCAAAGTTCGGCAACGGTCCTCATCAAAGGGGAAAGCGGGACAGGAAAGGAGCTTGTGGCCAGAGCCATCCATTACAACAGCGCCAGGGCCGAGGGAAGATTTGTCCCTGTGGACTGCTCTTCCCTTGCTGAAGGTCTTCTTGAAAGCGAGCTCTTCGGCCATGTTAAGGGAGCCTTCACAGGGGCTTTTACTGCCAAAAAGGGGCTTTTCGAGGAGGCCAATCTCGGCACCCTTTTTCTGGACGAGGTGGGAGACATAAGTCCGGCACTCCAATCAAAGCTATTGAGGGTGCTCCAGGAACACGAGTTCAAAAGGGTTGGAGGCACGGAGAATATTAAGGTGGATGTGCGCATTATCGCAGCCACAAACAAGGAGCTGGAGTCCCTTATCAAGGAAGGAAAGTTCAGGGAGGACCTCTACTACCGCCTCAATGTGGTCCAGATCGCCATCCCACCGCTCCGGGATCGCAAGGACGACATTCCGCTGCTCGTCTACCACTTTCTGGAAAAATATAATGTCCTCAACTCAAAGGAGCTGGGCGGCGTATCAAAAGAAGCGATGGAAAGCCTCACCAAATACTCCTGGCCCGGGAATGTCCGGGAGCTGGAAAACTGCATTGAGAGGGCTGTTATCCTCAAGAGAAAGGGCTTCATAGAGCCCGAAGACCTTACTGAACAGATTAGGGCAGAGAGGGCGGCGCCTGCCGTGCTGCCCCTCCGCGAGATGGAGAGGAGAAGCATTGTCCAGGCCCTTGAGAAGGCCGGGTGGAATAAGATGAAGGCGGCAGAAATCCTTGGAATAGACAGGCGCACACTTTATCGAATGGCCGAGCGCTACGGCATCCCTTTGAAAAAAAACCGGGCTGAATCCTGAGCGGTTCTGTGAAGACAGCTTATTCGGCATTCGAAGAGGCCCTTGAGCGGCGGCGCAGGACAGTCTCCCTCTTCCTTGGCCCCCTGCTGTTTATCATTATAATGATAGCCCCGTTCCCCTCACTTGGCATGGAAGCTCATCGTCTCGCTGCCGTGCTTGTGTGGATCATTATCTACTGGATTGGAGAGCCCATTCCCATCCCTGCCACCTCGCTTCTCGCCCCTGTGCTTTGCGTCATCCTGGGTGTGGGGAAAACCGTCGAGGTCTTCGCGCCCTTTGCCGACCCCATCATCTTCCTCTTCATGGGAAGCTTCATCCTTGCAGGGGCCATGACGACTCATCACCTTGACAGGAGGATTGCACTGAGCATTCTGTCACTTAAGTGGGTGGGAAACAGCTCCTTCAGGCTCTTCCTTGCCGCAGGGATCATTCCTCTGGTCATCTCCATGTGGGTCAGCAACACCGCAACCACAGCCATGATCTATCCAATCATCTTGGGGATCATCTCCTCCATCCAGGAGATCACAGCGGAAAGGAGCTCTGCCAGAAAAAGACAGCGGTTTGAGGTGGGCCTCCTCCTGACCATTGCCTATGCATCGTCCATCGGCGGAATCGGAACCCCTGTGGGCACCCCGCCCAACCTCATCGGTCTGGGAATGATCCATAAACTCCTGGGAATAAAAATATCCTTTTTCTCCTGGATGATCCTTGCCATCCCGATTATGCTCTCCATGGCCTTTTTTATGTTCATGTATATGTTCCTCATCCACCGCCCCCCAGTGAGGCAGTTCAGCGGCATTGCCCATTTCTTGAGGGAGAAAAAGGCCAAGCTGGGACCCTGGTCGTTGGGCCAGAAATACTCCCTTGTTGCCTTCCTTCTGGCTGTAGGCCTGTGGCTCGCCCCTGGGATAGCATCAGCAATACTGGGTCCCCACTCGCCCATATCCAAGTCTCTAACAACATATCTTCCAGAGGGGGTGGCTTCCCTCATCGCGGCGTTGAGCCTTTTTGTCCTCCCTATGGACTGGAGGAAAAGGCAGTTTGCCCTTACCTGGGAGAAGGCCGTTGACATTGACTGGGGGACGATCCTCCTGTTCGGGGCCGGCCTGTCCCTTGGAAGCCTTATGTTCTCCACCGGTCTGGCCGAGGTCATCGGTAAGGGCCTCATCCATCTCACCGGAGTCCACACATTATGGGGGATCACGGCCCTATCCATTGCCCTGGCCATCGTCATTACCGAGACAACATCCAATACCGCTGCGGCAAACATGGTCATTCCCATGATGATCGCCATCTCCCAGAGCGCAGGAGTCAGCGGCGTCCCCCCTGCCCTCGGCGCCTGCTTTGGGGCAAGCATGGCCTTCGTCCTCCCTGTGTCAACCCCGCCCAATGCCATTATCTACGGCTCAGGTAGGGTGCCCATCCTTAAAATGATCCGCGCCGGCATAATCCTGGATCTGACATGCTTTGTCATTGTCCTTGTTGGCCTGAGGATCATGTATCCCCTTGTCTTTGGATAACCATGGATAAGCCGTTAATCCTCATTGACGGAAGCTCGTATATCTTCCGGGCGTTCCATGCCCTTCCACCACTCTCATCACCCAAGGGCCTCCCCACCAATGCCATTTATGGGTTCACCACCATGCTCCTGAAACTCCTGAGGGAGTTCTCTCAGTGCCGATGCGCCGTGGTCTTAGACGCCCCGGGTCCGTCGTTCCGGGATAAAATCTATCCGGAGTATAAAGCCAACAGGCCCGCAACACCTGAGGATCTCATAGCCCAGTTCCCATGGATCAAGAAGATCGTCTCGGCCCTGGGAATCCCCATGGTAGAGAAGGAAGGATACGAAGCCGACGATATTATCGGCACACTGGCCAAGAAGAACGAATCACAGGGCGGAACCGCCATCATCGTCACCGGTGACAAGGACATGATGCAGGTAGTCTCTGAGAAAACCACCATCCTGGACACTATGAAGAACAAGACCACAGGGAAGGCTGAGGTTAGGGAGAGGTTTGGGGTGGAGCCCGAGAAGGTTGTGGATGTCCTGGCCCTCATGGGGGACCCCGTGGACAATATCCCTGGCGTTCCTGGCATAGGAGAGAAGACAGCAATCAAGCTCATCCAGGAGTTCGGAAACCTTGATGCCCTTCTTACGAAGATCCACGATGTGAAGGGAGAGAAGCTCAAGACATCACTCACGACTCATTCGAAAGAAGCAGAGCTTTCCCGACAGCTTGCGTCCCTGGAATTGAATGTTCCCTTGGAGGTCTCTCCGGAACACCTCAAGATCGGCCCCCGAGACAGGGTGCATCTTGATGAACTATTCAGGGAACTCGGTTTCCTCACCCTTCTCAAGGATCTTCCGGCAGAGATCACTCCGTTTAAGGAAAGCCGGGCTTATTCACTGATCATCACCGAGAAAGAACTCGGTAAGCTCATATCCGCCCTTAAATCCGTTCAGGAGTTTTCAATTGATGTGGAGACGACTTCTCCGGAACCAGTGCGGGCGGATCTCGTGGGAATATCACTATGCTGGAGAGAGGGCGAGGCATTCTACATCCCCATGGGCCACAGCTACCTCGGAGCTCCTCAGCAGTTAAAAAAGGAAACGGTCCTTGCGGCGCTCAAACCCATCCTTGAGGACCCATCTATCAAAAAGGTGGGTCAGAACATCAAGTATGACTTTATTGTGCTCGCACGGGAGGACGTCTCACTGAGGGGGATCTCCGCAGACACAATGCTCGCCTCTTATCTTCTCAACCCGATACGCAGGCGGCACAACCTCTCTGAGCTCTCCCTTGAGTACCTGGGGCACAAAATGAAGGAGTTCACAGAGCTCGTTCCGGCCGGGAAAAGCTCCTCCGGATTTGAAGGGGTCCCTTTAAAAGAGGCAATGGACTATTCCTGCGACGATGCGCACGTTGCCTTTGTCCTCGCCAGGTTGCTTATCCCCAAGCTATCAGAAGAAGGGCTGGATGAGATCTATCGCAGGATAGAAATGCCCCTATTGGAGGTCCTTGCACACATGGAGATGGTTGGAGTAAAGGTTGACCCCAGTGTCCTCAAGGAGCTTTCTCAAGAATTCACTGCCAAGCTGAGGACGATAGCCGATGATATCTACGCGCTGGCCGGAGAACAGTTCAATATAGAATCCCCCAGGCAATTGAGGGAGGTCCTTTTCACCAAGCTCAAGCTCCCGCACGGGAGAAAGACAAAGACCGGCTACTCCACAGATGTTGATGTGCTCAAGGCCTTGGCGTTAGAGCATGAGCTTCCACGCAAGGTCCTGGACTACAGGACATTCGCCAAGCTCAAGAATACCTATTTGGATGCCCTGCCCGCACTAATCCATCCGAGAACAGGACGGATACACACCTCTTACAATCAAACCGTCACTGCAACCGGCCGCCTCTCCTCCAGTGACCCCAACCTCCAGAACATCCCCATCCGCGGGGAGGATGGAAAAAAGATACGGATGGCATTTGTCCCTGAGCAGGGCTTCAAATACATCTCTGCTGATTACTCGCAGATCGAGCTCAGGATCCTTGCCCATGTTAGCGGGGACAATCGCCTCACTGAGGCCTTTCAGAAGAAAGAGGACATTCATAACACCACAGCGATAGAGGTCCTCAAAGCCAACCCGGATTTAATACCGCATGACCTGAGGCGCAGGGCCAAGATCGTTAACTTCGGTATAGTTTACGGGATGAGCCCATACGGCCTCTCCCAGGAGCTGGATATCCCTGTGGAGGAGGCCAAACGGTATATAGAAAGTTATTTCCTCAAATACCCGGGGGTAAGGGCTTACATGGATGCCACCATAAAAGATGCCAGAGAAAAGGGCTATGTCCGGACCCTTATGGGACGAAAGAGGCCCCTGCCGGACATCGCAAGCCCCAACACCCAAATCAGGGAGTATGCAGAGCGCACAGCAATCAACACCCCTATCCAGGGCACGGCTGCAGACCTCATGAAGCTCGCCATGATCGCCCTCCATTACCGACTCCTTAAGGAGAGCGCCTCAACAAAGATGATCCTCCAGGTCCATGACGAGCTAATCTTTGAAGCCCCGGAGAACGAAGTTGACAGGGTCGAAGCCATTGTCAGGGAGGAGATGGAAGGCATAAAGCTTCCCTCTCCCCATAGGGCTGGGCCCCCTTGCCGCGCAGCATTGCAAGGGGAGCGGGGGGTGAGGGGGATGGATATGAATGTCCCCCTGAGGGTTGACATCAAACATGGGAACAACTGGGCCGAGGCCCACTGACCAACCCTCCACAGCCAATTGACACATAAACATATATATGTTAAATATAGGCCAATGGAAAGAACAACGATATATCTCAATAATATTATTAAGGAAAATCTTCTTGATATCTCCCTGAGAGAAAGCAAAAAAGAAGGAAAGCGCGTAGGTATGGCCGAAATTATAAGAGAGGCATTGCTGGAGTATCTCAAACGAAGGGGGAGCGCCGTGAAAAGTGAGGCACCTGCAACAATCCGTATGTTGGCAACAAAGGGAGCACTCAATGAAGATTTTGAAAAAAGGGTAAAAGAGGTGCAGAAAAAACTCAACAAATGGAAAATTTGATCTGTATTGACACAGATATTATCATAGACCATCTTAAGGGAAAGGGGCCAGGAGTTGAGGTGTTCGCAAAAATTGTAACAGATGCCACCCCTTTAACCACCTATATAAACAAATTTGAATTGCTCTGTGGCGCAAGAGATAAAAGGGAGATTCAGATCATAGAAGATTGTCTATGTGGATTTACTATCCTCCCATTCGACGAACAAGGGTCTCATGAGGCCGCGAATATTTATAGAGAGCTCAAAAAGAAAGGAGAACCGATCGGGATAAGAGATATCATGATCGCAGGTATTGCGATTTCAAAACATATCCCTTTGGCAACAAAGAACACACGAGAGTTTGAAAAGGTTAAAAAACTAAAAATAGCCGACGTCCACTGAACTGATAACTATCCAACCAGACGAGGCTGATTAAGGGAAGGATTGAATTCAGTTTGACAGTTGGGAGTAAAGATGCTATATTTCCTGTAACTCTGCGAGAAAAGCGGGGGAATGTGTGACCCGCTTTTTTATTTAACAATGTTATTTAACAATGAACGACAAAAAAATCATAGAGGCAGTCTCAAGGCTAAGCATGCCGGTCCTTGAGGAAAGGGAGCTTGAGCTGGTGGATATAGAGTTCAAGAGAGAACATAGCGGATGGATTCTCAGGTTCTTTGTTGAAAAAAAGGGGGGGCGCGTTTCGCTTGACGAGTGCGCCGAAGCAAGCCAGGAAATCAGCGTCATCCTGGAGGTTGAGGACATTATCCCTTTCGCATACCATCTCGAGGTTTCCTCTCCTGGCCTCAACCGTCAGTTGAAAAAAGATAAGGACTTCGCAATATTCACAGGCCGGCTCGTCCGTATCCTGACAAAATTTCCCGTAGAGAATCTAACCGATTTCAGGGGAACGCTCCTGGGAATAGAAGGAGACAAGGTGAGGGTTAATGGAGGAGGAAAGGTATGGGAGATCCCCCTATCAGGGATCGCCAGGGCAAACCTGGACTTTTAGGAGTGTGACATGTCAGCAGAACTGCTAAGACTCATTGATATGCTGGAAAAGGACAAGGGGATAAAAAGGGAGATTATCGTCGAGACTCTGGAATCCGCTATGGTTTCAGCAGCCAAGAAGGCTTTTGGTCACAACAGGGAAATAGAGGCAAAATTCAGCCCCGAGGACGGCGAAATTACTATTTATGAATACAAGAAAATCGCCGAAACCATAACAGACCCGGACAAAGAAATATCACTCAAGGACGCCAGGGAGATGGACCCCGGGGCTGAGATCGGCGATAGTATCGGGGTTAAACTCAACATGCACGATCTCGGACGCATCGCAGCCCAGGCAGCAAAGCAGGTCATTATGCAGAAGATGAAGGATGCCGAGAGGGAGATCATCTATAACGAATTCAAAACAAAACAGGGAGAGGTTGTTACCGGAACAGTCAGACGGTTTGAGGGGAAAAATATAGTCGTAGACCTGGGGAAGACGGAGGCTTATCTCCTTATCCAGGACCAGATACCCAGGGAAAATTATTCTATCGGCGACAGGATCAGGGCGTTTGTGCTTGACATAAGTCAAAGCGGAAAGGGCCCGCAGATCCTTCTTTCCCGGACCCATGAGTTGTTTCTCATCAAGCTTTTCAAAATGGAAGTCCCTGAGATCCATGAACGAATCGTTGAGATCAAGAATGCTGCCAGAGAACCCGGCGCCAGGGCAAAAATTGCCGTGTATTCTTCCGATCCAGATGTAGATCCTGTGGGTGCATGTGTCGGCATGAAAGGGGCAAGGGTTCAGAGCGTGGTTCAGGAGCTGAGGGGGGAAAAAATAGATATCGTTCCCTGGTCTTCTGACTCGGTAAAGTTCGCAGTGGCAGCCCTGGCACCGGCAAAGATTTCAGAAGTAATGCTTGACGAAACAGGAAAATCCATGCAAGTAATCGTTCCTGACGACCAGCTTTCCCTCGCCATTGGCCGGAAGGGGCAGAATGTTCGCCTGGCAGCCATACTTTCGAAATACAAGATTGACATAATCAGTGAATCAAAAGTCAAAGAAACAAAAGAAGAAGCACATAGGATCTTCACTTCAATTTCAGAAGTTGGTGAAAAGACCGCAGAGATGCTATACAATGCTGGAGTCAAATCACTCGGTTCTCTTGCAGAAGCTCCCCTCGAAATCCTGGTAAAGATACCTGGAATCGGCCCGAAGATGGCCGAGAGAATCAAAATAGAAGCTCAGAAGCTTATTGAACTTCAGAAGGGAACAGCCCAGGAGAAGGGAACGGCCCAAGAATCAAATGGGTAGAAAAAGACTTTACGAGATAGCAAAGGAAACAGGAAAGGATAATGCAACCATCTTCGAGCTGGCAAAGAAGCTCGGGTATGCGGTAAAAACTCATTCGAGCACCCTGGAAGAAGAAGAAGCCTCAAAGATCAGGAAGATAATTCTGGGGATTGAACCCCTTCCGGAGGAAAAAAAGGAGCGCCCTTCAACAATATTAAGGAAGGCTGCGAAGCCCCCACCCGCTGTGGTTGTAGAACCCCCTCCTCCTGTTGCCCCGCCGCCGCCTCCGAGCATAACTCCGGTCACAGCCGCCCCTGCTGCCCCGGCCACTCCGGTTGAGGTTCCGAAGGAAGCTACTCCTCCCTCTCAGGCTCCTCCCCCTCCAACGCCTCCCGTTAGCGTTAGCCCGCCTACTCCTATCATACAGGCACCTCCTCAGGCACCAGCAGCCGTTAAAGCTGTCCCAACAGCTCGACCTCTTCCCCTCGCAGGACCCCAGGAGAAAAAGAAAAAAAAGAAGGGAATCCGTCCTCCACCCGAGGTTCAGCTTCTTCAGAAAAAGGTTGTAACCAAAGAAACCCCTGAGCCGTCTGCGGACCATCCCGACTATAAACTTTTTGATTACTATGATACTGCGTCCCTATACCCACAGGTTCCCCAGCGCAGAAGGAAAAAGATAATTCCAAAGAAAGAACATAAAAAATCCGAGACAGTACCGATAAAGCCGGAGAAAAAAGTCCTGAGGATCCATGATGGAATCACCGTGGGAATACTGTCCCAACGAATCGGCGTAAAGATTTCCACTGTAATTGCAAGGCTTATGGATTTGGGGGAAATGGTAACCGCAAACCAGATTATAGACCCTGACAAGGCAGATCTTATCGCCAAAGAGTTCGGTTATGAAGTCGAAAAAGTCTCCATCCAGTCTCAATCACTCCTGTCACAAACCCCCTCTTCGCCCGAATTGCTGCACCCCCGCCCACCTGTTGTCACAGTAATGGGGCATGTTGACCATGGCAAGACAACCCTCCTTGATGCCATAAGGCAGACAAAGGTGGCTGAATCTGAATCGGGAGGAATCACTCAGCATATGGGAGCCTCTTCTGTGGAGTTCAAGGGAAAAAGGATCGTTTTTCTTGACACCCCGGGCCATGAAGCATTTACAGCCATGAGGGCCAGGGGGGCTCGTGCGACAGACATCGTAATCCTTGTCGTGGCTGCAGACGACGGTGTCATGCCTCAGACCCTGGAGGCGCTATCACACGCACGAGCTGCACAGGTTCCAATCATTGTCGCCATCAACAAAATTGATAAACCCGAAGCGCGCCCCCAACAGGTAATGACCCAGCTTTCCGACAAGGGCTTGATCCCTGAAAAATGGGGAGGAGACACACTATATGGGTTAATTTCAGCCAAACAGAAGAAAGGGATTGAAGAGATCCTTGAACAGATCCTCCTCCAGGCAGAGATCCTCGATCTGAAGGCAGATCCTCAGAAACCCGCCACCGGAACGGTCATAGAGGCAAGACTGGACAGGGGGCGTGGATCAGTGGCAACCCTCCTTGTCAAGGAAGGAACGCTCAAGGTGGGAGATCCTATTGTTGTAGGACAGTATGGCGGCAAGGTCAGGGCGATGATCGATGAGAATGGAAAAAGAATTACAAAGGCAACCCCCTCAACGCCTGTAGAGGTTATTGGACTCTCAGGTATTCCAAATGCAGGAGAGATATTCTCTGTGACCAAAGATGAAGAGGTAATGAGACAGTTCATCAAGCTCGAGGAAGTAAAAATAAAAGCGTCTGCTGCATCTATTCAGGGAAAGGTCACGCTTGAAGATATATACAAACAAATGGAAGAGGAATCGAACAAATACCTGAACCTCGTCCTAAAGACAGATGTGGTGGGCTCTGCCGAGGCTATTCAGGAAGCCCTTAAAAAACTTCATACGGATACTATCAAGCTTTCCATCGTTCACTCGGGAGTGGGGGGCATTACAGCCAACGATGTGATGCTCGCCTCAGCATCCAAAGCTATCGTGATCGGCTTTAATGTAAGACCTGATTCCAATGCATCTGAAATCGCCGAGAGGGAAAAAGTTGAAATCAGGACATATAATATCATCTACGAGCTCATTTCTGACATACAGAAGGCCATGGAGGGGCTTCTGGAGCCAACATTCAAGGAGAAGGTAGTAGGACGTGCTGTGGTGAAAGAAATCTTCAACATCACCAAGGTCGGAACTATCGCCGGGAGTCTTATCAGCGAAGGAAAAGTCGTCAGGGGAATGTCAGCGCGCATCCTGAGAGACTCTTCCATAGTTTATACCAGCAGGGTATCTTCTTTACGGCGTTTCAAGGAGGATGTTAAAGAGGTATTAAACGGCCTGGAATGCGGAATTGGAATAGAAAAGTTCAATGACATCAAGAAGGGAGACACCATAGAGGTTTACGAGATGGAAAAAGTTGCCCCCAAGCTTGAGCAGAAGCCGTAAATATGGTTGTCGGGATCTGCCATCTGGACCTTCACCTTCACGGGAACCAAAGCCTTAAGGAAAAAAGGCAAGTCCTGAGGACTCTTTCTGATAGAGTGAAGGCACGATTTAATGTTTCCATCGCAGAAGTGGGCGACACCGATCTGTGGCAGAGGGCCAAATTAGGTCTTGCGGTAGTGGGAACGGATCAAAACCATCTGAATTCGACTCTGAGCAGGATGATGAATTATATTGACAATTTGAATCTTGCTCATGTCATTGATTCAACCACAGAGATAGTCCATTATTGAAGAAGGCATGGGATATAAACGAACAGAACGAATGGGAGAGCTCCTCAGGGAGGAAATCTCTCAGATCCTTTTCAGGGGGATCAAAGACCCAAGAATAGGAATGATTTCTCTGACCGCCGTCAAGGTTACCGGCGACTTTTCCATTGCTAAAGTCTATTTTGTTGTCAATGGAGGCGAGGAAGAAAAAAGGCGCTGCCTTGAAGGGCTGAAAAGCGCCAGGGGATTCATCAGAAGGCAATTAAGAAAAAGATTAACAGTGAAGACAGTCCCCGAAGTAGAATTTTGTTATGACGATTCCCTTGATTATGGAGACCGTATCGAAACATTGCTGCGAAGCATTAAATCAGAAACCACTTGAGGCTGACATAAAAAGAATCCTCGAAGAGCTGAAAGAAGGAAAAAGTTTTCTTGTCCTCTCACATCAGAATCCAGAAGGGGATGCCCTGGGTTCAACCCTCGCCATCGCCTTTGCCCTCAAAAGCATGGGGAAATCCGTGACCACCTTCAATCAGGATGGTGTTCCTGACAACCTAATGTTTCTTCCCGGAGCGCATGATGTCTCTACTTCTCTCTCTCCTGATGGGCGCTACGATGTAATATTAGCTTTGGACTGCGGAGATCCCGAGCTTCTCGGCAACACCTTCGCCAGGTGGAGAAAAAGCATTGGAAAATCTCCGTCTATCATTGTTATAGACCACCACGAAACCAACAAGGGATTCGGAAAGCATAACTATGTTGATCCTAAGGCCAGCTCCGCTGGCGAGATGATCTATAGGCTCCTCAGAAAAATACCCGTGGAAATCACCCCGGCGATCGCCACGCACATCTATACAGCCATCCTGTGCGACACCGGCTCTTTTCGCTACTCCAATACAACACATCGGGCATTCAAGATCGTTGAGGAAATGGTGAGGAAAGGAGCAGATCCCTGTGAGATCTCGCAACATGTGTTTGAAACACAGCCCCTGAGGCGCATCAAGCTCCTTGCTCTTGTTCTTAACACCCTGGAAGTGACCCCGGACGGAAAGGTGGCTTCCGTTACAATACTTCGCGAGATGTATGATAAGACTGGTGCAAGAAAAGAGGATGCGGAAGAATTCATCAACTATACACGATCCATTGAGGGTGTTGAGGTTGGCATCCTTTTTCGGGAGGTAAAGGAGAATAAATTTCGCATCAGCTTCCGCTCCAAGCGATCCGTGGATGTGGCGAATATCGCCCAGGAATTCGGAGGCGGAGGTCATCACAGTGCATCAGGATGCTCCGTAGAAGGAACATTGGAGGAGTCAAAAGAAAAGGTATTGGGCGCCGTCAGAAGACATATCACAACCACATGACCGGAGTCATTGTCATAGACAAAGCAAAGGGAATGACATCTCACGATGTCGTAGCTGCGGCAAGGAAGGCCCTTGCCATGAAGAGAATTGGCCATTCAGGAACTCTCGATCCTATCGCCACGGGGGTCCTACCCCTTCTGCTTGGGGAAGCAACAAAGCTCTCCCCCTGGCTCACTGCAGGGGAGAAAGAATATAAAGCTACACTCTTACTGGGGGTTGAAACTGACACGCTGGATTCCGAAGGCAAGGTTCTCAGGATATCTTCGCCCGACAATGTGGACGAAAGGATGATCAGGGATGCATTCTCCGGTTTTCAGGGCGTTATCAGGCAAACCCCTCCACTTTTTTCATCGGTGAAGATCCATGGACGGCCGCTCTACGAGTATGCGCGAAAAGGCTGCACTGTTGTTCCTCCTGAAAGGCAAGTGACCATCTATTCCATGACTATTACAGGGATAGATCTTCCACATGTGGAATTCCAGGTTTTATGCTCAAAAGGGACCTTCATACGCCAGATTGCCTCTGATATCGGAAAGGAACTCGGATGCGGCGCTCACCTGACATCTCTCAGGAGAATACGAAGCGGATCCTTCACCCTAACGCAGGCAATAACAATGGAAGAGATGGAGGTTCTATCCCGAGAGGGAAAAGTTCAATCACATCTCATTACTATGAACCAGGCGCTCAGCGGCCTGACCGTCATTTCTATTACACAGGAGGCAGCAGAATCAGTCAGATGCGGGCGTCCGTTTGACGGGGGAAAGGCCTTCCTGAAAACAGGGGAAAAGGGCATTGTTATAAACAAGGATAGAGGCGAAGATCTTGTAGCCATCGTGGAGGGGCGCGGAGAAGGGCTGCCGATGAAAACGCTACGGGTCTTCAATACTGAAAAGTAACGAAGAGGAGGATATATGCCGTTGGAACAAACCAAGAAAAAAGGCGTCATCGAACAGTATAAGCTTCACGAAAGTGACACCGGTTCACCGGAGGTCCAGGTCGCCTTGCTCACAACCAGGATCAACGAGCTCGGCGAACATTTCAAGGTTCACCATAAGGACCACGGCTCACGAAGGGGGCTCTTAAAGCTTGTCGGAAAGAGAAGGAGACTCCTGGAATATCTCAAAAAAACCCAGAACGAGCGATACATCAAGCTCATCGAGCGACTTGGTTTGAGAAAATAAGTGCATTAAACGAAAAGAGGAAAACAATGATAAAAAAAGTAGAATTGGAGTTCGGAGGACGTCCATTTGTCGCAGAAATCGGCCGTTTTGCTCAACAGGCCGATGGGTCTGCATTCATCAGCCATGGGGACACCGCAGTCCTTGTCACGAGCGTATCAGTTCGGGAGCCTCATCCTGATTCGGATTTTATCCCACTGACAGTTGATTACCAGGAAAAACTTTTTGCAGCGGGGAAAATCCCGGGCGGATATTTCAAACGGGAAGGGCGCCCAAGCGAAAAAGAGGTCTTAACATGCCGCCTTATTGACCGTTCCCTGAGGCCCCTCTTCCCCAAGGGGTATTCTTACGAGACACAGATCGTCGCCACTGTAGTTTCCGCAGATCAGGACAATGATCCGGATGTCGTTGCAATCACAGGGGCTTCTCTTGCACTTCAAGCCTCGGACATACCATTTTCAGGGCCTATCGCCGGAGCAAGGGTAGGAAGAATAAACGGCGGATTTCTCATAAATCCCACCGAAGACCAGCTTACGGAGAGCGATATAGATATCGTAGTGGTCGCAAGCAGAGAGGCCATCGTAATGGTGGAGGGAAGCGCAAAAGAACTTACTGAGGATGTTGTTCTGCAAGCCATTCTCTTCGGACAGCAGGCTATTACCCCTCTGCTGGACATGCAGGATGAGCTTACGAGGAGCATGGGAATTTCCAAAAGGCCATTCACGCCCGGATCGTTAGCGGACATCGTCCAGGAGATAGAAGCCAGGATCTCACAAACCCTTCTCGATGCCATGAGGATCCCAAGAAAGAAAGAGAGGGTGGAGAAGATCGAACAGATCAAGCAGCAACTTCAGAAGGAGCTTGGCGAAGGTGACGAAAACAAAGTCATAGCTATCCAAAAAGCGTTTCCCGAGGTTGAAAGGCGTGTCGCCCGCAACTTTCTCGTCCGTGAAAGAAAAAGGATCGACGGACGAGGCCTTGATGATATCAGGAATGTGGCATGCGAGGTTGGCTTCCTCCCAAGGACTCACGGATCGGCCCTCTTCACCAGGGGAGAAACTCAGGCACTCGTTGTCACGACACTCGGAACAAAGGAGGACTTCCAGTTCATAGATGCCCTTGAAGGGGATCAGACAAAGAGGTTCATGCTCCATTATAACTTTCCCCCATTTTCTGTAGGAGAGGCAAAACCTCTGCGATCGCCAAGCCGCCGCGAGATCGGCCACGGCGCTCTTGCAGAAAGAGCTCTTCTGTCAATCCTTCCTTCCGAAGAAGAATTCCCCTACGCCATAAGGATTGTGTCGGACATCCTGGAATCCAATGGTTCATCCTCTATGGCTACGGTATGCGGAGGCAGCCTTTCACTTATGGACGCAGGCGTCCCTGTCAAGGCCCCTGTGGCTGGAATTGCAATTGGCCTGATTCTTGAAGGGGGCAACTCTTTCATCCTTTCCGACATACTTGGAGACGAGGACCATATCGGAGACATGGACCTCAAGGTCGCAGGAACATCAAAAGGGATCACAGCGATCCAGATGGACATCAAGGTTTCAGGAGTGACCAGAACTATTTTTGAACAGGCTCTTGCCCAGGCCAGGCGTGGCCACCTTAAGATCCTCGACATTATGAGCCACACTATTAACGCCCCAAGGGCAGAACTCTCTCCATATGCGCCTCGGATCGTAACCCTCAAGATAAATACCGAGAAGATCAAAATACTTATTGGGCCGGGAGGGAAAACCATCAAGGGTCTTCAGGAAGAAACAGGGGTTGATATAGATGTGGAGAATGATGGAACGGTCAGCGTCGCATCCACAAACCCCGAAGCGGCAGCCAGTGCCATCGCAAAAATCAAGGCTTTGACCCAGAGCGCCGAGGTTGGGAAAATTTACCTCGGAAAGGTCAAAAAGATCGCCGAATTTGGTGCATTCGTAGAGATACTCCCTGGCACACAGGGACTTATCCACATCTCACAGCTCTCCACACAGAGAATTAAAAATGTCAGGGACATCCTCAAGGAAGGGGACGAAGTCCTGGTGAAAGTCCTGGAGATCGACCGGATGGGAAAAATCCGTCTCTCGCGGAAAGAAGCGCTTGGAAAGGTAGTGCCTGAAAAAGAGCATGCATCATAAGACCACGCTTCCGAGCGGGGTTCGTGTCTTAACCGAAGAAGTTCCTTCTGTATTTTCTGTGTCAATAGGAATCTGGGTCACATGCGGCTCCCGCTACGAGTTGGAGGCCGAAAGGGGCATATCGCACTTCATCGAGCACCTCCTCTTTAAAGGAACAAAAACGAGAACAGCACAGGACATCGCCAGAGAAATTGATTCCCTCGGCGGGATACTCAATGCATTCACTTCTAAGGAATACACCTGTTTTTTTGCAAAAGTATTGGAAGACCACCTTCCCAAGGCAGTAGAACTTCTCGCCGACACCTTTCGGAACTCAACTTTCCCTCCGGAGGAAATGGAAAGAGAGCGGCAGGTGATCCTTCAGGAAATCCATCAGATCCAGGATTCTCCTGACGACTACATCCATGACCTCTTCTATAAGACGATCTTCCATGGTCATCAATTGGGGTATCCCATAACAGGAGCAGAGGACGTCATTAAAAAACTATCCAGAGATAATATAGGTTCCTTTATATCCAGTGCATACACTGCCCCCCGTGTAATTGTATCGGCTGCCGGAAAACTTACGCACGGAAAGATTCTGGATCTCGTAGGTAACTCCTTCGCCTATCCCGGGCCTGATCCGGTATCGACTTTATCCCCTCCCTCCCCTGTTTCTAACTTCCTCTCGGTAAATTTCAGGGACCTGGAACAGGTCCACTGCTGCCTCGGAATCAGAGGACTGCCTACTAACCATCATCAGCGCTATATCTTTCACCTTCTTTCCACGATACTCGGCGGCGGCATGAGCAGCAGGCTTTTTCAAGAGGTAAGAGAGAAACGGGGATGGGCCTATTCCATCTACTCTTTTGTATCATCCTATCTCGACACAGGATTACTTGTGGTCTATTTTGCTTCCGGAGAGAAAAGGGTAAAAGACATCTCCCTTCTCTGCGCAGATTCTTTAAAGGAGTTCTCTGTCAAGGCCGTCACGGATGACGAGCTCGCAAGAGCAAAGGAACAGCTCAAAGGGCACCTGCTTCTGTCCATGGAAAGCTCTGACAGCAGGATGACGAAGCTGGCAAGAGGAGAGATATACTTTGGACACTATATTCCCGTTGAAGAGATCATCTCGGGAATTGACAAAGTAACACCAGAGGATGTCCGGGCATTGTCCAAAGAATTATTCCGCAACAACACGCTATGCATAGCAACGCTTGGACCAATTCGCGAGGACCAGCTCTTTCACGAACGCCTGTCCCTCAATGTTTGAACCATCCAACCCGCAAAATGACCGGATATTTCAGTTCGGATATTTCTTGACATATCTTGTTTGCTTATTGTAACTTCTGCTACGGTTAACATAATGGACACTATAGGCACTATATGCCCATTTTGTGGGTGTGGAAGCGGTACATACCTGAGGGTTAATGACGACGAAGTTGTTGGAGCCTACCCAATCCTCAAACATCCTGTCAACAGGGGAAAACTTTGTGTAAGGGGATGGTGGAGCAATCAATGTCTCAAAAGCACATCAAGATTGAAAAGCCCGATGATCAGAAAGGGAGAGTCCCTTAAAGAGGTAGAATGGGATGAAGCGCTGGATTTTTGCTCCTCAAAGCTGCTTGAAATAAGAAAAAGCTCTGGAGGGCACTCTCTCGGAGTCATTGGTTCCCCTGCTCTCACCAATGAAGACGCCTTCGTCCTGATGAAATTCGCAAGGACCATACTCAAGACAAACACCGTGGATGGTTCTTATCGCTTTTCCTCTTCAGCAACGCTCTCCCTTCTAAATCAGTCATTAGGAATTTGGACAAATGGAATTGCATCCTTTGAGAATCTTGAAAAAGCCAATGCTGTTATTGTAATCGGCGGCAATATATTCCAGGAGTTCCCCGATGTTATCGGTGCGAGAATTTTAGAAGCAAGGGATAATGGGGCAAAGATTATCCTTATAGATCCATTAAGAGACAAACCCCAGAGATTCGTTAACATCCATCTCAAACCCAGGCCCCCTGCCCTCATTTCTCTCATCAATGCCATGTCAAATTTATTGATTCAGAATGGGCTTTCAAGATTTGAAGCAGGCAAGGAATTTATTAAAAAAATAAAAAGCTTCGCCATAGAATTTCCTGGAATCCCAACAAGCTCCATAGAGGAGGCAACAAAAATCTATGCCCAAAGCAACAATTCGATAATTGTTTATTGCAGTGATGAATTAACAGATCCCAATTTGATAAGGTCTCTCATAAACCTTGCAATTCTTTCCGGTCACATTAATGGCCCCGAACAAGGGCTCATCCCAATAAGTCGATCTCCAAATCTCCAGGGTGCCTGTGATATGGGTCTCGTCCCGGATTTACTCAGCGGTTATCAAGATATTGACAAAGAAGAGACAAAGGCCCCATTTGAGAAGCACTGGGGTGTTAAGCTGCCTTTGGATAAAGGATTGACAATACATGAGGCATTGGACCCCGATCAAAAAGTTAAGGGTTTGTTAATTGCAGGTGATAACCTGCTGGGAAAACTGCCTTCACCCGAACTAATCAAATCCCTCAAGGAAATGGATTTCATCGCTGTTTTTGATGGTTTTCTAACGGACACATGCAACCTGGCCCATGTGGTATTTCCGATATCCCCTCCAGGGGAGTGTGATGGAACATTTACAAATCTCGAGGGAAGGGTCCAAAGCTTAGGAAAAATAGGGGATTCAAAGATAGGAAAGCCTCTGTGGAGTATCATTTCTAAACTATCGGACAAAATGAAGCATCCCTTGAAATATACTTCTGACCAAGCCATATTTGAGGAAATTAAGGCGCTCACTCCTCTTTATAGTCAGGTATCATTAAATGAAAAAGCGGGTATGTTTTTACCCCGAAGGAAAAGTAAACCGAAGATGTTTGTTGTTGATGAAACCCCAATTAATGAGCCCCCCAAGGAGTTCCCCTTTTCATTGATCGTCAAGAATACTCTAAGTTCATGGGGCCGGAACACGCTTGTTAAAGCCTCCCCCATATTGAAAAGGGAGTATCTTGAGGAAAGGACAGAAGCAAAGGTCAATCCGTCTGACTCAAAATCTCTGGGACTGCGCCCTGGAGATAAAATAAAGATTACATCAAAGGATGGAGAGGTAATTGCATCTGTGGGGCTTGACAATTCAGTGGTCGAAGGGACTGTGGTTTTCCATTCCCATTTTGTTGACTCAATTTCAAGCCTCCTGGGCAAAGGGAAGGTTGATCCACAAACCAAAGGGATATATTACAAGGATACATTCGTCAGGGTGGGAAAGGCATAATGGAAATAGGCCAAAAACTCGTCATTAAAAAAAATAAATTGGATACCTGGGTGGAGAGGCTAATGAAGATCGGGGACGTTGTGGCTCCGGTCAAGGAAAACGATGAATTCTTTTTCAAACCCATCCAGGACATAAAAAATTATACAATGAATCACGAAATACCCTATATTCCGCCGAAGGATCTTATATTCCCTCAGTCAGAGAATCTATTTGAATACAGCCGCGACAGCAAAGGGATTCAAATAAAACCATTATTTGCAGGAAAAAAACAAATCGTCCTGGGAATCCGCTCATGCGACGTAGAAGCCGCAGCTTATGTTGATCATTTTTTCAGAGACACATTTGAGGACCCATATTATTTTAACAGGAGAAAGAACACCATATTCATAAGCCTTGGATGCAATAAAGCATTTGAAAATTGCTTCTGCATATGCTGCGATGCCGGGCCATTTGATCCGAAGGGATATGACCTGCAGATGATAGACCTCGGAGATCAATATTTAACGGAAATAGGCTCAAGAGAGGGAGCAGAGGTAATATCAAAAGATCAGGACCTGTTCTCGGTTGCAAAAGATGAAGATCTTAAGAAAGCAGAAGAGATAAAAAAGAAAGCCAGGGACACTTTTAAGGAGCCCATAGCTTACATGTCTTACGCAATTCGCAAAATAACAACCGATAGGGTTCCAAAGGAGATCTGGGATGAACTCGGTGAGAGATGCGTGGACTGCGGCGGTTGCACCTTTGTATGTCCCTTGTGCACATGTTTTACCGTGGAGGATATTGCGACAAATCAAAACGGAGGTAGGAGATTCAGGTGCTGGGACTCGTGCAATTATTCGGGTTTTACAAGGGAAGTATCCGGACACAATCCGAGGGGAGACAAGGGAGAGAGATTCAAGAGGAGATTTTTTCATAAATTGAGCTATCAATACATAGAGAAATACTTGAGGCACCAATGTGTTGGCTGCGGAAGGTGCATCACAGCATGCCCTGCCGGCGTGGATATGCCCAGCGTGGTCAAAAGATTAAGGGGCTAAACGATGGAAAATATCTATCTGCCAAAAATTGCTGTTGTTAAGGATATTTTTGAGGAGACCTACGATACCAAGACCTTCAGGCTCTCCCTTAAAAACAAGGAGGAGCAAACAAAATTTTCCTTCAAGTCTGGCCAGTTTCTTGAAGTTGGCGTTATTGGCGTTGGAGAAGCACCGATTGGCCTGTCCTCTAATCCTAACGAAAAGGAGTATTTTGAAATTACCGTCCGAAGGGTGGGCTCGGTGACAAATGCCCTTCATAAATTAAGTGCAGGAGATGAGATGTGTGTAAGAGGGCCATACGGAAATGGATTCCCACTTAACGAGGTTAAAGGAAAGAATATCCTGATTGTGGGGGGCGGAATCGGGCTTCCGCCATTGAGATCATTGTTTGAGCCAATGTTTGACGCAAGGAAGGAATTCAAGGACATTTTAATTTTATACGGTGCAAGAACACCTGCCGACCTCGTATATAAAGACAAACTCAAGAAATGGGAAGGCATGAAGGATCTAAGGATGTTGATAAGTGTAGATGTTGGAGACAAGAGCTGGAAAGGAAATGTGGGAGTTGTTACAACCCTGTTTCCAAAAACAAAGATACATATTGAGAATACAGTGAGCTTTGTATGCGGACCCCCTATTATGATAAAGTTCGTGATATTGGAATTACTGAAGATGGGTTTCTCTGAAGAAAACATAATATCAACCCTGGAAAGGTATATGAAATGCGGGGTTGGAAAGTGCGGGCATTGTGCGATCGGTCATAAATATATTTGCACCGATGGTCCTGTTTTTAGCTACAAGCAGATAAAAAGCTTCCCGGAGAAAGAATAATGGAAGCCTATATCATACTGCTATTGGCACTGCCGTTGATCGGATCTTTCTTGTTCTTCACAGGGCTTATCTCTTCAATATTTAAGGGCGTGCAGAGAGAGTTGTTTGTTGTTGCTCTTTCATTATTAACACTCGCAATTGCCTTGTTTGTTATATTTTCATCAATTGGAAAACCAATTTATACAATCTCATGGGGAAGCATGCCCTGGATTGAAATTTCTGCAAAACTGTTCGGAGCAATTATTGACCCTCTGAGCATGCTAATGCTCACTATTGTTGCAGTGCTTGGGACCTTTATTGTTCTTTTTTCAACGAAATATCTAAGTCCTGAAAATAAGGAACATCCAACTGAAAGAGGCAAGGTTGCATATTATGGATGGTTGCTTTTATTCATCGGCAGTATGATTGGAATCGCCATCTCTCCAAATCTGCTTCAGTTCCTCATCTTCTGGGAGCTTACAACACTTTGTTCCGCTGCACTTATTGCTTTCTATGAGACAGAAAGCGGCTATAAGGCTGGATTCAAGGCCCTTCTTATGACCCACGCCCCTGGGCTATTCTTCTTTATTACTGTTGCAATAGTTTTTGTCAACACCAAGTCTTTCGAGTTTTCTGCTATTAATCAATTGAGCCCAACATTGAAGATCACAGTCGTGGTTTTTCTGCTGATATCTGCATGGGCAAAATCAGCGCAAATACCATTCTATACATGGCTTCCCGATGCCATGGAGGCTCCAACCCCAATTTCTGCATACCTGCACGCCGCGGCCATGGTAAAAGCGGGCGTTTTTCTGGTTGCGAGGTTAATAGTATCAATATCCGGGGTTCCATATGGAATAGGTATGCTGATCGTGCTCATGGCTATAGCAACCATGTATCTCGGTCTAATATTCTATTTCAGGCAGGACGATCTGAAGAAGCTTCTTGCATTCTCAACCATTACGCATTTGGCATACATATTCTTTGGAATTGGGCTCAGCGTTATCGGCTCTAATATCGCCATGAAAGGGGCCCTTCTACATCTAATTTGCCATGCATTCGGCAAAACCATACTCTTTCTCTGTGTGGGTGTCATATCGTATCTTACGGGAACAAGGTATATTTCCCAGCTAAGCGGCCTATCAAAGAGAATGCCAGTAGTTGCCTTCGCATTTATTGTAGGGGTGTTATCTGTCACGGGTATTCCACCATTCTCATGTTTCTGGAGTAAATTTTTCCTTGTTGTAGCCTCTATTGATATGAAAAACTATCTTGGAATTATTTTCGCTGTCCTTATACTTGGTGAAAGCGTTGGCTCGTTCATCTGGTTCTTGCATATAGCTCAAAGCGTATTCTTTGGTGAAACTGAGAAAAAGGAAGAAATTAAGGTCCCCGCAGTATTTCAGTTTGTGCTAATAAGCCTGGTCGTTCTCTCGCTCATTGCACCATTCTGGGGATTCTCAATACTGAAAACACTGAGGTAAAAATGCTCGGCTATCTATCATTGATAATATTGGGGGGCACGGTAATAACAGCCCTGACCGCAAGATACAGAAAACTCTGCGGATACCTATCTCTTATCTGTGTTCTTTTAATCAATGTAATTATCTTCAAGATCGGAATCACGATATTCAAAACGGGTACCCCCCTGATCATATCGGAACCGATATTTTCCATCCCCGCAATTGGGGCGGGCTTGACGATATCTATTGACAAATTAAGCGTCCTGTTCATGTTCCTTATTGGGATTATCGCATTCCTTGCAACCCTGTATTCAATTGACTATATGGACATCTACAAGGAGGAAAATTTAGTAAGATACTATCCCTTCCTGATCCTGTTCATAGGAGGCATGATCGGAGTCGTCTCTGTGTCAGATTTCTTCTTCTTCTTTGTATTTTGGGAATTTATGACCCTCGTATCCTATGTCCTTGTCATTTATGAAAAAGGCGATCGTGTGGTTTTGAGAGCTGGGTTCAAATATTTCCTTATGACGCATATTGGGACCGCAGCAATGTTTTTTTCGGGAATTATTCTTCAGGCACAGACAGGTTCATTCAATTTCGCTAATATTGAACAGGCAATAAATACCCTCTCCACTACAAACCCTGCTCTCCTCCATATAGTCCTGGCCCTGTTCTTCTACGGCTTTGCAACTAAAGCAGGCGTATATCCCTTTGGAACATGGCTTCCCGATGCCCATCCAGCCGCACCGTCAGGCGTATCTGCGATGCTTTCGGGAATAATGATAAAAATGGGTATATATGGAATCCTGAGAGTATTTCTATTTATGATTCCCCTTTCAAACACCATATTAATCCCTTGGGGCATAGCAATCTCTACATTCGGTGTCATATCAATCATCATGGGCACCATCAGCGCGCTTGTTCAAAAGGATTACAAAAGGTTATTAGCCTATCATTCCATTGGACAGGTAGGATATATATTGCTCGGTATCGGTGTGGGTATAACTTTTTTGAAAGATAATATTTTTATTTCTTCAATAGCCGTCATTGCAGGATTGCTTCATCTTGTCAATCATGCCTTTTTCAAAGGCCTGCTCTTCTTAAATGCAGGGTCAATTCTATACAAGACAGGGACAAGGAACCTGAATGAGACCGGTGGACTGTCAAGCATAATGCCGTTAACAGCACTCACGGCAATAGTGGCTTCTATGTCAATTTCCGGATTCCCAATGTTCTCCGGTTTTGTAAGCAAGTGGTTAATCTATGAGGTTTCTATAATCGGCGGAATAAAGCTCCCGTTATTTATTTTGTATGGAGTCCTCGCCATATTTATATCACTATTCACGCTGGCTTCTTTCATTAAATTTTTCAGTTCCTCTTTCCTCGGGAGCATGCCAACCGCACTAAAGAACAAATTGGAAAAGAAGGATGTTCCAATGAGCATGAGTATCCCACAGGTCATACTTGCAATTATTTGCATTTACATTGGATTGATGCCTTTAACTCCGATTAATTACATCTATGCTACCCTGTCAAATTCCAAACTGGGCAGCGCATTGCCCGGCTTTGAATCCCTATTTGGTCCGGGAATGAACGGTATATCAATAATCCAGGACGGAGGAATGATCGGAATATTCAGGCCGCTCTTTATCTTCCTTATCTTTATCATGTGCTTTATTCTTGCGTTTTTCATATTCAAGGCTGGCAGAGCAAAGAAAAGAACTGTACCCGTATGGTACTGCGGGGAAGAATATGAACCCGATCAGGTAAGATACAGGGCGCATGGATTCTATCTCCCGCTAACTTCGATCTTTGAAAAATGGCTGACTGCCCCAACAATGGTTTCTATTAAGCGACCCGAAAGAGTCTACAGGATCCTGGATTTCGACAGGACATTCTACTATCCACTTGTAAGAGGGATCTTGTCTTTTACGAAGAAGCTCAGAAGGACCCATGTCGGTATACCCCAGGTTTATATGCTCTGGCAGGTTATTGGCATTATATTGGTAATTTTAATTCTATTCTTGTTTGCGAAATAAAGAGGTATGAAAAGGAGGAAATGAGATGTTGGATGGCGCAAAGCTGATAAAAAGATTGAAGGACAGATACGGACCGGCTGTCATAAAAGCAGAGGAACAGGTTCCTTCAAAGGTATATGCAACTATCAACAAGAATAAGATAAAAAATGTAGCGGATTATGTTTTCAGTGAATTGAAAGCACGATACCAGATAAGTGCCGGAACCGATAGAAGAAACACACACAATGATTTCTTGATCACACATATCTTCTCCTTTGACAAGGACAAGCTCTTTCTCGTGCTGCATGTCTCGATAGATCCAAATGACACAAATATTGATTCAATAACGCCTGTCGTTCCAGCAGCAAACTGGGCCGAAAGGGAATTCAGGGACATGGTTGGAGTAAATCCAATAGGACATCCTGATCCAAGAAGGCTTGCCCTGTCCGACGACTGGCCAGAAGGCGTTTATCCGTTGAGAAAGGACTTCCCCTACGACTGCAAAACTCCAAGCGGCTCTCCAGGCCCGAGGATCGTCATGAAAGAGCCGCCAGAAGGGGCAATTCTGGTCCCAATAGGTCCATTCTTCCCTGTCCTGGAAGAACCGTCACAGTGGAGGGTCTTTGTTGAGGGAGAGACAGTGGTTGGCTGCGACTACAGGGGATTTTACAACCACAGGGGAATTGAAAAATTGGGAGACAGCCACTTAACATATAACCAGATATGCTTTGTTGCTGAAAGAATTTGTGGAATCTGCGGATTTGTCCATTCATCCTGCTATTGTCAGACAGTAGAAGAAGCAGCAGGAATAGAAATCCCGGAAAGAGCAAAATTCATAAGAAGTATAATGCTTGAGCTTGAAAGGGTTCACAGCCATCTTCTCTGGCTGGGTATCGCCGGGCATATATTGGGTTTTGATACCGTCCTCATGCAAACATGGCGAATAAGAGAGCCTGTTATGTGGCTTGCAGAAAGAATTAGCGGACACAGAAAAACCTACGGGATGAACATAATCGGCGGCGTAAGAAGGGACATACCAAAGCAAGTGCACGAGGAAATTCTAATAGTTCTGGACAAGGTGGAAAAAGAATGGCGTGCTGTATATGATGCAGTAGGCGGAGATGTTCCCCTCCTGATGAGGTTAAAGGGAACCGGAGTCCTTACACATGAAAATGCGGTTAAATATGCAGTCGTCGGACCAACAGCAAGGGGCTCAGGTGTGGAGATTGACGCGAGGGTCGATCATCCTTTTGCAGCATACGGATATATCCCGCCCAAAAAGATTGTTTTCAAAGACGGAGACAACCTGTCAAGAACCCTTGTAAGGCTGGAGGAGCTGCTTGAATCAATAAGGCTTATAAGGGAATTCCTCAAAGAGATGCCGGATGGACCGATCACGGCTGAATTAAAGGGCGATTTACCTGACCAGAAAGAGGGTGTCAGCGTGGTAGAGCCGCCGAGGGGAGAGGTTATCCACTATACAATTACAGGCGGTGAAAACAAACCATACAGGTGGCGCGTCCGTGCACCAACCTATCCAAATCTTCAGGGAGTTCCGGCAATGTTTGAAAATGCCACCATCGCTGACGTTCCCATAACGATTGGAAGTATTGACCCCTGTTTCTCCTGCACCGAGAGGATGGAAGTTGTTGATGTTAAGAAGGGCGATATAAAAGTTTATTCTCAGGAAGAACTGATTGCACTTTCAAGGGCAAAATACGGAGGTATTGAGTGACACTATCAATAGTCAATTTATTAATAATTATATTGCTTGCGCCTCTTTTCGAAGGAATAATCAGGAAGCTCAAGGCCATTGTGCATTCAAGAAAGGGTCCACCTATCCACCAGCCATACCTTGATTTAATTAAACTCCTCGGCAAAGAGGATTTGAGGGTTTCTAATAATATATTGATTGTCCTCGCTCCAATTGTCTGCTTTGCAAGTGTTTTAATGGTTGCGTTGCTTATTCCCATTGGTTCAATCTATTCTCCATTGGAAATGGGCGGGGATGTAATTGTAATGATATATTTCATGTCACTTGCAACTTTCTCAATATTGATTGGCGCAGCTGCAACCGAAAGCCCTTATGCTTATATAGGACTTACGAGAGAGATGATGCTTTACATGGTTCTCGAGGTAATTGTGGTCGTTTCAATCCTTACAGGGGTTGTAAGGAGCGGTTCTTTCCAATTTTCAAAGATAATATTATGGAATTTAAAAAATGGCCCGACTCTTTCCATGATAGTCGCTGCAATACCGTTCTTCCTCGTTATACAGGCCCTGATTGCAAAGCTTCCGTTTGATGTCGCAGAGGCTGAGCAGGAAATAATGGGGGGGCCTTTCATTGAGGCTTCCGGCCCAAGGTTGGCATTGTTCAAATGGAGTTTCTACGCAAAGCAGATCATCTACACCTCGATATTCCTTGAGATATTTATCCCCTGGCCAAAGACATATAATTTGCCCGCTGATATGGCAATAAATCTTGGAAAAGTCCTAATTATTATGCTGCTTGTTGGTGTTATTGATGTTACGAATCCAAGGCTGAGGATTGACCAGGCAATTAGATATTACACGGGCGTATCTATTATTGCATTGGTTGCACTGGCATTCGCATCAATAGGAGTCTAAAAATGCTTGCAAGCAAATTAAAAGAAGCAATTATATGTTTCAAGGCAGGAAGGGTGACATTCCCCTTCCCATTGGGCCCGGAGCCAAATCCTCCGGGAGATTGGTTCAGGGGCCAGGTAAAGCTGGATCCGGAAAAATGTATTGGCTGCTCTGGCTGTGCAAATGTGTGCCCGACAGGTTTGATAAAAGTAAAAGATGTTGGAACAACACGGTTTATGGAATGGGATCTTTACAGATGCACATACTGTGGAAGGTGCGCCGAGGTCTGCCCGGAGAAAGCTGTGATAATGACCAAGGAGTATCAGCTCGCCACAAACAAGAAAGAAGACCTTATAGTGAAAAATGAGATAGATATGAGCACATGTCAGCGCTGTGGGAGATGTTTTGATAGAACACTGAAGAACCCGCTGGATAAATTAATGATAAAAGGCTTCAGAGAATAAACATGAGGAGATGAGATGGAAGCAAAGCTTATATCAACATTGAGCCTTTCGTTGATTATTACATCAATGGCTATAATTGAACTCAGAAACCTGAGGTATTCCGCATATTCCTACCTTTTACAGGCGATTATCCTCTGCAGCATTATCCTTGTATTTGCGAAAACAAATCCCAATCTCTACTATTGGGTCATTGTTGCGGTAATCACCAAGGTTATCCTCATTCCAACCTTTCTTATCAGGTATATAAACAAAACTACTGACCAAGAGATAAAACCGCTGGTAGGATACCTGCCATCAATATTACTGGCATTGATGATTATGATAATATTTTATAAATTAACACACACACTAACTAATTTTATTGCTGCCACACCTGAAACAACACATGAGCCTTTCAGGACAAACCTTGCGGTCTCATTCACCATATTTATATTGGGCTTATTCTGTATCCTCGTAAGGAGAGATGCCATAAAAACCGTGCATGGCTTGTGCATTTTAGAAAATGGAATCCATTTGTCCCTTGTCAGTTTGGCACCGGCATTAACAGAAACGGTATTAATCGGAATAGTTACAGATGTAGTTATTGCAGTTTATTTGCTCTTGTATGTAATACACGGGGTATTTGAAAAATTTGGCTCCACTGATACTTTCCAACTAAAGACACTGAGGTGGTGAGGAATGCCTGAAATAAAATCCCTATATTGTATCCTGATATTTTTAATTCCTGCGCTGACATCAGCATTGATATTGGTGGGCGGAATAAATAGCGTGATATGTGAATTGCTGGCATTCCTTGGAATGGCTGCCACACTTGGAGTCTCCATACTTGCCTTCTCTGAGACTCAAACAAAAATTTTAATTGCGATGAACGGTCAATTTAGGATGGACGCACTCAGCGGTATTTTTGTCGTCCTGACCAGCATAATCGGCTTGATAGTTATCTTATACTCTTTTGAATATATAAATCAGGAAAAAGAAAAGGGTATTCTTGAGGAAGGAAGGACCAAGTCTTTCTACTGGCAGATCATGCTGTTTATCAGCACTATGCTTTGTGTTGTCGCAACAAACAATATCATCATGCTTTGGGTATTAATTGAGGCAACCACACTCGCATCAGCAATGCTCGTGGCATTCTATTGGAACAAAGAAGCATTAGAAGCCGGTTATAAATATTTGATGCTCCTCACAGTGGGAATTTCCTTTGCACTCTTTGGCTGTGTTCTTATTTATTCTGGTGCAGCCTTTCATGTTACCGGGGGAGAAAATCCACTCCATATTACCGTAATCGCTGCAATTGCCAAAAAGGGCTTGATACCCTCAAGCATTGTATTGCTCTCTGTTGCCTTCTTTATTGTCGGCTTCGGAACAAAGGCCGGGATTGCACCCTTCCACGCCTGGCTGCCGGACGCACATGCAGAGGCACCATCTCCTATAAGCGTTCTACTGTCAGGAGTAATGATCAAGGTTGGAATTTATGCTCTTATCCGCACGATCTCCATGTTTTACTCCTTATTCTCAATCATCAGTCTGTTAGTCGTAATTCTGGGTTTATTCACTATGATCCTCGGGGTATTAATGATGTTTATCCAGGAAGATATAAAAAGATTTCTTGCATATTCCTCTGTTAGCCAGATTGGATATATCGTATTGGGGTTCGGGCTCGCTGGATGCATTACAGGGGATGCCCCTGGAGCCAAAGAAGGCACATATATTGCGATGTATGGTTCGATCTTTCACATCATAAACCATGCCATAATAAAGTCTTTGCTCTTCTTATGCGCCGGCGCAGTTATTTTTAGAACAGGTATACGGAAAATTGAGGAGCTGGGCGGGCTGGGCAAAAAAATGCCTATAACTGCATTCTGCTTTTTTGTCGCAAGCCTTGCAATATCCGGGGTCCCACTCCTGAACGGGTTCATGAGCAAGTTCACTATATTCCTTGCCGGCGTAAAAATACCAGGAATGATATGGACAACAATAATTGCGATTCTATGCAGTATCCTCACTTTGGCGGCATTTATCCATGTTTCATACAGAATATTCATGGGACCCGTGGTGGGGTTTGTTGAAAAATTTGACATAGAAGAGGTTCCACCATCTATGTGGCTTGGCATGATTTTCCTATGCATCCTCTGTTTCGTATTTGGAATTTATCCTCAGATCATTTACCCATATTTGAACATGGCTACAAATGTTGCCTTACTGGTAATAAGGGGGGGCTAATCAATGTCTCTATTCAATAAAGCTTTTACAAAAGCATTGTGGGTCTATCATGTTAATGCCGGCGCATGCAATGGATGTGACATAGAGGTAATTAATGTATTGACTCCCTATTATGACGCCGAACGGTTTGGTATCAAGCTTGTCGGTTCCCCCAGGCACGCTGATGTCTTGCTCGTCTCAGGCCCTGTAACAAGGCAGGTGCTTCCGGCCTTAAAAAGATTATATGAGGCCGTCCCTTCTCCAAAGCTTGTTTTTGCAATAGGCGCATGCGCAGTTGGAGGAGGAATATGGAGAGACACATACAATATTATTGGCGGTGCAGATCTTGTGCTTCCCGTTGATCTCTATATACCCGGCTGCCCTCCAAGACCAGAGGCAATACTCTACGGGGTTGCTGTTGCGCTCGGGCTTGCACCTAAAAAGGTTCAACCACAAGAATTTAAAGAAAAATCCCTTAATGAATTGCTGAAAGGGCTTTAACCCTGTCCTCCTTCAACTGTTGGGTTATAGGGGAAGGCGTCGCAGCCGTAGTGCGTTTGTTATAACAGACACGGAGCTTAAGGTCATGGCGGCGCTGGCGATCATCGGACTCAATAGGAGGCCGAATAAGGGGTAGGCAATGCCGGCAGCAAGGGGCACGCCGAACGTGTTGTAAACAAAGGCAAAGAAAAGATTCTGACGGATGTTGTGCATTGTAGCACGGCTGAGCCTCCGAATCCTGGCAATCCCCCGTATATCCCCCCTGACCAGTGTCACACCTGCACTCTCCATGGCAATATCTGCTCCTGTCCCCATTGCGATTCCAACATCAGCCTGGGCAAGTGCAGGAGCATCATTTATTCCATCTCCAGCCATGGCTACTATGCGGCCCTCTTTCTGAAGACCTTTAACAATCTCGCCCTTCTGATCAGGGAGGACCTCGGCAATAATGTGGTCTATTCCCAGTCTTCTGGCAACGGCAATAGCGGTTGTCCGGGTGTCTCCTGTGAGTATTATTATTCGCACGCCGTCCTCATGTAGCATGCGCACCGCTTCAGGGGCGGTCTCCTTTATGGGATCGGCAACACTTAGAAGGCCCACAGCCCTGCGGTCAACTGCAACGAACATGACGGTCTGGCCGTCAGCGCAAAGGGCCTCGGCCGCCTCAAGCAGCGGAGCAACATTTATTCCTTTTTCCTCAAGGAGCAGGCGGGTCCCGAGTACAACAGCCCTCCCATCCACTGCGCCGGTCAGTCCTTTCCCTGTGAATGACTTGAAGTTCTTAACCTCCACCAATCGAGCGCCCTTCCCAAGTGCACCCTTCACTATGGCTGAAGCAAGGGGATGCTCGCTGCCCTGCTCCAGGCTTGCAGCCATCCGCAACAAATCCGATTCGCTGAATCCTTCAAGAGCAAGTGCAGAGACAAGACACGGCTTTCCAATAGTAAGTGTGCCTGTCTTATCCACTACAAGGGTATCAACCTTCTCCATGACCTCAATGGCCTCAGCACTCTTGATCAAGACCCCTGCAAGGGCCCCGCGTCCTATGCCCACCATGATGGACATTGGTGTGGCAAGGCCCAGGGCGCAGGGACATGCGATAATAAGCACGGCCACGGCGTTCACAAGGGCATAGGCCATCTTCGGAGACGGACCAAAGATGGCCCAGGCAATAAAGGTCAGGACGGAAACCACTACGACAGCAGGGACAAAGTAGGCTGAAACCACATCGGCCAAGCGCTGGATGGGGGCGCGGCTCCGCTGTGCTTCGCTTACCATCTGAACAATGCGTGAAAGAAGCATATCGCTACCAACACGCTCGGCACGCATGACGAAGCCACCCGTCCCGTTGACTGTAGAGCCGGTGACGCGGTCGCCCGGAGCCTTTGCTACAGGGATCGGCTCGCCGGTAACCATAGATTCATCAACAGAACTTGTGCCCTCAAGCACTATGCCGTCCACTGGAACCTTCTCTCCGGGTCGGACACGGAGGCGCTCCCCTTTCTTCACCTTCTCAAGGGGAATGTCTTCCTCAATGTTATCCTCACGGATGACCCTTGCATTAGTGGGAGCGAGGCTCAGAAGGGCTCGTATCGCGCCGCTTGTCCTGGCACGTGCCCGCAGCTCAAGGACCTGTCCCAGGAGCACAAGTGTGATGATTACTGCGGACGCCTCAAAATAGAGAGGAACCTCGCCATGATTGAGGAACGATGCTGGAAAAATACCCGGAATCAAAGCGCCGATTACGCTGTAAGCATAGGCCGCGCCGGTGCCAAGGGCAATGAGGGTGAACATATTGGGTTTCCGGTTCAAAACGGATGCCCAGCCGCGCCTGAAAAAGGGAGAGCCGCCCCAGAGGACAACCGGCGTTGACAGGACAAGCTGGACTAGAGCGAAAATACCGGATGAAAGTGTCATCCTGAACCACTGGCTGCCGTGGAGCATCTCGGACATCGCCATAAACAGGACAGGAATTGTAAAGAAAAGGCTCACCAGGAAGCGGCGCCTCATGTCCGTGAGCTCTGGGTTCTCCTCCTCGGCAAGTGTCGCTTTCATGGGCTCCAGAGCCATACCGCAGACAGGACAGGCACCGGGCTCCTCCTTCACGATTTCCGGATGCATGGGGCAGGTGTGGAGACCGGCCTTACCCCCTAATTTATACCCGGCTGCCTTGCTCAGATACTTTTCTGGCTCGGTGCGGAACTTCTCAAGACAGTGTGTGCTGCAAAAGTAATAGGTCTGTCCGTTGTATTCGTATTTCCCAGAAGCAGTTGCAGGTTCAACGGTCATGCCGCAGACCGGGTCTATGAAGGTATTATTCATAAGTCCTTGCCGGTTTTAGCGATAAAATCAACGATGACCTCGGCGAGCTCAGGGCCCTTGTCCTCCTGAAGGAAATGGCCTGCACCCGCAATGGTTTTATGAGGCTGGCCCTGAGCCCCTGGAATCGCCATCTGGATAAAACGATCACCGCCCCTGGTAATTGGGTCAGAATCGCTGAATGCTGTAAGGAATGGTTCGGTCCAGCGCTCAAGCTCTTTCCACGCCTTCCTGTTCGGCTCCGACGATGGATCATCCGGAGAAGTAGGAACCAGAGCTGGGAACTGCCTCGCACCCGCTGTGTATCGATCGTCCGGAAACGGAGCGTCATAGGCTGCAATGACCTCAGGGCTCAGATCGTTAACGCACCCTCCCCTGACGATCCCACCCGCATGAAATGTGGGGTTCTCCTGTGAGTAGCGCTGCCAGCTTAAGAAAGCCTGGCTCGGGGGGAGGTCTCCGGTTGGAAGGAACGTATTGCAGGCAACCACACGGCTGAAAAGTCCCGGGTGCTCGGCCACCAGCCTGAGCCCGATAAGACCGCCCCAATCGTGGCACACAAGTGTGACAAGCTTTAGGTCCAGGGCTTTTACAAAGCCAATCGTCCAGTCCACATGGCGCTGGTATGTGTAGTCCCCACGGCTGGCAAGCTTGTCGGATCGGCCGAAACCGATGAGGTCCGGGACGATGGCACGGTGCCCGGCGCGTATTAGAACCGGTATTATCTTGCGGTAGAGAAAGCCCCATGTCGGTTCGCCATGGAGTAGAAGCACGGACTTGCCAGAGCGAGGACCCTCGTCCACATAGTGCATGCGGAGCCCCTGGACCTCTATATAGCGAGGGGCATACGGCCATTCAGGCAGGTTGGCGAAGCGCTCATCCGGTGTCCGGAGTATCTCCATTATCATTAATTATAGCTTGTCATTGGCAAGCATGCATTATAAGTGCGTTTGACCACAGTATCCCAAAATCTCTGATAAAGAGTTTGTGTCATTGCGAGCCCGCCAAGGGCGGGCGTGGCAATCTATTTATTGTCAATAAATTATGAGATTGCGGAGCCTGTTCCGAATCCGCTTTTGTCGGAGAGGAATCTGTGAGATTGCTTCGGCTTCGCCTCGCAATGACAAAAATAATTTGCTCCTCGCAATGACCCAGAGAAGGTATTCTTCTAGTACGGAAAAAGAGATACTTCTGCGTTTGACCAATATCGGCAGATGGTGATAAGTTGTGCCCATGATAAAGGATGTGAACATTCCAAAGGTTCTCAGGGAGGCTCTCCGCCATGGGGGCGAACTCTCTGAGGTTTTTTACGAGGAGACCCTCTCTACACTCGTTTCCTGTGAAGATAATAGGATTGAAAAGGCCATTGCAGGCCAGGACATAGGCGCAGGCGTCCGCCTTGTTTTCAATGGACATACGGCATATGCCTACACAAATGACATCTCAGAAAAGGGGCTCTTTGAGGCTGCTCGTGTTGTGAGCGATGTTGTAAAAGGAAAACGCTCAAATCGCTCCCTCAGGCTCATCCGCAGGCGTCCGCCCTGGAATATGAAGATCAAGATCGATCCACAGAATGTCCCCTTGGCCAATAAAATCGCCATTGTAAAGAGGGCCAACTCGACTGCGCGGAAAACAGGAAAATATATCAGGCAGGCCCAGGTCGCATACAGGGACAGTCAAAGGAGGATCCTCGTTTTCAACTCCAAAGGTGTCATGGCAGAGGACAGGCAGGTCAGGACACTCCTGGCTGTTATGGTCGTAGCGGGTAAGGATGAAATTATACTGAGAAGCTACGAGACGGCAGGCGGACTCATTGGCATTGAAATCTTTGACGAGCGGCCGCCGGAGAAGGTCGCACGCTCTGCTTCCGAAAGGGCCTTGAAAATGCTCACGGCCAGGAAGGCCCCGGGCGGGACCATGCCTGTTGTTCTGAGCAGCTCCGCAGGGGGAACTATGATTCATGAGGCTGTGGGCCACGGTCTTGAAGCAGACCATATCCAGGAGGGAACCTCGGTCTACAGGGGAAAAATCGGAAAGAGGGTGGCTTCCAGTCTTGTCACGGTCCTGGATGATGCGACCATCCCGGGAAAGAGGGGCTCTTTTTCATTTGACGACGAGGGGATGCCTGCACAAAGGACAATCCTCATTAAGAATGGAATACTCAAGGGCTATATCCACAGCCTTGCCACAGCCATGAAGGATGCCGTATCGCCCACAGGGAACGGGCGGAGGGAGTCCTACCAGCACCGACCTATTCCCCGGATGTCCAATATAATGATATTGCCCGGGCAGAGCAGCCCCGATGCCATTGTGAAGAGCGTGGAAAAGGGCCTGTTTGTTAAAAAGATGGGCGGAGGCCAGGTGAACACCGTGACCGGTGATTTTATGTTTGAGGTTGCCGAGGGTTATTTAATTGAAAAGGGAAAAGCAGAAGAGCCTGTCCGCGGAGCCACCCTCACCGGCAGCGGGCCAAGGGTCATTGAGATGATTGACATGGTAGGCTCTGACCTGGGTTATGGACTTGGGACCTGCGGCAAGGACGGCCAGGGTGTCCCTGTGGCCGATGCCCAACCTACATTGAGGATCCCTGAGCTTGTTGTCGGCGGAGAAGTCCGGTAAAAATAAATCAACTGCTGATTTTACTGATAAACTTCCTGGCAGCCTCAAAATAGTCTTTGACGGCCTTGGTGTGATAAATCAAGCCCCGATAATATCCCGCTATATGCAATGCATCATAGAGCATGTCGAAGTCCCTCATGAGCTTTCCATCATGAACGGACAAATATTTGCGGAGAGCCTTTTGATATTCTTCCACTGATTTCGGAAGCTCTTTCCTGGTTAGACCCTTCTTCACAAGGACATCATTGATAGCCTCTAATATCGCCAGATACATCGTCCCAAAGGCCTCCCTAATTGGCTTAACATCTTTATATCTATCGCTCTCTATTGGGACCTTCTTTAATATATCTCTGGCGTTGTGTAAGTATCTCAGGGATACTTTTGACATGTTTCCTTTTAAAAACTGCTCAATAATGATGAATTTCGGGAAGGGGGATCAACTTTTTGTTAATGGTGTCAACAGTGAGCCCGCACGCTTCAAGTGTGACAAGCCCAACGATCGTTGCGTCCCCCGCCTCTCCAAAAATCACGGGGGTTGCCCTGATTTTTCCCTCAATCTCCACCACTACATTTCCAACCCTTCTCTCTATGACTCTACTATCTGCCAATTTAAGGGAAATCCTATCTACATATTCGACTCCGAGTGCAAGAAGTATGTCTCCTGGTAGAGTCGTATAGGTAGCGCCGGTATCTACCAGTGCGTCCATCTCCTTTGACTGAAGATTTTTCAGACTGCTGACTTTGATCCTTGCAATCGTCTCACCCACAAGTATCCCCCATGTTTCAATTATGTGCTTGTATTCTCTTCCATGTCAAACTGCGCGGACTAGCTAAGTGCCGAGCTCCCAGCTCTGGAGGTATCTCCTCTGCTCCGCTGTCAGGGTGTCTATCTTCACGCCCATGTTTTTAAGCTTCAGACGGGCAACCTCATTATCAATTTCCCTGGGCACAGGATAGACCTTTCTCTCCAGGCGATGCCCATTCTTTGAAATATACTCTACAGAAAGGGCCTGGTTGGCAAAGCTCATGTCCATGACCGCAGAGGGATGCCCCTCGGCAGCCGAGAGGTTCACAAGCCTGCCCTCGGCCAGAACAATAATTCTTTTCCCGTTCTTCAGGGTGTATTCTTCTACGAAGTCGCGCAGGATGCGTCTCTTCCTGCTTACCTTTCTCAACCTGTCGAGATCGAGCTCCACATTGAAGTGCCCGGAGTTTGCCACGATAGCCCCGTCCCTCATCCTTAGGAAATCCCCTTGTGAGATCACATTGACATTCCCGGTGAGCGTGCAGAAGATGTCTCCAACCTTCACGGTTTCCCGGATGGGCATGACCTCGTAGCCGTCCATCACTGCCTCCAGGGCCTTGAGTGGGTTCACCTCGGTCACGATGACCCTGGCGCCCATGCCGCGCGCCCTCATGGCCACCCCTCTCCCGCACATCCCATAGCCAGCAACAACGAATACAGAGCCAGCCAGCAATCTGTTTGTCGCCCGGATAATCCCATCAACCGTGGATTGGCCTGTTCCGTAGCGGTTATCAAAGAGGTGCTTGGAGTCTGCATCGTTGACAGCGATGATGGGATACCGGAGGACACCCCCTTCAGCCATGCTCCTGAGGCGGATGACCCCTGTAGTGGTCTCCTCAGTTCCTCCAAGGACGCTTTTCAGGAGGATTGTTTTCTTCGAGTGGATGGTGGAGACAAGGTCTGCTCCATCGTCCATGGTCACATGGGGCCTGATCTTAAGGGCCGAAAGGATGTGGCGATAGTATGTGCTCCTGTTTTCACCTTTTATTGCGAAAACAGGGACCTTAGTATGTTTCACAATAGAGGCTGCAACATCGTCCTGGGTTGATAGGGGATTGGATGCGCACAGGGATACATCCGCCCCTCCGGCCTTCAGGGCTTCCATCAAGTTGGCAGTCTCGGATGTGACATGGAGACAGGCAGCTACCCTGAGTCCCCTGAGGGGTTTCTGTTCACGGAACCGTTCGGTAATGATCTTAAGCACAGGCATGCTCTCTGCAGCCCACTCTGACCTGAGTTTCCCCTTTGATGCCAGTTTCTCGTTTTTGACGTCGTAGTCCATATCGGTCATCTCCCCCTTGAATAACTTACCAATGAGTTACCTCAGTGCTGTCTTCCTGAGAAGAGAGGCTTCATCAGCCTTCTCCCAGGTGAATTCGGCTTCAGTCCTCCCAAAATGTCCGTAGGATGCGGTCTTTGTATAGATGGGCCTCAAGAGCTTGAGGTGCTGGATAATGGCCCAGGGCCTCATGTCAAAACATTCCCCCACTGCCCTTGAAATCTCCTCATCCGGAACGATCCCTGTCCTGTTGGTATCCACCATAACTGAAACAGGATCTGCTACACCTATGGCGTATGCAAGTTGAACCTCAACCCTCCTGGCCAGCTTCGCAGCAACGATATTCTTGGCCACATGCCTGGCCATGTAGGTCGCTGACCTGTCAACCTTGGATGGGTCCTTCCCGGAGAAGCTTCCACCCCCATGCCTTCCCATACCTCCGTAAGTGTCCACCATTATCTTTCTTCCCGTGACGCCCGAATCACCCTGGGGCCCCCCAATCACGAACCTTCCCGTGGCATTGATGAAATACTTCGTTTTCTTATCCAGGAACTTTGCTGGAATGACTTTCTTAATAACCTCTTCCATAATCCCTTCCTTTAGAATGGAGTTTTTCACATCGGGGGAATGCTGGGCAGCTATAACGATCGCTTCCACCCTTCGTGCGGCTCCATCTTCATACTCTACAGTAACCTGAGATTTCCCATCAGGCCTTAGAAAATTAAGGATCCCCTTCTTCCTGGCCTCAGCAAGCCTGTAGGTCAATCTATGGGCAAATGTTATTGGCATGGGCATCAGCTCTTCGGTTTCATCGCAAGCATAACCGAACATGAGCCCCTGGTCCCCTGCTCCTTGATCTAACCTGTGCCTTCTGTTCACTCCCATGGCGATATCCGGTGATTGCTTCTCAATGGCCACAAGGACGGCACATGTTTCATAGTCAAACCCCATCTTTGCGTCTGTATAGCCGATCTTCCGTATGGTCTGCCTCACTACCTGAGGGTAATCTATCCTTGCCTTTGTGGTGATCTCCCCTGCCAGCAAAGCCATACCTGTTTTCACCAGGGCCTCACATGCCACCCGGCAATGCTTGTCCTGGGCAATTATGGCATCCAGGACAGCATCGGAGAGCTGGTCACAGATCTTATCCGGATGCCCCTCTGTTACAGATTCTGATGTGAAGTAATATTTCTGTTTTGACAATTTTCCCTCCTTAATTTCTGATCAAGCCCCCCCTATAAGCCCCCTGTTAATCCACGATGAATTCCCCACCATCTACCCCGATTACATTGCCTGAAATCCACTGGGATCCTTCATGACACAACAGAGCCACAGCCCTGGCGACATCCAAAGCTGTGGTCATACGCCCTGACGGATTTCTATTGGAAGCAAGCTCAATCATTTTCTCATGGCCTGGTATCTTTCTCAATGCAGGCGTGTCTGTTACCCCAGCCCTTACAGCATTGACCGTTATCCCCATTGGAGCAAGCTCCAGGGCAAGCTGCCTTACATAGGACTCCAAAGCCGCCTTTGCCGCGGAGACAGCGCCATAGGCGGGCCAAACCCTTTGCCCCCCTGCACTGGTCATTGCCAGGACCCTGCCGCCCTTCCCCATGAGCTTCCTTGCTACAATGTCCTGAATCCAGTAGACCAGGCTGTTGGCCATGACATCTATGGTCATTTCGAGCTGGGCCCGGCTGACGGCTTCCTTTGGATCAATGGAAATAAACGGCCTCAGGGTCCCAAAGGCTAAAGAGTGGAGGAAGAGGCGCACCGAGCCGCGATGAGATGAGAGTTTCTCCCCCACGCCATCCAGAACTCCTTTTCTCTTGTCTGGATCTGCGGCATTAACATTAAAAAAAACCGCCTCTCTGCCCATACCACTAATCTTGGAACGAATCCTCTCCGCATTCGGCATGGTTGCCTTCCGATCGAGATGGACCCCGAATATATTCATGCCGAGCCTGGCCAGCTCAAGACAGCATGCCTCTCCGATCCCACTGCTTGCGCCGAGGATCAATGCCCATCCGTCAAGCTTGATTGTGTCTTTCCCGTCCATAACTTTGCCAATATACCATCGCCGTCCTGGTCTTGCAATTGAATAGTACTTTTATGAAATGGGAGGACTAAAAGTTGGTGCGATGGATGAACACTGACAGCTTTTTGGTATAGGATACTCATTATGAAGATATGGCCGGATCCCGAGCGATGGGGTGTTTCTCCATGGTCACTCCCGTCGGGCATGTGTGAGAAGGGATGGCCTCAAGAGGAAAGCTTTGACCTCGCAATAATAGGCGCAGGATTCACCGGACTCGTCACAGCCTGTGATGCGCTCCGGCAGGACAAGAGATTGCGGGTGGTCGTCCTCGAGCAGTCCCTTGTGGGCCAGGGTGCAAGTGGCCGAACCGGAGGGGTGACTTTGGAAGGAACAGCTGCAGGCCCGGCCCAGGGGTTAGATAACTGCCTTGAAGGGCTCTCACGGTTCCTTGAGGAGGAACGAATACAGTGCACCCTTAAGTTGGAAGGATGCTGGGAGGTCGGGCGTTCCAATCCTCCACAGCCCTCCCCTATTGCCTGGAATGATGACGGTGTGCTCAAAGTTCAACGCACACTCCCGGGTGGAACCCTGGAGCCCGGTGCATTCCTCACAGGGCTCCTCCGTGCTTGCAGAGACAAGGGAGCCGAGGTGCGCGAGGAAGTGACTGTCATGGAGCTGAAAGAGGAACATGGATGGATCATTCTCCTGGGAAAAGAGGGGAAGTGCCGGGCACGGAAGGTCGCCTTATCCGGGGACGCCCCGCTTCTTGGGATGTTCCATGAGGAGGTCTTTCCATATCAGACCCTGGCGATTGCCACCGAGCCCCTTAAACCCTCTCTCCTCAAAGAGATCGGATGGTCCTCAGAAACCCCATTTTATACACAGGACCTGCCCTATCTCTGGGGCCGCCTGACTTCAGACAATAAAGCCGTCATCGGCTCCGGTCTCGTTGCCTGGGACAATGCATCCGGGCTGTCAGATCCAGAGCCCCAAGAGCTAATCGCAAGCCTCGAGGCCAGGGTCCACGGGCTCCATCCTGCTTGTCGCACGATTCGGATAACCCACAGATGGGCCGGACCCATCGGGCTGACATCTGATTTTAAGCCCAGGCTCCTTTGGTGGAAGAACTCAAAGAACGTATTGGCTGCCGCAGGCTTTTGCGGGCATGGTGTAGCACTGTCTGTCCGAATGGGCCGCCTCCTGTCCGGGGCCCTTCTGAAGGGCACACCACTTCCTATATGCTCTTAGCGCGTGCCTGGGCCGCCTCAAGGGTCGGAAAGAGAGATATATACTGGGCAAGGCCCACCATGGTAAAGAGTTTCCTATGATGCTCTGAAGCACCGGAGATGGCCAGGGCAAAGCCCGAGGCCTTTGCTTTTTTAACCAGGCCGATAAGGATGGCCATCCCTGAGCTGTTGATATGTTCAACGCCGCCAATATCCATGATTAGTGTTGAAAACCCCTGTGGAGAGGAATTTACCGCCCTGAATAAATCTTCCTCTGACTGTGATGTCAGATCTCCCTCGAGCACAAGGGTCACAACCTTTCCATCTGCCTCCTGTCGGATCGTCAGGGGATGGGATTGTCTTGTCCCATCAGATGGGTGCCCTGTCGGGACAAACCTCTCCTGGCCGAAGATCCTGGAGAGAACCTCCTTCATTCTCGTTGCAATAGAAAGGGGAGAGGTATCATCTTTCTTATATAGAAATGCTGCAGGCTGGACTTCGCTTAGCAACTTTTTAATACTCTCATCGCACTTGACTGAAGAGAAGAACAGAAGCGGGACTTTGTGGGATTTGAGGAAGGTTTGTTCAAGAAGACGGATGTTCCGCGCTGTCTCCCTGCCGTCAATAACCTGCATCTGGAAATCCAGGATTACAAGGTCCACCCTGCTTCTCTCCTTGATACGCTCTGTGAATTGGACGATAAGCTGGTGTCCATCCTTGCAGGCAATGGCCGTTCGGGCCATACCCTGCTCCTCAATAACCTCCTTTAACACACCCCTGAGCAGTGCAGAATCCTGGGCTATAAGGACAACCTCCAATGGAGGTATTGCGACTGGCTGGCGCATTGAAACAAGGTGGGCCCCGCACTGAGAACAATGCAGGACCTCATTCCCCCTGACAAGCATGCCAAATGCATCTACATCCTCACCGCAGCTTGGACAGTATAGTTTTCTTGCCATGAGCGGTAAACATGTTATTCTTAGAATAGTTGCATGTCAAGGTATAATAAAGGGATTCTGATTTTACTTGTTCTCTGTTCACTCGCCCTTGGGACAACAAAGGTCTTCGAGTCAGACACCTTCTGGCATATTAAGCTTGGACAGGAGATCTTGAAAAACCTGAGCCTTCCTGTCACCGTCCCCTTCACATTCACCGGAGAGGATGTTCCATGGGTAGCAACAGAATGGCTTTCAGAGGTAGTTTTTTTCATCCTTTACTCTGTGGGGGGATTTTCAGGCCTGACCCTCCTCAATGCCATTGTCCTTGCCCTCTGTGCCCTTCTCATCTATGGCTCCCTGAGGGCTCATAATTGTAACACTACCCTGTCTTTCATCATCTCCCTCCTATGGGCAGTCATGTCCAGGGATTGGTTTGTTGAACGGCCACACATATTTTCCATTCTATGCATGTGCTTCTATCTCTTTTATCTCTCGAGACATAAGAACATCTTCGTCCTCCCCCTCGTGATGGTCCTATGGGCCAATCTCCACGGCGGGTTCATACTCGGACTTATCTTTTTAGGATGCGCACTAACGGAACAGGCATATGAGGTGTATTCAGGGCACTCAAGGGGAATAGCAGCACTACGCAAACTGGAATGGGCGTTCATCCTGACATGCGCCGCCACATTTTTCACACCGTATCATGTTCGCCTTCTCCCTTTTATTATCCGCCATTCATGGACGGCCAAAGCCCTGGACATCACCGTAGAGTTCAGGCCCGTCTCCCCTGCAGGATATTACATCGCCCTGCTCATTGCTTTTTTGCTTATAGCCCTTTACTTGAGAAGGAAAAAAGAAGGACTCATTTCCACCTGCGTCTTTGGCGCTCTGGCTATCAGTTCTCAGAGGATCGTCCCATTTTTTCTTATCGTAACTACCATAGTTGTTGGTGAAATAATAATGACACTCCTCAAAGCAGTGCCGCAGAGGATTGAAAAGCCACTGAAAAAATTTCCTTCGCTGCCCCTGCTGCTCTCCGTCCTGCTTGCCTTTGCGCTCGTCCCATTTGCATTAAGCAGGAAGGGGTTTCCATCCTTTGGCCTTGGGCGCGATAACCTTTTTTACCCTGCCGGGGCAATGGAATTTATCCAAAAATCCGGCATAAAGGGAAACGGGTATAATTCCATGAATTTCGCCGGCGAACTGATCCTCTCCTGGTATCCGGAAAGGAAGGTCTTCCACGGAAGCTTTTTCTCCGAAAATGAGATCCACAGAAGAGAAGGAAAGCCCTTCAATGAGGTGGTCAATAAATATAATGTCACCCATGCCATCCTGGAAGCCCGGTTGAAGTATCTGGAGACAGGCATCTTCCTCTCAAAAGAATGGGCCCTTGTCTACTGGGATGACACTGCTCTTGTTATGGTAAAAAGGATCCCGGAGAACTTTCGGGTCATCAAAGAAAATGAATTTCTTATCATAAATCCCGACATCCTCCTTTCACAGGTGGAAAGGGACGATGTTCCATCCTCTGCCCTCAAAGAGCTTGAAAGAGAGGCATACCAGGTGCCCAACTGCGCCCTGGGGCGATTGGCTCTTGCCACACTGTATACAAACCTGAAAAAGAACCGTGAAGCTGAAAGGGAATTCCTCAAGGTAATAGATCTTCCCCCAAACTGGTCTTATAAAGGTGCTTATTTCCAAGAAAACCCTTATCACATCCTGGCATATAACTCCCTCGGCGTCATGTTCTCCAAGCAATTACGGCTCAAGGAGGCAGAAGAATCCTTTTATAGGGCTATCCGGGCAGGACCCTTGTTCTACGAGGCATATTACAACCTCGGCCTTCTATATGCCTCCCAAGGTAAACTGGACAAGGCTGAGAAATCTATCAAGAAATCACTGGATATTGAACCCTCTTATTCATGGGCATGGAACAATCTCGGCGTGATCCTCAGGAAAAAGGGCGATATTACCGGCGCAATGAAAGCCTTTTCCATGGCACTTGTCTCCGATCCATTCAACAAAGAGGCCAAAAACAATCGTGATGAACTTTTGCGAAGGAGCCCAATAAAGTCAGGAAACGGGAATATTTCCGAGTAAGGGAATCTATGATATTGTAGTCTTGAGATGAAGAAAATCGCCTCTCATCCCATCGTCTATCGGGGATCTGTCAAAAACCTGAGAGTGATAAAAAAACCTACACAGGGGTCGGCTGGAGTCTATCTCTTTGAATTTACTGATGATTACTCAATTTTTGACTACGGCAAGATGCCCGACACCCTGAATAATAAAGGTTCATCCCTTGCTATGATGAGCGCCTTCATATTTGAGAGGATGGAAAGGCCCAAAACATGGAAAGAGCTTGAGGATTCAGGGATATGGAAGGGTTTGCAGGACAATGCCCTCAGGACATCTCTTGGTTCATCGCCTTTGCTTAAAGAGTTGAAAAAGCACGGCATGAAAACCCACTACATCGGCCTCAGGGACAAACACGGAAAAAGGGTAAGGTGTGACGACCTAAAGGAGCCTACGAACATAATCGAGGTCAAGGCTTTTAACATTGTGCGCCCATCCAAGGGAGTCATCGGCGGAAATGCCGTATGGAATTACACGGCACTCCACCCTGGTCTCAGGAACTATCTCATCCCCCTTGAAAATGTATTTCGTTTCGGTGTCCCCAGGGGAAGCTCCTTCCTCAAGAGAAACCCGGATTACTATCCATGGCTTGGACTGACCAGGATGCCCCAGGAAGGACAGTGGCTCCCCTTTCCAATCATTGAATACTTCTCTAAGCTTGAACCCGGAGACAGGCTGCTGCCCCTGGAATCGGCCGTCAACTTCTCTGGGCTTCCAACGGAGAAGTTTCAGGAAATGAGGGATCTGACCTTTCTCTCGGCGCTCTATCTATATAATTTCTTCGCCAGGGCCGGGATCGAACTCTGGGATGGAAAGCTTGAGTTCTCCCGCACAAATGGGATCATACTCAGCGATGCTGTGACACCCGATGAGCTGAGGCTAGTGAAGGACAGCATTCAGATCAGCAAGGAACCCATCAGGCAGTATTACCGAAAATATCATTCTCGTTTTATAGAGGATATCGCAAAGGCCAAGGAAATCTCACTTGGAAAAGAAGGAAAAATCGGAGACATCATGAGGAACGATCTCGGTCGGACTCCTGAAAGGATGGAACCCGCCTTCAAAAAAGCCGCTGAGGATATGTATGTTGCCCTTACAGTGGAGACGACCGGCCTCTCGCTCTTCCCTGAAGCAAGGCCTTTGAGAGAAGTGATTGAACGGATCAAAGCCTTCGGCCTATAATAAAAACATGGATTGCGGAATATTCGGGATCTACGGTCATCCAGAAGCCTCGAAAATCACATACCTCGGCCTCCACGGCCTCCAGCACAGAGGGCAGGAATCCTCGGGCATTGTCTCATCGGATGGAGAAAGGCTCTATCATCTTCGCCAGATGGGACTTGTGGCGGACATCTTCACCGAAGAGGCTCTCGGGAAGCTCCCAGGCCATATGGCCATTGGCCATAATCGCTATTCCACCACCGGGACGAGCGAGCTAAAAAATGCCCAACCCTTCGTGGTTGAACATTCCAGGGGAGGGCTGGCGGTCTCACACAACGGGAATCTTGTCAATGCCCATCTCCTTCGGGAGGAGCTTGAAGACTATGGCAGTATTTTTCAATCCAACATGGATACGGAAGTTATTGTTCACCTGATGGCCACCTCACGCGCCCCGACATTGCTGGAGCGGATCATCGCAGCGCTCCAAAGGGTGAAAGGGGCATATTCTATTCTCTTCCTCACGGAGCACGCCCTTGTCGCCGCCAGGGACCCCTTTGGCTTCAGGCCCCTTGTATTGGGAAACCTCAAGGGGTCATATGTCTTCGCCTCAGAAACATGCGCCCTGGACCTCATTGAGGCACATTACGAGAGGGAAGTGGAACCGGGTGAAATAATTATGGTGTCAGATGGAAAATTTAGCTCAATCAAGCCCTTCAAAGAAGAACAAAAGGCGCAGTGCATATTTGAATACATCTACTTTGCCAGGCCGGACAGTATTGTCTATGGGCGCAATGTGAATGAGGTAAGAAAACAACTCGGGATGACTCTTGCCAGCGAAAGACCAGCCGACGCTGATATTGTGATCCCGGTGCCCGATTCGGGTATGTCTGCTGCAATCGGATATGCGTCGAAGTCTGAGCTCCCTTTTGAGACCGGCCTCATCAGGAACCACTATATTGGAAGGACATTCATTGAGCCTGAGCAGGGGATAAGACACTTCGGGGTCAAGATCAAACTCAATCCATCGAGGGAAACCCTGAAAGGGAAAAGGGTTGTTGTCGTTGACGACTCAATTGTCAGGGGGACAACGAGTAGAAAGATCGTCAAGATGATCCTCGACGCAGGAGCCAAGGAGGTACATATGAGGATCAGCTCCCCTCCTACCACCCATTCGTGTTTCTATGGGATCGACACACCTACCCGTGAGGAGCTCATCGCTTCTTCACACAGCGTGGAGGAGATCTGCCGCTTTATAGGCGCTAATACCCTCGGTTATATGAGCCACGAGGGAATGTTGTCTGTTATGGGAAAAGCTGCCCCCAATTTCTGCAGGGCCTGCTTTTCCGGACAGTATCCTTTGGAGATACCCATGGACTTGCGCAGCCCCCAGCTCGCTCTTTTCGAACCCTTACACATACAGGGGAAAGAGGCAGTTCACACGGCAGCCAAAGCTCCTGATTCCTTCAAGGAGCGCCTCCTGGAGCTCCTAAGGCTGAGGGCCTATGAAAAAAGGGATGTTATCCTATCCTCGGGTAAAAAAAGCAATTTTTATATAGACTGCAAACAGGTGAGCCTCGATGCAGAGGGCGCATACCTCGTTGGAAAGCTCCTGTTTGAACTCATAAGAAAAACAGATCCGTCGGCGCAAGCCGTTGGCGGACTAACCCTGGGAGCCGACCCCTTAATAACGGCCATCTCCGTAATCAGTCGCACGGAGGGCTCCCTCCTCCCCGGCTTCATCGTAAGGAAGGAAGCAAAGTCTCACGGCACATCTGCCTGGATCGAGGGAGCAAAAAACCTTGTGTCCGGCGCAAGGGTGGCAATAGTAGAGGATGTTGTGACAACAGGGGAATCTGCATTGAAGGCAATCATGAGGGTAAGGGAAGCTGGCTTCACGGTCACAGGGGTTTATTCACTCGTTGACAGGCTTGAAGGGGGTAAAGAAGCCATTGAGAAGGCCGGCTACCCCCTGTTCACTCTTTTTACTCGGGAAGATTTCCCTCTATAAAAGCAAGGGGGTTGGTATGGAGAAGCTTCTCCACGCCATTATCCCCAACAATCTTCTTTAGTCGCTGTATTCCCCCGGCAAGAGCCTCCTGGGTTTGAGTAAGAGAATGGCAATCCGCTGCAGCGGCATGGAAGGCGTTATTCTTGATAAGGAGCTCTGCAGTCTTCTTAACATCCGGGCCATGGACACCGCATAGGCTCAGGAGATCAACATGGAGGTAAAATCCCCATTTTTCCAAATCAAGGGCCTTTCTGAAATCTTTGATGATATCGCCATTCCTCTCTGGATGGGCAAGCAGGGGTTTGATTCCCTTCATTCCCATCTTGAATGCCACTTCTTCAATTCCCCTCGGGATGCTCAAAAAGGGAAATTCCACCAGAACATACCTTCCATTGCCGTTAATCGTAAGGAGTTGATCATTTTCCATCATCTTGAAAAACTCAAAATCCCAGTAGTATTCGGCGCCCGGAAGCAGCTTGAGAGGAATGCCCTCCGTTTCAAATGCCTGAGCAACAGCTTCCACCCCTTCTTGAATGGCCTGGGGTTTATTGGGGTAAAGTCCGGTAATTACATGGGGTGTAGCCACAACGCTTGAAAAGCCTGATGAAGAAAAAGCCTTAGCCATGGCAACAGATTCCTCCGTGCTCCTTGCTCCCTCATCAAGGCCTGGAAGGATGTGGGAGTGCAGGTCAATAAAGGATCCCATTAATGACTACTTGGGAGGATTGGAGGAAAACAAGCCGGATAGCTTTCCTTGGGCCCTGGCAATAATGCCGTTAAGAGACCACCTTTGGGGTTTTGAGCCTGAGCCTCCGTAATAACCGTAAGACCCGTAGGAATAATAATAAGGATAGTAATAATAACCGTATCCGGCAGACCTTCTCATGTTGTTGAAGATTGCCCCAAGCACCTTGGCGTGGACGGTCTCGAGGCTGGCCTTTGCCTTCCTCGCCCCCTCAACGGTGGTCTTTTCGGATTCAATGACGAGGAATACACCATCCAGGATCCGCCCGAGGATGGCCGCATCAGAGACAAGTATTACAGGGGGAGAATCAAAAAATATGTAGTCAAACTCTTTCTTCAACTCCTCAAGGATTTTCTCTATCTTCCCGGCAGAGAGAATCTCTGTGGGGTTGGGGGGTACTGTTCCGCCAGTGATGATAGAAAGCCCCTCAAAACTGGTGGGTCTCAGCGCTTCCCTCCAGTGCACCTTCCCCAGGAGAACATTGGTCATTCCGGGCTCAAGAGGCATTCCGAAAACCGTATGAAGGACCGGTTTCCTCAGGTCGCAGTCAATGAGAACAACCCTGTTGTGGGCTTGAGATATGACAATTCCCAGATTGATAACGGTCGTGGACTTCCCCTCCCCGGGCCCTGCGCTGGTAATGAGAAAGGATTTGGCCCCTTCCTTTAGCATTCCGAACTGAATATTTGTGCGCAGGCTGCGATAGGCCTCGGCCACCGGGGAACGGGACTCAAGGTGGTCAGCGATATACTGAACGGTCATAGCCCTTTGCCTTTCCTTCCGCCCCCTTCTTCCACGTCCAAACGGGAATGCCGGAATTAGGCCGAACAGGGAGAGTCCCAGCCCTCTCTCTATCTCCTCTGCTGTTTTGATGGAGGAATCCAGGACCTCAAGCAAAAGCGCAAGGGTGAAACCTCCAAAGGCTCCTGAAGCAGCTCCTATGGCCAGGTTCTTCTTCTTTTGTGGTTCAATGGGCTCCGTTGGAAGGAATGGGGGATCGATGATCCTGATATTGCTGACCGTAGCAGCCTTGGAAACCCTTGCGTCCTCGTGCTTTTTCAGGAGGAATGTATAGACATCGTCGTTCACCCTCATAGCCCTGACCAGTCTGGCAAGCTGCCTTTCGGTTGTAGGGATATTCTTCAATTTTACCTCATACGCATTAACAAGATCCTTAAGGTTTTGATCCTTCTTCTCCAGGGCCATAAGTGTGCTTTCCAGCCCCTCAAGGATCCTCTTCTTTATCCTTTCGACCTGAAAGGCTATAACCTGAACCTGGGGATGACTATCTGTCAATTCAAAGAGCAGCGTTTCCTTCTGGATCAAAAGCTTGATTAAATCACTAACAAGATTCACAAGCATGGGATCGTCAAGACTGTATCTGGAGAGGATAAAGTCCTTGGATGACCTCCCCTTCTTGAGCATCGTGTAGAGCTCTTCAACCTCTTTTTTCCTGAGCGCGATCTCAACCTTCTGCCTTTCGATTTCGGTCAGCTTTGAAATAAGGGCCCCTGATTCATTGCTCAGGATTGTCAGGCCGCGATCGGTAGTTCTATAGACATCCATCTCGTCTTCGGCCTTCTCAAGGTTCTTCCTTGTGACCTCAATCTGCGATTCTATAAAGTCAAGGGCTTGTCCGGCCTCCTGGCTCCTCCTGGAGAGATTCCTGCGGATATATACCTCGAGCCATTTGGTCAGGGCATCCCTTGCCCTCCTTGGCTCTGACGATCTGAGGCTTGCGGTGAGGAGGTTTGTCTGGGTGCCCATTTCCATTATGTTTATTCCCTCGATAAGCTCTGCTACTACCTCATCAATGGGTCTGACCTTAACCCTAAAATAATCCCCTTCCTGGGCGCTAACCTCTGTCAGGAGGAAAGATATGGGATTCCCTACAAAGGGGCTTCCAACCTCGCCCTCCCCGATCGCCTTTCCGCCTCCATCGGACACAATGTAGCGGTCGGGTGGATCAACGAACGAGACGGTGAAAATCCGGTCCTTTTCGCTATCATCTACCCTCAACCCATTGAGATTGAATTGGAGTCCCTTTGACCTCTCTATAACTACCTCATCAAGATGAAGATCTGAAGCAACCTCCTCTGCAATGGTCCTGCTCCTGAAGACCTCCATCTCTGTGAAAACAGGATTGTATCTCGCCCATCGGATAAGTTCACCGAAAAGGGAGCTTGAAGGGGTCATCTCTTCAATCTGAAAATTCGCAGAGCTTTCATAGACGGGAACGGCAAGCTCGTTCTTTATTATTGTGATCCCAACGATAATGAGGAAAACGAGCAGGATAAGCTCTTTCCTCCTGAAGACCATGTTAAGGTATTGCTTTGCTTTTTCCTTCTCAAGTCCTATGTCCATGCTCTTTCCTCATCTTACAGTCCCAAGTCTTCCTTCACTAAATGCCTTAATAATCATATACTGCGAAATTGTCGTAACCGGAAATGTGACGAGTTCCAAGGTCGGCCTGATCTGCTCCAGAATCTTGTTCCATGAAGTGAGTGCAGAGTCCGGAACATAAATTATGTCTCCGGAGGCAAGGGTAAACCCCTGGCCTTCCAGGCCCTTCCCCTTCAGGACCCTGTCAATATCAACTGAGAACAGGGTGGGGTTGGACAATCCGCCCCTGATCACCCTCACCTCGTCTGTCACGGCGCCCGTCCTAAAACCCCCTGCAGAAGAGATTGCCTCGATCAAACCCATTCTCATAGTGGTAAGGGGGACGATCCCCGGACTTACCACCCGTCCGAGCACATATACCCTTCTATCTTCAGGGCTGGGGACAAAGACAATATCCCTGCTCTGAAGGGTGATGTTCTGGGAGATATCGCCCTTCTCAAAAACTGCAAGGAGGTCATAGACGCTTATGCGCCCCTTCCTGAGAAGGAAGACCTCCTTTAGGCTTCCGCCCCTGACCCCCCCCGCAAGTGTCACCGCATCAAGGAGCGTTGTATCACGGACAAGGGGGACCACTCCAACCTTCCCAACAGCCCCAATGACAAGCACCTGTCTGCTGGCATACTCCTTGACCTCCAGCGTCACCAGGGGCCGGCGGATGAAAGAAGCTATCTCGTTTGTAACCCTCTCCATTGCCTCTGATACTGTGAGACCGTTAACAGGAATGCCGCCTGTCAGGGGAAGGTATATCTTGCCATCCTTCTTCACCTGGGCATCCCTTGACATCTCCGGACGACCATAGACAGAAATGCTGAGGACATCGTTGATTCCAAGTGTGTATTCTACTTCTTGGGGTGTCAGTGCCTCCTGGGCTGGCTGCGTGGGCAGCGCTCCCTCTGTCAAGGGAGCCTGTGTATCCGTTGGGACAGGCCTGACTTCCTTTACGCTGGAGCACCCGAAATAGATCATAAAAAACGAAAAAGCCCCAATTATTAAGAAATACCTTGCCATTCTTGAATATTTTACCCCCCCCAACTCAATTAAGTCAACCCCTGTTAGAAGCCTGCTGATATTGCCCTCGTTGACCAAGGGTCATTCCCCATGATATTTTATTATTCGTGAGATGGTTTCTTCCCTGCGCCCTCCTTATTTTATCATGCGCTCCGGTCAATAAGGTCTCCAGACCAGAGTCGTCCTACGCCCATTTCCTTCAGGGAAAGCTCTTCCTTTCCGAAGGCAACTTGGACAAGGCCGTTGATGAGCTGGAAAGGGCCGTTGCCCTTGACCCTAAGTCCCCTGACCTTTTCTTTGAGCTCGCAGGGCTTCACCTTAGAAAGGGAAACCTATCAAAAGCACTTGAGGCAGCGAAGAAGGCGGCAGAGCTCGCCCCATCGGATCCAAAAACACACTTTCTCCTCGGTTCCCTCTATCCCCTCGCAGGAAATATGGATTCTGCAGTCAAAGAGCTTGAGACCGCTCTTGCCCTGTCCCCGGACAACCAGGAAACCGCACTGTATCTCAGCTCCCAGTATATCCAGAAGGGCGACTTCGGCAAGTCCAGGGAGCTTCTCAAAAGGTTTTTAAGCAAGGAACCCGACTCCTTCCTCATATATTATTTCCTGGCCAGGACCGAGGTCGGAGATAAGAACTACAATAAGGCCGAGAGCTTCTACAAAAAAGCCCTTGAGATAAATCCCGACTGGAAGGAGGCCTTGGTAGAGCTGGGTATGGTCTATGAGATGCAGAACAGGCTCGATAAGGCCGTTGAAATCTACGAAAAGGTATTGAGTCTCTTCCCCTACCACCTCGTGGCCCGGGAACGGCTCGGCTCCATCCATCTATCCCAGAACAAGAGACAGGAGGCGTTGAAAGAATTTCAGGTAATGGAAAAGCTCGAGTCGGGAAACCTTGATCTAAGGGTGAAGATGGGGCTCCTCTACCTTGAGGAAAAGAACTACGAGAAGTCAATTGAAGAATTCCTATTCGTTCTGTCGGCGAAACCCGACCTCCATCAGGCAAGATATTACCTGGCCATAGCCTACCTGGAGGGAGGGAGCCCTTCTCAGGCACTTGAGGAACTCAACAGGATCCCGGAGGATTCTCCCATACACCTTGATGCGCTTCTTCAGGCCGCATATATACATTACAAGGAAGAACATAACGACGCAGCCCTTTCTGCCCTCCAAAAGGCACTTGCAAAACCGGCACAATCGCCGGAACCGTATAATATGGCAGCATCCATCTACAGAGAAATGAAAAAATATCCCGAGGCGATTCAAACACTCAAGGACGGGATTCAGTCCTTCCCTCAAAACGAGAAGCTCTACTACCATCTCGGCGTCTCTTACGATCAGAGCGGAAACCTCGAAGAGTGCATAAAAGCCATGGATAAAGTCCTTGAAATCAATCCTAAGAATGCCGATGCCCTTAATTACATAGGGTACTCTTTTGCTGACAGAGGACTCCATCTGGACAAGGCAGAACAAATGGTCAAAAAGGCCCTGAAGATAAAACCCGAAGACGGCTACATTACGGACAGTCTGGGCTGGATCTATTTCAAAAAGGGCCTGATAAAAAGGGCTGTGAAGGAGCTGGAAAGGGCTGTCCAATTGGCCAAGGATGACCCACTGATCCTCGAGCACCTCGGTGATGCCTATATAAAGGCGCAAAGAAAGTCCGATGCCCTGGAGTGCTACATGAAGGCCCTGAGCCTCGAGCCCAAGGAGGAAGATGTTAAGAAGAGGCTTGAGGAAAAGGTCAAAGATCTTGCACCATTCCCAGCAAACTGATGGGGCGAATCTTTCAATCCTGCCTTCTCATACTCGCAGGATGCAGACCTTTTATCCCATCGCCGCCTGAACTCCTGCCCTCCCCCCAGCTTCTCCTTCAAAGAGCCAGGCAGCCCTCCGTCGTCTCAATGAAAGCCCTTGTCAGGATCAAATTGTCCTCGCCAGAAAAATCCGGGGTCCTTTCGCATATAATCGTCGCAAGGGAGCCTTCCTCTCTCCGCCTGGAAACTATGGGGCCCTGGGGAAATACGATCTTTGTCCTCTGCATCCATGGAGAAAGCCTGATTGCCTACTCTACAGCCGAGAATATTTATTACCGGGGATCCTCAAGCCAGCAGAACATCTCCCGTTTTCTACCACTTGCCCTGCCTCGCGAGGCACTGGTCTCGCTTGCACTCGGGAAACCCATCCTTCTGCCTGCAAACGAAGATTCAATTAAAATCGGGGAGGAAAAAAGGGGCTACAGTCTTTCCTTCACTCTTAGCGATCATCCGGGGCATCAAAAGCTCCTGTTCGGCAGGGACAACTTCAATCCATTATCAAGCGCCGCCTTTACTGAGGGAGGTTCTACCATATTTTCCGTTACCTTCTCGGACTATACAGACATCCAACAAATTCCCTTTCCGCGCCGAATCACCTTTGTCATTCCTGCTGAAAAGATCACGGTCAGTATCGCTTTCAGAGAAGTCTCCCTGAATACAGATAGCCAGGACGATGCCTTCTCATTTCCCATGCCTTCGGGCGCAGGGGCAGCCTCCCTCGACGAACAGTGAGCCTTTGGCCTGCCATCCTGAGACTGGGCCTTATAGTTTATTTGACAGGGGCTCCTCCCTATGGGGATGTCATCATTGAGGGGAGCATTGGAGATGCCAGCAACCTCCTCCCTCCCCTTGCATCCGACTCGGCCAGCTTTGACATCATCGGGCTTGTATATAACGGTATCGTAAAATACGACAAGGACCTGAAGCTCGTTGGAGACCTTGCAGAATCCTGGGAAATATCCCCTGACTGCCGGTTAATAACATTTCACCTGAGGAAAGGGGTGAGATGGCACGACGGCAAGGAGTTCACAGCGCAAGACGTCCTTTTCGGATATAAGGTCATGACGGACCCGAAGACACCCACTGCATATGCAAGCTCATATCTTGAGGTGGAGAGGGTCGAGGCCCCTGACCCTTATACCCTGCACATCCTCTACAGGAAACCATTTGCCCCGGGCCTTGAAAGCTGGACATCCCTGATTGTCCTCCCACGCCATCTCCTCCAGGGAAAGGAGCTCACAAAGAGCGACCTCTCCCGAAAGCCAATAGGCACAGGCCCTTACAGGTTTGCAGAATGGACACCCGGAGAAAAGATCGTCCTAAATGCAAATGCTGATTATTTTGAAGGGCGTCCCTTTCTGAGCAGGTATATCTACAGGGTCATCCCTGACCAGGCCACGATGTTTCTCGAGCTCCTCTCTGGCGGGATTGACTGGGCCGGACTTACCCCGCTTCAATATCAGCGTCAGACCTCAACCCGTGTTTTTGCCGAGAGGTTCACTAAATACAGATACCTGGATTTCGCATACACCTACCTTGGCTTCAATCTCCGTGACCCCCGCTTCTCTGACAGGAGGATTAGACAGGCGATCTCATATGCCATTGATCGCCAGGAGATTATTGACGGGGTCCTGCTCGGCATGGGGACCATTGCCACGGGACCGTTCAAACCCGACATCTGGGCCTATAATCCTAATGTGAAGAGGTATCCCTATGACCCCAAGAAGGCCTTTTCCCTCCTTTCAGAAGCAGGGTGGCGCCGGGACGGGACGGACGGCATCCTGAAAAAGGACGGTTTGCCCTTTGCATTTACCATCCTCACCAACCAGGGAAACGAGCAGAGGCGCAAAGCAGCCGAGATCATCCAGAAGAGGCTCAAGGATATCGGGATGCAGGTAACCATCAGGGTCATTGAATGGACGGTTTTCCTCAGGGACTTTGTGGACAAGAGGAATTTTGAGGCCATCCTTCTCGGATGGGCAACCGGACCCGAGCCGGATCAGTATGACATCTGGCACTCGAGTAAGACCGGGGAGAGGGAGCTTAATTTTATCTCCTATAAAAATCCCGAGGTTGACCGCCTGCTCGAGCTCGGCCGTCACACATGCGAACAGGAGAAGAGGAAGGGGTATTATTACAGATTCCAGGAGATCATCGCTGAGGACACACCCTATGTATTCCTTTATGTCCCGGAGGCCCTCCCTGTTGTGAGCTCCAGGATCAAGGGGATAGAGCCTGCTCCGGCTGGAATAAGCTACAATTTCATCCGCTGGCATAACCCTTCGGGTCTGAAGAGGTGTCAATGAGATTGTCCTATCTCATCAAAAGGATACTGCTCATGATCCCCCAGATCATAGGGATCACCATCATCTCGTTTGCAATCATCCACCTTGCTCCGGGAGAACCCACTGGGCTTTCAGGAGAGCTGAATCCAAAGATTACAAAGGAGGCAAGAGAACGGCTCAGGCATTACTACGGCCTTGACAGCCCGCTCCGTGTCCAATACCTCAAGTGGTTCTCACGGGTCGCAAGGCTGGATTTTGGAGAATCATTCGGCCTTGATCATCGGCCGGTGATGGACAAGGTCATCGAGCGGCTTCCAATCACAATCTTAATCAATGCAGCTGCCATGCTCATCATACTTGCAACCGCCATCCCTATCGGCGTCATCTCTGCCTACATGAGAGGGTCATTCTTTGATCGCTCCACCACACTACTGGTGTATATCGGCTTTGCCACACCCAGCTTCTGGCTTGCGATACTCCTGATGATGCTCTTTGGCGTCAAGCTTGGTTGGCTTCCGATATCCGGGCTCGCAACCGTCGGTTGCGATGTGCCCTCAGCACTCCACTGGTTTATAGACAGGGCAAACCATCTTGTCCTGCCCCTTTTCGTCGCAGCTTTCGGCGGGGTGGCAGGCTTCTCCAGATATATGAGGTCCAATATGCTTGATGCTTTGAGCCAGGATTATGTGAGGACAGCAAGGGCAAAGGGATGCGAAGAGCAAAGGGTTATATTCATCCATGCCATGAGGAACGCCCTCCTTCCTGTAATCACATTGTTGGGCCTCTCTGTCCCTGCACTAATGAGCGGAAGTGTCATCTTTGAGACTATCTTCGCCATCCCCGGCATGGGACAGCTCATGTTTCAATCCGTGATGGCACGGGATTATCCCGTGATCATGGCTGTCCTTGTCCTCTCTTCCTTCCTCACTCTTCTGGGAAATCTTCTCGCTGATTTGGGGTATGCCCTTACAGACCCGAGGATAAAGATCGGATAGAGGAAAAAATGGCGCAAAGGAATCTTCTCAAAAACATTCTCACGATCGTTGGAGTGATATTCGTGCTGCTTCCAGCTATTGCCGGCCTCCTTGCCCCTCTTATCTCACCCTACGACCCCCAAATTCCTGATGTGACCAGAATCCTTATGCCTCCTTCACAGGATCACCTGCTTGGCACGGACGAGCTGGGACGTGACCTCCTTTCCAGGATGATCTGGGGTTCCAGGATCTCTTTGTCTGTCGGTTTTATCGCAGTTGGGATCATGCTCCTCATCGGCACCACCGTTGGCTCCATTGCAGGTTACTACGGAGGATGGATTGATTCCCTTCTCATGCGCTTCGTGGACATCATGCTTTGCCTCCCCACATTCTTCCTGATCCTGACGGTCATTGCGTTTGTAACCCCAAGCCTCTGGGCCGTCATGGCGGTCATCGGCGCCACCGGTTGGATGGATGTGGCGAGACTGGTGAGGGCGGAGATCCTGAGCCTGAGGGAAAGGGAGTTTATCCTTGCTGTGAGGGCCCAAGGGCTGCGCGACCCCCGCATCATTTTTCGTCACATCCTGCCCAACGCCCTTTCGCCGGTTATGGTAGCCGGCATCCTGGGGGTGGCAGGGGCCATCCTCACCGAGAGTGCGTTGTCCTTCCTGGGCCTTGGGGTGCAGCCCCCGACACCGAGCTGGGGCAATATTCTCACGGCTGGTAAGGATGTGGTCGTAACGGCCTGGTGGCTGTCGCTCTTCCCTGGCATATCCATCCTGACAACAGTTCTCGGATTCAACCTCGTCGGTGAGGCCATCAAGGAATCCCTTTGAAAATGCGATAACATGACATTTTTTTCGCAGATGTATGACCTTTTTTCATGGTTTGAAATCTGTGACAATTATCACAAAAGAATATATACTTATTATATATACTAATAGAATGAAATATGGCCTTTAACGATTGCGATAATACAATAAAAATTAGGGCATATTTTTTGCTGATATTAGCCAATGACGATGAAAAAAAAACTGGGGGACATCCTACGTGAAGCCGGGGTAATTGACCAAAACCAGCTCAGGACCGCCCTTTCCCATCAGAAAAGATGGGGCGGTCGCCTGGGTGAAATCCTGGTTATTTTAAACTTCTTGAGCGAAGACAGACTGTTGAAGGCACTCAGCATCACCCTGAACCTCCCTGCCGTAGAACTCTCCAGGGCAAAGGCATCCCCTGAGGCGATTAAACTAATACCCGCAGATGTAGCCAAAAAATTTCATGTGCTTCCCATTTCTGTGAAAATGGAATCCGGAAAGAAGGCCGTCCTCCTCGCCATGTCCGATCCAACCAACCTTACTGCAATAGATGAAATCCAATTCCTCACCAATATGACCGTGAAACCCGTAGTAGCAACCGACTCGAGTATTTCCGATGCCATCCGCTATTACTACGATGGTATCCCAATAGCAATCCCTTCCCCAAAGAGGTCTGTCTCACCGGGTTCTAAAGAGAGACTGGATTCTGATATGATCATTTTTGATGACACAACAAATTCTCCCGAAACCAATCTTGATTCTGCACAAGCCTTCAAGGCACTCATCGGGCTTCTTGTCAGCAAAGGAATCCTCACTGAGAAAGAGTTGGCTGAAAAGATAAACAGCCTCCAACGACATGGCAGTAAAGAAAAAATTAGGTGAGCTTCTTCTTGAGGCAAAGGTAATAGACGCATTACAGCTCAAGTCAGCCCTTGGGCATCAGAAAAAGTGGGGGTGCAAGCTGGGGACATCCCTCCTTGAATTGAAGATACTAACGGAAGAGTCCCTGACAAAATTCCTTTCCTCCCAGTCAAGCGTGAAGGGTGTAGACCTGGCAAATGCACAGATTCCTGAGAATGTCTTTGCATTGATCTCTAAAGATGTTGCCTCAAAGTATGGCGTGATCCCTGTGGCTGTGAAGGACACACCTGGAAGAAAAACGCTCACGGTGGCCATGTCAAATCCCACAAACCTGACAGCCCTGGATGAACTGGAGGGTGTGACGCACTGCAGGATAGAGCCCAGGATAGCCCCGGAATCTTTGATTAAAAAAAGGCTCCAGCACTATGGTGAGGAATTCCTTCAGGAACAGGTAGCCGTAGAGACTCCTCGTGTGAAGATCGAAGAAGAGAGCAAGGTTGAGGAGGTGGCCCTTACAGAAGAGATTCCTCAGAGCGAAGAGCCTCTGGTGGAAGAATCTATAGTCATTGTGGATGAGGCACCCGAAGAGGCAGCAACTGTAGAGGCGATGGAAGAACCGGCGCCATTGACAGAAGTGTCGCTTGAAGAGGTTTTCCCTGAGCCAATGCCGGAAAGCCCCCCAGAACCATCGGAAACGCAGGCAGAGGTTCAGCCCCAGGAACAGGCCCCTGCGCAGGGCGATGCTGACATGGCCGTGATGACAGGACAATCTCCCCCGGGGACTGATCTTGTCTATCGCATAGATATACTCACAGAGGAGATGTCCCTTCTGAAAGCCTCCCTTGAGGAGCTAAAGGGCGGACTATCTAAAATCAGCAATATTGAAGCAACTGAACAAGACCTGAAGAACCTTATTCAGACCCTCCTCAACCTTATTATGGATAAAGGGATCTTCACCAAGGAGGAGCTTATCTCCCGAATGAAGGGCGGAAAATAAAGAACCCCGCCAAATGGAAGAATCCCTCATCAATGTCAGGGGACTAAAGACCTATTTTTTCACACCTCAGGGCGTTATAAAGGCTGTTGACGATGTAAGCTTCTCCATAAAGAAGGGAGAAACCCTGGGTATTGTCGGTGAATCGGGCTGCGGGAAGACGATGACCGCCCTATCCCTACTTCGGCTTATCCCATCACCTCCAGGCAGGATCGTTTCAGGGGAGATCGTGTGCCAGGGAAAGGAGATTCTCTCCCTTCCGGAGAAAGAGATGAGGAAGATCAGGGGAAAGGTCATATCCATGATCTTTCAGGAGCCTATGACATCTCTCAACCCTGTGTTTACAATCGGGTATCAGATTAGAGAGGCCATCCAGATCCACCTGGGCCTGAAAAAGAAGGAGGCCAGGGAGCGGGCCATCTCCATGCTCGCCAAGGTCGGAATTCCCGATCCATCCTCCAGGGTTGACGCCTACCCCCATGAACTGAGCGGTGGGATGCGCCAGAGGGCGATGATCGCAATGGCGCTCAGCACGGGGCCAGGGCTTCTTATCGCTGACGAGCCAACTACGGCACTGGATGTCACCATCCAGGCACAGATCCTGAACCTGATGGCTGATCTAAAGAATGAGCTGGGGATGTCAGTCCTGTTCATAACACATGATATGGGGCTTATAGCTGAAATGGCAGATCGTGTGCTTGTGATGTATGCAGGAGAAATTGTAGAAGAATGCAGTGTTTTCGATCTATTCTCCTCGCCAGGGCACCCTTACACCACCGGCCTATTAAATTCTCTTCCCTCCGCAACAAAGTCCAATGGGGCGAAAAAACGTCTCCGCGCCATTCCCGGCGGCGTCCCCGACCTGAAAATGCTCGGTGAAGGATGCCGTTTTCGAGACAGATGCCCCCTCGTCGTGGAATCCTGCGCTAAACCCCAATCCCTGCGTGAAATCCGACTCGCCGCCGTCAGCGGTCCGTCCCACCTTGTTAGGTGCTGGAAGTCATGATGGAGCCTTTACTTATTGTCAGGAATCTGAGGACCACCTTCCCTGTTTACGGCGGCCTCCTGTCCCGGGAAATTGGACGGGTAAAGGCTGTGGACGGAGTAAGCCTGAAAATTGACCGGGGACATACACTGGGTCTGGTTGGAGAAAGTGGGTGCGGAAAAACCACGCTGGGAAGGAGCATTCTCCGTCTTCTGGAGCCTGATGAAGGCGAACTCCTGATAGAAGGGAAAAATATCCTCACCATGGGAAAGAGGGAGCTGAGATCTATGAGGAGGAACATGCAGATAATCTTCCAGGACCCTTATGCATCTTTGAATCCGAGGATGACCGCTGGAACTATCGTGGGGGAAGGCATGAAAATCCACGGAATAGCCAGTGGAAAATCTCTAAGAGAACAGGTAGTGAAACTCTTTGAACTCGTCGGGCTCCCCTCCGATGCATTGGGGCGGTATCCCCATGAATTCAGCGGCGGGCAGCGTCAAAGAATAGGGATCGCACGCGCCCTGAGCCTGACCCCATCTTTAATCGTGGCAGATGAGCCTGTTTCCGCCCTCGATGTCTCCATACAGGCTCAGATCATCAATCTTCTCCTCGACCTCCAGGAGAAATTCGGCCTGAGCTACCTCTTCATCTCACATGACCTAAGGATCGTCCGCCATATCAGCGATCATGTTGCAGTAATGTATCTGGGAAAAATCATAGAGGAGGCAACACGGGAGGAGGTGTATTCACACCCCTCACATCCATACACTCAAGCCCTTCTATTGGCAATTCCTGTGCCCGACCCTGCACGAAGGAAGAAAAAATCTTCATTATCGGGAGATGTCCCGAGCCCAATGAACCCGCCTCCGGGATGCTCCTTCCATCCACGCTGTCCCCACATGGAAAATAGATGCAAGGAGGAAGTTCCCTTGCCCAGAGAGATTACTCCAGGCCACAAGGCCGCCTGTCACTTCGCTGAAAGATTCGGTTAATAAACAGAGGTCATTACCGCGAAAGAATTGCCTCAATAGGAAGAAAAATCACGAGTAAAAAGAGCAGGGGGCCCCAAAGATTTACCCTGGCCCTTCCTTCCTGCGGAAATGTCCGGTCCGGTCCGGTCTGATCTATTCCAAAGAAACCGACAAGATCATTGCCTGAGATCTTGCTTAAGTCTGATTCGGACACATCAACATTTACGGAAAAATAGCCCGTGTCTGGGCGGGGTGTATATATTCCGGGCAGTTTTGTTTCCCTGAAAGTTGTCTCCCCCCCAGGAAGCAAAACGACATGCCCAGAAGGCAGCTCAACAGACTCGGCCGTCAGTACAGCGGGCTGTCCTGAAATAAGCTCTTTCCCCTGACCTTCCTGAATCCCGACAAGGTATAGGGATATCTCGTGAAGAAGGGGAAGAAACACGGGCCGGATTGGGATGTCCGTCCACTTCCGGTCCATTGTTGATGCAAAGAGCAAGACCCTTCCCTCTCCAATCACCTTCTCCACGATGGCTGGCGAACCATCCTCGAATCTGAGTAATATATGCGAGCCAGGGGGAGCGCTTGGCTCCATGAGCATGATCCTTTGGAACACTGCCCTCCGAATTGCCCGTGTTTCCTCCCGGAAGAAAGCCCGCATAAGAAAGTCAGTAGCGCCGGATGGCTCCAGATGGATAGGAGAAGGATAATCCTTGGGCCCCCTTAGGGGAAGCGGAAGGAGCTTGCCAATGCTTCCGTTTATGGCATCCACATTAACGGAATTCTCTCCCATGGAGAAAAGGACCTTTCCTCCCCTTACAATATAATCTTCCAGTTCCCTTACTCTTATCTCAGGCAGAGGCCGTATATTTAGGAAAAATACAATGTCGTATGAAGCGAAAGGAGGAAGCGACTCCTGTGAGGTCACATCGGGCCGAATCTGCCACTGCCCTGCAAACGAAGGAGAAAATGCCCTTTCCACATAGAAGCTCTCGCATTCATAGGGATTAATGTGGGGCTCCCCATCAACAATCAGAGCCTTGATCTGACCAATGGAGGAAAAAGAGAAATACCTCACATCGTCTTCCTCCAGGATATCATGGGAAATTTCTATCCTCCCAAAATGGCTGCCCTTGCGCCCCCAAGGAACCGAGAAGGCAGCCCTCCCCTCTCCCCATGCTCCGAGACTGACGAATATCCTGCCCTTTTCATCATCTCCGAGGAAAAGCCGGCATAGTGCCTCCTCGGGAGAAGGAGAGAAATTCCTGATTATTGCCTCAACATTTACAGCCCCTTCTTCCCCATTGACCATGACCGAGGTCACGGCGATGTTGTTCTCTTCCATCCCGCGGCTTACATCAATGAGAAAGACTTTAGCCCCAGAAAATATCGCATCTTTCCCCTCCCAACCCCTTATCCTCATATCTGTAAGAAGATAAATTTTTCCTTTGCCCGAAATTGATCCATGAAGGATATCTGCTGCCTTTTCCAGGCATTGATAAAGATCGGCCTTCCCATAGCCTGCCTCAAGAGATTTTAAGGCATTAAGGAGCTTATCCTTCTCGCGCAAGAGGGGGAGGACGACCATGGGTTCAGTCCCGCAGTCCAGCAGGGCCGCAGTATCTGAGTCTCTCAGGGATTCCACAATTTTTCCTGCCTCCTCTATGGCCCTGTTGAATAGGATTCGTCCCCCATGCCGCGCCCTCATACTCAATGATGAATCAACAACAATGACCAGATAAGCAGGGCCCGAAGAGGCGATTGGAACATCAGGCCCCACTATTGGCTGTGAAAAAGTGAGAGTTAACAAAATCAGAAGAACAATTCGGGATAGAAGGAGAAGGAGGTGCCTGGCCTTCAGGCTTCTGACGGTCATTTTAACGCTGCGAAAGACAAACTCTATCGCAGGAAAGGGCTGAAGAACGGCCCTTTTCCGTTGAAACAGGTGGAGCACGATGGGGACGGATAGAAATGTTAGCCCAATAAGAAATACAGGTTGAAGGAACGTCACAGGATAGACCGCCGGGCCAGGTAGTGCACAAGGGAGCGATCCAGCGGGTCCGAGGTCCTGCACAGGCAATAGTCTATGTCCTGCTCCAGACTTCCCTTGCGGCAGAGATCAAGAAACCCATGCAACTCCTCAAGATAGGCGCGGCGGACTGAATCAGGATCGGCCTGAACATCTCCCTCTCCCTCAAGTCCTTGGAAGATCGCAGGAGATGAGAAATGAAATTCAAGTTCATCTTCCGAAAGCAGGTGGAATATGATCACCTCCGTCTTCCTGTGTCTCAATAATTTCAGAGGCATCAGGATCTCTTCAATGGGACCCAGTAGATCCGAGATCAAGATAACCATGCCCCTCCTTTTAATCTTCTCCTGAAGTCCATCCAGGCACGAGGGAAGATCTGTTTTTCCAGCCGGCTGGAGCTCCTCCAAAACCTCCATGATCGCTTGAAGATGCGAGGATCGGGCCCTGGGCGGGACATAGCGCTGGATGCTGCCCTGAAATGTCAGAAGACCCACGGCATCGAGCTGCTGAAGCATGAGATAACTAAGGGAAGCTGTCAGGGTGGCACCATACTCAAACTTGCTCATGCCGCCCTCCCCGCCTGCATACCCCATGGAGCCGCTGGCGTCAAGAGCAATCCAGGCCCTGAGATTTGTCTCGTGTTCAAACTGCTTCACATAGCACTTGTCCCGCTTCGCGAATGCCTTCCAGTCAATGTGGCGGATTTCGTCCCCTGGAGAATACTCCTTGTGCTCGGCAAACTCGATGCTCTGGCCTCTATGGACGCTACGGTGAAACCCGGTCAGGACTCCCTCAACAACATACCTGGCCCGAAGTGAAAGGTTCGAAACCTGCTGAAGGATTTTCGGGTCGAGGAACCGCCCAAGCATTTAATCCTCGCTCAGAAGTTTATCAATGATGGTAAGGGAAGTAACACCCTCTGCCTCGGCATGAAAAGTAGGTATTAGACGGTGACGGAGCACGGGCATGGCCAGGGCCTTGATGTCCTCTGTGGTAACAGCATATCTTCCCTCAAGGATCGTTCTGGCCTTCCCGCCGAGGATCAAATACTGGGAAGCCCTTGGTCCTGCACCCCACTGGATCCACGACTTCACAGCATTCGGCGACAAAGGATCACCGGGCCTGGAGCGCCTCGCGAGCCTCACTGCATAATCCACAACATGATCTGACACAGGAACCCGAAGGACAAGGGACTGGAGCTGAACGATCTTTTCCGGACTCAGGACCTTCTTAAGCTGCAGGGTTTGTGGTGCAGTGGTCTTCTTCACGATGGCCTTCTCTTCTTCATGGGAGGGATATTCCACGCTGATCTGGAACATGAAGCGGTCGAGCTGAGCCTCAGGAAGAGGGTAGGTTCCCTCCTGCTCAATAGGATTCTGTGTGGCGAAGACAAGGAATGGCAGCTCAAGAGTATGGGTCACACCGCCGGCTGTTACCCTGTATTCCTGCATGGATTGGAGGAGGGCAGCCTGGGTCTTTGGCGGTGTGCGATTGATCTCGTCTGCGAGGATGATATTGGCAAAGATCGGGCCCCTTACG
>Ga0315296_10000053_pt1 | contig 116290 bp, 123 predicted proteins | sample YL17G14_18_MG_FD_203921 | JGI IMG/M metagenome (GOLD analysis project Ga0315296, IMG submission 203921) | Sediment microbial communities from Yellowstone Lake, YNP, Wyoming, USA - YL17G14_18 | ecosystem: Environmental > Aquatic > Freshwater > Lake > Sediment | place: USA: Wyoming | collected...
CCCTGCGCAAGCATGATCCCGATCTCCTCCCGCTCTCCTAAACTTAAATGGTTGTGCCTTTTTCCCACTTCGGATACCTCCTGTCTCTATTGTACCCAAAGTGGTGCGTTTACTTATGGAACTCGTGGTATAATAAAACGACATGAAATCATTGAAATGGATCATATTTATTGTGGTTCTTTTTATTATCCTGGCGTTTATATTTCGCCCAAAAATAATAAAACAATCTCCGCCTATCTATATTGAAGTAAGACCGGGGGTCCTTGAAGAAAAAAAATGCGATTGTATTGGCTATATTCATAAAAAGGAGGGTGTTTTTTTGATGACTAATTATTATTGTGTAGGGTTCAGATATAATTGCACTATGCCCCCCTGACCACAATGTTATAAAACCGTATATTTCTTTAGCCATGTGCTGTACCCGATTTCCTGGACAAAATATTAGTTTAATCATGCTACCTCTGTCAAGCCTTTTCTCAATTTTTATATGCTTATAACATATTGAATTTTCAATAATATTCCATACTGTCCCGCCGCGGGACACCCCCATTTCAAATATGATGCCTATTCAAGGCGTATGATTTTTGTTCAACCTCCCTCAGTATGTGTAATTGAACTCAAGCTGAGGCTCATATCCACAGGCACAATCTTCTCCTTGAAACCTTACCCAATCTGCAGTGCATGAACTCGTACAGGTTGTTGAACATGTTGTTGAAGGAGCCAATAAAACGAATCCATTGTTATTCGAGCCTCCAGAAACCCAAGACTGAACTGTATCTTTAACAGTGCTATCGTCACAATTTAGAATCCCGGTTTGTGAACCGCAAGTTCCTACAGAGGCAGAAAAATAGGAAGGTTGATTATTATAGTTTGTTGAACATGCAGACCAACTTGTTGTAACTTTTGCCGATCGGATTGAGCCTCCATTGCTCGTATCCCAATATACACGAAGCCTTGCCCATGTTACAGTTGCACTACTCGGAAGGCTTGGAAGTGAGAATTTTATATAGCTTCGATATACATCACAGCCATTATTCCATCCTCCGTTTCCTACAAGCTGATAACCTGTGCACTTAGAAGTAGATGCTGAATTTTTATATGTTGTCACATTATCGGTTGCCCTGATATTCACACTTCCAGAGCAGGTCCCGGGCGCATGAGAACATGACTGTGTTGATGAGCTTGAGCCCGAACAGCTTCCAGATGAGCATATAGGAGTTGAGCAGGATTTAGTATCATTGCACTGACAAGCTCCACATATTATTGACCCACAAACAGTTCCATCAGTATTTCTTGAACAGGATTGTGTTGAAGTGCTTGTTCCACTGCAAGAACCTGCTGAACACACTGGCGTAGAACATGTTTGAGAGCCTGTATTAGCACATGTTGACCCATAAGAACATGAACCACATGTCGTACTTCCGCATGCCGTTCCATTGGTATTCCTATCGCATCCTGTTGTATCGGTTTCAGTTCTTGTAGATGGTGTACATGTTCCTGATGAGCATGAATAATCAGTGCAGGTCCTTGTTCTTGTCCCTGTATTTGTGCATGAAGAAGAATATGAGCATGAACTCCAGGCTCCGCAGGTTGTTGTTCCACATGCTGTTCCATCTGTATTTCTTGAACAGGATTCAGAGGAAGTGCTTGTTTCGGAGCATGAACCTCCAGAACATACAGGTGTTGAACAAGATTTAGATCCTGAATTTGCGCAGGTTGAAGCATAAGAGCAAGAACCACATGTTTTTGAACCACATGCTGTTCCATCCACAGTGCATGTAGGAGTTTTACATTTCCCAGATTCACAGACTTGGCTTAGAGAACAAGAATTGCTACAAGACCCACAAGCAGAGCTGTCAGTTGATGTATTTTTACACGTTCCATCACAACATGTTTCTCCTGTTTTACAGGCCGGTTCACAAACGTTTACAGTAGGAGGATTTGTACAGACCTGATTTTTGCACACTTGATTTCCTGGACAATCATAAGAAGATTTACATGTCTGGACTGTTGTTTTTTCCTCTTTACCACACCGCGTTGAAAGAATACTAACCGATAAAACAAAGAGGCCAAAGAGAGTAAGCTTTTTCATTTCATCCTCCTTTTCCTTTTATTAAATCCTTCAGAATTAAGGACCCTGTTATATCCTTCTTTATCTGGAACCTTGCATCAAGGCTGTAGGGAATCCCTTCAGGATTGAATCGCTGGATTGTTCCAAGAGATTTTCCCTCAAGGGTTTTAACCTCTCCCTTTATTAAATCAACAGAGCCAATGAATATACCAAGTTTATCTTTTAACAACACATAAGCCTCCTTTCCGAAAGTTTTATATAACCTAAATCCTTAACCCTCATATGCCACATGCAATTACCGTCCAAAAGCTTGAAAGAGAAATAAAAGAAATCAAAAAACACATGGTAACAAGGGAAGAAATAGAAGAACTTATAGCAGACAAAGAGCTTATGGAGAGCATCAAAAGGAGCGAAGAAGATTTTAAAGCTGGCAGATTCAAGAAGGTTGAGAATGCTTCTGATTTATTATGAGCTATGAAGTTCGCAGATCGGACGAATTTAGCAGGGCCTTGAGAAAACTTAATAACCAAGAATTCTTTAATCAGCTCGACAAGAAGATACCAAGGCTTAAAGAAAATCCATATTCTGTTGGTGGAAGGCTTTCTGGGAAATATCATGGATATTTTGACTTCAGGCTCTTGAGAAAATACAGAGTAATCTTTTCCATAGATGAGGAAAATAAAATTGTAAAGCTTCATACAATAGAGCATAGAGATCATGCCTATTAACCCTCCAAAAGGCTTATAAACCCCTAAATTCACTGTTTTAGGCGTTGTATTAAACATCAGTTAAATACAATGCAAAAAGGGTCATGAAAGGACAGGGAGGAATAAAAACGAAAGCAGTTGGTTATGTCAGGATCTCAACGAATGAGGATAAGCAGAAGTATGGCCTCAATGTTCAGAGGAGAGCCATCCGGGATTACTGTAAACGAAAAAAACTCACCCTGCTCAAAATTTTCTGTGATGAGAAAAGCGGGAAGACTCTTGAGAGACCCGGGCTTCAAGGCTTGCTCACATGGAAAGATAAATTTCAGGTCCTGGTTGTGTATAAAATTGACAGATTATCAAGAAGCCTGTTTGAACTATTAAGCCTTATAAAGCAGGATTTAAGCGGAAAAGAGGTTGTCTTTCTCCAGGAAGGAATTGACCAAAGAACAAAGGAAGGCCGGCTCCTTCTTCATCAGCTTGCCTCATTTGCTGAATATGAAAGGGATCTCATATCATCCAGGGTCAAAGATGGATTGGCCGAGGCAAAGAGAAATGGGAAACATCTTGGAGCTCCACAAAAATATCATGAGTTTATTTCCCGGGTTATGGAACTAAAAAGTAAAAGCTTGACATGGAAACAGATATGTGGTGAAATTGGTATTAACTTCAGGACAGCAAAGAAATGCTATGAAATCGGATTGCAAAAAACAGATGTTTAATACAATTAATTTCCTTCCTTATTTAGAGAAATTTAACAGGCAAAGAAAAAGTTGTCAAATAGTCAATATGAACCAGGTTTAAAAACTGCTGTCTCAATTTTTAGGTTTCCAAACTACTTTTCCCCCCTGATATGGTAAAATAATATTATTAATTTTCCATTGATTTTTCTTCTTTGTTTCCCATTTTTTTTGTGGGTTAAATGCATAAGCAGCAATTTCTAACCCTTTAACTTTACTTTTGGCAGTTATGTAAGTTTTCCTTGTAATATAAACTGAGTTAAACGGGTAATGGTCATGCTTAAAGTAGAATGATTGGCAGATATGGCGGATTGCGTGCTCCCCATTCGGACTAAAAGATAAAGGGTAACATAAATATTCTTCGTATTTGGTAGAGGTTATAAAATTATCAACTTGATCAACTTTATGCCCATCAATGTCTAAAGCTAAAATTTTTGCATCTTCAGGAAAATACTTTGATTTCTCAAGGTGATCACACCATCCCTCAATATTAAACTCTGAGGAATCAATTCGTTTTCCTGTTATGTTTACTAGTGTATACCTATATTCTATTGTTGCTTTAATTACTTTTCTTATATTTTGTATAGGTTCAAGTGTAATTATTATGTATAGAGACGGGCGTATAACTTTTAAGTCTCTAATTTTTTGAAGACCTTTTCTTGCTTCATTAATTATTGGACCCCATCTTTTTATGTGTTTACCAATTCGAAGTCTAAGATAGGTTTTTAATAATAATGTAAGAATCCATATTATAATTCTAAAGATGAGACCTCCCATATTTATTTCTTTTTGCATAAAGTATCTGTCTCTTTAATAATTCTCAAGAAACCGATTTTCTTCAGCTAAAGCTGACGAAAAGCTCTGTAGCCAATTTTGATTTTGGAGGAATATAAATTTTTACCAAAATAACTTTTACCCTTTCAAAAATAGGAACAATCCCCGGATAACTAAATTCCTTTTATCCACCACCGCCTCCTCTTCCTCGCCCCATATTCTGACACCTCCCTCCTTTTTTTATCCCCATTATTTGTTTTTAATGTTTTCGATACCACGATTAGGAAGTAATGTCAACTCTTTTCTTCACCCTGACACCCCTCCCCCGCCGCTCTTTCCTCCCTCTGGACTCCCTCCCTTTCCGGCACCCCTTCCAAGCAAGGTAGCCCCAGAACGCTTCGCTGGGAGGAATCCGCTCTGAGAGCCTGCGGTTCAAGTGTTTGCTTTCCGCTATCGCTTCAAGCTCCTCGGCTCTCTAAGGGGAGGATAGTGCTCTGGCACGGACCCCGCCAGAGCCCTTCGGGTCAGGAGGTATTTGATATAACATTTTTGGGGATGTATTATTTTAATATGAATCAAAAATGGACATTATTAGAACACGGCGATTCTTTAGAAAGACAATATTGGTTGATTTTTAAAGAAAGATTTCCTAACTATGAAATTTTCTGGTCAAATTTCATTGTTCCACTCACAGGGCGACCCAATAACCTTAATGATATTCAATTCAAGAAGGGGATTGATCCGTTATTGGAGGGGATGGCAATGACCCATTACTCAATCTTTAGAAGCTTATGTTATATTTTTGATGAAAAACAAATGTATAGAAGAGAATCTCTCAAAAATATTTATATACATTTGAGGATTATAACTGATTTAGTAGAGCTATTGGCTACACATCTTATAAATATCAAGATCAAGATAGGAAAATGTGAACCTTTAGAAATGCTTACGAAAAATAAATTTCTAACGATGGCAGAAGAATATTTCCTAAAACATTATGAGAAACAATTTAATAAATTTAAAGAAGTAAACAATCCTGTAACTTTCTATGTTCATGGTAAGCGGAATATAATTAAAGAATTCGTTAAAGACGATGATTTTAATAAAATTGAGAAATTATTTACAGGAATTAGAAGATATTCAAATTTTTTGATACACATGCCTGCTCCGGGTACTGTTTATTTAAAATTTGACACGGGTTATATGACTTTAATGGCAATTAAAAAAGATAAAATTGATAAATATGATTTATGGACTACTATTCTTTACAATAGAGATTATGATGACCTTATCGAGCAAAGTATTTTAGTAGAAGATGATTTCAAAGAAATACAAATTAGACTTAATGAAATTTGGAAATATTTTATAAACGAAATGGAAATTATATCTAAGCATCGAGAATATAATAATTTAATAAGTGATAGTGAAACAAATATGCAAACATTTTCTACTTTAACTGAGCCTGTTTCAGGTTCTGCTGTACATAGAGATAAGCCCTCGACTTCAGGCTCGGACATATTCTAATTTTTATAATCGTTCTTTTGCAACACTCACGCCAGCTTCGCTGTCATTCAGGTTGCAGTACTCATAAGTCCTCAATGTATTTCGATAACATGTCGATACGTAGAAAAAGTGCATCAACCTTTCTCGGTGGGAACCGCGTCCACCAATATCTCGCGCGTGTCAAATAAACAGTATCAATTCTAGGTAAATTCCTTGAGTTTATGGGCCACTTAAGAGTCTTAGTAACGGGAATAAGATTGTCTAAAAGGTAACGCTGTCTTTCGCCTATTTTTTTAAAATGCCCTCCATCTTTACCGGGAATACCAAAGATTTTATCACGCAGACTTTTTAAATCTTTTAAGCAATAAACTGGCAAAATATCTTTACATTCAATATTTAGAATGACATTTTTCTTATGAAGAAAAGCGACAACATCGAAATCACCAAGGCCGGAAGGATGCGAAGAATCTAATTTATATAATTCACAGTTTTTCCTGACATAACTCGTAAATCTGGAAACAATCTCAAATGCCTTGTCCTCAATAGCTTCTTCAATGTGCTTTTTTTCAGATCTAACGACTTTATCCACGTTAGGACATTGAAGGTCTGCTGGTAAGGTACCATTGGAAATATTACTAATCCACATTTCTGCAGTCTTTAAAACAGACCAGGATCCCCAATAATACTTACCCTCAATAAGTATTAATGGCCGCAAAGAATATCGTGCAAATCGTTTTCGATGTTCCCAAACTGGAATATCTGAACATGGCTGTTCTTGACCGATTAAATGAAGAATATCTTCTTTTTTTAAAGTAAGAAAATCGATTATAGGATTTATTTCTTTACTAATAAATCCTTTAATGTCCCGGGTGCATATTCCTTCGATTTCATCGATCGTGGCAGAATAATAAGGGGTTAATGCCGTCCCTAACGAATAATATCCCCACCGGGCCATGATTTGAAGAACATTAATCATATTTCTAATAGAAAACCCTAGATCTTGTTTAAATGCAGTATCAAGCGCATCCAAGTACTCATCGACAGACCTTGGCGAAGAAATCCTGTCCTCCGGATCTCCCATCAAACCTAAACTTAACATTGCTCCTTCTTCACTATAATATTTTTCTTTTGTTTCCCAGTCATACTTACTTTCAATGTTTACTAAGAAATCTTCACTGACACTCATACCTATGGGGCTGATACCATAGTGGAGCACATCGCTTGCTCTATAAAACGCATATAATTCATCAATTAATGCTATCAGATATTGAAATTGTTCCCTATCTAAAATAATCTTTCCCATTGGAATTAATTGAACATATTTTTCAATTAAATATCTATTGCATCTATGCATTGTGAGATATTTTAATTGTTGTTCGGCGTAATCTCCTTCTCTTGAGTAGTCAACTTCTTGGTCAATAGATACCTTTATCGTTTGAATCTTCCTTTCATATTCATCTGTGAGGGCATCTATTCGAGAAATCAAGAAAAGAATAGACGAATGATAATCATATTTTTGAACCTCAGAATTAATCTCCTGTATCAGTACATCTCTAAGTGCGTTTAATTTGTTTTTGGCTTCTTCGAGATTGTAATGGCCCGCTGACACACCACATGCTTGAGCGAGTTCAGCAATCTTTTTCCTGGCTTTTTTGAAGTGTACCTGCTTTGGCTCATAAGTCCCAATAAACTGAGGAAACGAGGCTTCCATTTTTCTTATAAAGTATTTGAAGCGAGGTTTATTCATTTTTTCTGACTCTATTCTATTTTTTAATAATTCAAATTTGGGATCTGAAGCAATTGAGTTTAATTTTGCAAGAACCTCTATTAAAAGGTCTATCTCTAAAGAGCGATCCCTTGAGTTCAGAAAAGCCTCGGGCAATAATTTATCATTAAAAACGACTCTTATACCGTATCTAGTTCTTTCAACGAGCCCGATGTCACTCGACCAATATTTATCCTCATCAATAAGATGCCTTAAGTGTTGTAATGCGTCATCTTTTTTGACGAGAGATAGAGGGAACATAAATATTTGAATTTGGTTGAAATATTTAATGAATAGGCATTCTTTAAGGATATTGTTAAAATTGGAGATAGAGTCATCAAGAGACTCCATCAGCAAATTAGCCAACTGTCCTTGTTCAAAAGACATTTTATAAAAGGGTGAGGTTAGAAATACATGAGTTATGTCCACCTTGCAATATATGGCCCAGCCGAAGTAACCTCTGGATTCTAACCTAATTCTGCATTCGGTTTCTCTACTCACTTTCCAACTTCTTGGATGATCAAAGAAGTTTACTTCAGGATAAAGCCTCCAGAATTCTAAAAGCGTCTCGTATCGTAAACGAGTGCCCCAGTGTGGATCAAGCATAATAAAATCAGGATTACGAGCACCTTCAATAAGGACACCATAAGAGCTCTTAAAAGAACCAAATACATCTAATGGACCTGCAAGAGAACTTTTTATGCGTTTATCATTCTCTTCACGATATTCTATAAAGGAAGACAACATCTCTTCGTCATCTAATTCATCTATAATACCCAAAAGCTGGTCCATAAATATTACGTTGCCAGGAAGGGAGCGAGGAACAGAAATCACTAATAAATCGATACATACCTCTGGTATTACTACAAACAATTCTGATTTTAGCACTTTATCGGTTTTTGAAGAGATCTGCACATTCTTCCTTTCAAGATGCAACGCAAGTTTAACTGGAGATTCAGATAAAAGTTTGATTGCCTCGATAAGCTTTGGAGCAATATCCGTTAATTCTTTCTCTGTTATCTCCTTCGAAAAAATTGGATTTGCAACGTAAAAAAGTATGAGTCTATCCTTTGATATTAATGATGTTGAAAAAATCACTTTGTGTGGAGAGCCGTCTGAGAGGACAGCACTAACAAATGGGAATAAATATTCAGATTTTATTCTCGATTTTATGTAATGATATAACTCTTTGCCTATGTGATATGAATATGGCATGTCATTTTTAACAATTTTCATATGATAATCTCTGTAAACCTTCGACCAGGAAGTATATAATATTGAAAAATACCGTCTTGGAAGAAGAAGGAAATATCGACTATTATGATGAAGAAAACATTTTGGAACTACCTTGCCATTAAAGACCAATTCATTAAATATCTCAAATTTGAGATACTCACGAGGCCAGTCTCCTACTTGAATGGAGAAACATTTCAAAAAAGTTTTATCATATTTACTACTCAAGTCATACTTGGCATATAAATCAGTCACATTTTGCCAGAATTCTTTTGACGGAACCTCTATATGGCCGGGAGACACCTCTGATAATGTATCACCAGAGGGCTGGGTAATAATGTAAGAAATAATGTCATTCTGTATTTCGAGGAAATGCCGTAATTCAATAGATGGTGACCTGCCAGAATGTCTCAGGTATTCTTTGTCAAAAGGCTCATAGATGGTCTGAAATTGTATTAGATAATCATAAACATTAGACAACTCCTGGCCATAAAATATCTTGTATATCTTCTCGCCGTGATAAAACTTGATCTCCCCCCAATCGGGTTCTGGTACATAATCTTCTAACAACGGAAAAGATGGTATTATTGGATATATATCCTCCATTAACATTTTGAAATCATTATAAGATATTATTTTATTATTTGTTGAAAAATTGCTTGTGTTCATTGAAACAAATACTGATAATAGGAATTGATGTTTAATTTGACTCGAAATATTAGGAAGCCATAAATGTGATGCAAACAGAGATATTGCAATATCTTGAATACTATATTTCTGAAATATGGCAGAGATGGATTTGACAACAGTTTGAAAAATAATGTCTGGGTTTCCTGTTATACGGTCAAAAGATTTGAGAATTTTTTCTTTAAGGTGCTCTCCTCTTGTACCTTTGCAAGGAAACCTTCTTTTCTTTTTAATTTTCTTAACCATATTCTTTTGTTTATAACCATTTAAGCTAAACCCTTTTTCAAGAGGATGTCAATGCCCATTTTCAGATCTATTATCCAAGAAATCCAAGAAGTGTTTGTATTTTTTGCCTTCATAAAAAAACGGCATGATCCTCAGATGAACCAAATATTTCTATTTAGAATATGAAAAGAGAACTAAACCCCTGGTGTTTACCATTTTCCTGTCAAACTCGCAACCGTCATGCCTTCCTTTGTCAATCGTTTTGATAATTTATACTCAACACAATATCTATTTTAATTTTAAATCAATAATATCCAACTCTTTATCTTTGTTTATATCTATAGTCCTGGGCTCAGAGGCAAAAATTCTATTTAATGGGATAACCGCAATTTGGTCTGTAGGATTGATTGGATATGGCTTAGCAACCACCTCTTTAATATTAACTCCATCTAATTGGCTTATAATTGTAGCCATTTCCTCTGAAATATATGTAATAATGTATATATCATTTTGATCATACTTGTGGATTTCAAAATAATAATCAGGATATTTCTTATATCTTTCGACTTTTGAATTTAGTATTGCACCATAATTTTCATAAAGACGATTAATTTCTAATAATACTGACGGCATAAAACTAAATGTTTTGTTTGGTACATCAGATAATCGCTTGCCAGATTCCAGTGCTGTTAATCCTCTCAAATCGTGATTCTTACGAATATTATAAATTATTTTATCTACTTTATTATTAATAATTGGTATTGTCGTTATTGATATATGAGATACATTATAACTTTTTGGTTCTTCTTTTTTCGATATAGTATCTTCTTTTCTATTTTTCTCAGTTATGTTTTCAGTTTTTGGGTAAATTAAATAAAACCAAAGTGGCGAAGTAAAAAGAGCGCCTATTATCACGCATATTCCTGTAATTTTCGCGGCCTTAATTTGTGGATTATTGATCTTAATACTTTTCACTTTATCTTCTTAGCACCCCTCACGCCCTTTGGTCATTCGTGTTGCACTCCTCATAAGGTAGCTCCGCATCAATTAAGACCCTCCAGCGGGTTCTTATAAACTCCAGCTTCCAGCTTCCTTCTCCTGTGGCGGTTGAGAGAAGGAAGCAATGTATTTCAACCCACCATATCCAGAGCTCATAGCCTTATCCTGGAAGCCCAGGGGCATTGACCAGGTCCTTGTCCTGGGAAATTATTACTGGAACAGCAATTACCATAGAAACACTCTTTATATAAGAGCATTCAAGGCAGGGAATGTCAATATCGGAAAGGCTTATGGAAAAGCCCTGGCCAGGAGTTTAACCAATATCACAGCGGATTGTATTATCCCAGTGCCCGGGGATCCCATGAGAAACAGAGCCAGGGGATTTAATCCTTCAATAGTCTTAGCAGAAGAAATATCAAGGGTTACAGGATTGCCAATCATTGATGCCCTTGAAAAGAAACCCTGCACCAGGGCTTATGTGACCAGTAAAAAAGTGCTCTCACAGGCTTACTCCCTGAAATCAAAAATCTCAGGGTCAGAAATCTCAGGGAAAGTTCTCTTAGTGGATGATGTAATTGCATCAGGAAAAACAAAAAGGATATGTGCATCTCTTCTTAAAAAAGCAGGAGCCCGGAAGATAATTGTCTTGGCTATAGCAAAAGCAATATCAGTTAAAAGGCCAAAGCAATTGACATTCTCATGGAAATAAGATAAGGAGGAAATGATGAAAGAGTATGTTGAAATTCCAATTGAAAAGATTCAGCCCAATCCCTATCAACCAAGACAGAGTACATATGAGGAATCCTTAAAGCAGTTGACAGTAAGCATTAAAGAAAAAGGAATCCTCGAACCATTAGTTGTTGCTCAAAAAGATAGAAATTATATCCTTGTTGCCGGTTACAGGAGAATAGAGGCATCAAAAAAAGCAGGTTTAACAAAAGTTCCATGCCATATTGTCAGCTTAAAAGACAAACAGTTTTTAGAATATAGCCTTATTGAAAATCTTCAAAGAGAGGACCTTACTCCGATTGAGGAAGCTGAGGCATTAAAAAGACTCAAAGATGAATTCAAATACAGCGTAAGAGAGTTAGCAAAACTCAAAAGAATATCCAAGAGCGAAACCCATAGAAAACTCAAATTAGCAGATGCTCCTGAAGATGTAAAAGAAGAAGTGTCCCGTCACGGGACACCTGTTGAGAGTGCCCTGAAAGTTGCTAAAGAACCTGATATTGAAAAAAGAAAATCATTATTAAGAAAAGCAAGAGGAAAAACACAGAAGGAATTCAGGCAGCAGGACAAAGACAAACCTCAATACAAAGTTGAATATGAGACAACTGGAAGACTGGTCAAAATCTCAGTAAAGTTTGATTCCAAGAAATCTAATGCTGTAGATGTTCTTAATGATTTAAGAGAAAGGATAAAGAAAGGTGAATTCTCAAAAGATTAAGCATACCCATACAATCATAACCAAGAAGCTCATCAAGAGAGGTATTATTAAAGGAAATATCCCTTTTAATCAGGTTCAAGTCAAAGTGAGATCACTCATAAAGAATACCAATACCCTGACAGAAAAAGAGAAAGATGTTTTAACAAAGAGGATATCTCATTCTATGACATTAAGAGCGATAGCACTTCGTTATAAAGTTAGCTCCGAATGGATAAGGCACCTTGAGAATAGAGCCCTATCCAAATTGATGAAGAGATGGCCTATATATCCAAAAGAAAAAAGCTCTTAAGCTGTTACAGCTGCAGGCTTAGAAACTGACCCCACTGACTTTTCTTTCTTTGCCTTTTTCTTCTTCCTATATTCAGCCCATCTCTTCCTTCGAGCAGCAGCAATTTTTTTCAATGTTGCCTTGCTAAATCTCTTCTTTGCTTTCCTTACCCTGCCTTTAACCTTTCCGGTAATGTCCTGAGCAATCTTTGATGAAAGCTTTTCAAGGCTCCTACTTAGTTTTACTGTTTCACTTTGTAGTGCAGTAATTTCTTTTTGATAGGGCTTTATTAAATCTGATACTGTATTTTTAATCACCTTATCGAGATTTACCCTTATCTCGTTCAGTTGTTCTATCCTCAGTTTTGCCATTTGAGCCTCCATTTGTATAGTTACAAATTCTCAAATATCTTCAATATGTTTTGTACAGATGTTTTATTATCAAAAGAAGCTAATGTCTTTCCTCTAAGACCCAACTTTATATCAACCGAATGATCATTATGGTTATAAGTCAATGCGTACTCTTTTTGTTTTATCTCAACCCATAGAACATTAGCTGTTTTCCCACTGTGTGTTCGAACTTTAATTTTTGATTCAGCATCCTTAAACAGTACAACTGCACCAGCTAATGCAAGAAGCACTTCTTTCACCTGTGGAGCGTGATGAACAGCCCTACTCATAACCCCCTAAGATAATCTTTGAAATCATCAAGGCTGTTTAAAACTTTTGGCATTTGAGACTCCTTTTTTGATTAGCTTAACAATATAATTATGGAAGATCAACACGCGCATTTTCAATATATTCTCTGGTCGTAATAATATCATTATATTTGTATTTTATTCTCAGTTTCTTCCCAACTCCAGGATGGGGATCCTCTCCTGCTGTTGCGTTGGACGCAGCTATTGAAAGTTTATCATTGCGTACTAGCTTGGTCAAATTCTCTGTAATATCAATAGATTTTTCTGGTGTTCCATAAATAGCCTCAATTATCTCGAATCTATATGACTGCCCCATAAAATATTTCCAGTCATCAGGAGGAAAAAAAACTATTTCTATTTCTTTAATTGCCTTATTAGATTTGTTACAAAAGCTTGTTAGTTTATCGTGAAATATTCTTAGAGACTCTCTAAAATCATCTCCTTTCTTATCGTATACAGTATAAATATGTTCAAGTACTCTATACCTATGTAAATTATTTATGATATTGATAAACTCTAAAGATATCTTTCGGATTATGTTCATCTCTAATTTTTTCAGCGCATAGGATAACCATGTATCTTTAAGAGAATGATATTGGTCCCGTATCAGAGACACGATATTTTTTATGTTTTCATCTAATTTTCTTATTTCCTCGCTCTTACCCACAGAACTCTCGCTAATAATTTTTTGAACGCTTGTTGGATTCTGTGGGTTAATAAATTTACCAAATTCTTCCACCAGCAATTCAAAATCCACCATACTTTTTCTTAATGCACTGTTTTTTCTCCAATTACCCCATACACCCCTAAACCATGATTTAAGACTCTTTCCAATTGGAGACAAAATAAGAAGTAAAATAATTATAAATAAAAGTATAACAATTGATGTATAGAACAACCAATCAGGAAGTTCCTCCCTTTCAAAAAATCCTATTAACGCAATGACTGCTATAACTATTTCTGATATTGTCCGTATCCAATTATGGACATTTGGGTTATTGTTATTGTCATTTGAATCAGAAAACTGTGCGCTAGTCACTAGGAATCTTTTCATTTCATCCCCTCAGCATTATTATATAAATCGGAAAGCTCTAAATAATCTTTTATTATTCTCTCAGCCTCTGTATCTCTTTATCTTCTGATTATCTTACCAATGCTATTTTATTTGTCAAGAAATATTACATCCTAATACTCACTTTCTTTCCCGCGAAAGTCTTTTAATCCCCCCCTTTTTAAGTTTAGCCTTAAATGTATCATAACATTCCTCATAAACTTCACGTGCCGATTTATTATTTAAATCAGGAAATTCTTTCCCACATTTACATGGAGTTTTAAACGCTGAGTCCCAATTTTTTGGTTTTATATCTCTCTTACATTGTGGACAGTATGGTCCAAGGATAAGCTTTGTAGCAACATATACCTCACTAAATTCTGAAAATCTGCGGTCCTCTGCAACATCAAAAAACTCTTTTGTTAGGTCCCATCCAACACCAAATAATGTTTCACTTAACCGGACAAGCTCTACCTCTCCTAATTTAGGATAAATAAAATAAATATATATCAATATAAAGAATCCAATATTTCCAGGGATTAATAAAATCCCAATCCACAACGGTATGTGGGTATTGATAACAATTTCTTTAAACCAATACATTGAAGAAACTAATAGTAAAAATAAAAAAGTCATCAAAGAAATAATCCAGTACTCAATAACATTCTCCAAACCTTTCACCAATGCATTTTTAAATCTGTCTAATATCCATTTCATTTCTTCTGTGCCTTTAAATAAGAACTTATAGACTCCCGAATAAGGCTCTTGTGCTTATCATTCAACTTCTCATAATCCTTTATCACTCCTCTTTCCTCTCCCGTTAATATCCAATCAACCGAGCAGTTAAAAGATTCAGAAATATTAAGCAAGAATTGCGGATCTGGAACCTTAACACCTTTCTCATAATAAGAAACCGATGCTTGGGTTGATAAAATCTTCTTAGAAAATTCCTTCTGGCTCAATCCAGAGCTTTCCCTTAACCCTTTAATCCTCTGCCCTATCTCTTTTGGGTCTAGAGGCATATAACAATAGTATTGACAAATATAACATTAGTGTATATCATATTATTTAGGGTATCTCATGGCAAAAAGAAAATCAAGGATTATGAATAAGCAGTGCAATTACCTTTTTAACAGACTTATGAATAAGCCTGAATACAGGGCTATTATCTCTAAGACCTATGAGCTCTATATAAAACTCACAGATAAATGCCCTGACGCAATCCTTGACCTTGACAAAATCTTGTCCCTTACAGCTTTGAAAGAATTCGTTGAAAATGAAGCTTTTTATGAAGCCGGATTCCATATAGGAAAGAAAAAATGCAAATACTAACAACCCTCTTTCTTATTCTAATCTCAGGGTCCTCTGTATCCTTTACCAGGACCCTCGAATGGGATTTTGAAGGAGAACACTACAAGGTTGTCCTTACCCTTGATTCCAAAATGATAGAAAAGGCTAAAAACATAGGAAGATGTGATAAGGCATGTCTTATAAAACAATCTGTAAAGCAGTTGAAAGAGTTAAAATTGGATAAAGAGTTTTCCCTTATAACCAGATTCTTCAGTGAAGAACAAAAGATAAACTTTGCTCTGGCCCTGGCTCAATCAATACCTTACGAAATCGGACAATGGCAAACTGCAATAACCACAATCCACAGAAAAAAAGCCGACTGTAAAGGCAAGACGATACTACTCGGTTCACTTTTAATACTTATCGGAATCCCGGAAGAAAACATAGAATTTTTACAATACCCAGGACATATTGCGTTAGGAGTTGCACCATCTGATGGTAAAGAGCCAAAAGGCTCTTTCTATTTTGATGGAGAGAAATCCTATTATCCCTTAGATGCTGCCTTTAGTGGCCCTGCTAAATGGGGAATGCTTGCTGATGATCTTAATGGAGCGAGTGTTGAGTTTTTAAGATGATGATTTATGAACCTATAATTCATAAATATGATAAGTAAATGACCATCGGCATAAAATACTATGAAAGATATCAGACATTATGAAAAACTGAAATTATTAAAATTATTTAAAGACCTAGAAAAAACTGTTATTAGAGAGTATAAAGAATTTGAAGATTTTGGGGGAACTCTTATAGCTCCTGAAGGAGAGGAAAAATATTACCATTTTGCTTTATACAGGTTCAATAGTATTAAATGGGCGTTACTGCCAATTTATGATTATTTAGCGGATTTAAACAGAAAGTATAATTACAAACATCCCCCTGGAAGGTTAATTGAATAGTTCTTCATGATTAAACATTGGGATAATATTTCTTAGCTTGCTATGAATGCTACTTTTTATTTTGGACGGGTCGGGATACTTTATTATTAATTTAATCAATTTTTTTACATTAGTTGATTCACTTTTATAATACTTTTTAAGAACGCTAAGGATTGTCTTATCCTTTTGTGATTCGTATAGCGCCCTTAAATATATCAACTTAACTAACTCATCTGCTCCTAATTTCCTTTGTTTAGCTATCTTCTCTAATAGATAATAAGAATTATCAACATATCTTATTTTTCCTAAACATAAAAGTGCATAATATTTGATAACTAATGATTTTTCGGATTTTTTTGAGAGATCCTTCAGATATTTAGTTAAATCTTGTTGATATTGAGAATATTTGTGATGTCTAAAAACTATAGATAATGCAACTATACGAGAGTTATCATCAATATTCTCATCAACGACAATATTTTTCATTGAATTGAAAATCCTTGAATCTGGTATTAACTGATATAAGATATCGCGGCACCAATCCACACCTAGCTTAATTTTATCAATCAAGATTAACAATAATTGTTCATCTTTAAATTGTGTAGGATGCTTTTTAGCGTATCTTTCAAGAAATGTTTTGTATCCCTCATTTATTATCCCTACACACACAAAATATTTATCTTCGTCTTTAAACTCTGATGGCTTGAATACATCACCACTTGTATTATCCTTAATAATCGATGTTAAATCGTTTGTTGATATATTACAGTAATACAAGTATTCGAAAAACATTCTTCTAATAAGCCATGATCGAGACTTAATGCCTATTAGCATTGGTTCTAAAAATTCATTCCTGCCCAACTGTGCTAAGGCCATTATAAGTTTAAGAACTTTTTCTCGTTCTAATTTAGGAGGACCCGGATAAATCCTATTTATACTGGTCACCAAATCCTCTAAGTCCTTTCTATAAAATGGTTGTTCATATTTATCAAAAAGTATATGTTGCCATAGCGAGCTAAATTCAAATTTCTCCCCGTATAAATATTCATTTAATAAAATCCGGCCCGAAATATTATCAACTTCATTTTTCCATTTGTGGATAATATTCAACATTATTTTAACCCGACTTTTAGGCCTTTCCTTAAAACGCAATTTTAAATACTTTTTTTCTTTTTCTATTTCTGGAGTATATAACCTTGCATCTAATATTAATGGATAACTTTGTAATAATACATTTGTCCTTTCTATATTTTTTCGTAACCTCTCATTAAATTTTATGTTCTTTTTCGCAAATAACTCTATTGTATTTTTAGGAGATGATATGAGTTTCGTTAATAATCTCTCTTTACTTTCTGAAGGTCTTGTTTTTCGTTTAAGAATATCATCTAATCTGTCTTTCAACATATGTATTAATTGAGATTGAGTATGTTTTTCCATAACTCTGTGATCACCTAAAGATTTGTCCGAGATTTGTCCGACAAGAGTATAAAATATTCCATTCCATTGACGCTGATCCAGTAGTGGCTCATAATATATTTTAGAACAGAGGGCCCATAACATGATGCAACCGAATCCTCCAAGACTCAAGAAGCACCATTGTTTGGATGGCAATGCCATCCCTGGGCCCTCTTTTATATTACCTGAACGCGACAGCAAGTCAATACAGACCCATTTCGTCCATAAAGCCAACATCCCTGTTCCCCTTGAATTCAAGAGAAGACCTATCAAATCAATCGCCCTGGCATTCCTATATCGTTTTCTTGACCATTTCACATTTTCGTTTCTCCTGTTGAAAAGACCAGGTGATGAAAAGTGGGAACCCCCCGAAGGAAAAATTGAATCCGGTGAGACCAATCGTGAAGGTTGTATTAGGGAGGTCCGTGAAGAAGTCGGACTCATCATTGACCCTGATCCATTGGACATCACCTTCTTCACCCAAAACAGCCATTTCGTTATTGAAGGTCATCCATTCATTGCCCCTATCAATGGCGATAAGATTGTATTGAGTTCCGAGCACATTGATTATCAGTTCTACCCTTACAATGATGCCTTAAAAATCATTCGGTTTAATGATGTGAAGTGTGCCTTGATGTATGCCAATTTATGTATCCAAGAAAAAGTGTGGAAGGACTGCAATGGCCAAACATAAAAAAAGAAAAGTTTTGTTCAAGACATTTATGTTGCTAAAACATTTTCTCAGTCAAAAAAAGCCTAAGCCACGGCCTTCCGTCAAGCGCCACAGGATTCTTGGAATGACCCGAGACACGCAGATTAGAGACGGACTTGTAAGAACCACTCTGTATCCATCCGAGACACGCTGGCCAGGATGTAACCATATCATACAAGGAGACAAGTGGGGAGGCCGATGTTCAGTTTGTGGTCTCGATTTTTGTGGGCAATTTTGTATAAGAGGACCATGTGCTGGATGTGGAGCTCCTGTCCTTTGTCCTGCCCATGCCAAGCAAATTCCATTAGATAAGAATAAGACTGTTACTTACTGTCCCCATTGCGCTCAAGCCATACATAGAAAAATATTGGTCAAGAAAATCATCGGCTCAATTCAGACCTCATTTATCTTTCTTTTGTCCTTAATATTTACTCTCATTTTCCCTTTTCTTAAAGAAAGGACATCACATGACAAATAAGATTGACATATTGAGTTACGAACAGACCCAGGATTACGAAGCATTGAAACGCTTCAAAGAAAATATACAAAAACAGCAGAAGCGCAAGGCTCCCCTTCACCTAAAGCAGGGATTGACAATTGGACCTACTGTATTGCCTCCAATCTGGCAGCCAAAGATTTCTCTTTATAGACATAATTTGACTATTGGCCCAACCGGTTCCGGAAAAACTGTTCTCCTTCTCAACATAGCTCTACAGAGTTTACTAGGGCTTGATAGACATATCATTATATTTGATTATGGGGATTTAATTGACCGTCTTATTCCATTAATAGGTAAGAATTTTATTAATTCAACTCATCTGATAAGGGTTTCCGATATTGAACATCCTCCCTCCCTGAATGTATTTACCTCAATAGACAATATTGTCTTTTTAACAAACCGCCTTTCATCAGATCCACTTACTGATAGAATGATCTGGGAACTGAGAAGGGCTGTTACAATTCTTTTTTCGAACATTAAGAGCCCAACCCTCCTTGATTTGGAAAAATATTTCTTGGAAAAATTAACTTCAGATAAGGGCCATCATGCGTCCATAGAAGGCATCCTTGTCCGCCATGATAAGTATATTTCTGATCCATGTATTATGCGGATGACCTGCAACAGAAATCCCAAGTTCAATTTTAGAGCCATCCTTGATAACAATTCTCCTCAGCTCGTATTGATTGATTTAAATACAAGAGGTAAAGTTCCTTCCCTTGTTAGCGAGATTGTCGGAAGAACCCTTACTTCCGAGATTGACCAATATATATTTTCACGCAATTCAAATAATATTCCCTTAGCTCTTCTGGCTGATGAAGCGCCATCATATTTTGACCCAAATGCTCTCTTAAATATCATCTCTCATGGACGCAAATATAGAATGAGTATATGCCTGGCTAATCAGTTTATCTCTCAATGGGGCGATTTATTCAAAGGCATAGCCGGAAATATCGGAACTGCTATATGTATGGGTGCTGGCCCTGAAGATGCTCACAGACTCAGTGATGTTTTCATTGGATATTCTCCGGAAGAAATTATCGCATTACCCCTTTATCACTGTCTTGTCAGAATTAACGATGAAAAAGGCAGCCATTGTTTTGAGGTCAAGACTCTCCCTCCTCCGCGAAAATCAGCACAAGATTACACCGAAGAAATATTTCAAAATTCACGGCAGAAATACTGCACTCCAAAGAACGAAATTGAACAAACTCATTTTCAGCAAGAACAATTAGTCATTAGGCCTGTGCTGCCAAAAAAGCATGAGCCATTGAAAGCAGAGCTTTCTCCAGATGAATCCAGGGCTCTAAAGGTCATCCACGAATCCCCTGGCCTCTCTGTGAGGGAATTTATTGTCAGGTCAGGATTATCAACAGGGAAAGCAATACAGCTCCTCAAGAACCTGAAATCAAAAGGCCTCATCCAGGAAGAGATTGCTTCAATAAAAGGCCGAGGCAGGCCCCGGAAAGAACTCAGGATTACAGAGAAAGGAATGAGCCTTTTAGATGGCCAGGGTGGAACCGAACACCGGGAAATCCAGCAGGAAATACATCAGATCCTTCAGGCTATAGGACTTAACCCAATAATCGAGATGGAACGAAATGGTAAAAAAGTAGATATAGGAATTGAACAAAATGGTAAAGCCATAGCAATCGAAGCGCAGATCTCTTCAAAATGGATTGAAGAAAATCTTCTGAAGGACCTGGGTGCAGGTTTTGATCATATTGTCATCGTCCCATTAAATTCAGGCGTTCAAAAGAAGATCGAGCAAAAAGTTAGTACTCTCGATAAAGCCATCCAAGATCGGATTATGTTCATACTGGCATCTGAAATAAATAACCAGGAAGCCTGGAAAGGTATTTTGTTCAATAAGTTCGGATTTCAATATACCCCTGCAATGGCAAGGTGAACAAAATGAACGACTACGAAAATATTGCAGACCTGCTTAAAGAAATCGAACGCCGGATATTAGGCATGGCAGAGCTGGCAATACACGAAGACCGAGTATTTCAGGCTTTTAGAAAGCAATGCTTGGATCTTCTGGGTCATACATTCGCGCTCAAGAGACTCAAGGAGATTTTCAGAGAAGACGGTAAAGAAAACCCTTGACAGGGTATAACGATGATGTATAATTGTATAACATAAAGGAGGTGATATCGAGATGTCTAGCAAGGAGAAAATCCAGGTGATTGACCTCAAGGAGGATGGGAGTTTTGTTATTGAAGATATGCCCGAAGAACAGCATTTGGTAAAAGCGAATTCTCACTCCTTGGTTCCGGAAAAAAGGCAAAGGGACATTACTCGGCCAAGACAGAGAAGGGGAAAAGTTGCTGATGGGACTTTTGGATAAGCAAAAGAGAGCACTGTGACAGTGCTCTCAAGGAATCATATGTATACATATTTTACAAAGGAAAGATTAAGGGCAGAGATAGTGATAATGAAGAAGAATTTTTCTAATGCCATTTTTTGTGAGCAGGATGGGGAATGGTTTTGGGACTATACTTTTATGACAAAACAAGGCAATGCACACAGGGTCCAAATTTATTATCCGCATAATTATCCCTATGCTCAGCCGAAAGTCTATCCTTTCCCAAGGTTAATGCCTGAACAGTTTTTTGATTTCCTTAAACGGCATATCCACTACGATGGAAGCCTTTGCATTCAAATGTCCTGGGATCCTGACAGAAATAATGTAGCAAGCATGATTCCCTGGGTTGTGAAATGGTTCCTAAAACACCATGAAGATTTTAATCTCTAAAAAGGCTCTTAGCGAGATAGAAAAAGAGCTAAATGCTCATCCTGGTATTGAGACAGGAGGAATGCTTCTCGGCAGAAGGCTTGGCAAGGATATTGTTTTAGCCAGGCAGATTGGACCCGGGCCAAAAGCAAAGCATCATGCCTTTTCTTTTAGCTATGATAAGGAATACCAGCAAAATGAATACGATGGGCTTCTGAAGGAAAATTTTTTACTTGAGCTGCAAGGATGGTGGCATTCCCATCTCCATGGCCAGACCCCAAGCAGCATTGATTTAGATTTTGCCAGAGGCTTATTCAACTCTTCTGAATGGAGGGAATGGAATTTCAATGAAGCAATCTTCACCATTTCAAGCCTTAAGGATGATTCTATGCTCATGAAGGCTTACTACATTAACGAGAATGCACAAGCATTTACCGAGATTCCCTATGAGGTTGTTCCTGATGAAGATGTTAGGGTTATGCTCCTGGAAGACGCCTCTTACCCATTAAGCAAGAGCGTATTTTCGCGAGCTCAGGAAATTGTAAATCTTGAAGCCTTTGCCAAAAAGAGAGTTGCCATTATTGGCTTGGGCTCTGTTGGAAGCCTATGTGCAGTCCAGCTTGCCAAATGTGGTATTAGTAATTTTGCTCTTGTTGATAACGATATCCTGACAGTTCAGAACATCTCAAGGCACCAGTGTGACCTTATAGATTTAGGAAAATATAAAGTTGATGCTGTGAAAGAAAAAATCTTAAGGATTAATCCCACAGCAGTCATTGATGTTTTTCCTGTTGATATGCTGATTGTCTCTCAAAACGACAGGAAGGATATCTTTGACAATACTGACATGGTTATCGCTTCAACAGACAGCAACACTGTCCAGTTCATCAGCAACCATGAAGCTGTTCTCCATAAAACTCCTGCGCTGTTTATCGGCTGTTATGAAAAAGCTCTCTCCGGGGAAATTATTATCTATATCCCAAGAAAGACCCCTTGCTTTAACTGCGCTGTGCCCTTTAGAAAGAATCGCATGTTAAAAGCAAAGCATGACTACAGCACTGATACCTCAAAGATTATTGCTGAGCCTGGATTGTCCATTCACATTGAATACATAACCAACCTTGCCCTGATGTTGTGCGTCTCAATACTGCAAGGAAGAAAATCCTGGGGCTATAGAAGATTCATTAAGCCTTTGCTCCCAAATAACATTGTCTTCGTTAATGCAGGCTCGAACTCTATCATGTTCAGTCATCCTTTACAGATTCGCTATGGAAGTGTGAAAAGAAAATGCTCTGTGTGCAGTAAAAGAAAGGTATCCCTAAAACTTCATGGCTACGATGAATAAAGATATTGATGATTCCGTTGCTGGAGCATTAGGAATATTGACCTTTATTATTGGCTGGCTTGTTATTATTTATTTGGATGAAATCATCGCAGTATTTGTAGCTGCTGTAATTACTGGACTTAAGATTATGGCTGTTATGTTTATTGGCTATCTTCTCTTAAAGTTTATTGAGGGGGTTTTAAGCGGCTTACAGAAATCAGTTGAAGGCCCGTTAAGAGAGCATGAAAGGGGATTAGGAGAATCCAGGAGAGAGACACCATACATTGCACCAAGACGAATAGATGAACAAGCTTATAATGGCAGCATCTATGGTGATGAATCCCTGAGGTTTACAGAGGAAGAATCAAGAGCTATTAAAGGGAGAGAAAGGAGAACAAGATGAAAAACAGAAGGAATTTAAAGAGAAGAAACTCCATAGTGAAAGGTTTTATAAGAATCAGCACCAAAATATTTTCTGCCATTGCAGGCGGTATCAAAGCAAGGGCAGGGGAATTTGTAGCGGAAGCGAAAGCAACAAACCTTGGGTATGCCATTTTCAAGCAGTCCTTCTATTTTGCACGATTTGTCATTTACCTATTTTTGTCCGCAGCCATTATTTTCTCTGTTTTGGTAGGCATTCTAATTATTTTTGGCCTGTTAGCAGAACTGGAAAGGAGGAAATTTCAATGGTAACAAAAGCCATATTGTTCTGGAGTTCACTGATCATATTCTCTTTGCTTCTACTGGTCATTCTGGAACCTTCGCATATTCTCTCAAGTACTCTCATTGGGATCATTAATGATATGCGATGGTTTGGATACAGCTTATTCTCCAAAGACTCCTTCTCTGTATTTAGACTTATTTTCGTAGCTCTTGTTCTGATAATTTTGGTAAAGGCATGGAAAGGGAAATGAGCGAAAAAGCTATAAATCTTTCTATCTTGATAGGTAAGATGTTAAAAGATTTTATAGAGTGGGCAACTAAATATGAAGGAACAGGATTTACTGAGTTTTTAGATACATTAAAATATGGAAGGCCAGTATTTTCTTATCTTACATTATCAGTTGGATATTTTTTTGCTGGTAGGGTTTTTTATGAGGCGAAATTTAATGGCATCGAAAGTCTCAAAGGGAATCTTGAAGTGATAATATCATCAGCCTTCAGTATCGGGGTTGGAACACTTCTGACATATCTGTCTTGGAAAGAACATGATGATAAATATAGTAAGAATCAAGATTAGTCGTATTCTCCATGATATTTTCTTTCAAAAATAACAACGCACTATTGCAATGGTACCACACTTTGGACAGCGACCCCGCATTTCTCCTACTGGGATACCTTTTCCTGAAAATCCACAACCTTCACAGCCTTCAATTAAAGGAATCCTTTCAATGGATTTATTAGAATTAACTTCCCTATTTATTTGTTCCGTTATTAATGGAGGGGGCTTTGGAGTATCCTTTTCTAAATCTTTATTTTGTTTGTTTATACTACTTTCCTCATTACTAAATATTTGTATTACCTTACTTTGTATCTTCTTTTCACGATACTTAGATATATATTTTTGTTTACGATACTTCAGTAACCTGTATATACCATATACAATAATTATAGAGGATATTGTGCAGACAAAAGATATTAATGGAGAAGTTAAACTCCATGATCCTAAAAATACTGCTAAGATGAGTGCTAATATGGCAGCAATATCCGCCAATTTGGGTATTATGTTTTTATCTATCATAAATATAATTATTTCAATAATGCATCTTTCAGTCAATATTCTTTAAGGATGGCGAGGAAATTGAAGCTAAGGAAAGACAAGGACAGGTAAGGGCTGGCTCGGTCATATGAGAAAAAAGCAGGAAAGGAGAACTGACATGACTTGACCTTATCAAAGAAAAAAGGGACGATAAACGGTAAAGAAATTCAAATATTTACTGTCTATTATAAATATGTCCCTAATCATGCCGGTGAGGAGGCATATAAAGAATTCTTGCTATTGCTAAGAGAGAAGTTAGAACAACAGGAACAAAAGGAAAAGAGATAGATGCCTGTTACATATACAACATTCTCATGGCCTTGGTTGGTAGATAAAGTTCTGCCATACGCTATAGCTGCAATAATAGGTGCTATATTTTCGGCTATATCAGCATATATAATATTTCGATTGAGTGAGGAATATAAAGTAAAGAGAGACAAGATAAAATTTCATATCACATTATTTATGCAATTAAAAATAGTCAGAGACGAAATAGTTTTAGTTAGAAATACAGCAATAAATTTTCTACGATTATTATTAAAAGACAATGAGAATATACCAATTAAAAAATTAGAACCATTCGTTGTTTCTGTTATAAGAAAGTTTATAGATGAAGAATTATGGTTTGTTATTTGTTATAAGAATAAAGGTTTTGAATTGGGAACCCATTTATATAAGTTTTTACATCAATTTATCGAATTTTGGAACATTCATGTTGATGAATTTCAACAGTTTATTCGGCAACATGACAGGAAAGATCATTTTGCGTTTATTAGTCTTGGTCCAATACAAGGAGCCCTTTCAAGTCATCTTGAACATCCGTCACGGCATCATAACTTGATTAAGACAGCAGATTTTATTATGAATTGCATCGATGAGTTTGTTAAGGACAATTTCACAAACAAAGAACATTATGAATTTAAAAGGGGAAGAAGAAAACATGAAGAATGCTATTTTGAAATGGAGCCGGGGGAGGAAGCTGAAACTTTAGGTAGAATGAAGCTTGTGAATAAAGAATTGTTAACTCCTAAAGTAATAGAAGTTTTTGAAAAACAACCTTAGGAGCAATGTAATGAATTGTGCCATCTACTGCCGAGTCTCAACTGAACGCCAGAAAGAGCGCCACACAATTGACAGCCAGATCCGCATCCTTCCGGAGCTTGCGAAGTCAAAAGGCTATACACTCCTTCAGCCCTATTATATTGATGATGGCTTCTCAGCAGAGACAGTTGAAGGCAGACCTGCATTCAAAAAACTCCTTGAAGATGCAGAAGATAAAAAGTTTGACGCAATAGGAGTTATTGACTTTGATAGGTTGACAAGAAGCCAAAAGCTAATTGACCTTGCCATTATCAAAGACATTTTCAGGCGTAATCAGATAAAGATTGTAACACCATCCCAGGAATATGACTTCCAGGATGAGGAAGATGATTTTATCAGTGACCTTATGGGAATCCTCAGCAAGAGAGAAAAAAGAAAGATATTGAAAAGAATGTTCAGAGGAAGAATTGAAGCTCTGAAACAAGGAAGATATGTTGGTGGATTTATCCCTTATGGCTATGTTTGGAATAAAGAAAAGAAGTCATACGAGATAGAGCCGGAAGAAGCTAAGGTTATAAGAATAATCTTTTCTTTATGCAATAGGGGATTGAGCGAGACATCCATTGTCAGTCATCTTAATAGCATCAATGCTCTATCAAAGACTGGAAAACCCTGGAGAGAGGGAACAGTTCACAGGATGCTTAAAAATCCAGCATATTATGGAGATTTTCATACGAATAAAAAGGACAAGACAGGAATTAAGAAGGAAAAGGATGAATGGGTTATTGTTAAAATCCCTGCAATTATTTCAAAAGAAGAATTTGATCTTGCCCAGGAAAAATTAAAAGCAAGAAGGCTTTACTCTGGAAAGAGCAATATCAATGATTACCTATGCTCAAAGCTTTTGTATTGTGGAAATTGTGGAAAGAGGATGTATGGAATTACAGTTCAGGGAAGAAAGCCTGAACATGCAAAGCATTCCTATTACAGATGTTGTTCAAGGAATTGGAAGAAAGCAAGAATTGAATGTGATTTTCCTTATCTCAAAGTGAGTGATGTTGATGAAGCAGTATGGAAATGTATTGAAAATCTCATTAAAAATCCTGAGGTCCTTGATAAGGCGATAAAAACAGAAGAGCCTATTGGAACAGCAGAGAAAGATATGAAGCATTATGAAAAGCTCCTTGAAAAGAACGAGCTTGAAAAATCCAGAGTCTTAAGGCTTTTCAGGAAGGGCAGAATCTCTGAATCAGACACAGATAAACAGCTTGAGGATATAACAAAGGAAAAAGAGCTTATAGAAGGGAACTTTAACCTTTCAAAAATGTCTAAAGAGAAGAGGCATATTGATAAAAAACAGCTTTTGTCATTACAGGAAAGAATAAGGGGAATGAGGGAAAGGCTTGATAAATTGACATTTTTAGATAAACAGCAGATTTTAAGGAGCATATGCCCAGGGACAGGGGATAACAATATCATTGTCTATAAAGATGGCAGGATCGAGATAAATGGGGTAATAGATTTTGACAACATCATGAATTTGCAGAATAATGGTGTTGTGAACCGCACTAGCCTTGGACATCCGAGGGAGGTCTTTAATCCCGCCATCAGGGAGTCAGCGGCCGCGGTGATCCTTGTCCACAATCATCCAAGCGGCGATCCCTCTCCAAGCGAGGAGGACAGGGAGCTCACAAGGAGATTAAAGAAAAGCGGTGAGCTCCTCGGCATACCGGTTCTTGACCACATCATCATTGGCGACGGCAAATACCTGAGCTTCGCGGACAAACAATGGCAAGGATAATAATTATCTTCTGCTCTTTATTCATGCTTTTCCCCTTCTCTGTGCAGGCTGGACAGACGGTCATCGGTGTCATCCCCTTTGACAATTTAACCAAAGAGGATCAGAGCATTGCCTGGTTCGAAGATGGCGCAGCAAAGGCCATAGTTGTGGAATGCGCCAAGAACCCAAGCATCAAGTTAGTGGACAAGGACCGGATTGGCCAGGCCCGGGTCCAGGCCTCAGCGGAAAGCCTGTCTCCGGAAAGCGTGAGAAGTATAGGACGCCTGGTGGGTGCAAGCTTCATGGTTTTTGGTGAGTTTCAGAAATTTGGCGACCAGCTAAAGGTCTCAGCTCATATCGTTAAGGTGAGCACGGGAACCATTGTGAATTCTGCAACGGCAACCGGCAAGGTTGTAGAGATCTTTGCACTCCAGGACCGGATCGCACAAGCCACTGCAGGACACCTCAGGAACATTGTTCCCCCCGCCCCCCGTCGGGCATCTCCTCCCGCACCTGCTTTGCCGGACAGGCCTCTTGCACTGGCGACCCCTCCCCCCAGGGTAAAGACAACGCCAAAACCTTCCTACCGGTCGCAGGAAGATATTGCAACCGATAGGCTCACCCAGAGAAATATGTCTGCCGAATCTGAAAACGAAGCAACACGGCGCCTGATGCAGGGAAAATCCGGAGGGTCTCAAACTGCACTCGAGTGGTACAACAAAGGTGTAGCTCTTAACGACAATTCGGATCAAGAGATTGACTGCTACAACAAGGCCATCCAGGCAGACCCAACGTTCCCAAAGCCCTACTACAACCTCGGGACAATCTATTATTCACGGGGAGCGAAGGCTGAGGCTGCAGATGCTTTCAAAAAGTACCTCCAGTATTCCACAGACGAGGAGGAGAGGGCCAAGGTCCAACAGTTCCTTGGCCAGATTGGTGATGTCTCTCCGGCCCCTGCAGCTACGGTGGGGGAAAAGGAGAAAAAGGCCGCTTTGGAGCTCTACAACAAAGGAGTGGAGCTCAACGACGACTCTGCCGAGGAGATCGGTTTTTACCGCCAAGCCCTGTCATACGATCCTTACTTTGGGAAGGCTTATTACAACCTCGGATTAATTTACTACAGAAAGAATATGAAAGAAGAAGCCCTTGCCAATCTGAAAAAATATCAGGAATATTCCACTGACCCTCCTGAAGAGAAAGAGAAAATCAGGTCCATCGTTGAATATCTTGAACAAAGCGTGAGCCCCCCGCCGCCCCCACAGGCCCCTCTCCCTTCTGAAACGCCGGCGGGAGTCCGGGAAGAACCCTTACCTGATTAGTCCAGCCTCATCTGTGGGCAGAAATACAACTTCCGGGGAGAAGAAAGCTTTTACATTCTCCTACATCGTCAGCGAGAGCAAGGTCATGAAGGGCATCATTGAGTTGGCAAAAAAGGTTGCCCCTTTGAAGACCCCTGTTCTCATTACCGGAGAGAGCGGAACAGGAAAAGAACTCATTGCCAGAGCGATCCACTATTCCAGCCCCAGGGCTCTTGCCCCCTTTGTCCCCGTCAACTGCGGTGCCATTCCCGCTACACTTATTGAAAGCGAGCTCTTTGGCCACACCAAGGGAGCCTATACAGGGGCAACGAGCGATAAAAAGGGCCTATTTGCCGCAGCACACAGAGGGACATTGCTCCTTGATGAAATTGGAGAGATGCCCCTTGACCTCCAGCCGAAGCTCCTCAGGGCCCTTGAGGAGGAAGCGGTGAGGCCGGTGGGATCAAGTGAATTGGTAACATGTGATATAAGATTTATTTTCTCCTCAAATAAAGACCTCACTGAGGAAACAAAGAGGGGAAGATTCCGCGAAGACCTTCTATACCGTATAAATGTATTCCCCATTAACATCCCTCCCTTGAGGGAAAGGGGCGAAGACATCAATGTCCTCGCCATAGGATTTGTCCAAAAATACTCAAGAGAGAACAACAAGTCTGTCAGTGGGATCTCACCCGAAGCCCTGGCTATGCTCAGACACCACTCCTGGCCCGGCAATGTAAGGGAGCTTGAAAATGTCATTCAGCAGACTGTCCTCCTGCTTCCGGAAGGACGAGAAGAGATTGAGGAAGCCGACCTCCCTATTACACTGGAAAAGAGAACCCTGGAGCGCAAGAAGAGACTCTTCAAAGAGAGTCTGGAGAAAAAGCTTTCCATTGAGGATTATACCAGGGCATTTATTAAAAGATTTGAGAAAGATCACACGGAAAAAGAGCTCGCTTCCTTTCTTGGGATCACGCCTAAGACACTCTGGAAGAAAAGAAAACTCTGGAACATGCCTTCTAAGAAGGGAGATTACAAAAAGTAATCCCTTTACCTTTTTTCCCACGCCGTCGTTTTAATATATATCCTTCCCCCCTCCCTATGGACTAAATCTATTGATTTCAAATAGTTATTGTTTAGAAATTCATCATTATTCCCGTCTTCTGGCACGCTTCCTGCTCTTATTTCAGGGAGGGGGTGATAACAAATGAAAACCGCAGAATGGTGCAGAGGGATCCAGAAAGGTTTTGTCTGGTTCATTGTGCCCGCCCTTCTACTCCTTTTTAATGGAGGCAGAGGAAATGTATGTTGGGCAGAAGAATCTGACCTGGAGTCAATAGCGCTGAAGTACATTCTTGAGGATGAGGCACAGAATGAAGGGCCTGGAGAAGCAGAAGTCATAGTTGAGACACCCCTGGTTGGGGAAGAAAACGGGGGGGAAGAAATAGTCGCCCAAAATGAGCCCGTTCCCTCAAACTATGAAGGCACTGCGTGTGAAATAGAAGAAGCAACAGAGAGCAACGGTGCCCCATCAGAACCGGAGGAAGTCAGAACTGGAGGAAGTTAAGATTCTTGTTCGTGCCCTTAGGTCAGGGAGGCTGGCAGGGATCGGGTCATCTGTCTTGAAGACTGGAGTCTCAGAAAGGGACTTCTTCGTCAGGAGGAGACGATGTGTCTTCGGGAAGAGCCCCCATACCTCCCACATCCCCTTCATCCTTTCGTCCCAGCATCACCATAGAGCTGGCAACAACTTCTGTAGTGGTGCGGTCATTCCCATCCTTATCCTTCCACTTTCTGCTCTGAAGCCGGCCTTCAATATAAACCTGCTTCCCCTTTGACAGGTATTTGCCGCAGGTGTCTGCAAGGCCGCCCCATGCAACAATATTGTGCCAGGTCGTCTCCTTCTTTTGCTCCCCGCTTCCCTGGTCCTTCCATGTCCGGTTAGTTGCGATGCTGAATTTCGCCAGTGGCCTGCCGCCGACCTGTCTGTAGTCTGGATCCTTCCCAAGATTTCCTATTAACATGACTTTGTTCAGCGAGCCCATAATTCCTCCTTTCACTATGTCAATATCAGATTAGAAATAGCTGAAGATGATCTCGTATTTCTCGCGTGTGTATTCCTCCTGTGGTTTTATGACAATTTTCTTCTTAAGGCTCTTCCGCAGGCCCTCAATGATGTTTTCTTGGGCCTCAAGGGCTTTGGCTATATCCGGATGAACGAGAAGAGATGCCTTCCTTTTTCTCTCTCCAGTGGCACGGGCCTCCAACTCACGAAGGAGTTTGGCAATGATCGTCCTTGTGCTCAAGATCAACCCCCGCTTCTCACAGGTGGGACATGGCTCACATAAGATTTTCCAAAGGCTATCACGGATCCTCTTCCTCGACATCTCCACAATGCCGAGCTCTGAGATCTTGAGAACCATTGAAGGGGCCTTGTCCTCCTTCAGGGTCTCTTTCAGGGAATTATAAACCCTTTCCCTGTTCTCCCCCCTGTCCATGTCAATAAAATCAATGACAATAAGCCCTCCGAGGTTTCTCAGCCTGATCTGGGATACGATCTCAGGAATGGCCTCGAGATTGGTTTTTACGATCGTCTCCTCATGGTCGGATCTCCCGACAAATTTTCCGGTATTGACATCAATGGCCACGAGTGCCTCTGTCTCATCTATTTTGATCGATCCTCCCGACTTCAACCTCACCGTCCTCTCCAGTGCCTGATGGATCTTCTGCTCAACGCCATAGTGATCAAAAAGAGGTTCCCTTTCCTTATATAAAGCAAGATCGCGGCGCCGCTTCGGCATAACATCAACAACAAAATTCATGATCCTCTCGTACTCCTCATTAGAATCCACCACAATCTTGTGCACCTTGGATGTGAAGAGATCCCTCACTGTCCTGACTATCATATCGAGCTCTTTGTGAAGAAGGGATGGGGCTTTGGTAGCCCTGAAGTCCTTCATGATATTCCTCCAGAGGCGCTGTAGATACTCCACGTCGTGCCGGAGTTCTATCTCCCCAACTCCCTCCTCGCTTACCGTCCTTACGATAACGCCTGAGCCGGAGGGCCTTACCTTCTCCACAATCTTGCGCAGGTGGTCTCTCATATGTCCCCGCTCAATACGGCGGGAGATGCCAATCTTCTCGAAATTAGGCATCAGGACAACATATCGGCCCGGGAGGGAACATCGCGTGGTGATGCGTGCTCCTTTGGTCCCCATAGGGTCTTTGGCCACCTGGATAAGGATTTCCTGCCCTTCCCTCAAAAGATGTTGGAGCTTCTGCCTCTCGCGTCCTGGCCTTTCTCTGGAAGGCACCCTCTCCGGCTCCTCGAGGGAGACCTCCTCCCCTGTCCAGGGGGCCTCATCATAATCCCTGCGGACATCGGAGAAGCGGAGGAAGGCATTTCTTTCTATTCCTATATCAACGAACGCGGTCTGAATCCCCGGAAGGATTTTTTCAACCCGGCCTTTGTATATGTTCCCCACTATGCTGTGCTCATCCTCTCGCTCAATAATGAGCTCGGAGAGCCTGCCCTTTTCAAGGAGGGCGATCCGCTTGTCATAGGAGCGGGAATTAATAAGAAGGTAGTTCATATATGCGCAAGTGTGGTTGAGATTTTCATCACCCGAATATTCCTCCTTTCATACTCTGTAAGATGGAGTGTATTGTCAAGTATCTCCTTAAGCCGAGCGGTCAGACCCTGTCCCTTCTGGATGGATACTCTGAAGACGGAGCCGTTGACGGCCTCCACCCCCTCAATTGCCGAGAGGGAGTCTTTCAGGCGGCAGCCATTGGGCCCAAGATCAACAAGACAGTTGACTTCCGTGATGCTGTCGGATATGGAAGAAGCCCCCAAAGGAATGGACTGAACATCAAGGACACTTATGTCTTGAGGAAGCTGAATGTTCAGGCGCTCCTTCAATTCATCCGGTCTTATCATCTCTTCCAACTCCACATCTGCATATTCAGCCTCGCTTTCAATCCCTACAGAAAGGGCAGGGCCAAAAGAGAGTTTTGGAAGCGGGTGGAACCCCTTGGAATATTTAATCCGAAGCCCTGTCCTCCGAAGGGCCCTGGATAGGCAGGACATGAGCTCAAGATGGCTTAGGAAACGCATCTCCCCCTTCTTGGAATATCTTAGCCTGTATCTCGAAACCCAGGACGGCTTTTGACCGGAACAACCCACCTCGTCCGCCTGCTGACGGCTGTCAACACGAACTGCAGGCATGGGCTGAACCAGCGTGAAATCACACACACCGCACCGGGGACATGGGCCCAGGAAGCAATCCGGTGTCTGCTCTCCCCTCCGGCTCTTCTCCCTTTCCTCCCAGAGAAACTCCTTTGTGACCCCTGAATCTATGCCATCCCAGGGCAGCGGTTCATCACGTTCCCTGCTCCTGAAGGGAGAAAGTCTGACCTCCTCTGGCAGTGCTGAAAAGACACCCGTCCAGATATCGTGCCTGACATGCTCGCTCCATGTGTCCAGGTAGCATCCTTGCTCCATGGCCGCCTTCAGGGATGATGCAATGTTCCTGTCCCCCCGCGCCAAAAGGCCTTCAATAAAGGAGAGCCTGGGATCGTGCCACCTCAGGTCAACGCCCTCCCGTGCCGTTCCTTTATGAAGGTATTTGAGCTTCCTATTGGCCTCTTCAACTGTTATCATTGGTTCCCATTGAAACGGAGTATGAGGTTTTGGAACAAATACCCCAACACTCACTGTCACGGTAGGATAACCCCTGTTCCCCCTCCCCTCCTTCCTGACATTGGAAGAGAGCTTGAGTATGTTTTCGACATCTTCCTCTGTTTCTGTAGGGAGCCCGATCATGAAATACAGCTTGAGGGAACGCCATCCCTCCCGGAAAACAGCCTGGGCAGTACCAATGATATCATCGTCCGAGATCGGTTTGTTGATCACGCCCCTTAGCCTCTGGCTTCCCGTCTCAGGGGCGATGGTAAACCCCGTCTTCCTTACCCTCTTCGTCTCCCTCAGGAACTCTGGCTTCACTGACCCTGCACGAAGGGAAGGAAGAGAGAGCGATATCTTTCTTTCGGACCAGCAGTCCATCATTCTCTTCATAAGGGATGCGAGGCAAGTATAATCACCTGCACTGAGGGAGAGAAGGGAGAGATCCTCCCACCCGGTGTAATCCAGGGCAGCCTTTGCCCCCTCAAATACCTTCTCTGGATTCCTTTCCCTGACCGGACGGTATATGATTCCGGCCTGACAGAATCTGCACCCCAGAGTACATCCCCTGGCAATCTCAATGTTCCAGCGGTCATGTATAAGGCGGGTGAAGGGTAGCACCGGCTTTTGTGGAAATAATACCCTGTTGATGTCAGATATGATCCTTCTTCTGGTGCGACGCGAACCTCCTGCCGATGGAATATAAATACCGTCAATGGCGCCGAGGGCATCAAGAAGCTTTTTCTTGGTCGCCCCTTCCTTTTTACCCCTGTGGACTGCCTTAGCGATCTCGAGTATAGCCTCATCCGCCTCACCGATAAAAAATGCATCAAAGAAGGGCGCAAGGGGCTCTGGATTGAAGGCACATGTCCCTCCACCAATGACCAGGGGAAAGGGGTCTTGCCGATCCCCGGAGAACAGGGGAAGCCCGGCAAGCCTTATGAGGGCAAGGACAGTTACATACGAAAGCTCTGAAGGAAGGGTGATCCCAATTATGTCAAAGTCTTTGACAGGATGGCGCGATTCAACAGTTAAGAGGGGGATGCCCCTTGCCTCCATAAGGAGTTTCAAATCAGGGGCAGGGGCAAAAACCCTCTCGGCCGCAAAATCAGGTTGGGCATTAAGGATCTCATATAGGATGTTGAGACCGAGATGGCTCATCCCGACTTCATAGAGATCCGGAAAAACAAGGGCTGCCCTTACAGCCGCCTTTGAAGGCTCCTTGCGCACAGAGCCTCTTTCATGCCCAATGTATCGGCTTGGTCTTTGTATAAAGGGTAATAGAGCTTCGATCACAAGTTGTCGCGAATGTATTTTTTTAGAATAAGGAGATTGCCCCCTTCCGGGGTCCGTGAATATGAAAACTCATCTATGATTTTCTTTATCATAACAAGACCAAGACCTCTTCTGCGCTTAATAACATTCTCGAGATCCGGCTCCTCGGTTTTCTTCTTTGTTGGATCGAAATATCCCCCACGATCGAGGATCTCAAGCTCAAATAAATCCCTGTCTATTTTGAGTTTGAAATGAATCTTTCCCCCACCCCACTTTTTAGGATCGTGCTCTATCAGGTTGGCGCATATTTCATCCACCGCAGAAATAACCTGGTAGACATGATCCTCCTTTAATCCGAACAAAACGGCCTTCTTCTCGATAAGCTCCCTGAGCCGGGATAATTCCCTGAGATCGCTGGAAAGGGAGAAATTTAATAGTATGTGATCGCGGGGCATTGTTCAGAACGCCTTTAAGGCCTCTTCCTCGGATGTATAAAGCTTGAAGATCTCATTGAATCCGAGTATCTCGAAAACCTTTGAAATCTTCTTGGGAAGATTGAGGATCACTACATCTCCATTCCTCTTTGCTGCAAGCTGACGCGCCTCCAAAAGGATGCCCATTCCCATGCTGTTGATATACTGGAGATCGGAACAGTCAACGACGATCTTCGCCGTCCCCCTCTTGATATGAGAATAGAGCTCCTCATCAAAGCGGTTGATGTTGCTTGCATCAACGAACCCGGACACCTTGAGAATAATGATGCCTCGCGGATCAGACTTTGATGTCACAGTGAGATTTTCCATTTTCCCTCCTCTCTATTTGCCTTTGATTAAAAGCATCGTTAAGTCGTCCTCTATGGCCAAAGTGCCTGCGTAACTCTTTAAATCGTGTTTTACGCACGAGAGTATATCGTGCGCTTTTTTCGCATGACAATTATTGAGCGACTTTATCAAACCCTCTTCCCCAAACCCCCCCTTCTTAGAGTATGCAACATCTGTGATCCCATCTGTGTAAAGAATCAGGGCATCCCCTGGGTCCAATTTCACCTTCTTTTCAACCAGCGCCCTGGAGAAATGATCGTCTTCAATAACTCCCAGGGCTATACCCTTCGCATGAACAGGTTTGATAGTTTTTTCCGAGGCGCTCATGAATATTGGAGGGGGATGGCCGGCTGAAGTGCATGTTATGGACCGGGCTTTAATATCAAGGACATTATACTGGAGTGTAACAAACCGTCTTCTATCCTCGGCAAGTTCAGCCCTCAGGAAATTATTTAGCCTTGCCAGAACCTCCTTTGGGTCCTTTCCATCAAGGGCCTCCGCCCGCAAAAGGGTCCTTACGAGAACCATAAGGAGGGCGCCGGAAATGCTCTTCCCTGCCACATCCCCGATGGCAAACCCAAGACGCTTTTCATCAATTGGAAATATGTCATAGAAGTCTCCTCCGATCTCCTGGGCGGGTTCAAAGAGGGCCGCAAACTCAATGCCCTCTACCTCTGGAATGTTTCGGGGAAGGAGCCTCTGCTGGATCTGCCTCGCTATATCCATTTCCTTCTTCAGCTTTTCCTTCTCAATCCTCTCATCATGGGCCTGCCTGAGCTTCTTGACCATCCAGTCAAGGCTGTTGGCAAGATGCCCAAGTTCGTCCCTTTGCTTAAGGAAGATGGGAGTCTCAAGATCTCCCTCACCCACAGCCAGTGCTCGCGATGAAAGATACCCGATAGGCCTGACTGCAAGGGTGATAAGACCGAAAGCCAAAAAAACAAAAAACACAATAGAAAGGAGTGAGAAAGGGACAATCTTTCTCCTGATCTTGGCCAGGGCAGCCTTGATTCCTTTCTCCGATATCCCTATATGGGCCACCCCAAGGGTTTTCTTCTGGGCTGCAATCCCTATGGAGAAGTCCACGATGTCGGAGAAATAAGGCGCCTCAAGCCTTTGAAGGGCAACCTTTTCTGAACCCGAGGGTTTAATGCTTAATATCTCTTTGAAGAGAGCATCCCTGTTCTCGAGGGAGGTGGCGAGGAAAACCCTTTTCCCAGCGAGATCGCCCACATATGCATAGACAACATCGGGCTCGTTCTTAACAATGTCCCCCACAAGGGAATGCAGGGCAAGATCGTCTTTCAGAAGGAGGGGCTCCCTTGACAGCCCCATAAGGTGCTTTGCAAGGGAAATACCCCTGAGGCCCCTTTCATCCTTCAGGGCCTTCTTCCCTTGATCAAAGATAAGGGCTGAGGTCAGGGTAATAATCACAACGATCAGGGTTCCTGTCCAGAGTATGAACTTTGTCCTCAAATTCATGATTATAATTCCTTCACCTTCTTTGATAGCTTTTGGGCCCTCTTCATATACTCCCTGGCCTTGCTGTTCTTGGGATCATAGGATAGAAGCTTTTTCCAGTATTCAACTGCCAAGTCATAATTTGAGGAACGATAGTTCTCCAGGGCCGATGCAGAAAGGGTCTGGACAATCAGCTTGCGTGACTCCTCATGTTCTTTCCTGGCCCTAAGGTTCATTTCCAGCAAATCAATCGCCTCCCCACCCCTCCCCTCCGACAACAGGGACTGGGCCTTTGCAAGATTCTCATCAAGAGCTGGGCCTATCTTTGTCTCCAGCTCATCCCTCGCCGTTCTGGCACTCTCATCCTCCGGAAGTAGAGAGATTGCCTCTCCATAGTATATATAAGCAGACAGGACATTACCATTCACCTCGGCTTCCTCGGCATTCATCATCAGGGAATCCCGCTCGGCTTCCCTCCGGGATATCTCTGAATCCACTTTTTTCCGAAGAGCAAGGGCCTGGGCATTTTTGGGCTCTGCTTTCAAGTAATTCTCAAGTGCGGACTTGGCTTTGTAAAACTGCTTTTTTTCAACCAAGCCATATATATCCCTGAGCTTGCGCTCCTCGGGGGGAGGGGCGGCATTGAGGATTTTGAGCTGTTCCTCGGCCCAGGGGTCGGCTGGCTTGAGAGACAGGAGCTTCTTCAGTGCAATACTGGCTGCGATCGGATTGTTTTGAAGCAGGGCAGTCTCTGCGGCCTTCCTGGCCTTTTCCAAAGCCATTGCCTTCGTCCTTATCTCCTTCATTTCCCGCTGGGCCCTGGGATATATGGGATGGGATGGGCTGACTTTGCCAAACTCCTGATAAGCCTTTTCGTAATCCATACGGTCCTTAGCAACAAGGCCCTCCACATAATAGTATGAGGCTGAACAGGACAGGAAAATGCACACTATGACAAGTAGGCCGGCCTTCTTCATCGGACCTCTGAAGCTACAGGCTTTCTCCTTTTCATATAGATGAGGACGCCAATTGAGAGGGGAAAAAGCAAAAGGCTGAAAAACTGTGATGTAGTTATGTAGGGGGACCAGATGTAGCCCCTGATGTCATCCCCCCGTAATAGTTCGTTTGCAAAGCGCAGGACAGAATAAATGAGGGGGAAGGTCCAAAATGTCTGACCATCAAATTTCTTCCGTTTGCTAAGGATGAAGAAAAATATCAGGAAAAGAATGAGCCCTTCCAGGGATTCATAGAGTTGGACGGGATGAAGAGGAAGGGACGAAGCATTGGAGCCTGTAATAAGCCCTTTTTCTATCTCGTCATAATACACATTGCTCCCTCTTGGAAATCTAACAGCCCATGGAAGGTCTGTTGGCTTCCCATAGCAGCATCCATTGAGAAAACAGCCTATCCGTGTGAAAAAGAGTCCGAGAGCAATTGAAGGTGTTGTAGCATCTAAAAATTTCCAAACAGGGATACCTTTGAAATATACATAAAGCCCGACTCCAATTGTCCCGCCGAAAAAGCCACCATAAAACACCAGTCCCCCTCTCCAGAGTGCGAAAACCTGCAGGGGACGAGATGAATAGTCACTCCAGTTCTGAATTATATAGAAAACCCTTGCGCCCAGTATTGCAAATATCATCCCGTAGATGGCGGCAGTGAAATAATCATTTGGGTCAATCCCCTGTCTTTCCGCATCCCTGGCAGCGAGCGAGACCCCAACGAGGAAAGACAGGGCGAGCATCATGCCATAGGAAGAGATCGGAATGGAGATATTGCCAAATGGGATAGGTATCTCAAAAAGAATGGGTCGCATGAATCAATCCTGGGCCGCGAGGGCCTCCTCAAGGTTGTTGAATACAGTTGTATACTGGCTCAATCCTACCATCTTGAAGATTTTCTGATAATGAGGGGTGAGGTTTGCAACGAGGAGTTTTCCCCCCTTTTTCATCATCTCTGTTACTAAGCTGATAAGTATAGCTATACCCGAGCTGTTAATATATTCAACCCCCTCAAAATTCAACACGATTGACTTGCAGTCGCTCAGGGCGGACTGGACCGCCTTTGTGATCGACTCTTCCGCGAAGGTTGTGATGTCTCCTTCAAGATTCACGACGGCTTTATTCCCCCTCTTTTCTACTGTCACTATCACATCTTGATACATATAGTCTCCTCTTTACTCGCCATCTCTTTGAATTTTGATAATCATCTTCACCTCTCCTCCCTTCTTGGAGGAACAGAACTCTACCTCATCTGTTAGGTTCTTGATCAAAAACACACCCCATCCCCTCTGCTTGCTTCCAGGCTTCATCTTCTTATCAATAGAGGGAGTTTCTACGGCTTTAGGGTCCACACCGGGGCCCTGGTCCTTAACGCTGATCTCCAGCTTTTCCTGCTCTTCTTTAAATACTACAACGACCTGGGCATCCTTCTTTCCCTTGTTTCCATGCTCAATAGCATTGATGCACGCCTCTCCCACTGCGGTCTTAAGATCTTCAATCCTATCCTGCGATAATCCCATTTTCTTCCCCACGCTGGCCGCGGAAGCAATGGCAACCTTTTCACATCCGAGGCTGCTGGGAAGCGTAAGCTCAATTATTTTCTTCATGTCCAATTTTCCTATCACATACTTCCTCCCAATGCAAGGTTTCTTCTATATTAATGCCGCTCCTTGACTTTCAGTAAAATCCTTATTAGCGTAATCAAATATTGAGAAAAAAAGAAAGATGGAGGTCCTCATAAAATGTCCGTAGATGCTATTTCAAAAGATAAAAAGGACATGCTCAAGCTCCTACCCAAGGTCGATCGCCTCCTGAATTTCTTCCCTGTTACGGACCTCATCAAGATTTATCCCCGCAAGATCGTTCTTGATGCCGCCAGAGAAGCCCTTGCCGAGATGAGGGAAGCCATACTAAAGGGCTCTCTTGTCCTTGGAGAAAAAAAGGCAATGCCGCAGCTGGAATTGCTGATTCATGAGAAATTAAAACATTACGCTCAATCCTCTTTCAGGAGGGTAATTAACGCAACCGGAGTCATCATTCATACCAATCTCGGGCGGTCGCCCCTGCCCCGTGCCGCACTGGAAGCCATAATGGATATTGGAAGGGGCTACTCAAACCTGGAATACTCTCTCGCCAGAGGGGAAAGAGGTGACCGCCTCTCTCACATTGAAGACCTCCTGAAACGCATCACAGGTGCAGAGGGGGCTCTTGCCGTTAACAATAACGCCGGCGCCGTGCTTCTTGCCCTCAACACCCTTTCCGACGAAAAGGAGGCAATCGTGTCCCGGGGTGAGCTTGTCGAGATCGGCGGCTCCTTCAGGATACCCGATATAATAAAGAAAAGCGGGGCTGTCCTTGTAGAGGTTGGAACAACAAACAGAACACGTATTGAGGATTACGAAAATGCCATCACGGAGAAAACCTCCCTTCTCCTCAAGGTGCACCGGAGCAATTTTGAGGTCAGTGGATATACTGGAGACACATCCCTCAAGGAACTTGTCGGTCTGGCACTATCAAAGAAACTGCTTACAATGGTGGATCTTGGCAGCGGATGCATCGTTGACCTTGCGCCCATCAACTTCGAAAATGAGCCCACTGTGAAAGAGGTCCTATCAGAGGGTGCGGATATCGTCACTTTCAGCGGAGACAAGATGTTCGGAGGGCCCCAGGCCGGGATCATCCTGGGTAAAAAAGAGCTGTGCAGGCGCCTCCGGGAGAATCCAATGTATCGGGCCTTGCGAGTGGATAAATTCACCCTGGCCGCCCTTGAAGCCACACTTAGGTTGTATCTCGACCCACTGAATGCAGCAAAGAACATCCCGACCCTAAGAATGGTTATGGAGCCTCTGAAGGCTGTATCAAGGAGAGCCAATGCCCTGGCCAAGTCTATCAAGCCATCACCTGCGGGGGAATGGGAGGTCAGGGTCATAACCGAGGAGGCCAGGGTCGGGGGTGGCGCCCTCCCCCTCGCCAAAATACCAACTATTGCCGTGAGCCTTTACTCGCGCAGAACCCCGCCCGATGAGCTCGAAAAGCACCTTCGAAGCTGGAGCCCTCCCATTATCGGACGGGTGGCAGAGGATAGGGTTATTTTAGACATGAGGACTGTGACTGGAGAGGAGGCCAGGGAGATCGCCAAAGCGGTCATGTCCCTGATCGCCAAGGGCATGTAAGGGGGTATCTCCAAGCTTTGCTCCATAGGGAAATTTTTGGTATTATGGGACTTATGCTAAATACAGGCGTTCTTGTTCTTAACCGATCCTTTCTTCCCATTGATACGACCACGGTCAGGAGGGCTTTCGTCCTCCTCTACCTGGGAGCTGCCAGGGCTGTGGACAGGCAGTATAGAACCTTCGATTTCAAGAGCTGGAGCGAGCTTGGGGCCGAATACGGAGACGACACTATTGGTGTTGTAAACAAGATAATCAAAGTCCCAAGGGTGATCGCTCTCACTACTTATGATCGGATCCCAAGGACCGTAGTCCGTTTCAACCGTCTCAATATCTTCTCGAGGGATAAAAATACCTGCCAGTACTGTGGGCATAACTTCCCTCGGCACGATCTGAATATCGATCATGTGATTCCCCGATCGCGGGGAGGCCAGGCCACCTGGGAGAACGTAGTGTGCAGCTGTCATGAGTGCAACAGAAAAAAGGCCGGGCGCACCCCCGAGGAGGCCGGAATGAAGCTCGTTTTGAAGCCCAGGAAACCGAAATGGACCCCATACAGTCCGTTCACATTGAAGGGCCTCCGATACGAAGAATGGAAACCTTTCCTGAATATTGTTGATGCGTCCTACTGGCATGTAGAGCTGGACAAGTAAAGCCGGTAGACAGGGGAGGTTATAATGGAAAAAATCGAGTGCGCAAGCTGCGGAAAACATCTCCGGCGAGGGGGCCTCAAGTATCTGGTGACAATTTACATTGCTGCCGATTTTGATGGAGTGATCACAGAAGAGGCAAGCGAGGAAGAGCTGCAGCGTGTCCTCGTGGAAGCAGAGGCCAGGAGGGAAGAAGACCTGGAAAACGAAGTCTATCAGGAAATGGCCTTAATCCTATGCAAACCGTGCAGGGATGCCTTTGTAAGAAAACCCATGGGTTCCATGCAAGGGGGTACCCTCGGATCCATCCACTGAGCGACAGACGGTTCCCCTTCATCCATCATCGTCCAAAGGCGAGAATTGCCTTCTGACATGAACGAAGGACACAAGAGAGAGATATGGGCTGTGGGGGGCGGCAAGGGCGGAATCGGAAAGAGCCTCATTGTCGCCAATATGTCAATCATTCTGGCGCAGCGGGGTAAAAAGGTTGTTCTCATTGACGCCGATCTCGGAGGGGCAAACCTCCACACCTGCCTTGGAATCCCGCAGCCCAAGGCGACACTCGGCGATTTTTTGTCACGAAGGGTTAGCAGGATAGAGGATACGATCGTCGAAACGGGTATCCCAAACCTGAGATTAATCAGTGGAGCCCAGGAGATCCTGGGGGCAGCCAATCCCAAGCACTCACAGAAAGTCCGTCTTCTCAGGACAATCGGTTCATTGAATGTAGATTTCATCCTCATCGATCTGGGCTCGGGAACATCATTTAATATCCTTGACTTCTTCCTTGTATCGGATCACGGCCTTCTTGTAGTGATCCCGGAACCAACATCAATAGAAAATGCCTACCGTTTTCTTAAATGCAGCTTCCTTAGAAAAGTCGGCAACCTTGCCGCTCAATACGATGTCAAAGAAGTGTTCGACGCGGTTCTTGATCCAAAAAGTTCCAGGGGAATTCGCACCCCATTTGAGCTTTTCGATGAGATCTCTAAGGTTGACGAGAAAGTCGTCGAGCTCCTTCAAAAAGGCATGGAAGGATTCAAGCCAAAACTGATTCTAAACCAGGTAAGGACTGATAACGACATCAGGATAGGATTTTCCATCAGAAGCGCCTGCATGAAATACCTCGGAATCCAGATGGATTATCTCGGGTATATCTACTACGATGACCTCGTCTGGCAATCCATTAGGAAAAAAAGACCCCTCATCATTGATTATCCTCACTCACTTGCAGCCCAGGGGATCAGGAGCACAGCCGAGAGCCTACTCCAATGAAAAAATTGTCACAGCAGAACTATTACCAGATCCTCGAGGTCGATCCGAAGGCAACAAAAACGGAGATACTTAGAGCATTCGATCTTGCAGAAGAGACATATGGAACGGACTCGCTTGCAACCTATTCTCTTATGACCCAGGATGACAGAAGAAACATCCTCAGCAAGATCAGGGAGGCATACCAGATCCTCGTAGATGAAGAAAGCAGAAAATTATACGATCAATACCTGATCAAGACATCCCAGATCACACCGGAGAAAATACGTTCTATTCAGGCGGTTCCTCGTCAAGCTCCGGCAATACCCCAGGAAAAAGAAACTCAGGGGCCGCTTGCTCCAGCCGGTGCGATAACTTCCATGGCTGGTGAGGAAAACTATAGCGGAAAAGCACTGAAAAAGATCAGGGAACAGAAAGGTGTGGACCTGAAACAGATCGCCCAGGTGACAAAGATCAACATCACCTACCTCAAGCTTATTGAGGAGGACAATTATGCCTTGCTTCCCGCACCTGTTTACGTCAAGGGGTTCCTCGTCCAGTATGCACAATACCTTGAGCTGCCAGCGGAAAAGGTACGAGAGGGATACATGAAGCTCTACAACCAGGCAAAAATGCCATGAAGGCGGTTGGGACTCAATGATTGGCTTTCGTGTAGGACTCGCCCTCGGAGGCGGAGCAGTGCGCGGCGTTGCACACATCGGCGTCATCCGGGCACTTGAAGAGGCAAAGATTCCCATTGACATCATTACAGGAACGAGTGCGGGAGCGCTCGTGGGCTCATGCTATGCCCTGACACGCAGTGTGGACGAGGTCCAAAAAAGAGTGATCAACTTCCTTCAAAGCAAAGAATTTCGAAGGACAGAGCTGGATCTGCTCCGGAAGAGGAAAAATGAAGAAAAGATGCCAAAGTTTTTTGACAATCTGAAGGCCTTCCTAAAAAAGGGGGTATTCTACACCTCATCGGTCACGCGCATTTCGTATATTCCAGAAGAGAACTTCAGCCAGGGGATCAATGCGATTCTGGATGATGTCCCCATAGAGAAGATCCAGATCCCTTTTGCGGCTGTGGCTGTTGACCTTGTCTCGGGAGAAGAGGTGATACTGACAAAGGGACCGCTCAGGACAGCAGTCCGCGCAAGCTGTGCCATCCCGGGAGTCTTTCCCCCGACCCTGATTGACGGGATGCACTTGGTGGACGGCAGCTGGGTGGATAACGTTCCGATCGAGCCAGCACGGCAGCTGGGCGCAGATTTTATCATCGGGGTGGACATCTCAAAAGATATAGACGAGCCCGGAAATTTCCAGAGGGGCCTTGATATTATATTTAGAACAAACGCCATCACCAGACACTTCCTCAAGGAACTGCGTCTCAAAGAGGCAGATCTGATCATAAGGCCGGACATCGGCCATATCCACTGGACTGATTTCAGCAGGGTTGACGAGGCGATCGAGAAGGGATACGAGGCCACGAAGGCAAAATCGCAAGAAATCCGTTCAAGGTTGAAACGGGGCCAAATTGTTACAATTCTGTCCAACATGATCAGAAGGGTAACGCCTTCAACTTGACAATGAGTGCCTTTCAAAAATACAATAAATAAATGGCTTTTATTGTAAATCCTGAGGAAGCAAAGAGGCTGGCACGGGCCATAGCCTCTGACATCGCTTTATACAATCAGGACAAACTCAAGGAGGGGATAGAAAACGATTCCATCTTTGAGGTGCTCAAGGATGAGATCCAGGAGGGCAGAGACCTCTATGTGAGCCGCATCAATACTGATCTTGCCCAAAATACAAACTATTACGACAGGGCCATCGTTGACATCCTCATCAAACGGGGCGGTCAGCAGATCAAATCAAAGATCTGGTAATCTTTTGCATTTCACTTGCCGTGTATCGCCGGTTGAACAGGGGGCAAGGCTTGACCTTTACCTCCTGAAACAGGGCTGTGGATCTAGCCGCTCACAGGTCACAAGGCTCATTAGAGAAGGCCGTGTAGCCTTAAAACACCCGCCCATGGAGGGACAGCCATGCGTCAAGCCCGGATACCGGGTTAAGACTGGTGATGAGATCCTTGTCACCCCCCCCGAACCCCAATCCTCTGCAATCCGTCCCGAACCGTTTCCCCTGAATATTATCTATGAAGATGAGGCCGTTGTTGTGGTGGACAAACCTCAGGGCATGGTTGTCCATCCTGCTCCCGGACACCCGGGGGGCACCCTTGTCAATGCTCTCCTTCCACGGATCGGTGGAGGAAGTCCGGATCGTCCCGGCGTAGTCCACCGCCTGGACAAAGGGACTTCGGGCCTTCTGGTATGTGTTAAGACAGAGAAGGCATATCAATCACTGTCCAGGCAATTCAAGGTCCATTCAGTCAATAGACTCTATCAGGCTCTTGTTTATGGAACTGTCCAACGGGACTCAGGGACATCCTCTGCTCCGCTGGGACGGCATCCAGGCCACAGGAAAAAGATTGCAGTTCGGAAAGGCAGCGGGAAGAGAGCAGTAACGCATTTCAGGGTCATGGAGAGGTTCCATAATATGACACTCCTCGAGCTGAGGCCGGAAACAGGGAGGACCCACCAGATCAGGGTTCACCTCTCCGACATGGGTCATCCCATAGTCGGCGATGACCTCTACGGAGGTAAGGGGCAGGAAAACAGGATAAAAGATGCGGAGCTTCTCGTCAGGGTCCGGGACCTAAAAGGGCCTGCCCTTCATGCGCGCCTCCTTGGCTTCATCCATCCCGAGACTGGAACATACATGGAATTCATCTCGCCCCCTCCTGAGGTATTTGAAGAGGTCCTCAGTTTATTGAGAAAATAAACTTAATGATGGCTGGCTTCTTGCACTCGTCTTTCCTCTCCTCTCATAAGTTCCTCAAGCACGGTTTTGGGACACGGAACTCCAACCCCCCCGACAATCTCGTTATGGCCAAACAGGTCCATTCATCAGATGTTATTATCGTTGAAGGGCCTTTCCCGGAAGCAAAAAAGACCGGAGACGCTCTGGTAACAAATGTCCCAAATATTAGTCTTGGAGTGAGCACTGCAGATTGTGTTCCACTTCTCCTGTATGATCCCTCGCATCATATCGCCGGTGCGGTCCATATCGGATGGAGAGGAGCAGTCAGTGGAATAATCCGCAACACCATCAAGATTCTTGAGAGGACATTCGGCGTCTCTCCGCAGGACCTTCTGATCGCCATCGGCCCTGCCATCGCTCCATGCTGCTACGAGGTTGGAGAGGATGTCCAAAGTGCATTCCGCAAGGCATTCCCCTGGTGGAAAAAGGCCTTCAAGTCCCTTCCACAGAGCGGGAAGAATGGGCTGGACCTTCCGCTCTCTGTGGAGCTTGAGCTTCAGGCGATGGGGGCGAAGCCCGGGAACATTGATAGAGTCACTCAGTGCACTTCATGCTCACGCCAATTCCATTCTTTCAGAAGGGACGGAAAGGGATGCGGCCGTCAGGTTTCCTACATCTGCATTGACAAAGGGGGCGCCTCATCTATAATAAAAATATGAATAAGGAGGGCACGGGGAGAAGGGATGAGATAATCGGAATCCTCCTTCTCTCCCTTGCTATCCTGATCCTTACAAGCCTCCTCTCTTATACCCCCTGGGACCCCTCTCTCAATGTTGCTGCCCACCCTGGCAGGGGATTGAATGCAGAAAATCTTGCAGGGAAAATCGGGGCATATCTGTCCGAAGGACTCGTGGACGTGTTCGGGATATGCGCCTATCTCCTCCCATTGTTGATCTTCTTTTTCTCACTGTCCTTTTTCCTGCACAGGGAGGTCAAACAAAAAGGAATCAGGCTGTTTGGCTTTGTGGGTATGCTTTTTACATCTTCGGTCATCCTCGATCTCTTCATGAAGCCCGGAAAAGACGGGTTGTGGAAAGCAGGGGGGATTCTTGGCCATGTTCTGTCGCGTTTTCTCCGCGAGTATCTCAATACTCCGGGCACATATATCATCGCTATAACATTTCTCTGTATCTCAGCAGTCATCTCTGCGGAGATCTCGCTCATCAAAGTATTCTCAATATCATGGGCCGGGGTAAAGCTGGGCGGTGCAGCGGGCGGGAAGCTGCTCCGGAGGATAGGGTTAATGATCGTTATATTAAGGGAGAGGATAAGAAGAGAGAAGGAGCGTGAAAGAATCACGGCACAGATATCTCTGAAGGAGGAACCCACTGCCGGGATTCTCGTCCATCCTGCAAAGAAAATCACGGAGCCGCGCTCCGAAAAGAAAAAGACGACAGAGCAGCTTTCCATGTTTGAGCTCAGAGGAAAATATAACCTCCCTCCCCTTAATCTCCTTGATTCCTCGGACAGGGGTGAAGGGAAGAAGCCCACCCATGACGAAGAAGCGCTCCGAAAGAGCTCGGCAATCCTCGCGAAAAAACTCATTGATTTTGGTGTGGAAGGCAAGGTCACAGCTGTCCACCCCGGCCCTGTTGTCACACTTTATGAGGTGGAGCCGGCAACAGGGGTCAAGGTGCATCAGATCGCCAACCTGTCCGATGACCTTGCATTGGCCCTCCGGGCGGCCAGCGTGAGGATTGTCGCGCCGCTCCCCGGAAAAGGGACCGTGGGCCTGGAGATACCCAATCCACAGAGGGAATCTGTGCGGCTAAGAGACATCCTTTCCTCTACTGCCTTTCAAAAAAGCAAGGGAAGGCTTCAGCTCGGCCTCGGAAAGGACATCTCAGGGGAGCCTGTTGTCGCAGACCTGGAGAAGATGCCACATCTCCTTGTGGCTGGAGCCACGGGCTCCGGTAAGAGTGTAGCGCTTCATGCCATGATCCTGAGCATACTCTTCAGGGCAACCCCTGAGGAGGTTAAGTTCCTGCTGGTTGATCCAAAGATGCTCGAGCTCCCTGTCTATGAAGACCTTCCCCATCTCAACTACCCTGTTGTCACCGACACAAAAGATGCCTCAGACATTCTTTACTGGACCGTTGGAGAGATGGAAAGACGGTATCAGATGATGAATGAAGCCGGGGTAAAAAATCTTTCTCAATACAATCAGAAGGCCGAGAGCAAGTCTCCATACATCATCGTGATAATTGATGAACTGGCAGATCTCATCTTCACAAATCCCAAAAGTATCGAGGAGTCCATTGCCAGGCTCTCACAGAAGGCACGGGCCGCAGGCATCCATCTAATAGTGGCTACCCAGAGGCCATCTGTGGACGTTATCACTGGAACAATCAAGACGAACTTCGCAGCCCGGATCGCCATGAGGGTGCCCTCCAAGGTGGATTCCCGGACGATCCTTGATGCAAACGGCGCAGAGTCCCTCCTGGGAGAGGGCGACATGCTCTTCATGCCCCCGGGCTCCTCCCAGCTCCAGAGGGTTCACGGCGCATTTGTCTCCGAGGCCGAGATCCATAAAGTAGTGGACTTCTGGAATTCGCAGGGAGAGCCATCCTTTGATGCAACCATTGAGGAATGGAAGAAGAAGGCTGAGGCAAAGGAGGCCGGGGAAGAGGACCTCCTGGAGGACGAGAAATACGATGAGGCTGTGGCCATAGTAAGGGAGTCCAGACGCGCCTCGATTTCCTTTGTGCAGCGCAGGCTCAGGATTGGTTACAACCGGGCTGCAAGGATGATAGAGAGGATGGAGCGGGAGGGGATAGTGAAGAAATCTTCGGCCAAGCAGGAATGGGAAGTATCTCCATAAGATGCCTGCACGACTGATGCCAGAGATGAAGAGGCCGTCGAAAGAAATCCTGTCAAAGATTCAAATTGATAAAAATTTCTATTGTGTCCGTGGATGTTATCCCTACGCACATTGGCATAAGGGAGGTTTGATGCCGTGAAGCTCAAGGAATATTTATCAAATATTGGCAAAGACTACTTTTATCTTATGCACCTTTCCCATGAGAATGATACGAAATCTCGGGAGCCTCTGTGGCGATATGCCCATGATAAAAACAGAATTGGGCTCGATCATTACATCATTAATGAAGATTGGTTTACCATAACCTCTCATAAAAAGGGTGCCCTTAAACGGCAGAATCCTCAATGGCCCGGTCAATTTAAACTATTCTGTGAAGAGATGAAAAAAGGCGATATTATCTTAGCAATGAAGGGTAAAACCCACCTTCTCGGGGTGGGACAGGCAGAAGACCCTTACAGATTTAAAGTTAGCGGTATAAAAATCTCCAAAGATTACAACTTCTTCCGACATCAAAGACCAATCCATTGGGTAATAAAAAATGAATATGAGAAGGCAAAATCTTTTAAGATCAACTATGGAAGATTTACCATTCTTCATGTCAATCATAAAAAACCGCTATGGTCATCCCTCGTAAGGCACGAACTTGGATTTATTCCCCCAACAGAGATAAAGCAATTTGATATTAAGGTAAAAACGGCCGAAGAGAAAGCGGCTAAAGAAGGAGAACAATATAAAAAAGAAGCTTTATTTCGGAAAAGAAATCGGCAATTAATCGAGGTAAAAAAAGCCTCTTCAAATTACCGTTGTGAGGTTTGTGCCATGAGGTTTGACGAACGTTATGGCAAGATTGGGGAAGAATATATAATAGCGCATCACAAGGTGCCGATTGGAAGTAGAAAGGGCAGCTATAAAATTCGATCTGAAGATATTGCTTTGGTTTGCTCCAATTGCCATGACATGCTCCACAAAAAAGATCAACTTCATCCCATGCCGATCAAGCGCCTTAAAATTATCTATCAACGATTACAATGAACGATATGCAATGTGTATTTATAAACATAAAGAGAGAGTAAAGGAGAATCTTTATTGGCAACTATCCATAAAATTAGAGAGAAAGTCGAAAAACAAGAATATGAGTTTACTATTCCGCACTTTTTTGAAGAAATGGCCGATGACGGTCTAAATTTTGAGGATATCAAAATGGCAATTTCTCATGGTAGAATAAGACGGAAATTCATAAGAGATCCCAGGGGAACCCGTTATGAGGTAGTTGGTCCTGCCATAGATGGCAGGGAAATAGCGATTATTTGCAGGATAAAAAGCACGGGAAAACTCTTGTTCATTACAACATACGTTTCGGAGGAAACAACATGAAGAGAAAAACAAAAGGTTACAATTATGGGGAATGTGAGATTTGCGATGCCCCAATGCAGGAGAAGCGAATCAACCAAGATTTTTGGATTCAAGAGAAGCTTATTGTCATTAAGGATGTGCCTGCAGGTGTATGCCCACGGTGCGGGGAAAAGGTGGTAAAGGCTGATGTAGGCAGGGAGATCATAAAGCTTTTAGAAGATTCTGAAAGAATAGCGAAAGCGCCAAAAATCTCTGTTCCCACAGTTAAATTTGATGCAATTACAGGTGTGTAAAAGAAGTACGATGAGGCTGTGGCCATAGGATTTCCTTTGTGCAGCGCAGGCTCAGGATCGGGTATAATCGGGCTGCAAGTATGATGGGGAGGACTGGAGCCAAACAGGAACGGGAGGTGTCACCATGACCAGAAATTTTGAGGCATATCTTAAGCTTGATAAAACAGGCCTGGAAAACAAATATGTCGTCATGGTGAATGGGAAAGTTATTGCAAAGGGGGAAGACATCGAAAATATGCTGAAGAGAATGAAACAAAAATATCCTCCCGAAATTCCTTTTGTCGCAAAGGTTCCCGATGAGAGGATGTTGATTTTATGATCCGGCATGAGTTTAGGGAGGAGAAGAACAATCTGGACAAGATGAAATTAGCAATGCAAAACATGAATTAAGGGGAGGCAAAACATGAAGGGGATTGCTGAGATTGAAGAGCTTGAGATTAAAACGGGCGTCTTGGTCCATCGTTTGATTGAATACAAACAGAGTTATCAGGACATACTGTCCAAATATGATGTAAGAAACCACGAAAAGATCAAGGAGAAGATCGCAAGCGGTTCCATAGAGGGCCATCCGGCCTATGAAGACTATTTGGATGCAGTCGCCTATCTGCAAGAAATTGAGGAGTTGGAAAGGGAACTCGATCAGAAGGTAAAGACATTAAAAAATCTTTAAATGACAAAAATAATTGAGACATTAAAGGTAATTGTAGAAAATGAATTTTCTGATATCCTTTTATCCCCACCTGAAATTATCAAGGGGAAACTTCATGTTGTCTTGAAAGACCATTCTTTTGTCGAAATTCGGTATCCTCTCAAAACGGACTATTCCTTCCATTGGCACAGAGAAAAAGGGTCTATAAGAGTGAATACCGCCCCTCACTTTAAAGACATGAAAACCTATCCCAGACATATCCATAACGGAGAGAAGGTGGAAGAAGATACAATCACCGATCTGAAAAATACTCCAGAAGTGAACACGCGCAATTTTTTTACATGGGCAAGAGAGAAATTAAAACATTCTTTGCAGCCCGGATCGCCATGAGGGTGCCCTCCAAGGTGGATTCCCGGACGATACTGGACGCAAACGGCGCAGAGTCCCTCCTGGGAGAGGGCGATATGCTCTTCATGCCCCCGGGCTCCTCCCAGCTCCAGAGGGTGCACGGCGCATTTGTCTCAGAGGCCGAGATCCGCAAAGTAGTGGACTTCTGGAATTCACAGGGAGAGCCATCCTTTGATGCGACCATTGAGGAATGGAAGAAGAAGGCTGAGGCAAAGGAGGCCGGGGAAGAGGATCTCCTGGAGGACGAGAAATACGATGAGGCTGTGGCCATAGTGAGGGAGTCCAGACGCGCCTCGATTTCCTTTGTGCAGCGCAGGCTCAGGATTGGTTACAACCGGGCTGCAAGGATGATAGAGAGGATGGAGCGTGAGGGGATAGTGAAGAAGTCCCCGCTCAAACAGGAATGGGAAGTGTCACCATAAGATGCCTGAATTGGCGATCCATAAAATTCTGAAAGGGCTGGGCGCCGACATTTCCGGCGTTGCCTCTTTGGATTCTCTGAAGGGCCTTGGTATGCCATGGGAGGGCATCAAGGATGTTGCTGGTGAAGCCCAAAACATCATCGTCTTTGGGATGCGGATGGTGGATTCAGCTATTGCGGTATCACAGAAGAACATCAGGGTGGCCCAGTTCATGACCAAATGCCTGTACGAGGAGCTCGACAGGGTCGCCTATGGCCTCTGCAGGCACCTTGATGATTTGGGGTATTCAGCCATCCCTTTTCCCTCTTATCTACCCGTGCCAATGAATAAGGATACCCTCGGGTTCATAGGTGACATGTCTCACAAGACTGTGGCATATGAAGCAGGGTTGGGGATCATTGGGAAGAGTACGCTCCTCATAACAAAAAAGTTTGGCCCACGGGTGAGATTTCTCTCTGTCCTCACCGATGCCCCCCTTGCTCCAGGGAAAAAACTCACAGTGGATTACTGTAAAAGCTGCGAAAAGTGCATAAATGCTTGTCCTATTAAGGCCATTGGAGAGGACAGAAAAGTGGATGTAACCAAATGCAGCAAGGAGAACATGAAATGGGGCCTTCCTGGTGTTATGAAATTCGCCAGAAAGTTTATCAGTGCCGCTACAGAAGATGAGAGGCACGCTCTTATTAAGAACCCGGAGTTTTGGGAGATCTGGCAGAACCTCTCCACCGGCATCTTTTATTATTGTTTTGAGTGCCTGAACGCATGTCCGATAGGGAAGAAGGCGAGACGCTCCCCGGGAGCTAAAAGATAAACTCTTTGATGCAATTACAGTTATGCAACGCAGGCTCGGGATCGGTTATAATCGGGGTGTAAGGATGATAGAGAGGGCTGGAGCCAAACAGGAATGGGAGGTGTCACCATGATACAGCTAACGACGATATTGATGGCAGCGGTTTTGTCAGCCAGCGTTGATGATGTGGCGACAAAGGTCCAGGAAGTCTATGAAAAGGCACAGAGCTACAAGGCCCATTTTGTCCAGGAGGTCACCCTGAAAACGATTGACAAGACAGAGAAGGATGAGGGGACGGTGTGCTTCAAAAAGCCGGGGAAAATGCGCTGGGAGTATAGGAAATCCCCGGAACAACCTCTTCTCCAGCTCATCGTCTCTGATGGTGAAACGATGTGGTTCTATACCCCTTCAGAGAAACAGGTGCTTGTTGATAAAATAGAAAAGGTCTTATCCTCGAAAACAGTCATGGATTTTCTTTCGGGGATGGGAAATCTCAAGGGGGAATTCAAGGTCAAGTTTTCAAAGGCCAAAGGCCTTGTGGACAGGGGAAAGTATTACCTCCTCGATCTCAGACACAAGGAACTTCCAAAAGACACCGGAGGGAAGCTCCTTGCCGCGGTCTCCAAAGCAACTTTTATGGTCGATCAAGCCTTCATCTACGACGAGTTTGGGAATCGCACCAGGATCATATTTGACAAAGCAGAGATCAACACTGACCTCCCGGATGACATCTTTAAATTTGAGATCCCGAAGGGGGTTGAGGTCGTCAGGCCTCCCAAGCAGTGACGGGCCGCCCCGGTAAAAGGGGACAACGGATCCTACTACTCAGTCTCGGCTGCCCCAAAAACCTCGTTGATTCAGAGAGAATGCTCTCGTCCCTTGTCCGATCGGGATTTGAGATCACCGAGGACAAGGACAGTGCAAACACAGTTGTCATAAACACATGTGCCTTCCTTCGCTCTGCCAAGGAGGAATCCCTGGAGACGATTCTTGAGATGTCCCGATTGAAAAAAGAGGGAGCCCTCCGCAGTCTTGTGGTTGCTGGCTGCCTTGTCCAGCTCTATGGAGACGATCTCAGAAGCGAGCTTCCCGAGGTTGATGTCTTTATCGGAGCAGCGGATATGCCGAGGATAGGGGAGGTCCTCGGCGGAGCACCTCCGGACAAGCGCAGGGCTCCGGAAAGGGTGCTTCTTTCACCCCCGGGAAGCGCATACCTCAAGATCTCTGAGGGATGCTCTAACAGGTGCTCTTATTGTCTCATCCCGACCATAAAGGGACCTTACAGGTCACGGCCCGTCTCCAGCCTTATCAAGGAAGCCAAAGTCCTTGTAGAGATGGGTGTGAAAGAGATCATCATCGTATCCCAGGATACCACTGCCTACGGTCTTGACCTCGGGGATGGAAGCTCCCTTGAGACACTGCTCAGGAAGCTGGTGAGAATAGACGGCCTCCGATGGGTGCGCCTCCTTTACTGCAACCCTCACCTTTTCACCGATTCCCTTATCTCCCTTATCAGGGACGAGAAAAAGATATGTCCATACCTTGACATTCCGATCCAGCATGTTAGTAATAGGATCCTGAAAGCCATGAACAGAAGAACCGAGTTCAGGGAAGTGAAGGCCCTATTTGAGAAGCTGAGGGAAAACATCCCGGGCCTTTGCCTGAGGAGCACTGCCATCGTAGGATTTCCCGGCGAGACAGAGGAAGAGTTCAGCAAGCTCCTCTCATTTGTCAAAGAGGCAGAGATAGAATGGTTTGGCGCTTTTCCCTACTCTCCGGAAGAAGGAACCCCTGCGGCTGCGCTTCCGGACCAGCTCCCCAGGAAACTCAGGGAGGAAAGATGGGATGCATTCATGGGCCTCCAGTCCTCCATCTCTCAGGCAAAAAACGAATCCCATGTTGGAAAAGAACTAATTGTCCTTGTAGCGGGCGAGGAAAACGGAAGGGCCTATGGACGGACATACTTCCAGGCACCCGAGGTGGACGGCCGGACATACCTGGAGATTCCCGGGGGTCGGCCTCCCGCTCCGGGTGTTTTTGTGAAAGTTAGGGTGGTTGACGGCCTGACCTACGACCTCATCGCCGAGCCCGTTTCCCTAAATACCATCTGACATGGGACTGTTCGGATCAAAGGCATATAACCGCAACGAGCTTTTCCGACAAGGAGACAAGCTTCGTTCCTGGGGAAGGACCAAGAAAGCCATCAAAGAATTCGAGAAGATCCTCGCTAAGGATCCAAAGGATATAGATGTCCACGCAAAAGTTGCCCCCTTGTATTTGAAGGTGGGACGGAGGGCTGAGGCCAAAGCATCTCTGAATCTCGTCATTGACGAGTATCACAAGAAAGGATTCGCTGAAAAAGAAATCGCCATGCTTAAGATCGTTTTGGAGGTGGAAACACATGACCTGAAAACCTACCTTCAGCTTGTGAATCTCTACGTTCAGAAAGGCTTGAAGAGCGACGCCCTCAGGACCCTCAGAGACGGCCGCAGGGCATTTCGGAAGAAAAGGTTCCTGAAGGAAGCAATAGCCATTGAGAGAAGGATCTTAACGATCGAGCCGGAAGACTTCCGTGCTCAGGTATCATTGGTGAAGCGCCTTTGGAAGAGTGGCGAAAACAAGGAAGCCTCAGAACGGCTCCTCCTCATGGAGTCGCAATGGGCGTCCAGGAGAAATAGGAAATACTGGAGAAAAACCCGCTGGCTTCTGTTCCGCCACAGCCATTCTCTTAGCGCCTACCTGGGGTATCTCTCGGCATTCTTGTCCAAACCTGCCCCCTATAGGCCTCAGGAAAGACAAAGATTCGTCCACTGAAGACATAAATGGAATCAGCAGGAAAAGAAAGGAGTGCAGAAGCCATGACATATACCGCAAAAGATTACTCCAGGCTTATCGGGATAGAAGGGTTCAGCGAGACCCTTTTGAAAAACCATCTCACCCTTTATCAAGGGTATGTTACTAACACAAACAAAGTGCTTGAAACCCTTGATCAGATGTTGAGGGACGGAAAGACAGGCACACCGGAATATGCTGAGCTAAAAAGACGGCTCGGATGGGAATTCAATGGAATGAGGCTGCACGAATACTACTTTGAGAACCTCGGCGGAAAGGGCGGGGTCAACAAGAGCGGAAATTTCGCCAAAAGTGTCTCTGAATCCTATGGCAGCTACGATGCGTGGGAAAAGGATTTCAGGGCGACCGGAGCCATGAGGGGCATCGGGTGGGTCATCCTGAACAAGGACCCCATCAGCGGAAGACTGATCAATTTCTGGATCAATGAGCATGATGTTGCACATCCAGCCGGAGGCATCCCGCTATTGGTCATGGATGTGTTTGAACATGCTTTCATGATTGACTATGGCCTGAAGAGGGCTGATTACATTGAGGCCTTCTTTAAAAACATCAACTGGGCCACAGTAGAAACAAGGCTTAAATAATAAGGCTAATCTAAATACCCTCTATTATTGCTGCGGACGCAGGCCGTTTCCGGCCATCAGGCATTATTCCATGATAAAATAAGTGGAGGAGGTGCTGTATGAAAACAACCGAATATCATTTCACCATAAGGCTCGACCGTCGCCTGCTTATTGCACTTGGGATATTTTTTCTCGTCACTGCTGCCCTGTCCACTACCCTGATATTATTATTCCTGACTTTTGTGCCTGCCGACCTCCTAAAATTGCGTATCAAACTCAAGGAACAAACGATCAACGCAAAAATAGCGGGCTCCATACCAGTGCGTACCGATATTGATTCCACCTTCCATATTCCATTTAAGTCCAATCTCACGATCCAGGTTCCAATAAAACAGGATCTCCTCATCCCATTTGATAGTATTCTCACGGTGCCCGTTGAAGTTGATACTTCCATACCGTTAGACCTGACGGTGCACTTCAAGACAGATATCCCCGTTGATTCCTCTGTGCCCATAGACACAATGGTACAAACACAGGTGCTGGGTGTATCCCTGTCTGTGCCAGTGAAGGGCCAGCTCCCAATCCGCATGGTGATTCCGGTTGAAAAAGATATTCCCATTCATGAAACCTTAAAATTGAAATTTAACTCCCCAGTAAAGGCCCATTTGAAGAATGTGTTCCGCGTGCCGGTTAATACCGTGGTATCCTCAAACATAGCGCTGGATCAAAAGCTCACAATTCCGATCAAAACAAGCCTTGATGTCCGTGCCTCCCTGGAGGGCCAGTTGCCGGAAGTGCATTTGATGGAGAATTTCATAGATATTGGACTCGATCAGGTGAGCTTGGTGCGAGGAGGAACACCCTGAACAAACGGGCCGCCGTCACTGTCCTTTTTCTTTTCTCACTGTCCGTAGCATTTTTAATCATCTTCAAGCTTATACAGGAATATCCGTATCATCTTGATGAAGGTGTGAGCCTCGATGCCGGTTTGAGGATCATCAAGGGCCAGGTCCCCTACCGGGACTTCTTCCACATCACCACCCCAGGTGCTGCCTACCTTCTCGCCCTGGCCTTCAAGGCCTTGGGGGTGAATATCCTCTCGGCGAGGATTCTCATGGTTCTTGTCCTCCTCGGCATCCTCATCGTCATCTTCCTGATCGGGAAAAGAATCGTGAAATACTCTTTGCTGCTTCCCCTGGGCCTACTTATTGTCATATTCCTTGAAACTCTCCCCTTTATTGATTATTCCACCCATCGTCTGGCCGTGTTCTTTTCCATCCTCACCCTTCCCGTTCTTATTGGCAGCCATGGCCTATCTTCCGCGGCGCTTGCCGGCTTGCTCTCCTCGTTCTCATTTCTTATGAATCAGAATATCGGCGGTATCGCCACACTCGGGACTGCCATTCTGATTTTCACAAGACCGTGGTTTGTAAGGAGAAAACGCATATGCGCGGACGCAGGAAGCCTCTCCTTATTCATGCTGGGCTGGTTTCTGCCAATCATCCTCCTTTTATTCTACCTGAGCTGGAAAGGAGCCATCGGAGCATTTTTCTACGATACATTCCTCTGGCCCTTCTCGGGATACAGAAGTTTCAATATCTACCCCTACTTCTCGTTTGAGATTGGCATTTTGAGAAACGATCTGGGTCTAATCAACAGAGGGGCAATATCTCCTGCTGTTCTGGGACAGATCGGGCTATACACAGCCACAGGGTTTCTCCCCTTCATCATTTATCCGCTCTCTATGGTATCTTCTTTTATCAGTCGAGAGTGGACTCTCTGGACTGTGTCACTGACCGGCTTTTGTCTTTTTCTCTCCTCATGGACAAGGCCTGATTTTTTCCACATCGTCCATACACTCCCGCCGCTCATACTCTTGAACACCCTCCTCCTTTCCTCCCTCTGGCAAGGAATTAAGAGAAAAAACCGGCTCTCCTTTTTGCCTTTCTCACTCCTGAGTGTCCTCTTTCTTCTAATCCTCCTGGATGGCCTCATGTTTCTTTCGACTCCTCAAGCCAATCCTTCGTACCCAGTCAGGACAGAGCGGGGAACGGTATTCACCATCATTCAAGAAGAAGCCTCTGAACTGGAGGGCGTCATGACATATCTTGCGGCCAATACAAAGAAAGAAGACCCGGTATTCATCTACCACTGGTCTCCTGCACTTTACTTTCTTCTGGGCAAAGACAATCCCACGAGCTTTGACTCCTATAACCCCCTCTACAATTCACCTGAGCAACTTGCACTTTTAGAAACCCAGCTTGAGAAGTCACGGCCGCCATTGATCATTAAGGATTCCTACATCGCTGGGTTCTTTGACCCAGAAGGAATACGACACTCTACGTTTCCTTTTATTGATCCTGCCAAGATTATATCAGCGGATACTGTGGATACATATATTCAGAGATACTATAGGATTGCAGCCAGAACCCAGAGAAAATATAAAGTGGGAGTTACCACCAGCCCGTACATTCTCCTTATGCGAAAAAATCCTTAATCAGTTCTCTCAATTTGCTTGACATCTGAACATGTGTTCAGTATAATTGTATTGCGATGTTAGGGAAGCTCACTGAAAGGCAGAAGAGGATCATCAACCTCATCGTGGATCATATTGATGAAAAGGGCTTCCCTCCCACATTCAGGGAGATCGGCAGGGCACTCAGGATCTCCTCCACAAACGGTGTAAGGTCACATCTTAAGGCCATAGAGAGGAAGGGATATCTCAGGCTTTCCTCAAGGTCCAGGGCCATAGAGGTTGCTGATGAAATCTGGGAACGCAGGGGCATCCCGATCCTGGGCCAGGTGCCTGCTGGAGCCCCGCTGCTCTCCGAGGAGAACCGGGAGGGCTACCTGGACATGGAGACCTTTTTTAACTCCATTCCTCCCCTCTCCCATAGAGGGGAGAGGGCCAGGGGCCCCTTGCCGCGAAGCATGCAAGGGGAGGTGAGGGGTGTGGTGAGGGATGGAGGTAGGACTTCCGGTATCTTCGCCCTGAAGGTCAAGGGGGAGAGCATGAAGGACGCCGGGATCAGAGATGGGGACTATGTCATCGTAAGGAAGCAGTCCCGGATAGAGAACGGAGAAATCGGCGTGGCCTTTGTGGATGGGGAGGCAACGGTGAAGCGCTTCTATAAAGAGAAAAACGGCTGGCGCCTCCAACCGGAGAACGAGGCCATGAAGCCCATCGTCATCGGTTCAGACAGCCCGGATTTCCGGATAGGGGGCAAGGTCATCGGTGTTCTTCGCCGCCTCTGATCCTCAATGACACGAGCCTATCTAATATTAGTCCTGGTTCTCACCCTCTGTGCGTGCCGCGATACCCAGAAGATCGGGGACCCTTGGTGCTTCTGGAAAGACTATCCGGGCAACCCCATCATTGAGCCGCCGGAAAATCTGAAGATCGTCGCCGACCCGACATTCCTGCCCCCTGCGCAGTCCCCGGACGGGCGCTGGCATCTTTTCGCTCATACCCTTACCGGGATCTATCATTATTCCTCCCCTGACGGCATCCACTGGTCTACAGCCCCGGACCCAATGCTCCCGGGCATTCTCCTACGGCCCTATGCCTTCCAGGAGGAGGGCGTAACCTATCTTCTGTATGAGCACTTCCTGGACTTCACGCATTCGCAAATCGAGATGAGGAGCTCCACAGACCTCGTCACCTGGACAGATCCTGTAAAGCTCCTCGAACCCGATTTTCCCTGGGAGAAGTCGGTTCAGAGTGTCACTGGCAATCCCTTTCTCCTCAAGAGAGATGGGGAATACTGGCTCTACTACAGTGCGGGCAGCGTCTATCTGCCGGATGCCATGTATTCAGAACCGATGTATATCGGCCTTGCCCGGGCCAATGCCCTTAGCGGCCCTTATAATAAGAACTCCACACCGTTGATTGGTCCCTCTGATACAGACTCTTACAGAAACCTGGGCGCGGGTTCCATAAAGCTCCTCCAGCAACAGGTTGATGGAAAGTGGATCGCCTTCAACAACGGAATCTATATTGACATGCAGGGCAGTTCTCACTCGGCAATACGGATCCTCTCCTCTCGGGACGGACTGGTCTGGTCCCCGCTCTGCGAGTCGCCGATCCTCATGCCAGGGTCTGGCTGGAAACGGGCATTTGTGTATGCCTTTGATGTCCGGCCTGTGGACGAATGGTTCTTGCTCTATTACAACGCCAGGGACGGTTGGACCGACGGCATTGAGCGGATAGGCCTCGCCTTCATGCGCATCCCCCAGTAACTCAATCCTTTCCCCGAAGCCCTGACACCGTCCGGAATCCCAGGACACGGCACCCTATCCACACTTGACATACTGAACAAATGTTCAGTATCATGTAGGTTGGACTGACAGATGATATGCCCGTGCACAGACCATGGATAAACCAATGGAAAGGCGGGGACACAACCTGCTCCAGAGGCCCGGGCCAGGACCAAACCGTCAGGGCAAGCTCGCCTTCATCTCCGGAGAGGAGGCGATCCCGAGGGCCATGAGCATGGCTGCTGCGGCCCTGGCCAGGGGGGAACGTGTCCTCATTCTGGACGGGGGAAACTGCTTTGATGCCTACCCCATCGCCCGTGCTGCAAGAAGGCATGGCCTGGCCCCTGAACCCATCCTCAAGCGCCTATTCGTGTCCAGGGCATTCACCTGCCATCAGATGTCAGCCTTGATCAGGGAAAAGCTCGGCCCGGAGCTCAGGAGGCTCGGCGCGCGAAAAGCCGTCATCATGGGCCTTCTCTACACCTTCTGCGACGAGGATGTCCCTGAGAGAGAGGCATGTGCCCTGCTCAACAAGATCATGGAGAGCCTCCAGGAAATCTCACAGGAGGGATACTCCATCCTGGTGGCGGATCCCTTTTTCCAACGGCCCGCTTTGAGAATGAGGACGCTTCTCAGTGTGACGGGCCAGGAGTTTCGAATCCCCCTCACCCCGAGCGAAACAGGAGACTGAATGGGACGCACACTCCTCACATTCACCCAGCTTGTCCGGCAGGAAGCGGAGAGATGGCATAAGTTCCGCAGGGCCCTGAGGAAAGAGGATCAGGAGGCCCTGGACGAGCTCTTCGCCGCTGCCCGGTATCACTCAGCTGCCGGGGCCTATGCCTCAGGGGCCATCCCCTTTGAAACAATGATCCTCTCCATGCTCATTGAGGAGCACAAGATGGTGAAGGCCCTGAGGGAGAAGGTTCAGGAGTTCGAGAGGGGTCAGGAAGAGGCCGGAAAGAAGACGCGGAATGATCAGAAAAACCGAGGGATGGCTATTTGACCTCTACCCGGTGGAGGAAGGGATGGCCCTATGGATCATTGCCAGGGGTTCCGGAGAGAGGCTCATGCTCGTGCATCCCTACAAGCCTTACTTCTTTACCTCAGGCCCGCCCGGAGCTGTGGTCCGGGCCATGGCGCCCCTCAGGGGCCTGGTAGAGATCTCACAGACGGAGCGCACGGAATTCTACAGCGGGAGATCCATGAGGGTGACAAGGGTCAGCGTCCCTCCCCTTCTCTTCCATAAGGCCGTCAGGTTTCTCGCAGGGCGCTGTGATCTCTTCACCTGCGACATTCCCCTTGCCCAGCTCTACCTCTACGACACGGGCCTCTTCCCATTGGGCCTGTGTGAGGTGGAGCATGATGATGAGGGGCGCATCCTGTCCATTTTCACCACGGATTCTCCCCTGGACATCCGCTACACGCTGCCCCCCCTGCGGAGCATGTCCCTTTCCCTTGAAGAGGCCCCTGTGAACCCAAGCCATATTCCGGAGGGCTGGAGAAAGCAGAGGCTCGAGGTCGCAGTGGACGGCTCCACATATTCCCTGGAGCCCGAGGACATGGTTGCAACCCTGAGGCATCTCATCCTCCTCCATGACCCTGACGCCATCTTCTGCCGATGGGGGGATTCTTTTTTGATCCATGCCCTGGGAGACCTCTCCGCACGCTCCGGCATCTTGATTCCTTTCCACAGGGATCATGGAGCCGACGGCCTCCGGGGTAGCATCGTGGCCAGGGGCGCACGCTCCTACTTCACCTATGGGCAGATCATCTTCAGGGCAGCCACCCATATCTTCAGGGGCCGCTGGCACCTGGATTCCGAGAACTCCTTTTTCCTGGGAGAGACCGGGCTTGAGGGCCTCCTGGAGCTGGCCCGCCTCACCAGGATACCGGTGCAGCAGCTTGCCAGGGCCAGCATCGGGACAGGGATCACCTCGGTCCAACTGGAGGCCGCGCACAGGATGGGGTTCCTCATCCCCTGGAGAAAGCACAGGCCCGAGGAGTTCAAGAGCGCCCTGGAGCTCCTGTCCACGGACAAGGGCGGGCTTACCTATGTCCCGCCCGTGGGATTCTTCGAGAATGTGGCAGAGCTGGACTTCTCATCCATGTATCCAGGGATCATGGCCCGCTACAACATCTCCCCTGAGACCGTTGGCTGCAGATGCTGCCCGGAGAGCAGGGTGCCGGAGATCGGCTACACCCTGTGCAGAAGGCGCAAGGGCTTGGTTCCGACAGTGCTGGAGCCCCTCCTGGCCAAGAGGGCGGAATACAAGAGGCTGGCGAAGGAAACGAAGGACCCGGAGGAGAAGGCCCTCTTCACCAAAAGACAGGCCGCCATCAAATGGATCATGCTCGCCTGTCTCGATGGAAAAACACTCGTCCCCTTCCGAGAGAACGGCCAGAGAAAGCTTGCCTCTATGGAGAGTATTGTCGAGAGGTATTTCCCTCATGGTGAAGGGACCCACGAGATTAAGGGAGACCTGACATTATACGGTCTGAACAGCGATCTTCAATTTCAGGAGAACATCGCGAATAAAATAATCAAAATTCCTTCTCCTCCTGTAATGCGGAGCATCCGCCTGAGGAAAGGAAGGCGCCTCCTTCTGACTCCGGATCATCCTTGTTATGTCCTTCAGAATGGACGCTTGGTCATCAAAAGGGCGGATCAACTGAAGAAAGGCGATTTCCTCCCTACCATCGTTCAACTTCCTTATACTTCCCAGCAGGGAGCCCCCCTTAATCTTATTGAGGAACTCTCCCGAGCACTCCCCAGAGAAGAACAGGCTGTATGGCGAATCTTTGGCTCCTCACTTAAAGAAATCATCGCTCAGAGATATGGTGAATTCCGTGCTTTGGCCCGGGGAGAGTATACAGACAAAAGCATCTGGAATTGGAGGGAGTACGGATATTTGCCCCTCCAGCTCTACTCCATAGTGAAACCCTTTGTCCGTTCTTTTTGCGACATCTTCGTGGGGCGGGGAAAACGAGATGGTGGAATTATTCAGCAACTCCCCGCCATTTTAAATGTTGATGGAAACCTGGGCTTTTTCCTGGGATTCTTTGCAGGGGATGGTTCTGCTATGAAAACATTTCTTCGACTTGATATTGGAGAAAACGAACCTGATGTGGCAGAGCGACTTATATCTATTATCCACAAAACATTCGGGATCACAGGCACTCTTCACAAAGAAAAGAGAGCAAGAATGTTTGTCCTCCAGGTCAACAGCGTGGCAGTATGTGAGGTTCTTCAAAAAGTCATCAGGATAGGAAAAACAGCAGAAAATGGAAAATTAGACATCCCAGCATGTATTCTCAATGGAAACAAAGAGGCAATGTATGGTTTCATCAGTGGCCTTGTGGCCAGCGATGGGAGCATAGATAGAAAAGGGAACGCCATTAGAATCCACAGCGCTTCAAAAGAATTTATTGCCAAGCTCGGCCTCCTCTTGAATTTCCTGGGCCTTGATTACAGAGTTACCAGATCGAAGAATCTATCCACACTTCAGATATGCACCAGAGAAAGTCTTAGCACTTTTTTAGAGAAGGGATGGTTGAAACATTCCTACAAAGTCCAAGTTGAAGAAATGCTTCGAGCCCTGGACTCCAAAAAAGATAGGGTCTTCCAGATCCCTCCTGAAGACACGGGGCTTCTCTGGCTGGCATATCAGGCAAGGAAGACCCGCGATCCTCGAGTGACGCAGAGAACAATGATCTCAAAGACCGATGCCAGACAGAAGCTGGAACAGATTGCCCAGAAAACCCACCGTCTCAACCCTGAAGATCAGGAGCACCTGAAAACCCTTCAGCGCCTCTTTTCATCTCCTCTGGTATTTTCAGAAGTCTTAGAAAATACGCCCTCTTTCCCCAGGACTCCTTATGTTTATTGCTTTGAGACACGGGACGCACTCCACGGCTTCTTTGTAGAAGGCGGGGTCTTCCTGCACAATTGCTTTGGCTATCTTGGTTTTCGTAATGCCAGGTTCGGGAGGATCGAGGCACATGAGTCCGTCACAGCCACGAGCAGGGAGCTTCTTCTGCAGGCCAAAGAGAGGGCCGAGTCAAAGGGGTTCCGTATGCTCCATGCCATCGTTGATTCCCTCTGGCTTCACAAGCCTGGGGCCCGAGAGGAGGACTACCAGGACCTTGCCCGTGAGATCTCACGCATCACAGGGATCACCCTGGCCCTGGAGGGGATCTACAAGTGGATCAATTTCCTCCCGTCCAAGATGAACCCCACAGTCGGGGTGCACAACCGCTTCTACGGCGCCTTCGCGAACGGCGGGATCAAGGTAAGGGGCCTGGAGATGAGGAGGCACGACGCCCCTCCAATCATCAAGGAGGCCCAGCGAAAGATGATCGAGGTCCTCGCCCAGGCAGATGACAGAGAGGGGTTTGTGAAGAAATACCCTGAGGTGCTTGAGGTCCTGTCCTCATATCTCCAGAGGATCAAGGAGGGCAAGGTGAGACCTATGGACCTGGCCATCTTCAGGAGGCTCTCTGTAGCTCCAACGGAATACAGGCAGAGCACCCATACCGCTGTGGTCTCCAAAGAGCTCCTGGCGCACGGTATCGGTCTTTCTATCGGTGAGGTGATTGCCTACATCATCGTGAACGACCGCAGCCCAATAAAGGCGGACAGGGCCAGGGCCGTGTCCCTCCTGGATCAGAATTTTTCCTACGATGTGGAGAGATACTGCGAGCTTCTCCTGGAAGCCGCCCGCTCCCTCCGTATTGACATGGTCTCTGAGGCCCAGTAGCATTGCAATCAAAGACCAGGTAATGACGACCTACTCCCCCAGCCGCCTCTCCACCTATGAGCAGTGCCCCAGGCGGTATCGCTTCCACTATGTGGACAAAATTGACAGGGAAGAGGCCAAGACAATAGAGGCATTCACCGGCGGCCTTGTCCACGATGCCCTTGAGAAACTCTATAAGGATCTCCGCCTGGGCTCCCTTTTAGTCAAAGATGCCCTCCTTGTTTATTTTGACTCACTCTGGAAGAAGGAATGGAGCAAGGAGATAAAGATCGTCAGAGACTCCACGAACGCTGACCAGTTCAGGGACCTCGGGCATCGCTGTCTCATCCAATATTACGATCGCTATGCCCCATTTGATCAGGGAGAGACCCTCGGCCTGGAGACAAAGGTTTTCTTTCCCCTGGATAAAGAAGGGCGCTATACGATCGAGGGTTATATAGACCGTCTGGTCAGGGGCCGCGACGGCACGCTGGAGATCCATGATTACAAGACCGGCTCCGGCAACCTCCCCTCACGCAGCGAGCTGCGCTCTGACCGCCAGCTCGCCCTTTATTCAATCGGCGCCCAGAAGGAATGGGGGGACGGAAGACCGGTCCGCTCCATCTGGCATTTCCTTGCCTTCAATGAGGAAATCACTCTTGAGCTGACTGAAGAAGAACTAACAGCGGCGCGCCGCTCAACGCTCAAATTGATCCATGACATTGAGTCCGAAACGGAATTCCCCACGACGTTTAAGTCCGCCCTATGTGCATGGTGCGAATATGAGGACATCTGTTCGGCAACCATGCACTCCCATCGCCTCGGCGCCCTCACCCCCATTGAAGCCTTGGCAGACAAGGGCCGGGGCCTTGTGGATGAATACATGCGCCTGAAGGAGGAAATTGAGGCCCTGGAGAAAAGCACCGAGAAAGAGAGAGTGCACCTTGAGGCAGAGCTGTCCCGGCTCAAGGAGGCCGTTGGCGAATACGCCCGGAAACAAGGCCTGGATGTCCTGACCGGAAAGAACTACCGCATCCGTGTCAGATGGTATCCTGTAGTGGAGTTTCCCGATTGGAAGGTGAGGGAGGAGGTGGAGGGCCTCCTAAACGATGCAGGCAAGCTAATGGAGGTGGCCGGCGTGGACTCCAGGAGGCTCGCCCGGGCCATTGTAAACCGCACCCTCTCCGAAGACCTGATCAAGAGGATCAAATCGCTTGTCTTTGTGGGCGAGCGCCCCTACCTCTATCCCTCCAAAAAATAATCTTGACTGTCTGATGATTCTATAATATCATCATAGTGATGCAATTAGTGATGCAATTAAGGAGGTCAATATGAAGGCAATCACAGTAAGAAATATTCCGCCTGACCTGGCTCGGGTCATCAGACAGAGGGCGAGTGAGAAGCGTACGAGTGTAAATAAGGCAGTCATTGGTCTTTTGGAGGAACATCTTGGGATCCGGAGAGAGAAGAAAGATAAACCGGTGTATAACGATCTCGATGCTATAGCGGGGACCTGGTCAAAGGAGGAGTTCTCAGGGTTTGAAAAAGCCCTTTCCAGGCAGCGTGCCATAGACCCGGATCTGTGGAAATGACACGGCTGATATTGGACACCTCTGCCTATGCGGCTTTTATGAGGGGCCATCAGGGTGCCAAACAGGCCCTCCAGCAGGCTGACGAAATCTACATCACTCCAATAATCCTGGGGGAGTTGCACGCTGGATTCATGAGGAGTGCCTACAGGAAGAAGAACGAACGAGAGCTCCAAGCATTCCTCGCTTCACCACGAGTGCAACTTTTTGAACTGAATGAGGAGACGGCCGAGAGATATGCTGTCATCCTGAATTCCCTCTGGGAAGCGGGAACCCCTATTCCCACCAACGATATCTGGATCGCAGCGAGTGCCATGCAACACGGTACACACATCCTGACCACAGACGCCCATTTTCGGAAGATCGAGCAAGTGATTGTGAACTATATTGAGACTTCTCCGTAGAAGAGACCCGCCATTTCAGCCCCTTAATAGGCGTGGCGCCCATGTCAATGACGCAAAAAATACGGATAGAGGGATGTCTTTCCGGAAAGTATTGGGCTGTTAGGCGGAGCGGACGCGCTCAATGTAGTGGCCGTCGCGCGTGTCCACCCTCACGACATCCCCGGGTCCGATGAACTGGGGGACCTGAACCTTGAGGCCGGTCTCCAGGAGCGCAGACTTCATCACATTGGTGATCGTGGCCCCCTTGAGCCCGGGCTCGGTCTCGGCCACAGCGAGGTCCACGCTGATGGGAAACTCTACCCCGACCGGGTTGCCATCGTGGAACTCCACCATCACCTTGAGGTTCGGGACAATGTAGAAGGTGCCGTCCCCGAGGACATCCTTGGACAGGGTGATCTGCTCGTAGGTCTTTGAGTTCATGAAGGTATAGTCATCGCCGCTCGCATAGAGGAACTCCATCTCGTTCTCATCCAGCTCTGCCCTCTCCACCTTGTCCTCAGAGCGGAAGCGGTGTTCCAGGCTTGAGCCAGTCATGAGGTTCTTGAGCTTGGCCTGGACCATTCCCCGCCAGTTCCCGGGTGTGACATGCTCCACGCCGGCGACCCGGAAGAGGCTGCCGTTGTGCTTGATGATCATGCCCACCCTGATCTGTGTCGCCTGGATAATCATTTTGCCTTCAATGTCTCCTGCTCCTGGGGCTTGCCTGCTGCCGCCTTCCTGATGAGGGCCCCGAGATCCTTGATGTTCCATGGGGGCTCCTTTGACGGTCTGTCTGCCACAGGGACCCTGACAACATCAATCATATCTACGGTATTACCCCGGACATAGAATGTTCTGCCCGTTATGTCATTGGCCTCATCCGAGCAGAGATAAACGATGGTTGGGGAGACAAGCTCAGCCCTGAGTTCCTGACCCGGACCTTCCTTGTATCTCTGGAGGTCTTCGGTCATCCGTGTGACGGCTGCAGGTGCGACGGCATTCACCGTGATCTTGTGCTTCATGAATTCCAGGGCAAGGGTCTTCATCATCCCCCACACCCCTGACTTCGCCGCCCCGTAGTTGGACTGCCCAAAGTTACCGAAGATCCCGGATGTTGAGGATGTGATGATGATCCTGCCCCCCTGCCCCTGCTTCACCATCTGGGCTGCAGCAGCTTTTGAGCAGTAATAAGTCCCATAGAGATGAACCTTGATCACGCTGTCCCATTCTTCCTCGGACATCTTGAGAAATGTCCTGTCCCTCAAAATCCCGGCGTTGTTAACGAGGATATCCAGTTTTCCGAATGCCTGCACTGCAGAATGAACGATCTTCCCGGCACCCTCAGGCGTTGAAACACTATCGTAATTGGCCACGGCCTCATTGCCGGACTTTTTGATCTCGGAAACCACTCCATCGGCCATTGCACTCCCTGAGCCTGTTCCATCCCTGGCCCCTCCAAGGTCATTGACAACAACCCTGGCCCCCTCCTTTGCCATGAGGATGGCGTGGGCCCTGCCAAGCCCTCCTCCTGCCCCGGTTACTACTGCTACCTTTCCATTTAAGATTCCCATTTTTGTCTCCTTCTTTTATGACATCAATTTACACTGTCCGATGTGCGTGTTCAACCATTTCGCTCTCCCTCTTCCTCCCATCACAATTCTCTGCCGGATCAAGTTTGTTTGAAAACAGATATGATACAATCTGAGCCATGCAAAGGGCAGGTTGGATACTGACAGCATTATTGACGATCTTCCTCTCCTGCAGGACACAGAGCCGGGAATGGGAAATGAAGCTCACAGTGGGCCCAGGGGTCTTCTCCCTTTCTACTCCGTCCCTTACAGTCCGCAACATCCACACTGAGGTCTATGTAGAAGGGACAGACCAGAAGCTCAGGCTTGCCAACCTTTTTGATATCGCCGCAACGCACTCCCCTTTCACGGACAAGCTTGGGTCCGGGACAGAGACGACAATTTCAGGGAAAGACGCTGACGGACATACCCTTCAAGTTTCTATCAAGGACTACGCAAGGGATTTTGTAGCCGCAGAAGCGCACCTGATGAACAATGCATCGCTTCCCTTTACCATTGAAGGGTTCTCCTTTGCCGTTGACGGCTCCTCATCGTCGCGGATCATCAGTGCGGACATCCAGGGGGTGCTCAACAATGGATTCCAGTCATGGTCTCCTTCCATTTTCTCTAAGATCGTGGACAACCCCAGGACAGATGAGGCCCTGTTTGAAAATGTGGAAAATGATGGGGATACAACCCTTCTTGATATGAGGACAAGCTGGTGGTATTCAGCCATCCACACACGCCCTGCCACCCTGATCTCAGGAAGCCTTACAGCGGACAGGTGGAAGACAAAGGTCCTCACATATAAGAAAAACAAAGGGTTGATATGGAAGGTCATCACCGGGCACACATGGGTCCAGGAAGGGCCTGCAAGGGAAAAGGTCACCATTGATCCGGGCGAGGAGGCTGCCTCTGAAAGGGTCTTCATCGGGATCTATCAGGACCCCCTAGACGGCCTTGAAGAGTATGCCAAGTCTATTGCACGGCTGAGTCCTCCTCCCAATCCACCCTTTATTCCAATAGGGTGGAACTCATGGAACACATATTTTGCCAATATCACTGAGACAACCATCCTTGAGAATGCGCAGTTCATTAAAGACAATTTCCCTGAGCACGGCTTCAACAACATCCAGATTGACGATGGATGGGAGAAAATGTGGGGAGAGTGGATAACCGATACAACCAAGTTCCCCTCAGGCATGGACGGACTCGCCCAATCCATCACTGCTATGGGATTCACCCCGGGCATCTGGATGGCGCCTTTTCTCGTGAACAAGAATGCGCCCATCTTCCAGCAGAAACAGAATGAAGAATGGTTTCTCAAGGATGAAAAAGGGGAATTTCTTGTATGCAACTTTGGCACATACATCATTGACACGACCAACCCTGATGCAAAAAACTGGGTCCTTGCACAGATCAGGCAGGCCCTGGACTGGGGTTACAGATACCTCAAGCTGGACTTCCTCTTTGCAGAGACCTACGAGGGGAAAAGATACAGAGAAGGCACCACATCCATGGAGGCATATCGGGAGATCATGGACGCTATTTTCAACGAAGCCAGTTCGCGCGGTGCCTATGTCCTTGCCTGCGGCGCGCCCATCCTACCCACTGCAGGCTTTGCGCACGGGATCCGGACAGGAGGGGACATTGCCCTTGGAAGCTCGCTATATTCCTGGTCCTTCATCAAAAACGAGTCCGTAAACACTGCAAGCAGGTATTTTCTGAACCTCCTTTTTGCCAGCGATCCTGACACGGCATTGCTTAGGGACATCCCTTTGGAGGAGGCGAGGGTGAACCTCACGGCAGTGCTCCTCAGCGGGAAGATCTTTGCATTGGGAGACGCCCTCCCTTCCCTTTCCCCTGACAATGTGGCCCTCATAGAACAGATCAAAGACCTTCCCGTCTTCCAATGGATAAAAGACCCCTCTATCCAGCCTATCATCGCCCGGCCCATGGACCTCTTCTCATTGCCTTCATCGCCCAAGAGATTTGTGCCGGAGCTGTTGGCGTCCCCTTCAAAATATGAAGTCCCTGAGAAATGGGTGCTGAAGACATCCAAAGACAGCGCAGTCGTGGGACTTTTCAACTGGTCAGAGGATGCCCATTCTATAGGAGTATCGTTAAAAGAGGCAGGTCTTACGGGTGGTTCCTATCAAGCACAGGAGCTGTGGAGCAAGAAGGTCCTTGGAACCATTTCCTCCTCAGTAAATATCCTTCAGCCTCCCCATTCTGTATCCTTGGTTTGGCTCCACTGATCCTCCCAGGAGGACAAAATTTAATGCCGGCCTAATTAATGCGGGCGCTGCCTGTGTAGGCCAGGGTGGAGAGAAAGTCTGAGTAGCGCTCCCTGGCTTCGGGGACATCATAGATGACATAGTGGCCATTGTCATAGGGTGGGGGAAATGGTGCCACATATTGAGCAATGCCGCCTGTAACCCATTCCCCATTTGATGCACGGAGGTTCCCTATGACAGGAGGATTCAGGGAAGAGAGCCCGAGGATCGCGAGGCCTGGGATTTCCTGAACAACAGGATGTATCAAGGGCAACCCTCCAGCAATGGCCAGGGCCTCTGCTGTCACGGGCGGAGTATAAAAGTCTATGAATCCTTCGGTCATGAAGATACTCCTACTATGTTCGGTGAGGAGATCATGATAATAGTGCCGCGCATAATTGATGGGGTCTGTTGCCTCGGATATGGCCTGTATCAGGCCAATGATGGGGTGGAAGGTCGTTATCTCCTCATCACTTATCTGGAAGCAGCTCTTGAGCAAACCAAGGATATCTATAGGAAGCTTTCTGAGGACCAAGGTCATAGACAGACCGCCACCTGCGCCCGAGAGGACACCCCCTTTCGCATAGGGATCAAGGGCGAGAAACATGGCCCCGGTAAGCCCCCCATGAGAGTGTCCCATGAAGGAAACCTTGTCTGGATTGAAGCTTGTCGGAGTTAGGAATACTCCTGCTGTGATCGTGAGGCCTCCGGCCCTGATGAGCCGCATGAGAGAGAAGGAGTCAATGACAGACTGGCGAAAATTGCTCCTCCCTGCGTAGGGGTTGAAGAAATTGAACGAGGCGACCTCCACTTGTGTTCCTTCAGGGGCCCTGGGGCCATGGAGGGGCTGGTCAATACCAACGACTGCAAGGCCTTTATCCGTAAGGACATCGCCCTCATGTCCAGACCTGAGATATGTTTTATAGTTTCCCCCTGTCCCATGGGCATATGTAACGATGGGGAACCCATTGGGGGGTTCAGAAAATTTCGTTGGGATGACAAGGGCAAATCTAAGGGCCTCCCATCTCTGGACTATGGGCTTGCCGCTTAAATCAAACTCAATCTGGCCTCCCTCCTCCATATATGGCGGCTCGCCCTTTTGAAAGTTGGGACTCGTATAATGTCCTTCAAAGAGAAAGTAGTTAGCCGTTGTCTTAGAGAATGTCATATCCAGGAGCTGCCCTACAGGGAGATCCGAATAGATGTAATCCCTGATCGTGCGGAGCTCGTCAACAGGGTCATGGGTGGTGAAAACAGTGGCTGCCTTTACATTTAGTCTCATGTCCATGAGGTAATTTCTCAGGGGAGAAAAAACTGACCACCCTTCCATGAATTTCGGATGGGGTATTTCCCAGGAAAGCATGTATCTGAGCTCAATGGGAATGCCCAGCCGTCCTCCCTTGGAATCCCTCACGCCGTCTGTCACAACGAGGGCGTATTTCGTGGAAGGCCTTAAAGGGAAGCCCCACATCGGGGCAACAGCGAGGAGATTGGATGGCGTGTATGTGGTGGCCGTCAGCATGAACTCCCAGATGATGGGAATCTGCAGTCCATACTCCGGTGACAATTCGTCAATATCCACGAGGAAAACAGAAGAATCCGATTCCAGGGAGTCTTCAGGTGTTGCCGGAAAAGTGGAGGTGTCCAGGGGGCCTGTGAAACGGATATAGATAGGGGAATTTGTCCCGAATCCCTGGAGGGTCTCCTGGGCCATTGTGATGTAAGTATCAAGCATTTCAACCTGTTGAGGGTTGGGGAATCCAGCAAGGTCGATTCGGCCTTCTTTAAGCCTAAGGTCGCTGGGGAAGGGGAAATCAAAGAAGGCGTCGGAATAGCCCAGTGAAAAATAGGCTTCCGTGAGCCTTTCTTCCCCAAACCCCGCTCTTTGGGCACAGGAAAGCACGATCACGGGCAGAAGCAAGGCAAGGGCTATGCGGGTTATCTTCATGTGAATATAAATATACATGTAACCGGCATTCAAGACAAATTTCAACAACGGGTGGAGGCGGCGGATCGTCTTGCCTCTACAGAATTAGAGGGATGATTTCGGTTTTGTCCCCTTAACCCTGATGCTTACAACCGACTTGACGGCACTTTTGAAATCCTTCGTGGGATCATTGGCCATTAGCTCAAGGGAAAAGGAGGCTTCTTCCATTACGGTGACATCGTGAAACCCGGCCTCTCGTATATCTTTCAGGTAATCCTCCTTCAGGATTGCACCAGCGAGGCAGCCGATATATGCCTCAATGGAGTTTTTTACGGAATCAGGGAGCGCCCTCGTCAGGACAAGATCCGAGACCATGAGCCTTCCGCCGGGCTTTAGGACCCTGAATGCCTCCCGGAACACCCTTCTTTTGTCAGGGGAAAGATTGATGACGCAATTTGAGACGACTGCATCAACGGAGCTGTCGGAAGCAGGGATATTTTCAATCTCCCCAAGCCTGAATTCAATATTTCTATCGTTTCCTCTCCTCACATTCTCCCTGGCCTTGTCAATCATCTCCGGTGTCATATCCACACCGATGACTCTCCCCGTTTTTCCCACTCTCTGGGCTGCGAGGAAGCAATCGAACCCTGGGCCTGAGCCCAGGTCAAGGACGGTCTCCCCCTCCTTTAACGATGCCAGCGCAATGGGATTCCCGCATCCAAGCCCGAGGTTTGAGCCCTCCGGAACAGACTTGAGGTCTTTTTCCGTGTATCCGATCTTCTTGCTGATATCTTCTGCCAGATCGGAATTTCCACAACAGGGGCTTACGGGACCACAGCATGTTCTGTCCTGTGTGGCTATTGCCGCATAACCCTTTCTCACCGCTTTCTTTATCCCTTTGTCTTTCATGTCAGAGCCCCCCCTCTCATCAGAATCACGGCTTTTTTGCAATGACGATCTCTGATGAGATTATGTTATGTATGAACTCCCGTCTGATGTCATAAAACCCGGCGTCCTTGACAAGACTCTCCATCAACACGGGACGGCAGCCTCCAAGAAGATAGGGGACGAGCGGCTCCGGGAGCTGCATGTAGACCCTCTCCAGCCATGTGCGGATGCTCCCATTCTTCTTGCTCATGTTGACAAGCACCAGACGTCCCCCTGGTTTGAGCACCCGTCTGAATTGGCCCAGGACAACAGGCATATCTTTCAAGGGGATGAGGTCAAGCATATAACTGTTATAGAGGGCATCGAATGTATTGTCGGGAAACGGAAGCTGCCGGGCATCGGCCTCCCGGAGGTCTATGTTGCTATAGCCCGCTGCGCTGACCAGGCGGCGGGATTTTTCGAGCATCTTTGGAGAAAGGTCAACCCCGCAGACGACATTCGTCCTCTCCACCTTTTTCACAATTTCCAGGAGGGTTGCTCCCGGACCCACCGCGACCTCAAGGATCTTGTCCTTGGGTTGTATGCCAGCCCTCTTCAAGGCTTCCATGCGGGGCCTGCGCTCCAATGGCGCAATGACAGTCCCATAAAAGTAGCTGAACAGATTGTATGCCCTCCGAATGCGTTCTGAGGGGGCCACAGCCTCAATCATTATCTCCTCCCTGTGCATGTTCTTCTTATTTCTGGAAGACATCTTTCATCATTGGGCCGAGCATATCCCTGACTGTGTTCGCAAAATTGTCAGCCTTGACCAGCGAGATGCAGCAGACCTTGCCTCCTGATTCCATGCTGACAACTGCAAACTTATCGCCCGCCTTGATCTTGGCCTTCTCCCTCACATCCTTGGGAAGGACGATCTGCCCTCGTCCGTCAATTGTCACGAGGGCGTCAACTTTACAGCATGCCGATCCTTTCATAGTCACAGTCTCACCTCCCGTCTTATTTCCTTATATTTCCGTATTATCAGATATATCTGATTAATCTGAATATATACATCAAAAGGAATCTTGTCAAGTCTTCGCGCTGAATAGGCCGGGGAGCACAGCGCCGGGGAGGCGTAGAAGTATTGATTCCTGCGTGCTAAACTAATCAATCTGTGGCTGTAAAAACACGGACAATAACAGTTGAGGCTGAGGCCGATTCAGGGGCCAGGGACATCACATCTCTGGTTGCCAAAGAGGTAAAGGCATCCGGCCTGAAGAATGGGATCATCACTGTTTTTGTGGCCGGCTCCACAGGAGGGGTGACCACCATCGAATTTGAATCGGGCGTGGTCAGAGACCTGTCAGATGCCATTGAGAGGATTGCGCCCCAGGGGCTCTCCTATCGTCATGATGCACGGTGGGGAGATGGAAATGGATATTCTCATGTCAGGTCTGCTCTTGTAGGGCCATCCCTAACCGTTCCCTTCTCCAAAGGCGAGCTACTGCTGGGGACATGGCAGCAGATTGTCCTATTCAACTTTGACAATAGAGCCAGGAGCCGGGAGGTTATACTTCAAATTATAGGGGAGCCCTGAAAAGAAGATACGGCGCTACCCTCTCAGGAGGTGCCAGAAGGCCAGCTTGTCCATCAGCGGAAAAAGCGGGAAGACCCTAAGCTCCCCTGTTAAGAATGCGAAGAGAGGGTTCAAATTTCCATACCCGATGTTCATCAGTGCGATCTTTTCTATCATGATTTTGAAACACACCTCAGCCTGTGGAGCTTCCATCACCCCGAGATCATAGCGATCCGGGAAAAACCTCATAACAAGCGGGTCTGATTCCATATCCGTAATTTGAATAACCACGCTCCTCCCCTTTCTTCCCGCCCATCTTCTGAGCCAGCGAGGGGGGTCTTTGTATCGCCTGTCAAGTCTGGGAACAAGGAAACTATCTTTTACCTCATCCCAGAACAGGTTGTGGCGTCTTTTCATCTCCCTTATCTGCTCCTCATATCTCTTGCCGGATAAAGGTTCAGGAACTCTCCCCATGGTGTTACTGTAATCTACCCCCCCCTTTTAGCGCAAGATGACCTGTCTGTTTTTGCTTGACTGGATTGGCATGATATGGCATAAAGGCAAGAACAAACTCGGGCAGGCAAAAAGCCATGTTTTCATTATTCAAAATGAAAAAGGACCAAAAAAAGAAAAGGAAGAAGACCACCTTCCGAAGGGTGAAGGCCAGGAAAAAGAAGGCACCCCCTAAAAAGATCGAGCGGCGTCCCAAGGTAGGCACAGTTGAACAGATGCTCCTCAAGATGAAGAAAGACCTCCTCTCCGAGATCACGAGAAGCAGAGGGGAGGAGAGCGATGTGGCCAAACAGGACATCGGAGATGTGTATGATATTTCCTCTCAGGACAGGGAAAGGGACCTCATCCTCACTCTCAGCGCCATGGAGAGGACAAAATTGAGGGAAATTGACGATACACTGAGGAAGATCAAGGACAAGACCTACGGCATCTGTGAGGAGTGTGGAGAAAAGATCCCCCCTGCCAGGATTAAGATCCTTCCCTTCGCAAGGGTGTGTGTGGACTGCAAATCAAAACTTGAGAGAGAGGAGCAGATGAAGAAGGCCCTTGAGGAAGAGGGAATCCATCAAAGCATCATCTACACTGAAAGCGAGGAAGAGGAGACCTGAAAACCCTCTTTCTTGCCCCCTTTCTAAGCGTTCTCACTTTCAGCGCAGTTTTCGCATCTCCATCCCTTCAAAGAACGAGTGACACACGGCCCCTTATGGGGACAACGGTGGAGATCACCGTTGTCTCGGAGGAAGGACGGGGAAGACGGCTTGTTGCCGAAGCCTTTCGGGAAATGGAGAGGCTGGAGGCCGTTCTCAGCGAACGGCGCAGCGACAGCGAGGTAAGCGCTCTCAACCGAATGGCAGGGAAAGAAGCTGTCCGCATGGGGCCGGAGGCCCTTGAGTTGATCAAGCGCTCGCTTTACTTCTCACAAGAATCTCATGGGGCATTTGACATCACATGGGCAGCCCTAAGGCATGTGTGGGACTTTTCACAGCGTCCGCCGAGTGTCCCTGCAAAGAAAGAGATCAAGGACCTCCTTCGACTCGTTGATTACAGAAAGGTCATCATTGATGAATCCTCCTCAACTGTCTTCCTCAAAGAGAAAGGAATGGAGATCGGGTTGGGCGGGATCGCCAAGGGATACATCGTTGGAAAGGCCGCCGCATTCCTCAGAGCCAATGGAGCCCAGGGTGGCCTTATAAATGCGGGCGGGAACATGGAGGCATGGGGAAGGAAGGAAAACGGCGATGCATGGACAATCGGGATCCAGCACCCCCGTGAGGGGGAAAGGCTGCTTGGCGTCCTTAAAATTACCGAGGGATCAATAAGCACCTCCGGAGATTACGAGCGTTATTTCATTGTTGAAGGAAAAAGGTATCATCATATCATCAATCCGCGTACCGGATTCCCCTCTGAGGGCTGTGAGGCCGTCACAGTTCTGTGCAGTAATCCAACGGATGCCGACGCCGTCTCCACGGCGGCCTTCATTCTCGGCCCGAAAAAGGGGCTCAGCTTCATTGAGGACATGGGCTGCAAAGGTCTCATTATTGACGAAAGAGAAAATGTTAAAATGACCAAAGGGATGAGAGAGCTTATCCAGAGGAGATAAAGGTGTCGCTCTTTACAGATCTTTGTTTTGTGTTTTTCGATGTTGAGACAACAGGTCTTTACCCGCCGGACGACAGGATATGCGAGGTAGCCCTCCTAACGGTAAAGGAAGGAAGGGAAACCAACTCCTTTGAAACCCTTATTGACCCGGAACGGGAAGTCTCGCCGGGGGCCTTTGCTGTCAACGGGATCACGAAGAAGATGCTGACAGGGAAGCCTCTGTTCTCTCAGGTCGCCCGCCGGGTCCTGGATATGCTTTCGGAGGGCGTTATCGTGTGTCACAATGCACCCTTTGACCTCGGGTTTCTCTCCTCGGAGCTCGAGAGGCTCGGCCTGCCCCCTCCGTCAGGGCCGGTGATTGATACGCTTGCTCTGGCAAGAAGATGCTTCCGTTTTCCGAGCAACAGCCTCGGAAACATCGCCCGGAGCATGGGGCTTCCCCTCGACAACGAGCACCGGGCCATGTCGGATGTCCACACAACAAGATATGTGCTTGAGAAGCTCCTTGGCAACCTTCACTGGAGAGGGGTAAAAACCCTGGACGAGATCCTGACCATTCAGGCAGCGCCGAGGAGAAAGAGGAGAAGAAGGTTTCTGAGGACCTACACCCTTCCCCCTCAGCTCGAAGAAGCTGTCAGGGCGCAAAGACCTCTCCGCCTCGTGTATGCATCCCCAAATGGAAAGAGGACACAAAGGGTTGTGGTCCCCAAAGAAATACAGGAGAAGGGCCCTCATCTTTACCTCGTTGCCCTTTGCAAGCTTCGCGGAGAGGAAAGAAGCTTTCGTCTCGATAGAATTATCTCTATTATGGATATAGACTCATAGATTGAATTAATATGAGAACGCGAAAAATCCGCACGGACGGCCGATGGATAAAGGATGATCAGGGCAGGACCCTCCTCCTTAGGGGCGTTAATTTCGGAAGCGCTGCAAAGCTCCCTCCCTTTCTCCCCTGCAATCCTTCCCGGGCAGAGGAGAATTTCAGGAGGCTCAGAGGCTACGGCTTCTCCATTATCAGGCTCATCATGACCTGGGAGGGCATAGAGCCCTCCAGGGGGACATACGACATTGCTTACCTTGATCAGGTTAGCCGGGTGGTGGATGCAGCCGGCAGGGCGGGAATTCCAGTCATCCTTGACATGCACCAGGACTTATTCTGCCGGATCTTCGGCGGTGACGGCTCTCCCGAATGGGCTGCTGTCACTGATGCCGAGAGGCCCGTCGTCCCTCCACCCTGGCCTTTTCCTCCATCTCCAACCAGCCAAGTTCCTTACTCCTGGTTCAATCACTACTTTTCACCGGCGGTCATGGCCACATTTGACAATTTCTGGACAAACCCCGACCTCCACAACAATTTCATCAATGCTTTCCTTGAAGTGGCAAAGAGGTTCAAGGATCATCCGGCAGTGATCGGCTACGAGCTTTTCAATGAGCCCTTCCCTGGCTCCCTTCCGTTCAACGATCCGGACTTCGAGGAGAAGCGCCTTCAGCCCTTCTTCGAGAAGGTCATTCCAAAAATCAGGAGCATAGACCCGGACTCCCTCGTTTTTTTTGAATCAAGCGTTGCAACCAACATGAGCGGAAAAACATTTATTAAAAGGATGCCCTTCCCCAACATCGTCTTCGCTCCCCACTACTACGAGATGCCGGGTGAAGGGTCAAGCAGGGACAAGGCCGCGTCCCATTTCTCCTCCCTTGAAAGACAGTGCCGGCAGGAGCTTGGAAACATCCCCTGGATCCTCGGGGAGTTCGGGCTTGGGGTCTGGGGTCCTCAGAATCCCGGGACGCCGGATGAGATAAGGCCGCAGCTTGAAATTTTGGATGAGCTTTTTGTGGGATGGACCTATTGGAACTATAACGCCCCGGGCATGCCTGACTGGAACGCCGAAAACATGAGTATCGTCAATTCAGACGGCACGGAAAATTGGGTCTTGGATTATTTAGCACGGCCCTACCCTCACAAGACAGCGGGCATCCCGCGGAAGCTCTCCTTTGACATGACTACAAAGTTGTTGCGCTACGAATTCGAGGAAGACAAAAGCGCCTCCGGTCCCACAGAGATCTTCATCCCGGCCAGCAGGCACTACAAGAACGGATTCAATGTTGATGTGAGCGACGGAAAGACAACATGGGAGTCTGCAACGGGCATCCTGTCTTACGCTCCTGACAGATCCAGGGCTTCTCATGCCTTGACCGTCAGTCCAAAATGACATCCCGAAAATATTCTCTTATGCTTAAGTGAAGGTTGCATATTTTTTGACATTCGTTTTATGGGGCGTCCAACCCTTGTTCATTTTTGCACCTGTTTACCTGAGGGATCTCGGGATTGGAGGTGAGGAGATAGGGATAGTTTCCTCTCTTCTCTACATTACCCCTTTATTGTTCTCGGCACCGATCGGCTTTCTTACGGACATATTTCCTATTAGATATTTGCTCCTGGCTGGATTTTTTTCCTATACTATCTTCCCCATCTTTCTCGCATTCTCAAGCGGGTTCGTCCCGATCTTTGTCGGATACCTTTTTGGAGCCCTTGCAGTCACAGTCCTCGGGGTCTCCGCTGACAGCTTCTTCTTCAAGAAGACAGAGGAGGAATTCAGGGTCAAAAGCTTTTCTTATTATATATTCTTTGGTGGAATCGGAATGGGGATCGGGTATATTCTCATTGGACAGATTTTCGATCTTTTTCCGCTCAGCAAGGCGCTTTTAATAATCGCTTTCTTCATCTTTATCATGAGCCCATTCACATTGTTTATTAAGGTCAGAAAACCCCCTGCCCTTCAAGAAACTCGGGGTAGTTTGATGGATGACCTTTCTTACAAGCCGTTTCTCGCTGTTCTAATCGTAGTATTTCTCCACGCCACCCATCTCGGGGCAGAAACCACCACGCTCAGCATATTCTATCTCAAGACCGCAGGGCTTGATTATGGGCAAAGCGGCATAGTTATGGGCATGGGGCTCTTTGTCCTCGGATTGGCAGGATATTCGGCGCGGTATACGCTCGGGAAGGCAGGGGGATGGAGGGGGTTTCTGATCCTCGGTCTCATCCTTTCAGGGGCTGGAAATATTTTCTTGATCGTCTCAAGGGAGTTCGCTGCGATATTGATCTTCAGGCTGATCCATGAGGTTGGGGACGCCTATATCCTCGTCGGCACAAGGCTTGCCATAGCAGGATTTTTTGATCGGAAGAGGATCGGGGGAATATGGGGCACTGTCAGGACAGCATCAGCTATCTCGTCAACCATTTTTGCGCTTCTCTCGGGAATTATGCTTGAGCACATGGGGATTACCTTTCCCCTTTTTATAACAGGGGGCTTGACGCTTATAGCCCCCTTGTTCCTCCGACGCCCTCGGCGCCCCCGCTCCAAGTCCCTGAAGGCGTGATCGTGCGCTTTGCTTTTTCTTGACAAAGTTAGACTCGGGGTTTAACTTTTTGAGGATGGATTTCACCCTTACAGAAGAACAGAAAGCACTTCAGGACACTGCGAGAAAGTTTGCGCGGGAGGTTATGGCTCCTGTAGCGCGGAAGCACGATGAGACAGGGGAACAGCCTGTGGAGGTCTTGGAAAAGGCCTTTGAGCTTGGCTTTCTCACCGAGGGCATCCCTGCCGAGTATGGAGGCTCTGGCCTATCCAGGCTTGACTCCATAATCCTGACAGAGGAGCTTGGGGCTGGATGCGCCGGGATGACCACGTCCATGATGGCCACCACCCTGGGACTGACCCCGGTTGTCATCGGTGGAAGCGATGAACAGAAAAAACGTTTCCTCACCCCTTTGACGGAGAAAAGGAGCCTCGCAGCCTTCTGCCTCACAGAGCCCGAGGCCGGGTCGGATCCGCTGGGAAGCACCACCACCGTAAAAAAGGTTGGCAACGACTATGTGATCAACGGGATAAAGCGCTTCATATCCAACGGCGCTGTCTCGGAGCTCTACACGGTATTCGCCACCGTAGACAAGTCAAAGGGCGCAAAGGGATTCTGCGCCCTTGCTGTCCCCAAGGGGACGCCTGGCCTTTCCGCTGGCAAGGAGGAGGACAAGCTTGGGCACAGGGCCTCCAACACAACCGAGGTCATTTTTGAGGATTGTAAGGTTTCTGCCGACCATATGCTTGGAAAGGAAGGCGATGGGTTCAAGATCGCCATGGCGACCCTGGATAGGACCCGGCCCGCTGTGGCAGCCCTTGCTGTGGGACTGGCCCGGGCTGCAATGGAGGCTGCCATTGAATATTCAAAGCTGAGGAAGCAATTCGGGATGCCCATCGGGATGTTTCAGGCGATCCAGTTCATGATTGCAGACATGGGTATGCAGATCGAGGCAGCCAGGCTCCTCACCTGTTTATCGGCCTGGCTCATCGACCAGGGCCTGAAGAACTCCCTCCAGTCCTCTTATGCCAAATGCTTTGCCTCGGATGTCGCCATGAAGGCCACAACCGACGCCGTCCAGATATTCGGGGGATACGGCTACACGAAGGAGTATCCCGTGGAGAAATACATGAGGGATGCCAAGCTCCTTCAGATCTATGAGGGGACAAACGAGATACAGAGGGTAGTAATTGCTCGTGAGCTTCTTAAGGGCATATAAAATAACATCCCTATAGGAAGATTTGATCTAAAACAGGAGGTGCAAAATGAAAGTTCTTGTCACAGTAAAAAGAGTTCCTGATCCCGAGGCCAAGCTCAAGGTAGATCCCGAAGGAAAAGGGATTGTTACCCAGGGCCTCAAGTTCGTAGTCAACCCCTTTGATGAGATCGCCATAGAGGAAGGGTTGAAGATGAAGGAAAAACACAAGGCCGAGGTTGTGCTGGTGAGCATCGGGAAGAAGGATTCCACCGAGCAGCTCAGGACCGGGTTGGCCATGGGTGCTGACAGGGCGATCCTCGTCCTGACAGATGACGGAGCGGACTCCGAGGTCGTGGCCCGAATCCTCACAAAGGTCTATGAAATGGAGAAGCCTGACATCGTCCTCATGGGAAAACAGGCCGTAGACGACGATATGAACCAGGCGGGCCAGCTTTTGGCAGAATACCTCGGAATTCCCCAGGCGACATTTGCGTCCAAGGTGGAGCTGTCCGCAGACCTCAAATCTGCAAAGGTGACACGTGAGATTGACGGAGGGATGGAGACTCTGGAGATTCAGCTTCCAGCTGTTATAACAGCAGACCTCCGGCTCAATACTCCAAGGTATGCCTCTCTTCCGGGGATCATGAAGGCCAAGACAAAGCCCTTTAAGGAAATCCCTGCGGCAGAGCTGGGAGTGCAGGTCAAGCCGAAGGTAAAGATACTCAAGCTTGAGGAGCCTCCGAAGAGAAAGGGTGGAATTAAGGTAGAAACCGTTCAGGAACTCGTTCTGAAGCTTAAGAACGAGGCCAAAGTCCTCTGACAGATTCTCTGGAGGGTGAGGGGAAAGGAGAGACCATGGGAAACATACTCGTCATTGCAGAGCAAAGCAAAGGGAGCCTCAAGAAGGCAAGCCTTTCCGCTGTGACATTTGCAAAGTCACTTGCCGGGAAGGCCGGTGGAGAAGTCCATATCCTCGTCATGGGCTCGGGCATTGACTCTGTGGCCAAGGAGCTTGCCGGATGCGGGGCGAAAAAGGTTTGGGTTGCCGACGATCCGGGCCTGAAGGACTATCTTGCACCGGCCTGCGCCCAGGTGGCAGCCCAGGTAGCAAAGGACTGCGGGGCCTCTGTCGTCGCAGCAACCGTGACCGCTATGGGGAAAGACCTTCTTCCCCGTGTTGCTGCCAAGCTTGGCGCAGGGATGCTGAGCGATATCATTGACTTTGTTGTGGAGGGAGGGAACATCATCTTCAAGAGGCCCGTGTATGCGGGAAGCATCGTTGCCCATGTCTCCCTTGAGAGCGATCTCAAGGTGGTGAGTGTCAGGGGCACGGCCTTTGAGGCAGCCAAAAAAGACGGGGCCCCGGCTGAAATCTCCAAGGTGTCCGTCTCGGTCGATCCATCACAGTCCAAGATGAAGTTCGTAAATTTCGAGGAATATAAATCCGTCCGGCCCGAGCTCACAGAGGCATCTATAGTTGTCTCCGGCGGGAGGGGACTCAAGAGCGCCGAGAACTTCAAGATTATCGAGGGACTTGCAGATCTGCTGGGCGGAGCAGTAGGAGCCACCCGTGCTGCGGTGGATTCAGGGTTCTGTCCCAATGACCTTCAGGTAGGGCAGACAGGAAAGGTCGTGGCCCCGACCCTATACTTCGCCATAGCCATTTCCGGGGCCATTCAGCACCTGGCCGGGATGAAAGACTCCAAGGTCATCGTGGCCATTAACAAGGACCCGGAGGCCCCGATCTTCCAGGTGGCTGACTATGGAATCGTTGGAGACCTCTTTAAGGCTGTCCCTGAGCTCGTGGAAGAGATCAAAAAGGCCAAGGCATGATCAACCCAACTTCTGCGACATACCTCGGTATCCCGGGCGTCGCCATCTTCGTTGTCGTTTTGTTGGCCGCCCTCGGCTGCTTCTGCTACATCATCTACTGCAGGTATCTCCTGCTTGCCCTGGGAAAGTGGGAGCCTTTGCGCCTGGACCACCTTGTCCAGAGGGTCTGGGGGACCATCTACTATGCCTTCCTCCAGAGGAAGATGTTCAAGGAGCCGATTGCCGGGATCATGCACGCGCTCATCTTCTGGGGCTTCCTGGCCGTGGCCCTCAACACGACCCACATGGTGATAAGGGGGTTTGTGGAGGGGTTCTCGTTCCTCCCTGGTTTCTTAGAGACCCCCTATAACCACTTCAAGGATGCCTTTGAGATCCTGGTCATCGTGGGCATTCTTATCGCCTTCTATAAAAGGGGCATCCAGAAGCCCGAGAGGCTGACATACTCCTGGGAGGCCTGGCTCATCCTGATCTTCATCTTTATACTCATGGTCACCGACTTCGCCGTCAGCGGAGTTGAGGCGGCCAACGGCAAGGAAGGGCTGGGATTCATGGGGGTATTGATGGGACAAGCTTTTGCAGGGTTGGATATTGGAACCCTTAAGGCGATCCACTACCCAAGTTGGTGGCTCCATGTAATCGTGCTGTTCGCTTTCCTCAATGTCCTTCCCCTGTCCAAGCATTTCCACATCATCACCTCAATTCCCAATGTATTCTTCCGCACCCTGGAGCCAACAGGCACAATCAAGCCCCTTAACCTTGAGGACGAGTCCGCCACAACCTTTGGCGTCTCCAAGGTAGAAGAGTTCACCTGGAAGGCCATTTTTGATGCATACACCTGCACGGAGTGCGGCCGCTGCCAGGATCAGTGCCCTGCCCACGCCACTAGCAAGCCCCTTTCGCCCAGGAACCTCGTCATTGACATCCGGGACAATGCCTATCAGAGGGTCCCCCTCTTCAGGAAGCAGGTGCCCGGCAACGGCGGCAATGGAGGCAGCGGCGAAGGCGCTGAGCAGCCCAAGGAACAACCCAAGCTTTCCCCTCTGGTGGTTGAGGGAAAAGAGTATCCTCCCGCATCCGGAGGGCATACAGAACACAATGGGACGATCATCTCGGAGACCTTCTGGTCATGCGTCAATTGCGGTGCATGCCAGGAGGCGTGCCCGGTGTTCATCGAGCACATCCCCAAGATCCTGGACGTGAGGCGCTATCTTGTCCTCATGGAGAGCAAGTTCCCTGAAGAGTGCATCACCACATTCAAGAACATTGAGACCAACTACAACCCCTGGGGCCTGAGCTACGAAACCAGGGATGCCTGGGCCGAAGGGCTTGATATCAAGAGGGTCAAGGAGGGAGAGCCTCCGAAGCTCCTCTTCTGGGTGGGATGCGCCGGGTCATTTGACGAGAGGCAGAAAAAGGTCACGATTGCGAACGCCAAGCTCCTCAAGGCCGCCGGGGTGGATTTCGCCATCCTGGGCAATGAGGAGAAGTGCAACGGTGACCCGGTCCGGAGGATCGGCAACGAGTACCTCTTCCAGACCCTGTGCAAGGAGAACATAGAGACCCTTAAAAAATACGGTGTCACCAAGATCCTCACCCAGTGCCCACACTGCTACCATACCCTCAAGAACGAATACCCCCAGTTCGGGGGCAACTTCGAGGTCTTTCATCACACCCAGTTCCTCTCAGGACTCCTGCGCGAGGGCAAGCTCACCCTGACCAAGGTGACAAAGATGCGGGTGACCTATCACGACTCCTGCTTCCTGGGCCGGCACAACAAGGTATTCTCAGAACCCAGGGAGATCCTCAAGAACATCAGGGGGGTTGAGATGGTGGAGATGGGACGGCGCCGCGAGAAGGGATTCTGCTGCGGGGCCGGTGGCGGCAGGATGTGGATGGATGAGAAGATCGGCACCCGGGTGAACCGCAACCGAACCGCGGAGGCCCTGGCCCTCAACCCTGACACCATTGCAACGGCATGTCCTTTCTGCCTTACGATGCTGGATGACGGGGTGAAGGACGCCAACGCCGAGGAGAAGGTCAAGGTCCTGGATCTGGCCGAGCTCCTCGTCCGCTCCCTGTAAAGACTTCTCTTTTTTCTTTCCTTATATTATTCCCCTCTCCCTAACAGGGAGAGGGTTGGGTGAGGGTTAGAGTGAGGGTTACTTTTTCCCTCTCCCTAACAGGGAGAGGGTTGGGTGAGGGTTAAGGAGTAAGCTACTTTACTCCATTCCTTCAAGCAAGGATTGAAAATTATGGTTTGCCAAGAAGGGACCACTTATTTTTATATGGCAAGGCTTTTTCATAATATATAGAATACCAAGTTGAAGTCCCTCTTTTGGAATGGTCAACTCTCATTTCTTTGGCAACAATTTTGCTTGGAACAATGAAATACTCTGTTTCTTTTTCCTTTAAATTGACAAAAATATATATATGACTATCTGATTTTATCTTTTTGGCTTTTTCGTTAAGTAGCCAAAAACTAAAGGTTGATGCGTTTGTTTTGACTTGTATCGAGAAAGCCTTTTTACATTTTTGATCCGTTATAAGCAGGTCTGCTCCCATTGCGCTTCGAGATGTTGGTGAAACTATGAAATTTCGTCCGGCAAGTTCTGCAGCTACCAAATATACACCGCGCATTCCTGTAATTTGTCCTTTTGATGCCATTGCGACTCCTTTCTCCACTCTAATGAACAGGATAGGCAGTGGATTGCAAAGCAGACCAACCGCTATAATCGGTTACTAGCCCTTGGCTCCTCATATATGGTATTCATTTGCTTTCCGAATGATTTCCGGTTTCGGCCATTGCCGCCTATCCGGCGGCAGGTGAATGCGTTTATCGAGCAAACTCTTAAAATCGAGAAGCCCCCCATCCAAATGAAGCGTAACAAGTTGCAGTTCTTTCGCCAGGTTGATCCGCATAACGAGATCCTCGTCGAGGAACACCAATCCGTTGTCAAAAGCCCTGTGGAACGTGGGCGAAAGCGCGAGTCCGTTCTGAACATTGTCGGTGCTGCCTTTCGCTCCCACCGGCAAAATGTGTGCGGCATCCACGAGGCGCAGTTGAAGTCGACTTACTGCACAGCGGTTGCCATACGCCGTCAAGACCTGCTGCCGAAAACATGCCACCCTGGAAAGTCGGTTCACTGTTGAAACAATCTTCCGTCGCTCTTGTGGGAGCCGCGCCAGTTCCCTGTCGGAAATCTCCTCAAGGGCCGACGCTTTGGCAAGCAATCCGTACATGGCGGCGCTTGACCCCAAGCGGTGCAATTCCAATGCGTTCGCGATGTAACTGACAATCTGGTCAGGCCGAATGCCGACAGCGATCTCATTGTTACTCTTCCGATCGAACGCCAGCCCGTCCTGCATGGCCTTGTGAATGCACTTGATGTCAATTTGCACCGACGGCGAACCAGTCGTGAATCTATGATGTCGGTGGAGGTCGAAGCCTCCAAACATTTTCAGGTTCGGCTCATAGCCAAGAAGGACAGTGTACCCCTTGGGGTTCATCGGAAGCGGCGACGTTACCGTCGTCATCTGAATCCGGTACTCATCCGGAAGATTCGGACGCCCGCCATGAGTCAGAGTCCAGGCATAAACCCACACCTCGACGCTACCGTTTGCTATCTGGAGTGCGAAACGGCGGGGATGTCGAGACGGTGCCGAGAGAAGCAAACCGGAAGCCCCAGAATCTTGAAATGCGTCCAAGATGGCATCAATAAGGATATTCTGTCTAACCGCCGGCATGGTTCTAAATCCTCGTGTACAGATGACCCTTCTTGCCCGGCATCTGCTTCCCGCGCTTCAGTTGTCCCTTGCTCTTTTCTCGTACTGTCGCCAGCGTTTTTGGCTCTGCCACGGGATAGGTAATCGTGTGCCCCTTCTTTCGGGTTCTCCCCCCATCTGCCGGTAATGGCTGCTCAGTGCCATTCCACCACATGGCCGATGGATGATAGAGCTTGTAAGCAATATTCCTCACCTTGCGCACCTCCGGGAAAAGCGTTTCCGGACGCTTAAATCGAGCAAGAGCACCCTTCAGATAGTCTTCAACAAGATCGCAACATATCCACCTCCGCTTGAGGCGTTCCGCGACTTCGCCGGTAACGCAACTCCCGGCGAATGGATCAAACACCATGTCTTCTTGATCTGTTAGCATGCGAATGAAGTATTCAGGCAGTTCCGCCGGAAAGCGTGCGGGATGCGGGGGCAACCCGTGCTCCTTGCAGTACCGCAAGTAGTAGGAATTGCTCTCTGTATTCGGCACGGCGATGATATTCGGTGGAATCGAAGCCTTATTGTCAGTGCTGAATTTGTTGCTGATATTGTGCCCACTCGGTCGGAGCTTCGGCTTGTAGCCATTCTTCAGGAGACTCCGCATAGCATCGCTATAAGGAGCTAGGACACGGCGGTTACTAGCTTTCGGCCAAGGGGTCGGGGAAAGCCACCATACGCAGTCAACGGCGTCCTTCACACGGATTCGTCGCACCGTAACCCACTCTGCGGGGGTCGGCAGTCTTGATGGACTCCACCAGAACAACTCCTGGGCTAGATGAAAACCCACTTCCTTGCATAGCATTATAAGCAGTTCGAAATGATAAAGACTGCGCGTCGGTTGTCCCGGAATCCATGCTCCGCCGATGTCGATGACCAGAGACCCGGTGGGCTTGAGAACACGCTTGAACTCCGCTCCAAAGGGCCGAAACCAATCAACATATCGGTCTGCATCTACGTTTCCGTAGGTCTTCTTGCGAATCAGACCGAAAGGCGGACTGGTCATGATCAGATCGACTGAGGCCGATTTCACGGACTGCCGCATGAACTTCAGCGAATCTCCATGATAAATCGCTCCTCGCTTTGTTTGGAAGAATATCGAAAAAGTCATATTCGGAAGCCTGTCTCACCTGTCACTATCATCCATTTGTTCATTCATTCTTCCTTCGAATGAAAGGCGAAATCAGTGAGAAAGAGTTAATATGAGGGTGCCTGCCCAAGGCAATGATCCACTTCTTCAGACTTTTCCTGATCCAACTGTCTCTCAAGCTATATACTGATATACACCAGGAATACAATTCAATCACTTCTCCACTCCAAGGCTTTCTTCTGAAGTTCCAACGATGTATATTTATTCCGGAAATCCCTAAGAGCACCAGCCCAATCCTGGCGAAGTTTTGTCCCCCGTTTGCGCTCCTGTCTGTTGATCAGAAATTGTACAAAATCCTTAACTTCCCGTTGAAGCCCCGGAGGTAGTCTGTTAATCATATCCTCAATCCTCTTCATTATTTTCTCCTTTAACATCTAAATTTTAGCATATTCCAGACCCTGTGCAAGGAGAACATAGAGACCCTCAAGAAATACGGTGTCACAAAGATCGTCACCCAGTGCCCACACTGCTACCATACCCTCAAGAACGAATACCCCCAGTTCGGCGGCACCTTCGAGGTCTTTCATCACACCCAGTTCCTCTCAGGGCTCCTGCGCCAGGGCAAGCTCATCCCCTCCAAGGTGACAAAGATGCGGGTGACCTATCACGACTCCTGCTTCCTGGGCCGGCATAACAAGGTATTCTCAGAACCCAGGGAGATCCTCAAGAACATCAGGGGGGTCGAGATGGTGGAGATGGGACGGCGCCGAGAGAAGGGATTCTGCTGCGGGGCCGGAGGCGGCAGGATGTGGATGGATGAGAAGATCGGCACCCGGGTGAACCGCAACCGAACCGCTGAGGCCCTGGCCCTCAACCCTGACACCATTGCAACGGCATGTCCTTTCTGCCTTACAATGCTGGATGACGGGGTCAAGGACGCCAATAAAGAGGAAACCGTAAAGGTCCTGGACCTGGCCGAGCTGCTCGCCCGCTCCCTGTAAAGACTTCTCTTTTTTCTTTCCTTATATTATTCCCCTCTCCCTAACAGGGAGAGGGTTGGGTGAGGGTTAAGGAGTAAGCTACTTTATTCCATTCCTTCAAGCAAGGATTGAATATTATGGTTTGCCAAGAAGGGACCACTTATTTTTATATGGCAAGGCTTTTTCATAATAGATAGAATACCAAGTTGAAGTCCCTCTTTTGGAACGGTCAACTCTCATCTCTTTGGCAACAATTTTGCTTGGAATAATGAAATATTCTGTTTCTTTTTCCTTTAAATTGACAAAAGCATATATATGACTATCTGATTTTATCTTTTTAGCTTTTTTATCAAGTAGCCAAAAACTAAAGGTTGATGCGTTCGTTTTGACTTGTATCGAGAAAGCCTTTTTACATTTTTGATCCGTTATAAGCAGGTCTGCTCCCATTGCGCTTCGAGATGTTGGTGAAACTATGAAATTTCGTCTGACGAGTTCTGCAGCTACCAAATATACACCGCGCATTCCTGTAATTTGTCCTTTTGATGCCATATGGCCTCCTTTCATTATCTTCTATCATACTTTTCCTTTTTCGATAAGCAAAACATCCATAATAGTAAACTCAAATGAATATTCAGCCATTTTATCTAAGTATTGAAGGGGTATTATGATCTAAATACAGAGTCTCATTTTCATGACAACCTCTTATTCATTAATCCACCAACACGTCCAGAGGAGCCTTTCTGCCTCACTATGCTTGATGACGGGGTCAAGGACGCCAACGCCTAGGAGAAGGTCAAGGTCCTGGACCTGGCCGAATTCCTCGCCCGCTCCCTGTAATTGCTACATTATCTTTCTATCATATCAAATCGCGGGGGCCTGTTGCTTTTGTGACACCCAGTATTGCTTGTATGGAAGCAATTCCTGCCTTTCGATCAGGGTTGGGAAAGAGAACGGGATCATAGGAGGTTCCAAAAGAGAGATATTTGTTACCCAAACCTAAAAAGACAATACCGGCAGTTTTTAACCCATTACCATGGGAGAACAATCCACCTTGCCCATAAAGTGCATCTGCCATAAAAGATGCCTCATTGTGTGGCCAGATTTCAGAGGCGTTAATAATAAGCAAGCAAACATCTGATTCTTTCGACCCTAATAATTTTCCTTCTGCCTTACGTAGATAAGCACTAATTCCCTCCCGAATATGGGCTATATCTACCCATCCGCCCATAATTCTCATGCCAAGCTTAATACCTTTTTCTTCATTCCGTTTCGGGAAGAGTGAGAATTTTACAAGCGGGTCGGTGTATCCGGGCCACAAGTGATTTGTCCCATCAGCCACAGAATCAATTTTTTCTTTGAGCCATACAACGAACTCTCTGACATTCCTGTAGTCTAGGTATTCGGAAATCCAATCAAAAATGATAAGATATGGAGGAAAACGAGAAAAAACTTCCTCTATGGTTCTTATAAGTTTGACCTGAAAAGCTTCATTCGTAATGTTCCATATTTGCTTTATTTCTATAAGAAAGACTTTTCCTGACGAAGTGACGCGGAAGTCTGGAGGTCGAGTACAAATGTCACCAGGCTCATACTCAATCTTTACAGAGGGATCGCGCTTGATCACCTGCGAGGCTATGTCAATCTCCAGAAGAGCATCAAGAACATGATCGGCATCCGAAAGCGACAGGAGGCGTTCTACCAAGGGAATAAGATTATGATCACTCATTATCTGGCAGGCTTCAGCAATAGCCGAAAGCCAGTCATCATCTGCAGCGAGGTGAGGATGCAATGGTTTGAAAATTTCTTGTAAGCGACTAACAATGGCTTGTTTTGCTGGGATGGTTCCCATTGCTATTTTTTGGCCCTTATAATGTCGTTAAAAGCGGCTTAGTAGTCATGAAAGACGGTCTATTATGTCTGGACCTGGCCAAGCTCCTCGCCCGCTCGTTATAGATTTATTTTCACAGGATATATTACGCGAATATAAACTTCTGGAGATCCTCCAGTTCCTTACATTTTTCAAGGACCAGTATATGGCTGAGACGTCTTAAGAGTCCTTCGTCTTCATTGAGCAGTCTTTTACATTCATCAAAGGAAGGCATTGCCGGCATTGGCTTCCCACTTTTCTCCCAGATTTCTGGCTTTTCAAAAAAGTACCGTTCTATATCCTTTTTAGAAATAGGATAAATCCTTTCGGCAATTCCTTTTTCTTCCGCTGACTTAAGCGCCTCATCCCTAACATCCCCATCCACAATCCCCACAGCCGAAGATCCTATCCTCGCAAGTCTTTCCACACTGTCGAGGACTTGTGTCCACCCTCCCTGGTTTGGCGTTCTCACAGATAAATCTAAATGACATTTTTTTACGAACTCCTGAACTGCTATCTTGAGAGCTGGGTCCTCAGCAAAAATTATCTTTTTCATTCAAAGTTTAACTAAGCGGGCTCAAAAGATGAAGCAATATCTGCAAGAGTTGCGTCAGTATTCTCTAATACACTTAACACTTCTGATAGGTCAGATACTCTCTCCGCTGTTGTCCACAATCCCTTTTTTCTAACAAGAATAACCTCTTCAGGTGAACACATATTTACCAAGGTTGGTGAATGTGTGGCGATGATAAATTGTTTTGATTCACTTTTTGCAACCTCGCGAAATAGTTTCATGATTTCCACTTGTGATCCTGCATGCAGATGACTGTCAGGAGAGTCAAGTAGATAGACACTTCCTCCTGGGAAAATCTGAATAACAAAGATCAAAAATATAGTATCAAGCGTTCCTGTAGTAGCATCGTCAGCGGTGATATTAAGAACCTCTTTTCCTTTTTCAATGTCAATACGCAAGATCACGTTGCTCCCGGTATAAGGGGCTGATATCTTCTTAATTTCAGGCATAATTCTTCTAATCCTTTCCATGAATAATTCATACCTTTGAGGCCAAGGGTCTGAAGTAAGCCAATAGATAAATGCTCCTGGGAGATTACTACCGTCAGAGGATAATTGTGAATAATTTGATATCGCTTGTGATGTTGAAATATAATTCCTAATGGGCGACATGAAAAAACATTGATTTCCCGGAAATGCTCTCTGTTGGGGTAAGGTCATAGGAAAAGAGATCTTACTCTGGAAAGGTAAGGGTGTTGATTGTTGAACTAAATTCCCTTCCATAATTTTAAAGTCTATATAATACGGATGTTGTTGAAAATAAGGATTGGTATTGTTCCCTGATGGAACCGATTTTGAAAATTTTATGGCTAAAGCTCTTAATATATTCGATTTCCCGCCCCCATTAGGCCCAACAAGGAGGGTTATTTCTGGCGAAAAATTTAGATTTAAGTCCTTTATGCTACGGAAATATTGAATTTGAGCAGATTTTATTCGTACGTCCACAAAATAATTATAGCATTTTGAGGTTGCAAATCAATCTTATACGGATAAAACTACAAAAGGGGGCTTCTGCTGCGGGGCCGAAGGCGGCAGGATGTGGATGGATGAGAAGATCGGCACCCGTGTGAACCGCAACCGAACCGCGGAGGCCTTGGCCCTCAACCCTGACACCATTGCAACGGCGTGTCCTTTCTGCCTTACAATACTGGATGATGAGGTGAAGGACGCTAATAAAGAGGATACCGTAAAGGTCCTGGACCTGGCCGAGTTCCTCGCCCCCTCCCTATAATTTAAAATGTTATATCAGAAATAGTGCTTAGCGATCTTTTTGAACCATCTCAAGAATGGATTGAGTCTTCTCAAATCAATTTATTATGATATAAAACGTTTAAAGTTGCTCAATTCTTCACAATTTTCATTGATAAGATCACGCCCAAGACGACGAAATGTACCTTCGTTATCCGCCTCGTTGAGAAATTTCTTACATTCGTTATAATCTTGCAGCGGTGGCTTAAGCTTATTAATCTTCTGCCACAGTTCCGGCTTTTCATAATAAAGATCAAATCAAGGATTTCTATTTCTTTGACCGTTTCCAGAGCATCATTTATCAAAAGAGGCCAAGATTTTCTATATTTGGTGTGGGTGACTACATATTCTCCCTATGGAAGGTCGCTGTTTCTGGACTCTACAAGAACTGCCTATTCGAGGTGGTCGGCAATTACCAGAATGAGCCGGTGATTTTAGATGATACATGCTACTTTATCCGCTGTAGTTCTCAGCAAGGAGCATTCTTCGCATGCTCCTTGCTGAATTCAGACATTGCCAAGCAGTTCTTACATTCGCTCGTATTCTTTGATGCAAAGAGGCCGATTACTATAGATGCGCATAACCGCATTGATCTGAAACGAGTAGCGTAGAGACTTAATTTAGAAAGCAATGCACGCAAATATTTTCGGGATGCTACTATGTTTGAGGCGTCAAAGTCTTCTTGTCTTTGAAAAACAAGCAGGGTATAGTACAAAGGCATCCAGCAGACGACGAGCCTCTCTCTCGCTGATGCTTTGAGTTAGATGGCAATCTTTGGAATGGATAGAATGAACATAAACTGGTCAGTCGTAGCGACCATCGCAGCTCCAATCGTCGCGCTCTTTGTTGGCGTTGCTCTCAATCGGCTGCTCGCCCGAAAAGCCCGTCTGATCGCTTATTTCACACACGCGTCTGTGTTTCAGATTTCTGGCCCCAATCCCATTCAGATCCACACGCACGGAATCGTTATCAAAAATGTAGGTAAGAAATCAGCGACCGACATACGGGTTCGGCACAACATCCTTCCGGGAAATTTTAATGTTTTTCCAAATATAGAATATCAGGTGAACGCTTTACGGGGAGGAGGTTCGGAAATCGTTTTCCCTACACTTGTGCCGAATGAGCAGGTGTCAATTGCTTATCTCTACTTTCCTCCAACTCTGTATAGTCAGATCCACAGCGGAATACGCCATAGCGACGGTTTTGCAACAGAAGTCACAGTATTGCCGATGCTACAATATCCTCCCTGGCTCAAGCGATTACTTTGGTTTCTCATAATTCTTGGGTTCGTAGCTTTTATTTATATTCTATTCGAGGCTGGTAGCACCAGTATTGGAATTCTACACCGTCTAACAAGTGGCCGAACATAATGGCTGCAATAGGCGGTTGCCAGGATTAAGGAGAAGAACCCCTACCCTTACGCTCAAGCTGCAATAGACGATTTTCAAGTTTACGAATCGTCTGTTGACATGAGGAAATGTCCTTGGAAAATTGTTGTTGGTTTGATTGAGTGATTGATAATTGATTTTCGCAATTGAGAATAGCTTGCTTTAAATCCCCGATCGTTTCCACCAAGGTGTTGTTAGTCCTCACCATTTCTTGTTCTATCGTTGGTTTAGATGCTTGCGGTTTTATTAAGAAAATAGTCGTTACGGATAGAAAGAAAAGCAAGAAAAGAGCCAGCGAGATAAGCATTTGCCCTGCGCGAAGGAAATCGGCCCTAAGATCAGATGTTGCCTCATTCATATTCGCGCACCAAAGAAGTCCATATCCGTCCCTTTGTGCGTCATATTTGTAAAGTGCCTCTTTTTCAGTATCAATGATAGCTTGTAGTCCGGGAACATAGAGACTCCTTATATAATTAACGCGAAGAGAAGCGAAAATTGCTCCTAAAAGACATAACAATCCCGGAACGGTCAATGAAATTAAAATAATAGTATTTTCTAATGACAGGTCACGAGTATTTTTCCAGAGATAGGCCATTACCGCTATAAATAGAGGGGACATAATATTTACGGTTTGAAATAGTGTGGAAGCCTTTCTTTCCAGGATTTCCACTCTATGTTCGGATCGTTTGAAAATCTCCAAGCATTGACGCCTCTGATCTTGCGAAAATTCAGAGGAATTTTTAGGATATTCTTTATTGGGATCCCTGGGACTTATTTCATATAAAATAAATAAGTGGTAGGTGAGAACAATCATAGTCCAAACCTTTTTACGGATCAAACCGGGCCAATCTTTGATCTTAACCTTAACGGGGGCGGGTTTTTTAGGAAGGAAATCGGTAATCATCGTTTTTAATCCCGTAAAAGAAATTTATTAAGGCCTCTCGAATGCCTAAATTCAATTCACGATCAAGCCATGCCCACTCGCCAACCGCGTTCACTTCAAGAAAATATGAATCACCACCGGGATCTACAGCAAAATCAAATGCTCCGTATGTGAGGCCGAAATGACTAAGAATTTTTTTGCAATATATTTTCAAGACTTCAGGCACATCATATCGGCTATATTTAGGCTTAGCCTCGGGAACACGCCAGTCAACTATTTTTTTACTGGTGATGATCTCAACACCATAAAATTTGTCGCCCACGACAGTGATTCGAAGGTCCTTCCCCTTGGGAATCAATTCCTGAAGCAGAGTCGGAAAAGTTCTTTCCTCTGCAAGCTGTTCTAATTCTTCGATGCGAACAATTCGGGTATAGGCCGATTCGGCCTCGCCATTAATAAAGTTGATGCCTCGAAAAATAGGTTTACAGATGACACCATTTGGGTGAGTCTTGACGAATTTCTGTAGTTTGTGTAGTTCAGTAGAAATAATGGTTCGCGGAATCGGTACCCCCAAATCTACAGCGGCTCTAAGCTGTTGCAGCTTCCTTTCGGCCATCCACACAGAGGATGGGTGATCCACCCAGCGAACATTGGAATTCGGGAAAAGTCCCTCGACAATATGGGAAAGTTCGCTGAACGCGAATAGACGATCCACGGGCATAATTGAGGGCGGTATATCGGGAGTTGGTTTCCTCCTATACCAAACGCATCGCACATCTTCGATTAGAAGCTCTCGTTCACAGATACGGAGGAGTTGACTATGCCCAGTTCTATCGTAATTCAAATTGTATTGGGAGGTGGAAATCTCTTCTGAGTTAATGCGAAAATATGGTAGTCCCAATTCAATCAGTCGACAAATAACATAATCTACGGTAAAGTCGGAGCGATTGGAAAAGATCAGTAGCACTCTGGCCACTTAGTCGACGCCTCGGAGACATCCACACCCTCGCTGGTTTTCGTAATAGAGGTCTCGCCGAATGTGGAGGCCATAAGTATGCTGCTTTCCGTTTGATCCACTCCTTCCGTTGTAAATGACCTGGTGGTTTCACCATAAGTAGACATAAAAGTAGTGGCCAATTCCGATTGGTCTATTCCTTCTCGGGTCTCTGTGATTGCTGTCTCGCCATAAGTAGAAGCAAATGACGGCGAACATTCGGGTTGATCGGTTCCCTCCTTTGTTGCCGTTTTTTCCGTTTCCCCGTATGTAGAAGCGTCAAGTCGGACCCTTTCCTCGAGGACGATAGGATTTCCAGAGTCCCTCCATCGCCATAGCTGGTCTCTTGTGTCGTATTCTTGATTTAGCTCTGGGTACTGTATGAAATTTGGTATTACTCTTGTTTTTCTAAGGACAAATATCCTCGCTTGATTTTTTTGCATGTTATCCTCCTTTATCTTTATGGATGGCAAACCATACCTGTCGCTGAAGTTAGGCTAGCAATTTTTTAACCATCTCATTTATTGCTTTCATGTTTTTCTTCCCTTTTCACTTATCTATTTTATCACAAAATCCTAAAACCATATCAAGGTAACTTCTTTCAGCCAACAGGCACGATCAAGCCACTTAACCTTGAGGACGAGTCTGCCACAACCTTTGGCGTCTCCAAGGTAGAAGAGTTCACCTGGAAGGCCATTTTTGATGCATACACCTGCACGGAGTGCGGCCGCTGCCAGGATCAGTGCCCTGCACACGCCACGAGCAAGCCCCTCTCGCCCAGGAACCTCGTCATTGACATCCGGGACAATGCCTATCAGAGGGTCCCCCTCTTCAGGAAGCAGGTGCCCGGCAACGGAGGCAGCGGTGAGGGCGCTGAGCAGCCCAAGGAACAACCCAAGCTTTCCCCTCTGGTGGTTGAGGGAAAAGAGTATCCTCCCGCATCCGGAGGGCATACAGGACACAATGGGACGATCATCTCGGAGACCTTCTGGTCATGCGTCAATTGCGGGGCCTGCCAAGAGGCCTGCCCGGTGTTCATCGAGCACATCCCCAAGATCCTGGACGTGAGGCGCTACCTTGTCCTCATGGAGAGCAAGTTCCCTGAAGAGTGCATCACCACATTCAAGAACATTGAGACCAACTATAACCCCTGGGGCCTGAGCTATGAGACCAGGGATGCCTGGGCCGAAGGGCTCGACATCAAGAGGGTCAAAGAGGGAGAGCCTCCGAAGCTCCTCTTCTGGGTTGGATGCGCCGGGTCATTTGACGAGAGGCAGAAAAAGGTCACGATTGCGAATGCAAAGCTCCTAAAGGCCGCCGGGGTGGATTTCGCCATCCTGGGCAAAGAGGAGAAGTGCAACGGTGACCCGGTCCGGAGGATCGGCAACGAGTACCTCTTTCAGACCCTGTGCAAGGAGAACATAGAGACCCTTAAAAAATACGGTGTCACAAAGATCGTCACCCAGTGCCCACACTGCTACCATACCCTCAAGAACGAATACCCCCAGTTCGGCGGCACCTTCGAGGTCTTTCATCACACCCAGTTCCTCTCAGGGCTCCTGCGCCAGGGCAAGCTCATCCCCTCCAAGGTGACAAAGATGCGGGTGACCTATCACGACTCCTGCTTCCTGGGCCGGCATAACAAGGTATTCTCAGAACCCAGGGAGATCCTCAAGAACATCAGGGGGGTCGAGATGGTGGAGATGGGACGGCGCCGAGAGAAGGGATTCTGCTGCGGGGCCGGAGGCGGCAGGATGTGGCAGGGCTCCCATTGCGCGAAGCATTGCAATGGGAAGCTGAGAAGATCGGCACCCGTGTGAACCGCAACCGAACCGCCGAGGCCCTGGCCCTCAACCCTGACACCATTGCAACGGCATGTCCTTTCTGCCTTACAATGCTGGATGACGGGGTGAAGGACGCCAACAAAGAGGACACCGTCAAGGTCATGGACCTGGCCGAGATCCTCGCCCGCTCCCTGTAAAATCAAACTCTTTTCTTAAATTTCCTTATCCCCCTCTCCCTAAGAGGCATGTCCGCCTCAGGCGGAGAGAGGACTATGGTGAGGGTTATTTTTTCCCTCTCCCTAACAGGGAGAGGGAGGGGTGAGGGTTATTTTTGCTTTTTGATTCTGAAAGGGAGAGTGCTGGTTGTCTCCCTATTGAAAGAAAAATAAAGATAGGGTAAGATTAATCTTGACAAAGGAGAACCCAATGAAAACACAAACCATTTCCACGAAACTTCCTGCTGATCTTACCAGAACACTTGATATCGTATGCAAACGTCTTGGGCTCCGGAAGAACTATATTCTTGAGTCAGCCCTCAGGGAAAAGATCGAGGATCTCCTTGACGCCGAAGACCTGCGTGAGGCCATTCGTGAAGCCAGCGGGTTCCATCCATGGGAGGAAGTGAAGAGAGCGGGCCATAAAGGACTTCGCAAGTGAAATATGGGGTCGAGGTCGAGACCCGCGCGAGACGGGAGTTCTATAATCTCCCGAATGATGTGCAGGCGAGGATAGAAGAAGTCATTGATGACCTCCAGGAGAATCCGCGTCCGCCAGGGGCCAAACCTCTCATAGGGAAGGAGGGATATCGCATCCGGAAGGGTGACTACCGGGTCCTCTATACAGTGGATGACAAGTCGCATGTAGTCTCCGTTTATAGGATTGGTCACCGACGGGATGTCTACCGCGGCTTATAAACTTACTATTTGGGTTAATTTTTCCCTCTCCATAAGAGGGAGAGGGTGGGGTGAGGGTTACTTTTGTTTTTTTATTCTGAATAATGGGCAGGCTGTGATACACTTCCAGCACAAATATTTGTATTTTGATCCGAATTTATTGTAAAGCGTTGCCCCCAACCTGTTAAGCCCCTCCCAGTTGGGGAATGTCCTTACGATCCCTGTCGCAGCCATGAAACGGTCCCCGCGCGAATTGGTCAGGCACGCATAAAAATCTATATTGCCATCCCTGATTGCGCCATAGGGGCAGGCTTCAATGCAGAGCTTGCATCCTTTTATGCACAGTTGTTTCGTTAAGGGCCTGTCCGCATCCATGCGGGCGGTTGTCATCACAGCCCCCATCCTCAACCTCGGGCCGAACTGTTTGCTCAAAAGGATATCGTTCCTTCCGATCGTCCCGATTCCGGCAGCAACAGCAGCGTGTTTCAATGATACAAGCCCCCTGTATTTCCCTTTTTTGAATACAACCGGCCTGCTCGCACCGATCATGAGCGATGCATGACCCTTGCGCCCCAGGAACCCCTTGAGATCCGCACAGAAAGACTCAACATCATCAATGAACCTGAACACAAACTCGTTGTGGCTGGGCTCTCCGGCATAGGCATCGTGGGGCACGGCTTTCCCGCAAACGATAATTGATCGACAGCCTGCAAGGACGTCACCGGGCATCAAAAAAGGGGGGGCGTCCAGGAGCGCGGGATCGGCAATCCCTACGACATCCATGCCCCTGTCCTTGCCCATATTCTTCACTTCATTAGTTAATTGAGCTTGCTCGGACCCCATGTGGGATCATTATACTCCAGACCACACTTGGTTGCCATTCCCCTCCCTGCCTTCCTATGCTACAATTTGATCCTCCATGGCTGCCCCGACAAAGATCAAAGTCCTGGGTATAGCTGGAAGCCTGAGGTCCGGCTCCTACAACAATGCCCTTCTCCTTGCAGCCAGGGAGCTTGCCCCTGACGGGATGGAGATCTCAATATACGATGACCTCGGCAGCATCCCCCCCTACAACTCCGATGTAGAGGCCAAGGGAGACCCTGAGCCGGTTGCCATTCTGAAAAAAGCAATCCGCGATGCCGACGCACTACTCATTGCCACACCGGAGTACAACTATGGTATCCCTGGCATCCTTAAGAACGCCATAGATTGGGCGTCGAGGCCGTTCGGAAAGTCCGTCCTTATTAAGAAGCCGGCGGCCATTATGGGAGCAACAATGGGCATGGGTGGAACAATCCGGGCACAGGATGCCCTCCGCCAGGTCTTCCGCGCCACCCAAACCTATCTCCCTTCCCAGCCCGAGGTCTTCGTGGTCCGCGCCCAGGACAAGTTTGACGCCAAGGGCCATCTGACAGACGACACCACGCGCACAATCATCCGCCAGCTTCTAACGGCCCTGGCCGAATTGAATCTCCGCATGCGCCAAAAGGGTTGACCTCTTACCCCTCAATTAAACAAGGTGTCAGGACCGCGCCCCCACCTAACATTCCCCAAAATGCTAAAAGTAAAGACCTGACCCCATGAAGATAGAGTTGCGTAACTTTGACGGGAACCTCAATGCCCTGTCAGCCATGGCGCAGGAGTCGTGGTTTGAAGAATACGGCATCAGCACATGGCCCGACCTCTACAAGCCAGAGCTGGCAGCACATTTTTTCGCAGACGTGGAGGACCCGCGCTTTCTTATTGGTGCCTACGACGGAAGCAGGCTGGTCGCTTTCACAGCAAACCTCCCACGCACATACAGGCTGAACGGAAAGACATACAAGGGCGTCATGGCATGCCTGCTTGTGGGACACAAAGAGTACCGAGGCCGGCACATCGCCCTCGACCTCATCGCGGAATGCCTGCGCCGCAACGAGGAGATAGGATGCGATTTCGCCCTCATGACCCTTGAGGCAGGGCATCGCTCCGCGCTGATGTTTGAAAAACACCTCAAGACCCATCACCGCATTGAGAGGCTTAAAAGGATGTATCCAATTGTGCGCCCCATCAACATAGACAAGCTGGCGGCAAGCGAGGGCCTTTCATGGTATGAGATCGCAGCGATCAAGGCCTTCGGCGCACACCGCCCTCTCACGGTCTTGCCTGTTCCTGGGAAGGTCAGGCCATTTCAAGGATCAGACCTTGACTCAATCCTCGCACTGATAGATTGCTACCCGGATCAAAACGCCCTCGTGCGCGTCTTCAACAAAGAATCCCTTCTGCGAAAGCTCCAAACCGAGAAAGTGACCTTCACAATGGTTTACGAGCGTGACAGCGCTGTGAAAGGCTTTATCAACTGGACCCTCTACGACCTTGTGGGGCCAAGGGGGAGGAACACATGGGCATGGCTGGATTTCCTCTTTTGGGAGGGCCTGAGTGCCCGCGAGAAAAGGGCGCTCCTCGCAGGCATGTGGGAATCTGCAAAAGAGCACAACTGCGTCGCAATTCTTGAATGGAACAAAAACTACTATCGGAAGAGTCCCCTATTCCGCTCCCGCTTCATCGCCTACCCACGCTTCATTGATTTGAACGGCTGGGTGTTCAATCCGCAGCTCTCTCTGGGGGGTATAAAGAGCGTCTTCGAACAGCAGATTTGAGTAAAAGCCTGAGGACAAACAGGACAACAAGGACCAAGCTGAAAACCTGGGACTGGCTTGCAGGGGCATGTTGGCAGCCGCACCCCTCGCCCAGCCCTGCCTTTTCCCTTGGCAGGTAATCCATTGTCACGATGAAGTCCCTGACCAGGGAAGAGCTGGTCAGGAACAGGACCTTGCCGTGATCGGTGATAATCGAATCCTCTGCCGTCCTTACATTTACCCTGAGTTGTCCCTTTGCCATGTCAAACCACCAGCAGTTCATGCAGGATTCAAGGCCGCCCTCCGAAGACATGAGCGGCAGCAGCCCCTGGGACCCGCTTTTGACCCAGGCAGGCGCACTGGGAAAACCGTCGCCCCGGCCATATACCCGGAACAAGCTCCCGTCATAAAGCTGGAAGCTTGATTCGCCCGAGGTGTAGATCCGGAGGCGCAGTATGTGCTTTTTTGAATCGTAGGTGACAATTGATGGGTCAGTGCTCGAAGCCAGGGTATCTATGCTTTCATCCAGCAAGGGGAGGATAGCGCCTGCGCGGACAAAGAGGGGCAGCCTGTCCAAAGGGGCATCTACTGCGACATATTGACCGCCCTGGTATTCAATGTTGCTCCAATAATCCACCCATTTCCCCTCGGGCAGATACACCCTTCTGTCCCGCGCCCCCTCTGTAACTACCGGCGCAGCAAGGATGTCCTCTCCCAGAAGGAACTGATCCTTGATGGAATAGGTCCGGGTGTCAGAAGGATATTGCAGGACCAGGGCACGCATGATTGGCGCACCGGTCACGTGAGCGCGATGGGCGTATGTGAAGAGGTAGGGAAACAGGGCCTGGTGGAGCTTCGCATATCTACGGTAGATGGAGAGCGTCTCTTTGTCTTTGTCGTATGTCCAGTTGCCTTCCATTCCCTCATAATTTCCATGATGCGTCCTCATAATCGGGGACACAGCCCCCAATTCTGTCCAGCGGATGAACAGCTCCTTCGTAGACGGCGGGTTGACTATGAACAAGTAGCCGGCGATATCAGAACCCCAATAGGGCATCCCGCTCATCCCCAGGGTCAGTCCAGCCGGTATTTCGCTTGGCAGCCCGTCGTACTCCTCCCAGTCGGTGTTCTGGTCACCGGACCACGCAGAGGTAAGATACTTCTGGGAGCCAATGTATCCCGAGCGCACGAAAAAGGTGATCTCATCTTCCTTGCACAGGGACCGCAGGAGGTCATATGCGGCCTTCTGGTACAGGACCGGGTAGAGGCTGCGCATCGCCCAGCCTGGCGTGGCATTGGCAAACCAAGAGTCATACGGGGTGAACTCTCCGAAATCGTGCATCCAGCCGTCCAGCCCGAGGTCAACCCCCCTCTTCAGGAGCCCCTGGTACCACTGGACCACCTCGGGTATGGTGAAATCGGGAAGACTCGTGTCGTCAAGGCGGCCGCTCATGGTATGAAATGTGGTCCCGGTAGAGGTGGTGATGAAATATCCATTTGCTTCCCCGTCAGCGAAATCTGTTGTCTCAGCCTTAACCCAGGGGGAATGGTAGCCCAAAAACTTGTAGCCCTTTTCGTGGAGAAATGCGATCATCTCCTCTGCCTTGGGATAAAGATCCCTGTCAACATCATATCCTCCGGTTTCCCACATGAGGTCCTCTGTCCAGATGGCGCTGGATGGAATATCGTATGCCCTCAGGTTATTAGCGCGCTTGTAAACTTTGGCCTCTCCTTTTACTGCGTCGTTCCACGGCGCGAAGACCCAGGGCGGAGCAAGGGGCGGCCTGCCGGTGACCTCAGTGTAGAGGTCAATAATCTTCAAGGGATCCGGACCGTAGAAAAAATAATAGCTCAGGGCTGGCTCCCACGCCTCCACCCTCCATGCGTCGTTGAATACGGAGCCCAATTCAAATTCAGACCTGAACTGCGTGGTCAGTAGAACCCCGTATCCCCTGTTTGAGAAGAAGAAGGGTATGGGCCAGTAGGTCTGCAGCGGGCCGTTCGGATATGGATTTTCCGGCCCGGGTGGAACGTCGGGGCCGAGTCCCAGGCCTCCGTCCTCCACCTCGCAGAAAACCTTCTCTCCCCGCTGGTCTATCTTGTTGAACCTCTCCCCGAACCCGAAGAAATGGTCATCCCCGGCAAGGACGAACGACTGGCCGAACCGGTTCGCCCCATTGGCCGGCGATGCGAATGCCGAGAAGCGGAATACCTGGGGAGAGAGCACCTCTACGGTGACAGAGATTCCGCTGCCCGAGGCATCATCGGTGGCAAGGATGAAATTGGAGATGTTCCCTGATGTGGAGTGAGACACTGCACAGCCTGCATTGATCCAGGGAAGATCGTAGCCCCGGTAGAAATTGTAGGCGTGCCAGAAGACTTTTTCCTCCTTTTCAGGGGTCCGGATATTTGTGGTGAAGCCCATGGGCATATACCGCCCCAGGGGGTCGCCGGAGCGCGCCTCCGGAGAAACGGTTGTCAGGAGGATGCGCCCGTTGTCGTCTGTTACGGTCATTCCCCAGGGACATAAAGTATAGTCAATGACAACCTTGCCAGGGGAAGCCCAAACCGCGGACGTTGCTGCAGTCAGGGCAAAAATGAAGAATATGATCGTATACCTTTTCATCTCGCAGGAAATTTTCTGATAAGGGAATGATACCATAACGCGGAGTCGGAATGCCTGTCAAGGATCAGAGTTCTTGCATAGCTTGACACTGACTTGAGAAGTGTTACAACATAACAGACCAATAGCAATGCGTCAGATTTGAACAAAGGAGGTTCCAATGGAAACTGACAGGAGCTACAAAGAGATCATATTTGAAAGGTCGGAGCAGATCGGCATCATAACTCTAAACCGTCCGGAGCGTCTCAACGCATATACCTGGACCCTGGCGGCTGAGATGCGTGACGCTCTTTTATGTGTTGACAATGACCCTGGGTTGAGGGCCTCAATAATCACCGGGGCCGGGCGCGGATTCTGCGCCGGTATGGACCTCGGCGCCGGCGGCAGCACCTTTGATTTCTCCAGCCTTTCAGAGTCACAGCAGCAGGCGTTGCAAAAGGAACCTACGAGCTACATGAAGTGGTGTTTCGCCCTGAAAAAACCCGTCATTGTGGCCTTTAATGGACCCGCAGTGGGCGTGGGGGTGACCATGACGCTCCCGTTTGACATCCGTATCGCCGCGGAAAGCGCGCGCATCGGGCTGATTTTTAACCGCCGGGGGGTCGTCCCGGAAATAGGCTGCGCCTGGATTCTTCCCCGCATCATCGGCATCAGCCGCGCCGCCGAGCTAATGTATACGGGGCGTATAATCAACGCACGGGAAGCACTGGAGTTCGGGATTGTCAGCCGTGTTGTCCCTGACAAAGAACTAATGCCCTTTGCCAAGGCGCTGGCAAAAGAAATTGCAGTTAACTGCGCGCCGGTAAGCGTGGCGCTCACAAAGAAGATGCTATATCAGTTCCTTACCTCACTGGATTTAGAGGAGGTAGAACGGATCAATACCCTTTACTTCGCCTGGACAGGGAGCCAACCCGACGCCCGTGAAGGGATCGTCTCTTTCCTTGAAAAAAGAGCGCCTTCCTGGTCCATGAAGGTCCCGGGCGACATGCCGGACCTCTGAAGGCCCGCCTACGCCCCGATTTCAAGCCATCTGGGGAAAATAGGATGGGACAGCGGCGACTCTCCATCGGGATTGAACTAAGCACGCAGTCAGCGAAGTTCGTCCTGTTGGATGCCCTTGGCAGCATTGTCCATTCGGGCAAGTTTGACTTCGACGAGGCATTTCCGCGATACCGCACAAGGGGGGGCGTCCTTCCTTCTCCTTCAGAAGAGAGGCGGCATACATCACCCTTTCTCCTCGTAGAGGCTGTGGATCGAATCTTCCAGACACTGGTGCGAGACGGCATTCGTCTGCACGACATCTGTGCCATCAAGGCGGACGCCATGCAGCACTGCACGGTTTACGCCAACGCCGCCCTTTCCCAAGCCCTCGCATCACTTCGGCCTGGCAGGACACTGCTCCAGCAGCTTGCCCCGGCCATCTCACGGCCCACCTCGCCAATCTGGGAGGACAGGAGCCCGAAGGAGGAGGCGGCCATCCTGGAAGGGATGCTCAAGGACAAGGGGGGCCTCTTCCGTCTTTGCGGCAACAGGGCTGAGCTCAGATTTCCAGCCCCCCAGATCGTGGAATGGGCCCGGGAATCCCCGGCCGAGTTCAGGGAAACCTCACACATATTTCTCCTGAGCGCATTTATGACATCCATCCTCAGCGGCAGGATCGCCCCTGTGGATACAGGCGACGGCTGGGGAACAAACATGAATTCCCTCAATCTGCGGAGTCCAGGGTGGAGCGCAGCAATCCTGTCTGCGATGAATGCCTTCCTGAAACGATCCGGTCTCGGCGGATCTCTTGAGGACAAACTGGGACGAATGGTCCATTACGACACCCCTCTTGGCAATGTGTCATCTTATTTTGTAAAGACCTATGGCCTTAACCCTGCAGCCGTTGTCCTGGCTGGAACAGGGGACAACCCGGCCACTTTGTTGGGCTGCGGGGGCGGCGTCGTCATCTCCCTCGGCAGCAGCTACACGGTCTGCGGCCGCATGTCGCGCCTCATCCCCTCGCCGCAAGGGGAGTTCAATATCTTCGGCTTTATCAGGGGCCAGGCAATGGCGCTTAGCTGCATTACAAACGGCGGCAAGGTCCACGATGCCTTCATGAGGCTCTACATTGCCGGGGCGAAGGGGCGAATAAAAAGCGAAGACTGGAACCGCTACATAGCGTCTGCAGGGCGGATCGCTCTCCGCAAGAACGATCAGCTCATGCTCCCCTACCTATCCGATGAATCAGTCCCGCTCTGCAAGCGCGGGATCATCAGGGACGGTTTTGACGAGGCCAATGCATCCGCAAACATCCGGGCATTGCACATCAGTCAGGCATTGTCGCTGAAGCTGCACTCGCGCCATCTCAAGACGCCTGATAAACTGTGCCTCGTGGGTGGCGGGTCAAAAAATCCTTTTCTCAGGCAGATCATCTCGGATGCATTCGGGTGCCCAAGCCTTTCAATCCGTGCTGCCGAGTATGCTGCCCCGCTTGGCTGCGCTATCAGCGGCGTCAGGAATGCGCTCGGATTGACATATGAGCAGGCAATGAAAAGGTTTGTCCAGGCCGACAATGCTACAGCGTTGGAACCTATAAAAAAGAACACATCAACGGCAGCGGCGCTGCTGCAAAGATACTCAATTTTGGAGAAGAGACATGTGAGCACACAACATCAAGGAGGACAGCCATGTACCATCTGAAAGACCTCTCATATCAGAAGACGCTCAGAAGCCCAGGGGAGCTCGTCCGGCATATGAGGACCTTCCGCCTGGATCTGAAATTCTCCGTGGGCATCTGGTATTTCACCCCGGCCGGTGGACGGCATCATGAACGGTATGTGAAAAATGCCACGATCAAAGAACGGCTCAGGATGGCAGAGGACCTCCGAGAATTCGGCGTGTCAGGGATCGAGGCCCACTTCCCTGCCGAGGTGAACTTTGACAACCTTGACCTCTACAAAACCCTGGAAAAGAAGGCAGGGATCAGGCTTGTCACCGTGCCTTTCTCCCACTTCTACGAGAAGGAATTTGAATTCGGATCGCTTTCCAATCCCGATCCAAAGGCAAGGGACAAAGCCATCAAGATCGCCGCTGATGGCCTGAAGCTGGTCAGGAATGCAGGGGCCGACTGTGCCATCTCCTGGCCCGGGATCGATGGATATACATACTCCCTGGGCACGATCTTCCCCTGGATGTGGAACAACTTTGAGGAGTCCATGGCCAGCGCCATGGACAAGGTAGAGGGCGTGCGCGTGGCAATTGAACCAAAGCCATACGAGCCCGTCCCAAACAATATCTATAGGACAACGGCTGAGGGCATCCTTGCTGCCATGCGCATCGAGAAGAAGCTGAAGAATCCCAAGAACAGGGCGCTTTTGAAGAAGGGAATGGCCCTCGTGGGGCTCAACCCCGAAATAGGCCATGTCAGGATGGGCTACGAGGACCTTGCCTCAACCTACTCCCTCGTAGGAATGGAGGGGCGCCTGGCGCATACCCACTGCAACAGCCAGCCGCTGGGCAACTACGATCAAGACCTCAACATCGGGGTGGTGGAATGGCAGCAGACAGAAGCATTCCTTTACGCACTTAAAATGATGGGCTACAGGGAATACCTTGGCATTGACATCAACCCGGAAAGGATGCCCGTGAAAAAGGCTGTGGAGATCAACACAAAAGCCCTTCGGATCATTAACGAGAGGATTGAATCCCTTCCCCACGACAGGATCATTGACTGCTACCTTCACCCCTCGCGCAACAGGGGAAAACTGGAGGAGATCCTCCTCAACTCCCTCAGAACAAGGTGAATACCCTAGTCGGAAATGCCTACTTGTTTTGATTGAGATTTGTGCGCATCTCTGAAATAATATGGCCATGAATCCTCTACTTTTGATGTCCGCAACCCGTCTGGCCGAGAAGATCCGCAGGGGTGAAGTCACCTCTCTTGAGGTCGTTGAGACCCACATCTCCCAAATTCAGAAGGTAAACCCCGTCCTCAATGCTGTTGTCAAGGATCGGTTTGAACTTGCCAGAAAGGAAGCACGCGCCGCTGACGAAAAAACACGGAGATCTCCCCCGGACTCCCTCCCCCCCCTCCACGGCGTTCCATGCACAATAAAGGAATGTTTCGCCCTGACCGGGATGCCCCACACATCAGGCCTTGTGGCGAGAAAAGGGGTCATTGCCAACCAGGACGCAATAACTGTGGCCAGGCTGCGAGATGCAGGGGTCATACCGCTTGGCGTTACGAATGTCCCGGAGCTTTGCATGTGGATAGAGACAAACAACCGCATCTACGGAAGGACCAACAACCCTTATGACCCAAAACGGATGGTCGGTGGCAGCTCGGGAGGAGAAGGAGCCATCGTCAGCGCATGTGGTGCTCCATTTGGGCTTGGCTCGGACGTCGGTGGATCAATCCGGTTCCCTTCGTTTTTCAATGGCGTTTTCGGCCATAAGCCCTCCGGGGGCATCGTCCCCACCACTGGACAATTCCCTCTTCCAGGTGAGGCCGGTTACCGTTACCTGACTGCCGGTCCAATAGCCCGCCACGCTGAGGACCTGTTGCCAGTCCTTAATATCCTGAAGGGCCCTGACGGGGAGGATAAGACCTGCACCCCTTGTAATCTTGGAGACCCCTCCAAGGTGGCTTTGAAAGACCTCACTGTCCTTGATGTAGAAGACAACGGCCTGTTTAGTGTAAGCGAAGACCTAAAGAGTGCACAGAGAAAATGCGCGGATTTTCTTGCGAGGCGCGGCGCAAGGGTCAAAAAGACAAAGATAGAGCTGCTGAAAAAATCATTGTTCATCTGGGCGGCGATGCTTGCCTCCACCGGGGGACCGTCCCTCAGCACGATGCTCGGGAATGGCACACCAATCTCAATCCCCCTGGAGCTTTTAAGATTGCTTGTTGGACGCTCCGACCATATCATCGCCACCGTCGTGGTGGCGATGCTCGAAAAAACGATAGACCTCATGCCTTCACGGACAGAACATTTGATTGAGCTTGGCCATGTCCTGAAGCAGGAGCTTACTGATGCCATCGGCCCAAAGGGGGTTATGCTTTATCCAACCTTCACGCGGCCTGCACCTGTTCACAACGCAACCCTTTTTAGGCCATTCGGTTTTATATACTCTGCAATATTTAATGTCATAGAATTCCCGGTCACGCAGGTCCCCCTTGGATTGAACGAAATAGGGCTGCCCCTTGGAGTCCAGGTGATAGGGACCCACGGCAACGATCATCTGACAATCGCTGTAGCGCTGGAGCTGGAGAAAGAATTCGGCGGGTGGGTGCCGCCCTCCATCTCCAAGCAATGAAGAATAAATTCTCAAACATTGCCCTTGCCCTGCTCATTTGTTCCGGAGCAACAGCGTGCAGGGGCGCCGCAAACGCGAAGCCCACCCTCTCGGCAGCAGTCAAGGTGGTGCCCTCCTCTACCCTTCCGGCCAAGGTCGTGTGTCAGCAGGCAAACAACAACCTTGACATAGTCAAACACAACGGGCGGCTCTTCCTGGCATTCCGCACAGCGCCAAGCCATTTTGCGAGCGAGCAGGCCACTTTATATGTCATGAGCACCGTTGATGAGCTCACATGGGACTTTGAGACAAAAATCACAATGGATACAGACCTGAGGGAACCGCGCCTTCTCTCCTGGAACGGAATGCTTTTCCTCTATTTCGCTATTCTCGGAAAGGATGCAAAGAAATTTGAACCACAGGGGATGAAGTACATCAAATACAATGGGCCGGTCAACTGGACAGAGCCGGAATCGTTCTATCCACCTGAATCGTTCAATCCAAAAGGCTTCATCCCATGGCGGACCAAGGTCATCAACAATTTCCCCTATATGATCGCCTATGTGGGTGGCGAAAGTATTTATCAGAATGACCAGCAATCCCTCCAGATACACTGGCTCACTACAGGGAATGGGATCACCTGGAACGCGGTCGTCCCAGATCAGGCCGCAGTGCAGGAGGGCGGCGGGTCTGAGACCGACTTCGTGTTTCAGGACGATGGATCGCTTGTCGCCGTGATCCGAAACGAAGCAGGCGATGAAATGGGCTGGGGCTCAAAGATATGCCGTGCTGAGCCGGGCTCCCTCGGCACATGGAAATGTGCGGCAGACCCCCGCAAATACGACTCCCCGCTCCTTTTTCGCCACGGCCAAGGAATCTACCTGATCGGGCGTAGAAATCTCACGGACAACGGCTATTACGACCTCGGTCGTAGAAACCTGTCGCCGGAAGAGCAGTCAATCCAATATGAATTTGATTACTGGGTGCATCCGAAGCGCTGCTCCCTGTGGCGTGTCTGGCCCGACACACTGACCGTCTCGTTCGTCCTCGATCTACCATCGCGAGGAGACACATGCTATGCGGGGCTTGTTCAGCTCAGCGACAGGGACTACCTGTTATACAACTACAGCTCGCCCCTGGACGGACCCGATGTAAATTGGCAGACAGGCCAATGGGGTCCGACCAATATCTACCGCCTTATTCTGTCATTCCCTTAGAATGTATTAAAAGTTTTTTTCTTGTTATCTCTGAAATTTTGTCATTGCGAGGAACGAAGCAATCTCTAGGCTCTTTTATAAGTTTCTGTCATCTCAAGAAGCAATTTTGCTGCAGACGGGGTCAATTGATCTGATTGGAGCTGCCACTGCCAGTTTCCCTCGGAAGCAGCAGGCAGGTTCATCCGTGCCTCCCCGCCGAGGCCAAGAACATCCTGCACTGGGATGATCGCCAGGCGCGCCCCGGAGCTCATGGCAAGCCTTATGAATTCCTGGTGAATCTCTTCGGCCGGCACCTCGCGGCCGACATATTGAAAAATCCTCTCCCTAATCTTTGATGTCGCCTCTTTTTCAAACCACCCTCTGACCGTATTGTTGTCGTGGGTGCCGGTATATACCACTGAGTTCTCAGCATTGCGATGGGGCAAATAGGGGCTCTCCGGGAAGGTATCATCAAAGGCAAACTGTATTACATTCATGCCAGGGAATTTGAAACGGGATAAAACATCCCGAACATCCTGGGTAATTATTCCAAGATCCTCAGCAATGATGGGGAGAGAGGGAAACTTTCCGAGAAGCGCCCCGAAGAAATCCTCTCCTGGTCCCTTGACCCATTTCCCATTGACGGCATTTTTCTCGCCTGCCGGAACTTCCCAGTAGGCAACGAATCCCCGAAAGTGATCCAGCCTGACAAGATCAAAGAGTTTAAGGCTGTGCTCCATCCTCTTAAGCCACCATGAATACCCGCTTTCTTTCAGCACATCCCACCGGTAAACCGGCTCGCCCCAGAGCTGCCCGGTCTCGCTGAAATAATCGGGCGGGACACCAGAAACATATTCGGGCCTCTTCTCTCCGTCAAGTTTGAATATCTCGGGATGGGTCCAAAGATCCACACTCTCGTAGCTAACATAAATGGACACATCTCCAATGATCTTTATGCCCTTGCTATTGCAATAACTTCTCAACCTTGACCACTGGCTGATGAAGATAAATTGGAGGCATTTCTCCCTCTCTATGGCCTCGCGAAGTTCCTTTTTTAGAACCCCTAATGTCCCGGGATCTCTGTCCCTTATGTTCCGATCCCACCCGCTCCAGGGCTCCCCTTGAAAACGCCCCTTGAGAGCAACGAACAGCGCATAATCATCAAGCCAGCTTGAGTTTTCAGAGCAGAATTTCTCATATTCATTCCTGTATATTTCTATATTCCTTTTAAAGTTCTCATACACCGTGTCAAAAATCCGGTCCTTACATGAAGCAACCGAACCATAGTCTGTCCTGCCCGGCGGGAAGGAAGGCAATGTTCCAATCTCTTTCTGGGAAAGCAGATGATCCTGGATCAAAAGCTCGGGGCTTATCAGCAGTGTGTTCCCTGCAAATACAGAGTGGCTCCTGTATGGGTTGTTAAAGTTTCTTGTTTCAATTGGATTGATCGGCAGAATCTGCCAGGCGTACTGTTTTGACTCTGAAAGAAAATCCACAAATTTGTATGCTGCGGGGCCAAGGTCCCCAATCCCGAACGGGGAATGAAGCGAGGTTATATGGAGCAGAAGGCCGCTTCCCCTTCTTTCAATCATAACTGCCCCTTACCCCTCCCGGCCCGACCGCTTGAGAAAAAGGATTCCGAGTGGAGGCAGTGTAAGGGAAAGACTGTGGCCCCGGCCATGGAACGGTACCGGTTCAGCCAGCGCTCCTCCGAGATTGCCAACACCGCTGCCCCCGTATTCCTTCGCATCGCTGTTCAGCACTTCCTTCCAGAGTCCACCGGCAGGGACGCCTACCCTGTATTTTGGGCGCGGAGCAGGGGTGAAGTTGCAGACAGCAAGGACGGCGTCCCGGGCTGTCTTCCCCTTCCTTATGAAGCTGATCACGCTCTGCTCCCAGTCATAGAAGTCTATCCACTCAAATCCGACGTGCTCAAAGTCCACTTCATAGAGGGCGTGTTCCGCCCTGTATAAGCGATTGAGATCTCGCAGCCATCGCTGAATGCCTTGATGGGGAGGATACTGAATGAGGTGCCAGTCAACGCTCTCGTCGTGGCTCCATTCACGCCACTGCCCGATATCTCCACCCATAAAAAGGAGCTTCTTGCCGGGATGTGCATACATGTAGCCATAAAGAAGCCTGAGATTTGCAAACTTCTGCCAGTTATCGCCGGGCATCTTTCCGAGCAGGGAGCTCTTCCCATAGACAACCTCATCGTGAGACAGGGGCAGCACAAAGTTTTCACTGAAGGCATAGTACATGCTGAATGTCAGGTTGTCTTGATGGTGCTTGCGATAGACGGGATCTTTTGAAAAATATTTCAGTGTATCGTGCATCCAACCCATATTCCACTTCATGCCAAATCCAAGCCCTCCGACATATGTGGGCCGGGAAGCCATGGGCCATGCAGTTGATTCCTCTGCAATTGTATGGACATCGGGAAACTCTTTATACACCGCTTCGTTGAGCCTCCTGATGAAATATATGGCATCAAGATTTTCCCTTCCGCCTTGCTCGTTTGGAACCCACTCTCCCTCCCTCCTGGAATAGTCCAGATACAGCATGGACGCCACGCCGTCAATCCTGAGAGCGTCTGCATGATATTTTTCCAGCCAGAAAAGGGCGCTGCTAATAAGGAATGAACGCACCTCGTTGCGTCCATAGTTGAATATGGCGGTGTTCCAGTCCGGATGAAGCCCTTTGAGGGGATCGGAATGCTCGTAGAGATGAGTGCCGTCAAAAAATATAAGCCCGTGTTCATCTGTAGGAAAGTGGGAAGGGACCCAGTCAAGGATCACTCCGATCCCGTTCCGATGAAGATCGTCCATCAGGGACATAAAATCCTGGGGGAGGCCGAATCTGCTTGTGGGGGCGAAGTATCCCGTTACCTGATAGCCCCATGAGCCGCGGAATGGATGTTCCATAACAGGCATGAACTGGATATGGGTGAACCCCATATCCTTCACATATTCTACGAGATGCCGGGACATTTCCCTGTAGGTTAGAAACCTGTTATTCTCCTCCGGAACCCTCCGCCACGATCCGATCTGGACCTCATATATTGCCATTGGAGACCCAAGGTCATTGTGACTACGGCGACCCTTCATCCATTCTGAATCTCTCCACTTGTAATCCGTTCCCCATACAATTGATGCGGTCTTTGGCGGAACCTCCCAGAAAAATGCGAAGGGATCTCCCTTGTCCACTTGATAATTGTTGGCTTTCGAAACAATGTGATATTTATAGAGGCTGCCCGGTCCGACTCCCGGCAGGAAGCCCTCCCATATTCCCGAACCATCCCATCTGACGCTCAAAGGGTGTGAACCCGGATTCCATCCGTTGAAGTTGCCTAAAACAGAAACCTTTTCGGCGTTCGGCGCCCAGACTGCAAAATAAGTCCCGTCCACGCCGTCAACTTTCATCACATGGGAGCCCAATTTTTCATAAAGCTTGAAGTGATTGCCCTCTTTGAAAAGGTAGATGTCGAGGTCTGAAAAGAGGGTTACATCATGCCTGACCTTGTTCTTTGCCATGGTAGCATTTTCATTATACTCACCTAATGTCTGTGGAATCTACTCAAAGCTACTCCCATCCAACTGGCATCCTTAACTATCAAAGACATAGATACAGTTTCATAAAAGCATATACCAATTAGGCCTCCCCAGGGTTGACAATAAATATTTATTAACGGTTGACAATTAGTTAACGATCCATTACAATATTCTCATGAGCCCAAAGGAAAAAATATTGGTATATATTCAGAGGAAAAAAATGGTTTCGGGGGGCGAGCTTACAGAAGAGTTTGGCATATCACGCCAGGCAATGCACAAGCACCTGAAGCAACTGATACAAAAAGGCCTTGTCGCCAAAATCGGCTCCACTCGGGGCGCCGTGTATACAGTATCAAAGGGTCAGGCACCCATAAGGTTTAGGAAAACCTATCCTGGGAAGGGGCTCGAGGAAGATACTGTATTCAGGGACATTGACCTGATGATGTCTTTAAGAAAGAATCTTAAAAAAAATGTTTATGACATCGTTCATTATGCCTTTACAGAGATCCTCAACAATGCCATTGAGCACTCTTTTTCAAAGACATGCTCAGTCGAAGCGACCTTAGACCACTATATGTGCTCTTTTACAATTCGCGACTACGGAATTGGCATTTTTGCCTCCATATTTAAAAAATTCAATCTCCCTGATGAAATCTCAGCCATCGGAGAGCTCATCAAAGGCAAGACCACAACCATGAAAGAGAGGCATTCCGGAGAAGGTGTATTTTTCACCTCAAAGTCGGGCGATACCGTCCTGTTTAGGTCCCACAGGATCACCATCACTTTTGATAACATGAAGAAGGATATTTTTGTCGATGAGAAGAAGTTTATCAGGGGAACCAACGTGATTTTCTCTGTCAGCAAGCAATCTAAGAGGAACCTGACAGACATACTCAAACAATACGCCCCGGAGGAATTCGAAAATAGATTTGAAAAGACAAGGGTCTTTGTAAAACTTTTCCAGCAAGAATATTTCTCCAGGTCAGAGGCACGAAGGATGTTGGCAGGGCTCGACCGGTTTAAGGAAATCGTTCTCGACTTTACAGGGGTCACAGGTATTGGTCAGGGTTTTGCTGATGAGGTATTCAGGGTTTTCAAAAAACAGAATCCGGCCATTGAGATAACAACGGAAAATCTTTCCCCTGCCGTTGAGCAGATGATCAGGCATGTGGTTGACAATATCAACCAATTTAAGGTTGACAATTAGTTGACGATCAGGAGGAGCGGCGGAAACGCCTGGAGAGGCCGTCCATTACCTCGTAGAGCACAGGGACGATGATGAGGGAGATGGCCGTGGAGGAGATGAGCCCTCCGCACACCACCCTGCCCAACGGGATATGCACATCCATCCCCTCGGATGCCCCGATGGCCACAGGCAGAAGGCCTCCGAATGCCGCAAGGGCTGTCATCAGGATCGGCCTCAGGCGGACCTTTGCCCCCTCCAGCACAGCCTGTCTCCTGGGCAGGCCGGCGCGGTGCCGCACAAGGATGAAGTCCACCATGACAATGGAGTTGATGGCCACGATC